>Ga0326728_10010412_pt1 | contig 21780 bp, 18 predicted proteins | sample MB3enrmetagenome_FD_207602 | JGI IMG/M metagenome (GOLD analysis project Ga0326728, IMG submission 207602) | Lab enriched peat soil microbial communities from McLean, Ithaca, NY, United States - MB31MN | ecosystem: Environmental > Terrestrial > Soil > Wetlands > Peat | place: USA: New York... | reverse complement strand
GCACGCGGCCATGGTCTGCACCTACGTGACGTTCCGGGCGCGCAACGCGATCCGGGAGGTAGGCAAGGCATTCGGCGTGCCCCCACACGTCCTCGACAGAATGGCCAAGTCCGTCTCCGCTTACAGCTCCGCCTCCGCCATCGAGGACCTGAAAAACATCCCCGAGTTCACCCGATACCTCGGCTCTGCCGCGTGGGGCCGCTTCTGCGCCATAGCAGCCGGCATCGCCGACTTCCCCAGGCATTTATCGATACACGTCGGCGGAATGGTCGTCTCGTCGAAGCCGATCTCCCGGATGGTCCCCCTTGAGCGGGCGAGGGCCGAAGGGCGGGTAGTCTGCCAGTGGGACAAGGACGGGGTCGATGATGCAGGACTCATTAAGGTGGACCTCCTGGGCCTGCGGATGCTCTCTTTGATCGACGAGGCGCTCTGCCTCATAAAGGCGGGCGGGGGGCAGCAGGGGGCCACCCCCGACTTCGACCGCACGGCCGAGGACGATCCCCACGTCTACGACATGATCGGCCGGGCCGACACAGTCGGCGTCTTCCAGGTGGAGAGCCGCGCGCAGATGCAGAGCCTGCCAAGGGTAAGGCCGCGCTCCCTCGAAGACTTAGGCGTAGAGGTCGCCATTATACGGCCCGGCCCCCTGCAGGGGCACATGGTCCACCCGTATATGCGGCGGAGGAACGGCCGGGAGGCGCCAGCCTACCTTCATCCGCTCTTGGAGCCTGTCCTGCGGGAGACCCTGGGGGTCATCCTCTTCCAGGAGCAGATACTCCAGGTGGCCATGGCCGTTGCCGGCTTCTCGGCTGCGGAGGCGAACGGCCTGCGTAAGGCGATGGGACGCAAGTACGCCCGGGCCGAGTTCGCCAGGTGGCACGAGCGCTTCATCGGAGGGGCGAAAGAAAAAGAGATAGACGAATCGTGCGCGCAGCGCATATTCGACCTGATCGGGGGATTTGCCGAGTTCGGCTTCTGTAAGAGCCACGCCATGAGCTTCGCCCTCCTCTGCTACCGCTCAGCCTACCTCAAGCTCTATTACCCTACGGAGTTTTACTGCGCCCTTTTGAACAACCAGCCGATGGGCTTCTACCTGCCGGAGGTGGTCGTCGGCGACGCAAAGCGCCACGGTATTGCGATGCTCCCCGTCGATGTAAACGTGAGCGGCCGGCTCTGCGCAGTCGAAGGGGGGGAGGTCCGCCTCGGTTTCCGCTATGTGAAGGACCTGGGCGAGGATGCATCAGACGCCATCGCAGCGGCGCGAGCAAAAGGAGGCCTTTTCCGCTCTTTTAAGGACTTCGCCGCCAGGACGCGCCTCGACAAGGCAGCGCTGCGGAGCCTCATCATCGTCGGCGCTTTCGACGGCCTGGAGCGCTCAAGAAGGCAGCTCCTCTGGGCGCTCGGCGCGATGGGTGCAGGCTCCGCGCGGCAGGACGCGATGGACCTCGATACGGCGGGAAGAGCGCCCCTCGATGAGATGAGCGGCGCAGAGGAGCTGCTGGCCGTCTATGGTGTTCAGGGCTTCTCCGCGACCGGCCATCTTCTCGACATATACCGGGAGGACCTCGCACGGCTGGAGGTGGCGAGCAGCACCGACCTCCCGCACCGGCGCTCTGGGGCGGCCGTAAGGGTGAGCGGGTACAACGTCTGCCTGCAGATGCCGCCTACTGCCAAGGGCTTCGCCTTCGTGACCTTAGAGGACAGAGACGGCCTCATCAACGTCGTCATCAGGCCCGACGTCTACGGGAAATACAGGCAGGTCGTTCGCCTGGAGCCGCTTCTCGTCGTAGACGGGACGCTTGAGCGCAAGGACGGGGTAATAAACGTCATGGCCGAAAAGATCGCAGCCATGGATCCGGTGGATGGCGGCGGCGAGGTGGCGATGCGGGGCAGGCATATCGACCTGTGAGCGGGGCGATGAACGGCATGTAAGATCCGGCTCCTCCAGGGCTGTACTGTATGCATAGCGTGGGATATTAAGACATCGATTAGCTGCCGGCAGGCAACGCCGGCAGTCACGCCCCGTCCGTCCCGTCTCCCATGAAAGACAGGGTGTCTTTCTTCCTGTATACGAGGGCCTGGCAGACAGCTATCTTCCTGTCCCCTTCCTCGTCCCTCTGCACGACCTCGATGGCATAGGTGGCCGTCGGGTCCGTCATGCTCTGCTCCCGTGCTTCGGCGATGAGGAGGGCGCCGACCTTCGGGCTTTCGAGGAATATGACGTTGAGACTCAAGGCGACGGCGACCGTGCCGTGGGAGTTCGAGGCTACGGCGAAGGCCTCGTCGATCAAGGAAAAGATCGCCCCTCCGTGGACCAGCCCGTTGAAGTTGACCATCTTCTCCGAATACCTGGCCTCGACCGCCGCGTACCCGGGCCCTACGTCACGCAGGCGGACGCCCATGTGGTTGGCAAACCCCTCTTTCTTGATCTCTTCCCTCAATGCCTCCAATGCGTCCTTCTTCATAGGCCCGTCAACCCTCCCCGGAATTTTTGAGACCAAAACGCTAGGGGCCAGTTTAGCATTAAACGGGGGCCGGGTTCTACAATATTCCAGGAGAAGGCCGGGCGTGCCCGTTGCTCTTCAGTATGTCGTGCCCTTGCCGCGTTAATGATCGGCCCCTTATCCTTCATGGTCCTTCACGGCCGCTTTGCTGAGGAGGGAGCAGGGACTTATAATCCCCCTCCCGGGCAAAAGAAAAGCACGGCGGCATCATAATGGGTGCATTTTTTTATTGACAGAGGAAACTCATGGTACTATATTAGTTTCCAGAGTATATGAACACCCACAAGTCAGCCTTGCACAGTCGAAGCCGGGCCGATGTCCCGCCGTCCCGGTCCATCCGCAGCCGCATCGTCGCGGAGGCAAGGCGTCATTTTCTCTCCCACGGCTTCCGCACCGTCACCATGGACGACCTGGCAGCGGACCTCGGCATAAGCAAGAAAACGCTTTACGAGCACTTCTCAGGCAAGTTCGCGCTCCTCGAAGCCGTGCTGCTCGACAAGATGCACCAAATAGACGCCGATCTGGGGCGCATCACAGCAGCGGGCTTCTCCGATTTCCCGGCTGCATTGCAGGCCCTTTACGCCTGCCTCAAAGACCACATGGATGAGATTCATCCTGTATTTATCCGGGACATCCAGCGGGAGCAGCCGGACATGTTCAAGCTCGTCCAGACCGGAAGGCAGGAGATGGTCAGGCGGTACTTCGGAAAGGTCCTCGACGAAGGACGGAAGGCAGGACTGGTATCGAAGGATATCCCGGGAAACCTTATCATCGAGATCCTTTCTGGAGCGGTGCAAGCCGTCATGAACCCACAGAAGATGGAGGAGTTCGGACTGACGCCCCGGACCGGCTTCCTGGCCATCGTAGGCGTGGTCCTGAAGGGCGTGATGACGGACAAAGGGAGGGCGAGCATCAAGCTGCCGAAGACGGCGTATGCCCCCCGGAAACGAGTGAGACAGGAAAACAGGCAGACATGATGACTGCTCATGCGATCGGGAAGGCAACGTTTCGGCTCGCGCTCCTCGCCGCCCTTTTTCTTTGCGGGTGCTCGTCGGTCGGACCGGACTTCGTCAAGCCCGAAGCCCCGGTTTCCCGGAACTGGACCGATGCGGGCGATCCGCGCGTCAAGACCGGACCCGCCCAATACAAAGACTGGTGGAAGGCCTTTGACGACCCCGTCCTCGATCGGCTGATCGACCGGGCATACCGGGACAACCTCTCCTTGAAGATCGCCGGCGTCCGGATCCTGGAGGCCCGGGCCATGCTCGGCATCGCAGTCGGCAGGCTCTATCCCCAGATGCAGCAAGCCTCGGGCTCCGTGCAGGACGTCCGCCTGAGCGACCGCTACCCCCTGGCCGCCCTTCTCGGATCCCCGGCCATTAGCCGTGCCCTGCCGAACGTCAACCTTCTCAATTACTGGCAGGACCAGATAGGGCTGAACGCAAGCTGGGAGATCGACTTCTGGGGGAGGTTCAGGCGGAACGTCGAGTCGGCCGATGCGAGCCTTGCCGCGTCCGTTGCCGATTACGACAGCGCCCTGGTGAGCTTGACCGCGGACGTGACGAACACCTACATCACTATCAGGACCCTAGAAAAGAGACTCGACATCGCCCATAAGAACGTCGAGGTCCAGAGGGACAGCCTCAAGGTCGTGGAAGAACGCTTCGGCCATGGCACGGCCTCGCGCCTCGACATCGAGCAGGCAAAGACCGTGCTGAGCGATACCATGGCGTCGATCCCCGCCCTTGAGACGCAGCTCCGCCAGGCAAAGAACGGTCTGTCCGTCCTTCTGGGTCTGCCGCCCGGCGATCTGGCGGAGGAGCTGAAAGGTCCCGGCCCCGGCGGGATACCCGTTGCGCCCCCCGAGATCGTAGTGGGCATCCCGAACGACCTCCTCCGCAGAAGACCCGACGTGAGGAGCGCAGAGTACCAGGCGGCTGCGCAGAGCGCCCAGATAGGCGTCGCCAAGGCGGACCTTTACCCCGCTTTCTCCCTGTCGGGGAACTTCGGCTTCCTGTCGAGCAACGTGAACAATTTCAGCCTGGGCGACATGTTCGCCTGGCAGAGCCGCACGTACCAGTATGGCCCCTCCGTCCAGTGGAACATCTTCAACTACGGCCGGATCAGGAATAACGTCCGCGCCCAGGATGCCCGCTTCGAGGAGCTGCTGATCACGTACCGGAATACCGTCCTTAAGGCCCAAAGGGAGGTGGAGGACGCCCTGGTTGCCTTTTTGAAGGCCCAGGAAAGGGCCGGGCACCTGGCGGCGGGCACGCAAGCTGCAGGACGCGCCTTCGACCTCGTGGTCGAGCAATACAGGGAGGGCCTTCGGGACTTCACAGCAGTCCTCGTCGCGCAGCAGGCCCTTTTGAGCGAGCAGGACAACCTGACCGTGACTCTCGGCAGCCTTTCAAGCAGCCTCGTGGCCGTTTACAGGGGATTGGGGGGCGGATGGGAGATACGGGCAGGCAGGGAGCTTGTGCCTCCCGACGTGAAGGAAGAGATGGCGAAACGGACCGATTGGGGGAGCCTCCTCGACACGGCGGCCTACGGGAAGGCTGCCGGTGAAAGGAAGTCACCCATCCGGCTCCCGGACCGGTAGCATTACGGAGCAGCCCGGTCCTGTAAGGCGTGAGCGCCCTTGGAGGATTAAGGTTATGCCGGACATGCGAAAAAGGATCGTCCCCGTACTCATTATCGCCGCAGTCGCGGTCTGTCTCATCATCTTGATCGTCCGCCTGGCCGGCCGCAAGCCGCCGGAGAACCTCCTTAAGATCTCCGGCAACATAGAGGCCCACGAAAGTCTCGTGGGGTTCAAGGTGCAGGGCCGTATAGACGAGCTTACCGTGCAGGAAGGCCAGTACGTCCGGCAGGGGGACCTGATCGCGCGGCTCGACAGGAACGATTACGAGCAACAGGTAAAAATCGACGAAGCGCTGCTCCGTACGAGAGTCGCGGAGTTGGACCTGGCCCTCGCCGGCACGCGCACCCAGGAGATCAGGGCAGCCGAGCAGTCCGTCCTCGACGCCAGGGCGGACCTGGAGCTTAGAGAGATCGAGTTCCGGCGAAACCAGGCGCTTTTCGAGAAGAACGCGGTCGTCTCCGCGGAGGCAAGGGACACGGCGGAGACGAACCTGAAGCGCTCGCGGACAGCTTACGAGCGCGCAAGCCAGACGTACAACGAGCTTGTAGAGGGCACGCGGAAGGAACAGATCGCGATCAACCGGGCGAACGTCCACGCGGCCCGGCAAAATCTTGACCTCTCGCGCATCCGGCTGTCCTACACGTGCCTCTATGCGCCGAAGGCCGGCGTAGTCACCCTGCGGCAGGCCGAGCTTGGGGAGGTCATGCTGCCGGGCGCGCCGGTGGTGACGGTTGCCGACATCGACCATCTCTGGCTGCGAGGCTACATCAATGAGACCGACCTCGGCCGGGTACGCTGGGGGCAGGCGGTGACGGTGACGACGGACACGTTTCCGGGAAAGAAATACAAGGGGCGCATATCGTTCATCTCGTCCGTCGCCGAGTTCACTCCTAAGAGCGTCGAGACGTACAAAGAGCGGGTTACCCTCGTTTACAGGATCAAAATCGACCTGGAAAACCCCAACCACGAGCTTAAGCCCGGTATGCCGGCGGACGCCGCAATCGAGACGGCAGGCCGTTGATGGCAGCGCCGGCCAACGACCATGCGATAGCCGCACGGGGACTAACCATGCAATTCCCCGGCGTCACCGCCGTAGACAACTTGAGCTTCGAGGTGAGGCACGGGGAGATCTTCGGCCTCGTCGGGCCTGACGGCGCAGGCAAGACGACGACCATCAGGATGCTCGCCGGCGTGCTCACGCCTACTTCCGGCTCCGCAGACGTGGCCGGCTTCGACGTCGCCCGCGACCCCGAAGGCGTCAAGCACCAGGTGAGCTACATGTCCCAGCGGTTCGGCCTGTACGAAGACCTGACGGTGGACGAGAACATCCGGTTCTACGCCGGGATCTTCGGCCTCAGCCGGGCCGAGAGGGAGCGCCGCGCCTCAAGGCTCCTCGCCGCTGCGGGCATGACCCCTTTCGGCAGGCGCCTTGCCGGGAAGCTTTCCGGTGGTATGAAGCAGAAGCTGGGGCTGGTCTGCGCGCTGATCCACACCCCGCAGGTGATCCTCCTCGACGAGCCGACAAACGGGGTGGACCCCGCCTCGCGGCGCGACTTTTGGGCCATACTTTATTACCTGCTCCGCGAGAAGATCGCCATACTCATCTCGACGTCATACCTCGACGAGGCCGAGCGCTGCCATCGCGTGGCCCTACTGCACCAGGGGCGGCTCCTTTACTGCGATACGCCGGAAGCGCTCAAAAAAAGGGCGGCCAGCGAGGTCGTTTCCGTGGTCGGGCCGGAGCCGAGGCGGCTCAAAGAGGCCCTCACCGGGGCGGAAGGGGTCTCGAATATGTTGCTCGTGGGCGACAGGCTGCATCTCATCGTGGACAACGCGTCGAGGCGAGTCCCCGAGCTGCGCGCCCGGCTTGCCTCCGGGGATGTGCCCTTTGACAGCATCTATGAGACGGCGACCACGATAGAAGACCTTTTCGTCCAGGCCATAGCAAAGGAAAGGACGGGGGCCGGAGATGCGTAACGGCGCTCCGTCGGTAGTAGTACGCGAACTGGTGAAGACCTTCGGCGCGTTCACCGCAGTAGACCGTGTCAGCCTGGAGGCGTACCCAGGGGAGATCTTCGGCTTCCTGGGACCCAACGGCGCGGGCAAATCGACGACGATACGCATCCTCTGCGGCCTGCTTCGTCCGACCTCCGGCAAGGCCACAGTCGCAGGCATCGACGTCGCCCACAGGCCCGAGGCTGTGCGCCAGCAGATCGGGTATATGTCGCAGAGGTTTTCCCTTTACAACGACCTCAGGGTTATCGAAAACATCCGTTTCTTTGCTGGCATGTACAGCGTGCCTGCCGCCGTGCTGCCGGAGCGCATTTCGTGGGTGCTGGAGATGGCGGGGCTGAAGGGCCGAGAGTCGGCCATTACCGGGACACTCGCCACAGGATGGAAGCAGCGCCTCGCCCTGGGCTGCGCAGTACTCCACCGGCCCCCGATAGTCTTCCTCGACGAGCCTACATCGGGCGTGGACCCTATTTCCAGGCGGCAGTTCTGGGAGCTGATCCAGGCTATGGCCTCCGACGGGGCTACGGTCTTCGTCACCACCCATTACATGGACGAGGCGGAGTACTGCCAGCGCCTCGTCCTCATCGACGCGGGCCGGATCGTCGCAAACGGCCCGCCCTCCGCCCTGAAGCGCGAAAAAATGAAAGGGGAATTACTCAACCTTGAGTGCGATCGGCCGGGGCAGGCCCTGGAGCTCCTTAAGGACCATCCCCTGGTCGTGGACGCCGCCATGTTCGGAGGCTCAATCCATATCGTTGTCGCTTCGGCCGGAGAATCGGTCCCTGCGTTGAAGGAGTACCTTTCCGGCCGCCAAATCACCGTCTTCCGGATAGGACAGATCGCACCCACCCTCGAAGACATCTTCGTCTCCCTCACGGCCCGCCGGGAAGGACCGGGTATGGCCGGAGTCACGCAATGAAGCTCCACCGGCTGAAAGCGATAGCGTGGAAGGAAATGCTCCAGATCATCCGGGACGTAAGGAGCATCGGGATAGTCGTCGCCATGCCGATCATCATGATGCTCGTCTTCGGCTACGGCGTCAACGTTGACCTGAAGCACATGCCCGTCTACTGCTTCGACCGCGAGGGCAGCCGGGCAAGCCAGGATTTCCTGAAGCGCTTCCAGGGGTCGGAATATTTCAAAGTAATCAAGGCAGTCGATAACTATCCCGCCATTATCCAGGCCCTCGAAAAAGGGCAGTGCAGGCTTGCCATCGTCGTGCCCCACGACTTTTCTCATAAGCTCAACGAAGGCGGGACGGTGAGCATACAGGCATTGATCGACGCGGCGGACAGCAACACCGCAAACCTTGCGATCGCTTACACCCAGGCTGTCGTCGAGACCTATTCACAGCAGGTGCAGCTCGACTGGGCCATGCGCCACGGACAGAATTGGATGCAGGCGCCCCTCAGCGTGGACGTGAGGACGTGGTTTAACGAGAACCTCGAAAGCGCGGCGGACATCGTGCCCGGCGTGATAGTCATCGTGATGGCCGTAATCGGTACCTTCCTGACTGCCCTGACCATAGCAAGGGAGTGGGAGAGGGGCACGATGGAGCAGCTCATCTCCACGCCGGTGACCGCTCTCGAATTGATGCTGGGCAAGCTCGCGCCCTATTTTGCCGTGGGGATGTTCGACACCTTTTTATGCACGGTCTTCGGCATCCTCTGGTTCGGCGTCCCTTTCCGGGGCAGTTGGACCATCTTCTTCGCAAGCTCCGCCCTTTTCCTGGTAGTCGTCCTGTCGCTCGGGTATTTCATCTCCGTCGTCGCTAAGTCGCAGCTTGCGGCGAGTCAGGTATCGCTTCTGATCACGTTCCTTCCTGCGTTCCTCCTATCCGGATTCCTCTTCCCCCTCGACCAGCTCCCCATTGTCGTCCAGTGGATCGCCTACGTGGTGCCGGCCCGGTACTACATGTCCGTCATCCGCAACGTCTTCCTGAAAGGCTCGGCAATAACGATCCTGCGGAATGACTTCATTGCCCTGGCGTTCCTTTCGTGCCTTCTGGTCTTAGCCGCCACGCGCATCTTCAAGAAGAAGCTGGGATAGAGGGAGATATGATAGGCCGGCTGCGCCAAATGCTTATAAAGGAGTTCATCCAGGTGCTCCGCGACAAGCGCAGCCGGTTCTTGCTTTTCGGCCCACCGATCATACAGATGCTCATCTTCGGCTACGCCGCCACCCTTGAGCTCAAGCATGTGCCGACTGCGATACTCGATTACGACAATACCCAGGTGACGCGCGACCTCATCTCCCGTTTTGCTGCAAGCCAGTATTTCAAGGTGCGCCTCCTCCCGACGGACCGGAGTGACATCCCTACGCTGATCGACACGGGAGACATCACCATGGCGCTGCAAATCAACGACGGCTTCACGAGGGACCTCGACAAAGGAAAGACCGCGCACATCCAGGTTGTCGTAGACAGCAGCAACTCTAACTCGGCCCTGATCGGCCTGGGCTATGTGAACGAGGTGGCAGCGGCCTTCAGCAGGGACTACCGGACAGACCGGCTGCGGCGCCTCCAGCCTGCGGTTGCCGCGGGCATGCCAGGCATCGTCCTCGACCGCAGGCCCTGGTACAACACCGACATATCGGACCGCTGGTTTTTCATACCGGGCGTCATCGGCAACCTTATCATGGTGATAGTCGTTGACCTGACCGCCTTCGCCGTCGTGCGGGAGCGCGAGATAGGGACGCTTGAGCAGATCATGGTCACCCCCATCCGGCGCGTGGAGTTCATACTGGGCAAGACCGTCCCTTTTTTCCTGATCGGGTTATTCGACGCGGTCCTCGTATCAACCTTCGGCATCCTCTGGTTCGGCGTGCCCCTGCGCGGCAGCGTTGCGGTCCTGGCCCTCGGGACGATCCTATTCCTTTTGTGCGTCTTGGGCATCGGCCTCTTTATCTCCACTGTATCGAGGACGCAGCAGCAGGCCCTGACTACCGCCTTTTTCTTTATCATACCCTCGATCATCTTCTCAGGGTTCGGCACGCCTATCAGCAACATGCCGGAGGCAGTCCAGTGGTTCACCTACCTCGACCCCTTGCGCTATTTCCAGGAGGTGCTGAGGAGCATCTATCTCAAGGGCGCAGGGCTGGGCGTTTTATGGCAGGACATGGCGGCCATGGCGCTCCTGGGTGTAATCATGCTGGCAGTGAGCGTCTTCCGCTTCCACAAGTCGCTAGACTAGGAGCGGGCTGTACTATGTTTGTGGGGCAAGATATTAGGGACGGTTGGCTTGAGCCGGTCGTTATCATTCCTGTTGACCGGCATCGTGGCAACTTAGTAGACTCCATAGTTTTTTCGTGATCGTTGCGTAAAGATTCGCGCCGAACCTGCTTGTCGGTCGTGTTCGAAAAAGCTATACTCTATCATGGCAAGAGAGATGGATATAAAGATCATTCTGACTGAGGAACAGACGCTGCTGTCGAGGGAGAGGACGATGCATTCTTATATGCAGACGGGCCTTGCCTTCACGTCCGTTGGGCTTGTGATCGTTAAGCTGCTGGGCGGTATCCTTTCGGTCGTCACCGGCACCTGCCTCATGATCCTAGGCGGCCTGCTTATTATAGAAGCGGGCAGAAGGTATGTCCGTTTCCGCCGGGCGATCCGCCTGCTCAGAAGTAAGGAGGCGGAACTGGGGTACGAAGTGGGGACGGTCATTTAGCAGCTCGGGCAATTCTCGACAGCCTGCACTCCTGTGCGCTCTTGCGAGGCGCACGCCTTCGAGAGAGAGGGCGTGCTCCATGGCAGCCGGAAAGCCCGAGAAGCACGGGCCTTGAACATGAGCTTGGCCGGTGTTTCTATGCGCTCGTCGAGATTATTGCGTTCCGCGACAACCCTTGATCTTTCTTGTTAATACTCTCTTCTCTATTATACTATACGCCCCAGTTGACGCCCGCGTCATTGAGTGAAGCCCCGGATACGTCTACGATTGCCGAACCGCCGTCGATCAAAAGGAATGATCCTGTCATAAAGGCTGAATCATCGCTTGCCAGGTAGACGCAGATACCCGCAATCTCACCGGGCGCCGCCACCCTGCGGAGGGGAACGTTGGAGGATATACGCTTGAAGACTCCGTCTACATCCGTTTTAAGTGCTGCACCCAAGGAGCTGAGAGCGTTCTCAAGCATCTCGGTCCTCGTCGCTCCGGGAGCGACGACATTGCATCTGATCTTAGAAGGCCCGTAATCAAGGGCAACCTGCTGGGAAAGCATGTTGAGTGCGCTTTTGGACGTACAATAGGCAGGCATGCCGGGCAGGCAGCGAACGCCGCCCAGGGAGGAAATGTTGATGATAGAGCCGCCTCCGGCCTTGATCATGTGCGGTATCGACGCTTTCATTACGAGGAAGGGACCGGTTACGTTGATCTCCATAACCTGTCGCCACACCTCTGGATCGAGGTTCACAACCGTGCCTCCCGGATCGATACCGGCATTGTTCACCACGATATCGAGCCTCCCAGTCAAGGCGATAGCCGTCTCCGCCATCCGCTGCACGTCCGCAAGCTTCGTGACATCGCCCACAGACGCCACCGCCGTACCGGAAGGCAGCGACTCCACCACCTTGTCGAGCACTTCCTTGCGTCGCCCGCTAATGCAAACCCTGGCCCCCTCAGCAACGAAGCGCTTAGCGATAGCCGTGCCTATGCCCGTTCCCCCACCCGTAATAAGTGCCGCTTTCCCTTGAAGTTTCATCTTTTGTTGCCTCCTCATCTATACGCTGTTATCCCTTTACGTCAAAGCCCCAGGTAGGCTTTCCGCACGTGGTCGTTTTGCATCAGGTTGCAGCAGGGACCTTCGAGGGTGAGCCGTCCGTTTTCAAGCACGCAAGCGCGATCGGCCATTTCCAGTGCCTGTCTAACGTTCTGCTCGACGAGCAAGACGGTGATGCCTCGCCCTGGGAGCAACTTGATTACCTTGAATATCTCAGAGACCGCCTTTGGCGCCAGTCCATAGGAAGGCTCGTCGAACATGCAGAGCTTCGGTCTCGACATTAGGCCGCGGCCTATAGCCACCATCTGCTTCTCTCCGCCGCTCAAGGTGTGCACAATCTGCCCTTTTCTCTGTTCGAGCACGGGGAATATCGCGTACACTTCCTTCAGCGTCTCATCCCTAAGCCCCCAGACCCTCGACTGATATGCGCCCATGTCGAGGTTTTCCCGCACCGTCATGTCGGGGAAGAGTCTCCCTCCCTGGGGTACTTGGGAGATGCCCATTTCGACGATTACCGGTGCCTGCTCGGTTTCTATGGATCTACCGGAAAACTGGATGGTGCCCGACGAAGCGCGCACTATGCCCGATATGGAATTGAGGATGGTTGTCTTCCCTGCCCCGTTCGCCCCCACCAGGGCAACGATTTCCCCCTCACGGACATCTAAGCTCACGTCCCAGAGAGCTTGGATCTTCCCATAGAATGTGCTCAGATTCTTGAGCGCCAGCATACGGCTAATCTCCCAAGTACACTTCGACTACGGTCCTGTTCCGTACGATCTCCTGAGGCGTGCCTTCGGCTATCTTTTCTCCGTGATGGAGCACGATTATCCTGTCGCAAATAGTCATTATCGCCTTCATCACGTGTTCGATCATGAAAACGGTCACCCCTCTCTCCCGGATCTTTTTCACCAACTCCATGGAGTGGGCCACCTCCGTGGGAGTAAGCCCGGCCATTACTTCGTCAAGAAGCAGCAGGTTCGGGTGGGTGGCAAGGGCCCTTGCCACTTCAAGCTTCTTCTGGTTCGCCAGGATCAGATCCTGGGCGCGGGTCCCCATTATTTCCTTGAGCCCCATGAAGGCGAGAATCTCCTCGGTTTCCCGCCTGGCCGGACCGGTCATGGCCAACGGTTTAGACCCCCCGAAGAGATATCCCAGGAGCACATTGTCAAGGACCGTCATCTTCGAGAAAACCTTGACGGATTGGAAGGTCCTGGCGATCCCCATTCTCGCGATCCGATAGGGCTTGAGGCCCCCAATGCTAATGCCTTTGAACCTCACAGTCCCGGAATCAGGAACAAGGGCCCCCGAGACGAGGTTGAAGACGGTCGTCTTGCCGGCGCCGTTCGGGCCTATGAGACCGACTATCTCACCCTCTTCCACGTGGAGGTCTACAGCCGCTGCGGCAGCTAGACCCCCGAAATACTTGTACAAGCCTTCAATTTCGAGTATGTTCATGTCTTCCCGACGTCGTAGGTGGCTTTCACCGTTCCTCGCTTGCCGACTCTTCGCCATTTTTCGATAGCCCCTGTCAGGCCGTGGGGCATGAAGACGATAACGACAATCATAATGAGGCCGAAAGTGAGCATGTAATAATAAGGGAATTTCGTGGTGAGCAACTCCTCGATGAGGGAGAAAACGGTCGCCCCTATAATCGGGCCGTAGAAGTGACCCATGCCCCCGAATATGGCCATGAGAACGGGCATGAAGGAATACTGGATGTTGAAGGCGGTGGTCGGGTCGATGTAGCTCCACCGCCAGCACATGGTCGCTCCGGTCAGGCCCATGAAGAAGGCGCTCACTCCAAAGGTGACGGCCTTCACCCTGTCGACGTTCACACCGGAATGGGCGGCAGCCTCCTCGGACTCGCCTATGCCCTGCAAGGCCAAGCCGAACCGGGAGCGGCCCAAAAGATGGGAGGCGAGTAGAACCGCCAGGAAGATCGCCACCATAGAGTAGAAGACAGTCAGGGGGTCCTCTGACGAAATCAATCTTCCGACCGTGCCGGTTATGTTGACTTCCCACCAGTGGACAAGATTCCTCACAAGCTCGACGAGGCCGAAGGTGAACATCGTAAAATACATGCCCCTCAGCCGAAGGGTCGCTGAACCCACGAAAAAGGCGAGGATGAAGCTGGCGACGCCGCCTGCGAGGACGACCAAGGGGAGGGGAAGGATATCGCCCAGGATAGCTGACGCATAGACACCTACGCCGAAAAATGCGGCCGGCGCAAGGGATATATAGCCGGTCGGACCGGAGAAGATCGTCCAGCTCTCCGCCATGACTACATACATTAGGATATTCGTGATGAGTATGATCGTGTAAGACGACGTCGAAACGTATGCGGGAAGTGCAACCAGTAGTATGAGCAGCGCCGTGAGTATGACGGCCGAGCGGTATCTTTTTCCAATGCTTTTTATAAGCGCTGCCATCTTATTTCCCCAGCAGACCCATGGGCCTCACCAAAAGCAGGAACAGGAAGATAGCGTAGTAAGCAACCATCGAGAGGCCAGGCTGAATGGAGCTGACCACGTAGCCGACGTAGCCCAGAATGAATCCCCCGATAAAGCTCCCCTTTATGTTGCCCAATCCACCAAGGACGACCACGATGATGGCGATTAGGGTATAAGGCATGCCCATGATCGGCGTGAGCATGATGGAGGTCATGCTTAAGAGCAACCCGCCCAATACCGCCATCATGGCGCCCAAGCCGAAACAGATAGCCAGGACCCTGTTGATTCGCACGCCCATTAGCTCGGCAGCGTCCGTGTCCTGGGCTGCGGCCCTGATGGCCTTCCCTGTTCTCGTGCTCATGAGGAAGAGGTAGAAAGCAGAGCCGAGGACCACCGAGACGATCAAGGTGACGATACGGTTCGCCGAGAAGACGGCCCCCAGTATGTTGACTGGAAAGGCGAGATACGTGTAGCCTTTGACCGGAGCCCCCCAGATGATGAGACCGACATTCTGGATGACGAAAAGAAGGCCGAAGGATGCAAGCATCGAGTTGCCTTCAAAGACCGCTGGCGATTCTGAAGAGGTCCTCAAAGGGCTATAGAGAAGGCGATAGATCGCAAAGCCGACAAAGAAGAAAAAAGGGCCGCAGAGAAACATGGAATACAGGGGGGTGATGCCGGCCTTCGTGAAGAGCGTCCAGGCGCAAAAGGCGCCGAGCATTATAAATTCGCCGTGGGCAATGTTCAAGACCCTGGCCACGCCGTACTGAAGGCCGAAGCCTACGGCGATGAGAGCGAATATACCCCCTGTGAGCAGACCGCCGATGGCTATGTCGAGGATGTGCACCATCATTTGCAAATCTCTCCTCTAGGCAATCTCAAGGGCCTCGCCTAAAGGCACACGCGCGTTTTTCTTGATGGGAGGGGAACATTAAGTTCCCCTCCCCCGAGACTCAAAATCCTATGAAAGCACCCCTTTACTTCTTGGCCGGAGGCGGAGGCGCCCACTGCGGCTTCGGGTAGATCGGTTTCGCCGTCCTTTTCTTACCCACGTCTATAACTTCCCACGTGCCGCCCTGCCATTGACCTATCAGGCCGGGGAAGTTTCTGAAGACATGTTTTGGGAAGCTAAAATCGCCCAGGGCCGTGGGGTAGGTCTTCTTTTCCATGACCTCCTTGATCTTGGTCTGATTCAGGGTCCCTGCCTCCTCTATGGCCTGCCCGAAAAACTGGAGCGACGCATAGTATATGAGAGTGCCCCAGCCCTCCGGCTCAACCCCCCACCTCTTTGTGTACCTGTCGAAGAAGTCCTTTGCCGCCGGAGAAGATTTGGGGCTCCACGCACCGGCGCCCATGACGCCGTCTATGCCCTTTGCCGTAAAGGCATCACGGTAACCTGCCAGGCAGGGCCCGACGGTCATGTAAAAGGCCTTCGGGTTGTAACCGACCTCCATCGCCTGGCCCGTGCAGGGGAAAGCGTTCTGAGGGTAGAGGAAGGCCAGGAACGCATCGGCGCCTGACGCCTTGGCGTCCTTCAGAAGAGGGATGAAGTCCTGCTGGTCGAGGGGAAAGCTCTTCGCCGCGATAATCTTGATGTTCCTCTTAGGGAATTCTTTCTGGGCCACCTCATTGTACTCGAGCCCGTGGAGGTCCTGGATGTATGCTATGTAGACACTCTTCACCCCGAGCTGCGCGAAAAGTTCGGCCAACGGTGGAATATGATCGTCAGCCCCATTCAATACGTGAAAGTAGTAGGGGTACTTGTGGATCACCTTCTTGAGCTTCACCGCTCCGCCGGAGCCTCCCATGAGCACCATCTTGTGCTTGTTCGCAACCGGCGCGGCTGCAAAGAGAAAAGCGGTATCCCACGGGGAGAATATGAGGTCGACCTTATCCTCCACGATGGTCTTCTCGAGCAGCTTCGTCATGGTGCCCACGTCGCTCTTGTCGTCGTACATGGTGACAGCGAGGGGCAGCCTCTTTCCATATTCCTTGATCATCAACCCGCCCTTTGCGTTCACCTCTTCTACCCACATCTTGTACACATTACCGCTTGTAATCATCACGCCGGGAGCATTGACTCCGGAAAGGGAAGTAACCCATCCTACCCGGATCTTGTCTTTGGCCGGCCCTGCCTGTGCGGAAGCTGACAGTATGAAGATGGCAACCGTGAGCATCACCAGTAGAGAAAAGAGCACATGTCTCTTCTTCATCAAAACCTCCCCTTTTTTTGCTTTACTTTCTTCAGCCAGCTACACGTACATGTCGCTGAAGACCTTTGAGCCCGTTCTTCTTTATCACCTTTCGCCGCAAGCCTGTTAACTTTATCTATCTCCCTTCTCTGAAACCTCAAAGATGAACCTGGCACAGAAAAACCTGCCTGCCCTCCTCCGTCCGCCGCACCATTAATTTCCTATGCCGGCTGGGCGTTAAGAGGATAAAAGGACGCGGACAGCTTCGTGATGAGTGCCCCGGCAGGGGTATTGGCGACCGAGCCATCTTCAGCGATCGCGAAGAATTTGCCCGTTTCTCTCATCTGGTCCCAGTTGTGGAAGAAAACCGTAGAGACGGGCAGGCCAAATTCCCGAAAGCAAAAAACATACTGATTGTCGTCGAACTTGTACGTGGTGTGGAAGTCGACATCGGCTTCGCCCTTCAGAGGCCCCACCACACAATGCCACACGTAACGTATCGTGTTGAGGTAGATGTGTTCGAAGCATTGATTTGGGTTATACGTATAGAGGGCGCGCAAACCAATCAAATCGCGCGTTGGCGCCGGCTTGCGCCCCGTCGGAGGGATTGCCAGATCACCGAGTACGCCCGGAGAGAAGTGATGGATCGCCCTCGGCTCTTTGCCCACATCGCCTTCCCGCATTATCGTCCGGATGCCGAGGACACGGCGAGACTCCGTATTAACGATAAAAGTCTGGGATTGTCGTGGCTCGCTTACGAACGTCATATCAATGAAATAGGTATGGGGCGCGACTTCCACCACCTCGCACCAGTCGGTGCCGCCCGCGCTCCCTTTTTGCCAGATGACCTTGTTGAGGTCGACGAACTTTAGATCATAGGACGACCCCGAATCTAGGGTCAATCTTAACGTCTGATTGACAAGAGCGTCCGTCTGAGGCAGACGATGGAAGGCCATTTCCGACGCATAGTCCTCATACTTATAATTTGTTTCGCCCTCCCGCTGTGACATTCTCCACCTCCCGTCAGAAATAATTCTTAAGTCGGCTCGCAGACCAACCGTTTAAGTACACTTCCCTGATGTCTCTTACTCCTCACATCCGCCCGCAACCGGGCTACGAAAAGCGTAGCACTGCTTTCAGTGTCTTCCCGTTCTCCGAGTCCTCAGCCGCCTGATTGATCTGCTCAAAGGGATAAAAGGTCATTATGCGGTCGAAAGGCAGGCGGCCCCGCTTGTAAAGCTCGATCAGCTGCGGGATGAATACATCGGGATTGGAATCGCCCTCGACAATACCTTTGACCGCTCGGCCATTCAGGATGTTCTGCATATCGAGGCTTACCTCGGCGCCCATCGGCGCTACCCCGATAAGCCCGCACACGCCCCCCCAGGTCAGTGCATCAACGGCCTGGCGCAAAACCTTGGGTATCCCGGCGCATTCCAGGGAATACTCGACCCCGCCTCCCGTGATCTTTCTGATCTCTTCCACAGGGTCGACCGTGTTTGAGTCGATTGTGTGGGTCGCTCCCATTTCCAGTGCCACTTTGAGGCGAGCAGGCACGACATCAACCGCAATGATCGTTGTACAGCCGGAGGCATACGCAGCCATGACTGCGACCAGGCCGACGGAACCGACACCGAACACGGCAATAGAAGAGCCGGGCCTGGCTTGGAGGGAGTTTATTACGCCTCCCGCCCCCGTCTGGATGCCACAGCCCAAAGGTCCCAGTATCTCCAAGGGAACATCGTCCTGGACCTTGACCACGTTCCGCTCTGAAGCCAGAGCATAGGCGCCGAAAGAAGATTGGCCGAAAAAGGAACCGTGAATAGCTTGACCGCCCTTTTTCATGGTGGTCGAGCCATCGGAGCGAACGCCCGCAAAGTTGGAGGGGAGGAAGTTTAGACACCAGCTAGGTATGCCTTTCTTACAGGATGGGCAGGTCCCGCAGTAAAGATAGCTCATCACCACGTGGTCGCCTGCCTTGACCTTTGTAACGCCTGGCCCAACGCTCTCTACGATTCCTGATCCTTCGTGGCCGAAAACCGCGGGCAAAGGGACCGGCAAAAACTGCGCTCTCGCCACGAGGTCGGTATGGCAGAGACCTGTGGCCACCATGCGGACCAGCACTTCACCGGCCTTTGGCTCGTCAAGGTCTACCTGCTCGATGATAAAAGGCCCCGCTTTTTCACGTACAACTGCGGCTTGGATCTTCATGGTCACTCTCCTTTCGGATCCTTGTTCACTGCAAGACACCGATACATGGCCCTATAGCCGAATTAAGGACAAGCATAGGGTACTATGGCGAAAGTCACGTGTCTATCCGTAATAAGTACGGTTTTTTCCAGAAAACAATACGGAGGGCAATGGCTACCTTCGGCACAAGCCTCTCTTGACAGCGTATTTGATAAGGTCGGAGCGGGAACTTATGGAGAGTTTCTGCATCATGCTTGCCCTGTGTGATTCAACCGTTCTCTGACCTATGAACAGTCTGGCCGCGATCTCGCCACTTGTGTAACCCTCCACAACCAGCTGTAGCACTTCCCTCTCCCTTGTCGTAAGGGTGTTGTAGAGATCGAGAGATTGGCCTTTTGTCTTTTCCTTGTATGCGGCAATGGCTAGCTCCGATAGTGGAGAGCCGAGGTAATGGCGGCCGCCCGCCACCTCGCGGATCGCCTTGATCAAATCGGAAATGTTCGACTCCTTCAGGACGTAGCCCCACGCGCCATTTTGCAGCGCTTCGATTACGTAAGGCTCGTCCATGTACATGGAGAGAATTATGACTCTTGTGTTGGGTGAGAGCCTCCTGACCTGGCGAATAACCTCCATTCCGTTAAGGCTCGGCATCATAAGATCAGCGACGAGGACGTCGGGTTTCAGATTCGCGGTGATCTTGACGGCTTCCAGGCCGTTTCCGGCCTCAGCGATTACGGAAAAACCTTCCTGGCTGTCGAGCAAAGACTTGAATCCCTGCCTCACAATATGGTGGTCATCGGCCAGGACGATCGTCGTTGCTTTCACGGTTGCGTGTTCTCCCTGGCTATCGGCAATTCCGCGGTCAGACGGGTTCCGCCTTCAACGTTGGTTTCCACCGTGAATCGGCCCCCTAAGAGCATTACCCTCTCGCGCATCCCGTTCAGGCCGTTGGTGTTTCTCCCATCCAAAGCCGAGGAGCAATCAAACCCGATGCCTTTGTCCTCGATCTGCACCCCCACGATCCTCTCATTTGACCAGAGCCGAACCGTTGCCGAATCGACCTTTGCATGGCGCGCAACGTTCGTTAAAGCCTCCTGTACTATCCTGTAAACGGCTGTCTCTACCTCGTGTGAGAACCGCTTGCTGTCTACTTGCATATGCTCGAAGGCAACGCGCACATTCGTATGCGTAGAAAACCGCTCGAACAGCCAGGGCAGGGTCGGAAGGAGCCCGAGGTCGTCGAGCATCGATGGCCGCAGTTTCCTGGATAGCTCGCGAACGAGGCCCGTTATCGTATTCGCCAGTGATCTTGCCTTCACCAGACCCGACGACGGTTCTCCTGTCGGCTGCACGTCTGCCTGCAGGGCTAAGCCAAGCCCTGTAAGCAACTGGCCGATCTCGTCGTGAAGCTCCCGTCCGACGTGACGCAGCTCTTCTTCCTGCACACGGACGAGGCGCAGGGAAAGAGCTTTCATATCTGCGTGCGATTGTCGCACCTCCTGGAAAAGCCGTGCGTTTTCCGTTGCAACGCTGATCTGCTGCCCCAGGGCCTTGTAAAACGCTATCTGGTCGTCGCTGAAGGCATCATGCCTCCTGTCGGCGAGGAATACGATTACCTGCATCTCTTCCTTCTCAAGAAAGGAGATGGCGAGGCAACTCCGGACGCGGTACTTCCCAAACTTCCCGGACTGGACTGCATCCCCTCGATCGGGCCGATACCTGACGAGGACAATATCGTTCTTATGAATCACCTCTCCCTTGCTGAAGCACTTCAACGCGTAAGCTGCAAATGCGTCGCGGTTCGATGCAGGCACTCCCCAACACATTTGCGCGGTGATCTTGCCGTCCATTTCACTGTAGAAGAAGACCCCGCCCACACCTATTTTCAGCTTCTCAACGATGACCCGTTTAAGGGCCTGCAGGATTTTCGAAAGATCGAGGGATCCCGTGACGGAGGTCATCACCTTGTTCAGAACCCCCAGCACAAGGTTCCGCTCGGTTATTCTTTGTTCGGCCTCCCTGTTCTTCGTGATATCCCAGCAGGTCAACAGTATCTCGCCGGTTTGCAGCTGCACCGGCACAAACTTGATGTACTTTTCCGATTCCTTCTTACCGTCCAGCTTCCTTACGAACGAATGGCTGGTGCCTGTTTTTATCGTCTCGAGAACATCGATCCATTTGGACGTTGCGCGATTCCGGGAAGCCGGGTTAGGGTAAATTCGGGCCAGCCAGGTGTATATATCGGTCGTGTCCCTCAGGTCGCAGCCGAACAATTCCTTGAATTTAGGGTTTAGATATTTGAACTTGAACTCTCTGGTTGTGTCTATCACGACCATACCCACCGGCGAGCTTTCAGATAGTCTCTGGAACTTCTGCTTTTCCGCTTGCAGGCTTCTCTCCGCACTTTTCCAGGCGGTCAGGTCTGTCAACACGATGAGGCACTTATCCTCCAGCCTGGTGATACGGCACTCTATGTCCTTGTACTCGCCGTTTTTGCATCTAATCCTCGATTCGACTTCCCTGCCTTCTCCTTTCGACGAATCCTGACAACGATGGGCATCGAGGGCAGACGCGAGTGGTTGGGCCTCGGCATCGATTTTTCGGATCCATTCACCCCAAGTGGGAATATCCGGCAGGGAGTAACCTGTAATATCCGTAAACTTCGGATTAACGTAGACATAATGGTCGCTCACGTCGATCAGGGCGATCCCGTGTGGGTTGTCTTCGAGGACCGAGAAAAAGGTCTCCCTCTCCGTTGTCAGTTGCCTCTCGATGGTTTTTCTTTCCGAGATGTCGCGCGTCATGGCGAGGATGTAGTCGCCTCCGGGGAGGGAGAGCTTCGTGACGAAGGTCTCAGCGTCGAATTCGTAGCCGTCTTTGGGGCGTCTGCCCCGGCATTGGACAAACGCGTTCTGCCCCCCCATAACACGCCGCCACAGGTCGTACAGATCGGGACGTCCTTCGGGCGTCGTATAATCCGGGATAATGGACAGCCCTATGGCCTCTTCGCGGGTAAGTCTGTACATATTGAGCAGTTTGTCATTTACGTCGACGACCCGTCCGTTCACGTC
>Ga0326728_10010410_pt1 | contig 21781 bp, 25 predicted proteins | sample MB3enrmetagenome_FD_207602 | JGI IMG/M metagenome (GOLD analysis project Ga0326728, IMG submission 207602) | Lab enriched peat soil microbial communities from McLean, Ithaca, NY, United States - MB31MN | ecosystem: Environmental > Terrestrial > Soil > Wetlands > Peat | place: USA: New York... | reverse complement strand
CTTCTCTGCTCAGCCGAGCCAACCGCTGATAGGTGCTGGGATGCAACCGCAACAGGCGTGGCACCATAAAGCCTCCCAGAAACATTATGCCACATATGTCCCTTTATTTATGCGCGGATGTATAGGTCCTACTGTTTTTCGTAAACAACTTCCTCTTCGAAGGGCTTGGCGTCCTTACCGGTCCCTGCGATGTGGAAGGTCTGCGTCTTGCCATCTTTTGACAGAATCGTGAAACTCTTGGCAGGCCGGCCGTCAAGGTTCCAGGTTTGCTCCGTCCGGTGAGCATTCACTTTGCGCAGGATAACTGTTACATTGGGACCCCTGCCCTCAACCGGCACGGCTTGCCCGGCCTGGGGCTTGTAGGACCATGTACTGGTCTTCCCATCAGCGCTAATCACGGTGATGCTGAACCGGCTATCGGGATCGATGGTGAACACCTCACTCTGGGGCGTGGGCCCGGCGAACTTGGACTTGGCCAGATTGCATTTCCACGTGCCGGCGAAACCACCCGCGGGAATATCCGCAGCCAGAGTCATCATGGGGATCGCGAGCAGCGAAAGGACCAGTGTTATCGAGCCGGATTTCATAGTCGGATCAATCTCCTCGACATCATAGTATCATATGCCATTATCTCGGTGGCGCCGAAGCGTCAGAAACGCGATTGCTGGAGCGAATCCTCTCCGCACCAGCAAGGCCTTCATCAGTTTTGGATACAGGCAGCTCAGCTTATCCTGTTGAACCTGTTGCTACCGCTCCTGACGGCTCTGTTTGGATACATCTTCGGCACTCAGCAAGCCAGCGGAAAAACTAGCAGCTGATCGTGCAATCTCACGGCTTCATGGTCACTTTGATCGCCTGTTTTCTGGTCACCAAGCGATAGGTGCCGTTGGGCTGCTTTTCCTCGACTGTAATTCTCAAAGCGAAGCACCCTAAGTCAGGAGCCCTCCAGAAGGTCACCCGCTGGTGATCACCCAAGTTAGGCTGGACGGCCACGGTCGGATGGCCGAGTATCGTTTCGTGGCCAACTACAGGTCCGTAGACGCAGCCGGCGTTGATCAGAGCAGCCCCGCTTCCTAACGCAAAACCATGCTCGGAGCCAGCACTGACGCGAGCGGCGGGCTCGAACTTTTTCAACAGCTCGGGGCTGACCATGAAGGGCAACGTAAGCCGTCCCACAACAGAGCCAACCGCCCTTAAGGCGTACCGGATCGCATTTAAGAACGAGGGATAGAACGCGTACACGCCAATCTCGCATCCATTATCGTTGTAGGACCCACGATGTTCCTCAATCGCAGATGTGCCGTCGTCTGCATACCGCACCACATCGGAATCTACGATGTAGGGAACCCCGGTCGGAGGTGCAACCATCGTGTGAGTCTGTGAGAGCGCCAGGGCAACTACAAAGAGGAATGTCCCCAACGCGAGGATCGCTCCGGCAAGCAGGCGCTTTCTCCCGCTCGGCATGAACGCCGCAATCCAATGAAGCATGCCGGGGGATGGTTTTCGCTCCAGATTCGCGGCAAACCCAGCCCGCACGCTCTCGCGCAATGAAGCCGGCGCCTCCGGCGCGCTCCACGTGTTGAGTAGCTCGTCGAGTTCGGTATCGTTCATCGTTTTCGCTCCAGGCCCGGCGCATACGCGGCGAGTGTCTCTTTCAAACTCGCCCTTGCGCGTTGCAGGCGAGACTTTACGGCACCCACGTCGAGCGCCATCACTCGCGCGATCTCGGCCAGCGGCATCTGTTCGTAGTGGGTCAGGATCAGCACTTCCCTCTGCGTCTCCGGCAGCTGCATCACGGCACGCGCAACCACGTCCTGCAACTCTGTCTGCAAGGCTTCGCTTTCGGGTGACCGGTCATGCCACGGGTCCGGCCATCGTCACTCAGTGAGTCGTTTCTCCGCCGCCGCTTCAGGGATTGGTTTCGCACGACGCCGAACAGGTACGTTCGTACCGGCGTGCGCCTCGGATCATATGAGCATTCCGGCCGCAGCAACGCCAGGAAGCATTCCTGCACGACGTCCTCGGCGTCCACCACCGATCCGGTCAGCCTGTATGCGAAGCGGAACAGGGGTAGGTGATGCTCATCGAACAGTTCTAAAAGAGCGCCTTCCTGTCCCTTTCGCGCGGCTTTGATCAGATCCATGCTTGCCTAAACAGTATTACCGCGAGAGCCGAAAAGGAATCGCACTATATTTTGGAAACTAATCGCCTCGAATCACGCCGCGAATCAATCCTTCCACCTGGGCTAGACTTCGGGGTCTAGCTCCATCTTGGTGTGGGTACCGCCGAGGAACTTGCGTCTCCAGGATGCGGAAGAGAGATCGGTCTTTTTCGAATGGTTGTGATACTGGAGATTTCCCTGGATACGGGTGCGCGAGGACGCCTCTACGTGTTGAGGACCCGGTTCATGCGATCGATGGCTTCGTCGATCTCGGCTGTGTTCTTGTAGCCGACGGTCACGGCGTCCACGGCCCCTAGTCCCATGACGAACCGGAGTGCGGCGTCGCGGTCTTCGGGTTTCGTGAAGCGGCCTTCGCCCACTAGTTTCATGCCTAGAACGCCGATGCCCTGCGCGTGAATTTGCTTCGCGTGGGAGACCACCGCATTTACGTCACCGCGATCGTCGGTGTCAGTGGTCAGCGGAGTATCCATTCTTGTGCCGTTATGGTTGACACGCAAGAGAGCCACGTCCAGCCACTGATTGCCGGGGAAGCCTCCGAGAGCTTGCAAGCCATGGCACGACGCGCCGTGCGCCAGGATGATTTTCTTTGCTTTCGCCTCGGAAAGCCCGTCCTGCACGCGCTTGGTCTCGTCCGGCCATCCGGGGTGGCGCACGCAGTGGATCAACAGGATGTCGAAGTACTCGGAATTGAGATCCTTGCGAAAGCGGTCGATGGTGGCCTGGGGATCGTCCGTTCCTCCTAGCTGGTACTTGGTCATCAGCTTGTAGGAGTCGCGCGGGATGCCCTTGAGGGCAGTGGCGAGCATCTGTGGCATGCCGGTGTACGAATCCGCGGTTTCAAAGAAGCGGATGCCGCGATCGTAGGCGTGGCGGACCAGGCGTGTGAACTGATCCTGGCCGAGCTCGCGCTGCACGCGGCCGCCGTAAGTTCCCGTGCCGAAGGCGAGGCGCGTGACTTGCACGCGGGATTTTCCAAGTGTCACCCAATCCGTTGCGGATCGGTTGTTCGCACGCGCGGGGAGGGCACCCGCAAAAGCGGCAGCAGCGAAGCTGGTTTTGAGGAAGTCTCGTCTGGTATGTCGAAGCATTCCAACAAAGTATCACAGCACGGGGGGCCCGGACGGGGTAAAAACGATGCTATCTGGCGCCCGGGAATGCCGCGAGCACGGAGAGGATTTCGCGGCCGTAAGACTCCGCCTTGCGCGCACCGATTCCCGAGATCTGGAGTAACTCGTCGATGGTGGATGGGCGCCGGAGGCAGATCTCCTCGAGCGTACTGTCGTGCAGGATGACGTAGGCTGGTACGCCCTTGCCTTTGGCGACGGTGCGACGCCACTCGCGCATGTGATCGGCCAGGCCGGGCGCGCGAGGCTCTGGAACGGAGGGAACGGCGGCTTCTACAGCGGCGCGACCGCGCTTCCGGCGGCGGGTCTCCGGCTCTGCTCGGGCCGTCATCCACTCGGGTGGGGGAACGCAGACGTCGCACATGCTGCACGTGTTCCACTTCGGTGTTTCGCCGAAATGCGTGCAGATCTGCCGGTGGCGGCATTCGGCGGCCTCGGCGAAGCGTCGCATGGCGTGATAGCGCTCCCACGCGCGATCCTTCTCGTGTGGGTCATTCAAGTTATCAATGAAATACGCCAGCAGACCGACATCCTTCTTCTGCCAGAGTAAGGCGCAATCCGCCGGTAGCCCATCGCGGCCGGCACGGCCTGCCTCCTGGTAGTACTGTTCGATGGATTTCGGAAGCGCTAAATGGATGACGGCGCGCACCGTGGGCTTGTTGATCCCCAGACCGAAGGCTAGCGTGCCCACAAGCACGCGGACTTCATCGGACATCCAGGATTCCTGGTTGTGCTGGCGCTCGGCCGTGTCCATTTTTCCGTGATAGCCGATTGCCCGGATGCCTTGCTGTTTCAGAAAGTGCACGGTCTCGCCGACCCTGGCCACGGTAGGAGCGTAAACAATCGCATTCTCGCCCGCGTGAGCGCGCAGCGCGGAAACCATCAGGCGCAGTTGCGCGGGAGCGTCGCACTGCCGCACCAGGTAACGCAGATTCGGGCGGTGAAAGCTCGCTATGTATTTGTCCGGCTCGCGCAGACGGAGTTGCCCCAGGATGTCGTGCCGTACGCGGCGTGTGGCGCTGGCGGTGAAGGCGGCGATCGGCCGGTCCGGAAAATGTTGGCGCAGGGCACTGAGTTGGCGGTATTCCGGGCGGAACTCGTGGCCCCATTCGGAAATGCAGTGCGCTTCGTCGATGGCGAAAAACGCGATTGAGACCTGGGAAAGCCACTCGACCGTATCCTGCCGGGCCAGCCGTTCAGGCGAAAGATATAGCAGCCGGTAAGCGCCGCCGATCGCGCGGCGAATCACTTGATTCTGCTCGCTAGGGCCGAGTGAGCTGTTCAATACCGCGGCCGGGATGCCCATCTGATCGAGTTGCGCGGCTTGATCCTGCATGAGCGAGATGAGCGGCGAAACGACCACCACGGTGCGGCCCATCACTACCGCAGGTAATTGATAACACAGCGACTTCCCGCCGCCGGTCGGCATCACCACGGCTATGTCGTGGCCCTCCAACAGACTGCGAACGATGCGCTCTTGCAGCGGGCGAAACCCGTCATACCCCCAGTAGCGTTTGAGCGGGCTGAGCAGGTCAAACTCGGAGGCCAAAGTAAATTGTAGCTTGTGAGACCAAAAAAGCTCTTGACTGTATTAGTAAAACAGTACATTATATATCTAAATGAATAATACAGTTCAGCCTGGCACGTCTTTTCGCCTCCAGCTCGACTTGCGCTCGGGGGTTCCGGTCTATCGGCAGATTATCGACCAGGTGCTGGCGGGAATGGCGTCGGGACGGTTGACGAACGGCGATCAGCTTCCCACGGTGCGGCAACTGGCGGTGGACCTTTCGATTAACCCGAACACGGTGATCCGGGCATACCGCGAGCTGGAGATCCGCGGGTTTCTGGATACGCATCAAGGGTCGGGGACGTTCGTCAGCGCACAGAAGGTGGAGCAGGACGACGCAGAGCGCCGGCGGAAGCTGGATGGGATTGTGAGCGAGTCGATCGCACGGGCGGGGGCTGAGGGATTTACGGCGCAACAGGTTTTGGAACGACTAAAAGAATTGTTGGCGGAACAACAGAAAGAGAGGAACGGAAAATGACGATGTTGACGTTGGGCAAACAGCGGGTAGGGGCTCCGGAATTGCCGGTGAGCGAGCCCGGCCTCTTTGTTTTTGTCGTGTTCCTAGCCGGGGGAGGGATTGGGGCTGCACTCCTGAACCATCCGGGTCCAGCGATAGCGGGAGCGGTGCTCGGAGTTTATTTCCTGTGGGCAATTCGCGTCGCGCAGCAGTGGGAGAAGGCTGCGGTGTTACGGCTGGGGCGATACCGGAGGCTGTGTGGCCCTGGAGTGTTTCTAATCGTACCGATCATCGACACGGTGAGCCGCTATGTAGATCAGCGGGTGCTCGCTGCACATGGTGCGCGAGCAAAAGGAGCTTGGCACGGCGGCTCTGAACAAACAGTAGAGAACAGGCCGTGGATAAGGTCACTACTTTCGTGATTTCCGTGTGCGCTCGCGGCCGAATCGCCGGCCCGGCTAATGCCTTTTGCCCAATCCGCCGATAACCGAAGTGCGGCGCGGGTGTGCACGGTCCATTTTGGATCGGAACTTCCCACCAAGCTCGAGAGGGTATCGATGTCGTTGGCGATTGTATTTGGATTGTGCTTCTTCCAGGTGACCGGGGGGTCTAAACCCGCCGTCAAGCTTGGCCCGTGACCGTCTCGAGTGGCAGGCAAGGCCGATGCGCCGGCGACGGGGCAGGCGGAAAAGAGAGAAGCAGCTTACGAGGAACGACAGTTCGTCGATAAGTTCAATCGCTTGTTGGGTGTTCTGGAGGATTTCGCAAAGCAATACAACGAGGGTCACACGCTCGACCTGAAGAAAGTCAGGGCGGTCAAGAAGGCGTGGCGTGAGTTGGAAAAAAGCGACAAGTGGTTTCAGTTTGAGGAGAGTCCGGGCCACTAACGGCCGCCGGTCGAATCTCCCGCGGGGCCGGGCAGGCGATCGGGCATGTCGGCCAGCACATAGCTCATCACTGCCATGGCAGCAATATTCAGGCGGAAGTCCTCTGGCTTGATTTTGTCGACGGTGTCAGCATCGCTGTGGTGCCAATCGAAATAATGCGTGCCGACGGTATGGAGAGCCAGACTGAGGACACCTTCGCGAGTCAGCGGTTCGATATCGGCCCCGCCTCCACTGGTCCGGATGTCGCCCGCGCCGATGCTATCCAACAGTCTGCCGATCTCTCGTAGCCGAGAGAGAGGCCGTTCCGTTGTGGAACCGCCGGCACCATGCGGTAGGCCAGCCAACCCGAAGCCGGTGGGCCTCTCCGCGCCGCCATCCATCTCAATGGCCGCTGCGTGATTCGAGAGCTCCGATCCGATCCACGCGCGATACGCATTCGCTCCCGCCAGCCCGTTCTCTTCATTGGTCCAGAAAATCACGCGAATCGTACGCCGCGGTTTCAGCCCAAGTTTGCGGATCAAAGCCGCCGCTTCGAGCGCCACCACGCACCCGGAGCCGTCGTCTTGGGCGCCCTGGCCGACGTCCCAGGAATCGATGTGGCCTCCCATGACGACGATTTCCTCCGGGTTTTCGCCGCCAGGAATCTCGCCAATCACGTCGGCAGAATCGGCATCGGGAAGCATCTGTGCCTCCATAGTCAGGTGAACCACCACACGGTTGCCGGCATCGACCAACCGCCGGATCAGCATCGAATCCTCCACCGACACGGCGGCTGCGGGAATCTTCGGTGCATCCTTGGCGTAGTCCATGGCGCCGGTGTGCGGGCTCTGCAAACTGAGCGGCGTCACGGACCGAACCAGTGCCGCCACCGCGCCCAGTTTGGCCGCGCGTGAGGCACCTCTGGTGCGATACTGCACGGTTTCGAAATAATTGACGAAAGGCGCGTTGTACAGCACGATCTTGCCGGCCACGGCGGCAGGCCCGCGGCTCTCCAGATCGGCAAAGCTGCTGGCCACGACGACCTCGGCGGTGATGCCTTGCGCAGGGGTGCCGATGCTTCCACCCAGACCCAGCATGTGCAGTGGCTTCTCGACCGGCTCAACGATCGAGGCGCTCTCGCGGCCGCGGACCCAGTGCGGAACCTTGACCGGGAGCGTCACCACGTTCTCCAGCCCGTCCCTGTTCATCTGCGCCGCGGCCCACTGAATGGCGCGGTCGAGTGCGGGCGATCCACTGAGGCGGTTGCCTATGCGGTCACATAAGTAACTAAGGTTTTCGAACCCCGCCGTGTCTTCGAGGGCGGCATCGATGATCTTGCCGGCGGCATCGCGGTAAGTCTTGTCGAGTGGTTGCGCTGCTGAGGCCAGCCCGGCCTCGAAGCAAGCGAAGAACAGAATCACGGTTGCCGTGTTCATCGACCATAGATGTTACACCGTGGATGTGGCCGAGGCGCACTCGACAGGCCCCGCCGTTTATGACACAACAGAAGGGGAGGAAGCGGTTCCATCTCCGTTCGCATGCCTAGCCCCTGGCAGAAACTTCGGATCGCGATGCGGCGCCGCATCCGCTACCGCATCACGCGCGGCGGGTTGCTGTTCCTGCTGGCGGTGGTGCTGGTGGCGGCGGCCGCCATTGCTTCCGCCAACAACCTGCTGTTTCTGATTCTCGCGACCATGATTTCCACGCTGCTGGTCTCGGGTCTCATCAGCCGGCTATGCCTGGCAGGTCTGGAGTTGGACCTGCTGCTGCCCGAGCACATCTCGGCCGGGCGCGCTGCACGCGCCAAGCTTTACGTACGAAATCTCAAAGGGTGGATGCCGTCGTTTTCCATCCAGGTTAGCGGCGTGCCGGAACGTTCGTCGGCCATGAGCGGACGGCCGCCCGAACAACGCGCTGTTCTTACTGCGCCGGTATATTATCCCGTGATCCCGGGGGGCGCGGTGCTCGAAGAGAACGTGGACGTCCAATTCGACCGCCGCGGCACGCAGCGCCAGAACAGCTTCATCTTCACGACGCGATTTCCTTTCGGCTTTATAGACAAGATCGCGCGCGTCACGCTGCGCCGCGAGGTGCTAGTGTACCCGTCGATTGAGCCCCGGCCGGGGTTCCCGGAGCTGCTGTCGGCGATTGTGGGTGAGATCGAGGCTCACATGGTCGGGCTGGGACGCGACTTCTATCGCATTCGGCCGTATGAAGCCTTCGAGAGCGCGCGGCATCTGGATTGGAAGGCCTCGGCGCACACGGGGGATTTGCAGGTCCGCGAATTCGCGCGCGAGCAGGAACGCGCCGTGGAGATCTTCCTCGACCGCGATGTTCCGCAGCATCTAGAGGCTTGGTTCGAATACGCGATCGAATGTTGCTCGTTTCTGGCCTGGAGCCTCTGGCAGATGGGCGCCGGTATCCGATTTCGCTCGCAGCAATTCGACATTCGTGTTCCGGAAGAAGGCGACGTGTACGCGATTCTCAAGTACCTGGCGCTGGTTTACCCGCAGGCGGGCAAGCCTCCGGAGGATCCGGCGGATGAATCGAGTTTTCAGATTGTGCTCAGCGCGTCGCCCGGCCGCTTCCGGGATGCCGGTTGGGCGCCGGCGCATCTTCTAGGTCCGGAGGCTTTTGATAGCGCCGGACTACACGCGGAGCGCTAGGCGATCCGGGGATATGGAGAGAACCGCATCACTGGGCAGCGGTTTGCCCTTGGTTTGCCGCCTCGGACTGGCCACGCGAGGCAATACGCATTTGACTGCGGACGACGTGAAATACGCCATCGAGCGCGGCGTCAACTATTTGAACTGGTGCGGCCATCCGGATGGGATGAGCCGCGCGATTGCGCACCTGGGCGCGGAGCGAAAACAGGTGGTGCTGGCGGCGCAGTTCGAAGCGCGGTCGGCAGGTGACGCGAAGCGCGAACTGGTGTCCATGCTCGAAGAGCTGAAGACGGATTCCATTGATGTCCTGACGCTTTATTACGTGGAAACCGAAGACGAGTGGAACGAGATCACGGCGCCGGGGGGCGCGTGGGATTATCTGGCGGAACAACGGCGGGTTGGACGTCTGAAGCGGATCGGACTCACGAGTCACCAGCGTGCGCTGGCCGCGGAATGGGCGCAGTCCGGTAAACTCGATCTGCTGATGATCAGATACAACGCCGCGCATCGAGGCGCCGAACGGGAGGTATTCCCCGTCACGCAGGAGCGGCAGATTCCCGTTATCACGTTCACGGGCTTGCGCTGGAAGGCGCTGCTTGCGGGGACGCGGGACGATCCGCCGGGATTTGTGCCGCCGTCAGCCGTGGATTGTTACCGCTTCTGCCTGTCGCAACCTGCTGTCTCAGTCGCACTGATGGCGCCGGGATATCGTGCGGAGTTGGAAGAGGACTTGAAACTGTTGAACGATTGGCGTGGGCTGGATGCTGTGGAAATGGAGTGGCTGGCAGCTCACGGCGATCGTGTGAAAAAGCACGCGGGAGCGTTTTGGTGATGGCTGGAGGCCTGTCGCGATGGCTTCGTAACTATACATCGCCCCGACCACGGCAAACTCAAGTTCGCCGCTGCGCGTTGAAACGCGCGCCACAACCAAGCGACGGATCACGGCCAGACTTCGTTCAGTAGCATGGCGAGGCGGGTGCCGGCGCGCGCGAGTTGGCGGCGAATGACGGGCGAGGCAGCCGCTAAGTATCGCTGGTTGATCTCTTCGTGGAGATCGAACATGCGTTGGCCCATGTTGCGATCCGCGCAGCTCTCGACCGGCTGTGGCGGCTCGACAGGCACCTTCTTCGGTAACTTGCCATAGACGGTCTTGATAGCCAGATTGTGGCTCTCCCAAGCCCACGCATCGACGTCGATGGGTTGACGCTTCCAACGACGGATCTCCCGGCCGAACTCCTGGCGCAGAGCATCGGCGAAGGCAGAGGGTTCGAGGCCGTGTGCGGCCGCTTCGACGAGATCTGTGTCCCACACGCCGTGAAGATTGGGGCGGTAACTCTGGCTGGAGCCGGAGGTCTCGGGCTTCTTGTCGGCGATTGCGACGGCCACGCAATTGCCGCCGCGGTCGGCATTGTCGGCGGCATGAAGAGGCTGGTGCAGATCGCCCACGAAGTGAATTAGAAACATCAGAGCTTCGGCTTGTTCCGGCTTGGTGGCGGAGGAGGAACGTAGCACGTCGAGCTGGTGACGGATGGCGGTGGTCACACATCCGGATGCGGCCGGACAAGCATCTTTCGCAGCGTCCCGCTTGGCGCTGAGAGGGATGTCGATGAAGTGCCAGCCGGCAGTTTCCTTTCGTTGGCTGCGAATGTCATCGGCCCAGGTAGACACGTCCACGAAAGCGGGCAGGTTGCTGGATGGGCAGAATCGCCGTAGCGCAGGGTCTACGGGCGTGCCTTCCATCAATTGTGCGGCGGCCGCGCGAGCGTGAGGGTTGAGCTGATCGAGAGCGATGAGGGCGACGACGCGATGCCCCTCGCAGCCCCAGGGAAACGCGGGCCGGGTGAGTACTAGAACCGATATAAGTGTTACAAGGCGGATACCTTTGAGGAGCCGAGGGATTGGTATAATCATAGAAATTAGATTGCATCACACTTTTTTTGGAACCGCGCAAGGCATAGCGGTATCTGATCAATTTGAGAGGAAGCTTCGATGGGAATAACACAGGTCAAACTTGCGGAAGAGGGGCTGATTTTGGAGGGCCCGCGCGAAGCCGAGCCGCAAGGCGGCCTTCGGATGTTCAACCGCATTGTCGATTGGATCACCAGCGACCGGATGCAGTTGATCAACATTACGGATCGCGTCAACGAGATCGTGCGCAAAAGCGGAGTTCGCGAAGGATTAGTGCACCTACAATCGCTTCACACCACCACGGCGGTGTTCATTAATGAGTGGCAGGACGCGCTACTTCATGACGTAAAGTCCTTCTTGGATGAGGTAGTGTGCCGGGAAAACGGATGGCGGCACAACGACCCGCGATATTCCGATTGCGAGCGCAAGAACGCCGACTCACATCTGCGCGGAATGCTAATGGGCCAGAGTCTTTGCTTGCAGGTGCGCAATTCCGCTGTGCTCCTGGGGACCTGGCAGAGCATTATTTTGGCCGAATTCGATGGGCCGCGGAGCCGCTCGATGTCCGTCCAGGTATCGGGCATCTAGGATTCCGGAGGCCAAGAAACAGCCTCCCTTCATGTCCAGGCGCTTCACGCTCGAGGCCGCAGAGAGCCTTCTACCAACCATTGAGAAAACAATGCGCGAGGCGATTGCCGCGAAAGCCGCGTTCGATGAGGCGCAGGGTGCACTTCACTCCATATCGCAGCGCGTGATCATGCTGGGTGGCGTGCTGGTGGACCGCGAGGCCGTTCGTCAACACAGGCTTCGGCGTGACCAGAACGCCGAGCGTATCAAAGCCGCGATCGAACAAATTCAAGAATTGGGATGCCTCATCAAGGATCTCGACACCGGGCTGGTCGATTTCCCCACGATGTTCCGCGGCGAAGAGGTGTATCTCTGCTGGAAGCTCGGTGAGCCACACATCGCGTTCTGGCACGGAACGCAAGAGGGCTTCGCGGGACGCAAGGCCATCGACGAAGAGTTCCGGGAGTCTCACCGGGGCGATGCGGCCAACTAAGACTCGGCGCGTTTCTGGAAGACGAAGTGGTAGAACGCGGCGCCGGCCGCGATGGTGGCAGCTGCGGTAAGCGAAGCCTTGGGTTGCCAGATCACTCCATAAACAATCATGCCCGCGCCCACCAGGATGTAGGCGCCGGGTATCAGCGGGAACAGAAAACTCACTGGGCCCATCCGCTGCCAACCGCGCGTGCGCCGGAATACGAACAAACTGGCCACCGACATTACGGTGAAGAAAGTCAGGCTGAATCCTATATAGATCATGAGCTGCGGAAACGGCGTGAACGTCATTAGCATGGAGCAGACGCCCTGCGCGACGATCGCCGCAACCGGCGTATGCCATTTGGGATTGACGTTGGCCGCTGCGTTGAAAAACGCACGGTTCTTGGCCATCGCGTAGTACACGCGGGGGCCGATTGTCACCATGGCGTTTACGGTCGAGGTGATGGAGACCGCCATCAGCGCCGCAAAAACGCCAGCCACCTGGGAGCCGAACAGATTCGAAGCCGAGAGCGACCCGATGGCCACCACTCCTTTCATGGATTCGAGCGGCGTCGAGTAAATGAAAATCAGATTCAGACCCAGATAGAGCGCAGTCACCAGGGCGGTACCAGTGGCCAGAGCCAAAGGTAGTGTGCGGGCGGGTTGTTTCAGCTCCTCGGCTACGTAGGTGGCCGCATTCCATCCGCTGTAGCCCACCATCACCCAGAGAAGACTGATCATGAACTGCACTGGAATGGAGAGCGAGGAAGTGCGCACCGCGGGCTGAGAAAAATGGCCCCAGTCCCCGGAGCCGGCGAGAAACCCGAGCAGGATGAAGGACACAATGACCACCAGCTTGGTTCCCGTCAGCACGTTCTGCACTTTGGCTGTTCGGCCCACGCCGAGGCAGTTGAGGACCGTGAATGCAGCGATCAATGACGATGCCAGTAACTGCGCGCCACCAAAGCGCAACGAGAGCGCTCCCGAGCCGACGGTGAACTGCGCGTTTGCCTGCTTGAACGCAGGAAAGAAATATCCAACATAATCGGCGAATGCCAGCGCGGCCAAAGCGATGGGCGCGGAAAAGCCGGCGAAGAAAGAGACCCAGCCGGTCATGAATCCCCAGGTTGGGCCGAAGGCACGCGTGAGATATACGTATTCGCCACCGGAGCTCGGGAAGTTGATTCCCAACTCGGAGTAACTGAGGGCGCCGCAGAGTGCGAACACCGCGCCGACGAACCAGGCGAGCAGGATCAGCCGCGCGTCACCAAGATCGCCCGCCATGAATCCGGTGGTGGCGAAGATACCGGTCCCCACCATGTTGGAAATCACCAGAGCGGTGGCACTGATGAACCCGAGCTGGCGGAGGAGCCCGGCGGGCTTACCGGTGTGGAGCTGGGTGGCCACGGGAATGTTTCCTGGTCATTGTGTCACATAGAAGTCGTCACTGTACTTGCGCAAGTGATAGCGAACGAGCTCGATCGGCAAGCCCACCACGTTGGAGTATGATCCCTCGATGCGCTGGATGAACTTCGATGCCAGTCCTTGAATGGCGTAGGCGCCAGCTTTGTCCATTGGCTCGCCAGTGGCGACGTATTCCGCCAAATCTTTCTGCGGGAGGGGCAGAAACCACACGCGTGTTACCGCGAGATCGATGGCCGTGTCGTTCCCGCGTCGAAGGCAGATGCCGGTGAGCACTTCGTGTTCGCGGCCGGAGAGTGTTTCGAGCATGCGGAGGGCGTCGGCGTGGTCCTGTGGCTTTCCCAGAATCTGGCCGTCGATGACGACGACCGTATCGGCGCCGAGCACGACGTCCACCGGATCTGCCTCTACTGCCGCTGCCTTTTGTTGCGCGACGCGCTTGACGTAATTTGCCGGCGATTCAGCAAACAGGAGAGTCTCATCGACGTTGGCCGGCCTCACGACGAACGAGATTCCGGCTTGACGAAGAATTTCACTGCGCCGCGGGGACTGCGAAGCCAGGATCAACATTCAGTTTATTGCGCATGGAGCATTTCCCGGCGCGATTTGCCGACCAGTCTAGCATACGGTCCATGCTAGAATGATTCCTCCGGCAAACATGGAACGCGCCAGCAAGGTTCTCGGGAAACTGAACCTTCCTCAGGGGACCGTCACGCAAGAGGCGATGGTCTGCGCTGCCTGGGCGGGCGCTGTGGGCAAGAAGATTGCGGCCCATGCACGCGCTGCCAAGCTGGTGCGCACGCATCTGGTGGTCGAGGTGGAAGACGCCATCTGGCAGCGGCAGCTTTTTGTGTTGCGTGAACAGATCCGCCGTAAGATCGACGAAAGCATCGGCGCGGGCGTGGTGGAAGATATTGAATTTCGTGTGACGCCCATGCGGTTGGGCCCACAGCGCGCTCAACATGCGACTGTGGGCGCGGATGAAGCGGACGGCATCACGGACCCAGTGCTCCGCAATCTCTATAAGGCATCGCGCCAAAGGGAACTGGCGTGAAGATCACGGAGGAGCAAGTCCGGTACGTGGCGGACCTCGCCAATTTGAAGCTGACCGACGATGAGGTGCGGAAGTTTCAGGCGGACCTGGATGAGATCCTGGTTCATTTCGACCGGCTGAACGAGATCGAAACATCGCAGTTCGATCCCATGGCGCAGGTGCTTTACGATGCTGAAGAAACCGCAACCTTGCGGCCGGATCGCGAACGGCCGGGCTTGGGCAACGAGTTGGCGCTGGCCAATGCTCCGCTGGCGGGCTCGGGTTATTTCAAAGTTCCCGAAGTAATCAAACGCTGACCGCCCCATGGATATTGCTTCGCTGACCATCGATCAGGTGCAAGAGGGTTTGCGCGGGCGCCAATTCAGCGCCGTGGAACTGGCAACGGCCGCGCTCCAGTTTGCGCGTGACGAGAACCCGAAGACGAACGCTTACCTCAGTTTTTCCGAAGAGCGCGCACTAGACGCTGCCCGCCAAGTAGATGAAAAACTGGCTCGCGGTGAAGCTGCCGGCCCGCTTGGCGGTGTGCCGGTTGCCGTCAAGGACGTAATCGTCACCAAAGGCGTACGGACCACCTGCGGCTCGAAGCTTCTGGCCAACTACATCCCGCCTTACGACGCGACCGCCATTGAACGCCTGGAGGCCGCGGGCGGGGTCATCATCGGGAAGACCAACTGCGATGAGTTTGCCATGGGCTCGTCGAACGAGAACTCGGCGTTTGGGCCGGTGCGCAATCCGCTCGCACTCGATCGCGTGCCGGGAGGTTCAAGTGGTGGCTCTGCAGCGGCGGTAGCGCAGGGTACGGCCGTGGTGGCGCTCGGCTCCGATACAGGCGGCTCCATCCGGCAGCCGGCGTCGTTTTGCGGCGTGGTGGGTGTTACGCCGACCTACGGCCGCGTTTCCCGCTGTGGCCTGACAGCCTTTGCCAGCTCACTCGATCACATTGGGCCTTTTGGGCGCAGCGTGCGCGACGCCGCACGCCTGCTGAACGTAATCGCGGGCCGCGACCCGCTTGATTCCACGTCGGCGGAGGCTCCCGTTCCGGATTATTTAGCACATCTGGATGGCAACGCAAAAGGCTTGAAGCTTGGGCTGCCTCGCGAGTATCTAAAGGATTTGACGAGCGAGAGCGGCGACCTGATTGGCAAGGCGATTGAGACGCTGAAAAAGTTGGGCTGTGAGGTACGGGACATCAGTTTGCCCACAACCGATTACGCCATCGCTTGTTACTACGTAATCGCGACGGCGGAGGCCAGCTCGAACCTGGCGCGTTACGACGGCGTGCGCTATACGTTTCGTTCCGGTTCCTCCGAGAGTCTGAACGACATGTACCGGAACACACGAGGCGAAGGCTTCGGCGCGGAGTGCAAGCGCCGTATCATGCTCGGAACGTACGTGCTGAGTGCGGGCTATTACGACGCATACTACTTGAAGGCGCAGAAAGTCCGCGGGTTGATCGCTCGTGATTTTTCCAACGCACTTGCCGAAGTCGACGCGATTGTCGCACCCGTATCGCCGTTCCCGGCGTTCAAGATCGGCGAGAAGATTAACGACCCGATGACGATGTATCTTTCGGACATCTACACGATTACCGGAAGTCTGGCCGGCATTCCTTGTATGAGTGTGCCGTGCGGAAAAACCGCCGAGGGATTGCCGGTCGGCATGCAAATTCTAGCCAAGCATTTTGACGAAGCGCGCATGTTTCGTCTGGCCGATGCTTTTGAACGAGCCGGTGGTGCTCAGAACTAGCGCACCGGACTAAACCTAGATGAAGAGGAGGCGAAATGCCATTTTCACTGCCACCGTTACCGTACCCCACTGATGCTCTCGAGCCTCACATCGACAAGATGACGATGGAGATTCACCACGGCAAGCACCACAACGCCTACGTGACGAACCTGAACAAAGCGCTGGAATCGGCGCCTAACCTGGCCAATAAGACGGTCGAAGAGTTGCTCGCCAACAACTGCGCCATTGTGCCGGACGCGATCAAGACCGCGGTACGCAACAACGGCGGGGGTCACATCAACCACTCGATGTTTTGGACGATTCTGTCCCCGAAGGGCGGCGGCCAGCCATCCGGCGCGCTTGCCGATGCCATCAAGAGCACGTTCGGCGGCTACGACGCGTTTAAGGAAAAATTCAACGCCGCCGCGGCCACCCGCTTCGGATCAGGCTGGGCGTGGCTCGTCAAGGATGTTTCGGGAAAGCTCGACATCTACTCGACTGCCAACCAGGACAGCCCCGTCATGGAAGGCAAGTTCCCCGTAATGGGCCTGGATGTTTGGGAGCACGCCTACTATCTGAAGTATCAGAACCGCCGGCCGGATTACATCGCGGCGTGGTGGAACGTGGTGAACTGGCCGGAAATCGAAAAACGCTTTACATCGGGGAAGTAAGCCGAGAGGCGTGATCCCGCCGCTGATACAATCGCAAGAGGGCAGGCTATGCAGGCTCTCGAATTCTGGAAGACGGTCACGGTGGATCACGCCAACCTGCTCGAATCGCTGATCGGGTTGCTGCGCGAGCACCAGGTGAAGTACTGCGTGATCGGCGGGCAGGCCGTGAACGCTTACGCCGAGCCGCTGGTTAGCTTGGACCTGGACCTAGTAATCGCGATCAGCGATCTCGATCGCACGAAATCTCTGTTGGCTGCCCACTTTTCGGTTGAGCAGTTTCCTCACAGCATCAACATTTCGTCGGCGGATTCCAGTTTACGCGTACAGATCCAGACTGATCCCAGATACCTGGACTTTCCCGACCGGGCCACGGAACGCGACGTGCTCGGCCTCACGCTGCCCGTCGCATCGTTGGATGATCTGCTGCAGGGGAAGATCTGGGCTGCCAGCGATCCTGAGCGCCGGCCGACGAAGCGCCAAAAGGACCTTCTCGACATCGCACGGTTAATCGAAAAATATCCCAGATTGCGCGGTCAGGTACCTGTGGAACTGCTGAAGCGAATCTCGCTAAGCTAGCCGCGCTTCTTTGCCGACATCAGTTCCTCGATGTTGACCAGCTCCGTCGGATAGTCGCCCGTATAGCACGCGTAGCAGTACTCCTGTGTGCGGTCATCGCCCACGGCTTGGCGCAGGGAAGCGAGCGACAGGTACGCGAGCGAATCCGCATCCACGAATTTGCGGATTTCTTCCACGGTGTTGTTCGCGCCAATGAGTTCGTTCTTGGTGGGCGTGTCCACACCGTAGAAGCAGGGCGAGACGGTCGGCGGACAGGACACGCGCAAATGCACCTCGCGCGCGCCGGCCTGCCGCACCATGCGGACGATTTTGCGCGAGGTCGTTCCGCGCACGATGGAATCGTCAACCAGCACGACGCTCTTGCCTTCGAGCAGATGCCGCACCGGGTTGAGCTTCAGCTTCACGCCGAAATCGCGGATCACTTGCGAGGGCTCGATGAACGTGCGGCCCACATAGTGGTTGCGAATCAGCCCATGACGGAAGGGTAGACCGGATTCGGCCGCGTAGCCGATGGCCGCAGCCACTCCCGAGTCCGGAACAGGCACCACGAGATCGGCGTCGGCCGGCGCTTCTCGGGCGAGCAGCCGCCCCAGCATCTCGCGGGACGCCTGCACGGAGCGCTCGAACACGATTGAATCCGGACGCGAAAAGTAGACGTGCTCGAAAACGCACTGGGCCAGCTGCTGCTCCGGCGCAAAGCGCTCACGCGTCACGCCCTCAGGACCCACGATCACCATCTCTCCCGGCTCGACTTCGTTCAGATACACTGCTCCGATCAGATCGAAAGCACAGGTTTCCGACGCGAAAACGTGCGCGATGCGGCCGCCCGAAAACTCCATCTGCCCGGCAGCCAGCGGCCGGAACCCATGCGGATCACGCGCCACGATGACGCGGTCCTCGGCCAGGAAGACCAGCGAAAAGGCGCCTTCGAGCTGCAACAGCGCATCGCGCAACGCGCCGGAGAGCGTCCGTTCGCGCGAGTGAGCCACCAGGTGCAGGATCACTTCGGTGTCGCTGTTGGATTGGAAAATCGATCCCTGCCGCTCCAGTTCGCGCCGCAGCTCCGCCGCATTGGTGATGTTACCGTTGTGAGCTACGGCGATGCGGCCCTTGTTGCACGCTACGGAAAACGGCTGCGCGTTGAGCAGCGCGGTGTCGCCCGCAGTCGAATACCGCGTGTGTCCGATGGCCTGCTCGCCTGGCAGAGTATTGATCACGGCTGGGGTGAAGATCTCCGCCACGTGGCCCATGGATTTGACGCAGTGCACCTGGGCGCCGTCGCTCGTGCAGATGCCGGCGCTTTCCTGGCCACGATGTTGCAGCGCATAGAGCCCGAGATACGCCAGCTTGGCCGCTTCGGGGTGGCCGTAAATGGCGAAGACGCCGCATTCCTCGTGGAATTTGTCAAACATCGTCACGCTCGCAATTTATTTTCGAGTGCTTCTTCAAAGATTCTTCGCAGGATTTCGACCCGGCTATGGATCAGCTCCACACCGGAATTACGAATGACAATCTCGCCCTGGACCGTAACGCCAACGCACTGCGCTTCCACTCCGTGCTTTGCCGCGATGCCGGCCACACGTTGCGGCTCTGCGGTCGAGATCAGCACGCGCGAAGGCCCTTCATGGAATAGCAGCAGCTCCGCCGGCAGATTCGACGCCAGTTCGATCTCGGCGCCCACGCTTTCCGGCCCTAACGAGGATTCGGCCAGGGCCACCGCGAGGCCGCCATCGCTCAGGTCGTGTGCCGATTCTGCGAGCCCTGCCCGAACAATCTCGCGTACGGCGGCTTGCACACGCTTTTCGATATCGAGATCGAGCGCCGGTGGAAGGCCCCAGAGTTCGTGCAGCACCGCCTTGGCATACTTCGTTCCACCGAAGTGCACCGTGTCGCAGGCGCCGGCCCCGCCGATCAGCAACACCGACCGGCCCGGGTACCGGAAATGCACTCCGACTGGTGTGCCGCTCTGGAGCACCCCCACGACGCCCACTACCGGTGAGGGCCAGATGCCTTCGCCCAACGTTTCGTTGTAAAGGCTGACATTGCCGCCCGTGATGGGTACGTTGAAGAAGCGGCAAGCTTCCGCCATGCCCTCGACCGATTCCACCAGCTGCGCCATGATTTCGGGTCGCTCCGGGTTGCCGAAATTTAAATTGTTGGTCGCGCCCACTGGTTCCGCTCCCACCACCGCCAGATTGCGGCAACATTCGGCGACCATCAACTTGGTGCCTTCACGCGGCGAAAGATAGCAGTAGCGCGCGTTGCCGTCGAGCGCCATGGCCAGCGCTGCGCCGGTTTCCTTGATGCGCAGGATGGCCGCGTCCGCGGCGGCCGGCCCGGCCAGAGTGTTGGTTCGCACCTGGTAGTCGTATTGCTGCCAAATCCAGCGCTTGGAACAGACGTCGCCCGACGCCAGCAGCGTTTCCAGGTCATGCGTCAGGTTCTTGCTGGCGAACACTGGCACTTGCATCGGCGCGGTGCGCAAGGGCTCGGTATGCGGCCGGTCGTAGAGCGGAGCGCTATCCGCCAGTGGCTGATTGGGAATCTCGGCGACGATCTCGCCGTGATGGCGCACGCGCAGCAATCCGTCGCCCGTGACTTGCCCCACTGCCACCGCATCGAGGCCCCACTTGCGGAAGACGCGGAAGACTCCTTCTTCTTCGCGTCCTTTTTCGGCCACCAGCAGCATGCGCTCCTGCGATTCCGAGAGCATGATTTCGTAGGCCGACATGCCGGTCTCGCGTTGCGGCACGCGGTCCAGTTCGATCTCAATGCCCGTGCCGCCGCGGCTGCCCATCTCGCATGTCGAGCACGTGAGACCCGCGGCGCCCATATCCTGAATGCCGACGATCGCGCCTGTCTGCATGGCCTCCAGGCACGCTTCGAGCAGCAACTTCTCCAGAAACGGATCTCCCACCTGCACGTTGGGCCGCTTCTGCTTCGATTCTTCCGTGAACTCGGCCGACGCCATGGACGCGCCGTGGATGCCATCCCGTCCCGTCTTCGCGCCCACATAGATGACCGGATTGCCGATACCCGATGCGTTGGCGTAGAAGATCTCGTCCTTCTTGGCCACCCCCAGCGCGAAAACGTTCACCAGTGGATTACCGTTGTAGCAGGCCTCGAACTCGCACTCGCCGCCCACGGTTGGCACGCCGAAGCAGTTGCCGTAGTGCGCGATGCCCGAAACCACGCCTGCCAGAATGCGCCGGTTGCGCGCCCCGTTCGTTGGGTCGTCGAGGGGGCCGAACCGTAGCGCGTCCATCACCGCAATCGGCCTCGCCCCCATCGTGAAGATGTCCCGCAAAATGCCGCCAACGCCGGTCGCCGCACCTTGAAATGGTTCGATGAAGCTCGGATGATTATGCGATTCAATCTTGAACGCAGCCACGTAACCGCCGCCGATATCGACGATGCCCGCGTTCTCTCCCGGACCCTGCACAACGTATCGTCCACGCGTCGGAAGCTTCTTCAAGTGTAGCCGCGAGCTTTTGTAGGAGCAGTGCTCGCTCCACATCACGCTGAAGATGCCGAGTTCGGTGTAACTTGGCTCACGGCCCAGGATCTGAACGATCTTGCCGTACTCCGCCTCGGTCAACTGGTGGGTGGCGATCAGCTCGGGCGAGACGGTCGTCATGCGTGCGCGAGGGCGGAAACCATGGATCGAAATACCACTAGCCCGTCGGCTGAGCCCATCAAAGGATCCGACGCCCGCTCCGGGTGCGGCATCATCCCCATCACATTGCGCTCGCGGCTGAGTACTCCGGCGATATCACGCGCCGATCCGTTAGGATTCTCGACGTACCGGAACACCACCCGGTCCTCGGCTTCCAGTTCGTCGAGCGTGCGTTCATCGGCGATATAACAACCTTCGCCGTGCGCGATCGGCACGCGCAGAACCTGACCTCTGGTGGCCGCGGCTGTAAAGGGAGAATCGGTGGTTTCAGTCTTGAGCCGCACTTCGCGGCAAACGAACTTCAGACCCGCGTTGCGCACCAGCGCGCCGGGCAACAGTCCAGCCTCTACCAGAATCTGGAACCCATTGCAGATGCCAAGCACCAGGCCGCCGTCGGAAGCGAAGCGCTTCACTGCTTGCATTACCGGCGAGAACTTGGCGATCGCTCCACAGCGGAGGTAATCACCATAGGCAAATCCACCCGGCAGGATGACCGCGTCGACATCGCCCAGATTGTCCGAATCGTGCCAGATGAAGTCCGCTTCCTGGCCGAGATTTTCGCGGACAGCATACCATGCGTCGTGATCGCAATTGCTTCCGGGGAAGACGACGACACCAAATTTCATTAGCTGAACCTGTGTGGGGAGGCGAAAATCAATTTTAACAAAAACCGGCACTTGTCCGCGCCAAAAATTCGCCCTGCCCTGCGGCTGTGCACATGGGTGAGCGACGCAGAAGTGGACATTAAGCGGCACGGCGTGCTTCCCAGTAGTCTTCAAACCGGCTGTTGAGATGACAGCATCGCAGGGCCAGGATGGCGTTGGCCCCGCGCACTGTCCAGAACAT
>Ga0326728_10010409_pt1 | contig 21781 bp, 19 predicted proteins | sample MB3enrmetagenome_FD_207602 | JGI IMG/M metagenome (GOLD analysis project Ga0326728, IMG submission 207602) | Lab enriched peat soil microbial communities from McLean, Ithaca, NY, United States - MB31MN | ecosystem: Environmental > Terrestrial > Soil > Wetlands > Peat | place: USA: New York... | reverse complement strand
CCCGCCCGATGCTCACGCGACACGGCGATGGTCGCCGTGTTCCGGCTCGCATCCTCCCACCCCCGACCGGAAACCGACCCCCGTAGGAGTTATCGCTACATACTGCCCGCCCTTAATAAGGGCGGGAGGAGCGAAGCGGGCGGTGGGTCGTGGCCGCAGTGGCCCGAGTGAGCGCCGCTTCAGGGTGCGAAGGTAACGAGCCGCATCAGCGGTGAGTCCGAGCCCCTGATGCGTCGCGCGAACGAGTCACCGAACGTTACGCATATGCCCGATCAACAGCGACGAACACGATGCGAAGCATGGTGTGAGGAGCGAGCCGGGCAGCCGCCGGCGCTGGAACGGAGTGACGAGCCGGGGGCGTCATCCTACCAACAGAGCAACCTCAAAAAGCAGCGAGGTGATGTGAAGCGAGCCGGAGCATCAGCGAGGACGAGTGAACATGACCGAGCGTCTTCATCTCTCTTGTTCATGTGAGGGAGGATCGCCGCCCCGCTCCGCACGCTTCGTGCACCTTCGGCGCACTCGCACCTGCTCCGCGGACCGGCTTGTCTTGTGCTTCTCCTTTTCAGCGAGTTCCACCAGTTTCTTGAATCTTGGATCGTTTTTCAATTGTTCCAGATTCTCTCTAATTATATCCAATTCTGACATTTTTCTTTCGATTTCATGCAATTCTTCCCATCTTTTTTTCTGCTCCTCTTGGAGATAACGAATCATGAACTCCTGGTATCGCAATTCTCTTTCAATATCAGAAAAGTCGCTTTTATCCATGCGTTAAAAATTTCTTGATGTCTTCATATAACAGCGGCGTCTTTGATTTTTTATGAGATTCAGAAATGTTGGGGAAGCCCACGCGGCAAGGGGCCGTGCCCCGTTGAGCGTCCTCCTCTCGAATTCTTCATATCTTATGACCTGATGTGGATTTTAATATCTCATGCGCGAAATGGAATAAGACAAGTTTTCTTTACGGGAATTTGCCGAATGTATTCAACCAAGACATGACCCACCCCCGTAGTGTAGCGGTCAATCATGCAGGACTTTGGATCCGGCGACACCAGTTCGAATCTGGTCGGGGGTATCTTTGTTTTCAATTTCAGGAGTATTGGTGCCTTTTTTGAATTTATCTTATTGGATGACTCTTTTAAATCGTGTTTCAAGTTCTAATACTCGTTTTTCAATGTTTTTTGTATCACTTGGTTGTGTAACTCTGATTGATGTTATCGGCTCATCATCCATTACAAGGAGAAATGCGCGTTTGCCTTTATGTTCTGTTTTTGGGATTCCAATATTTTGACCAGTAGCATACGGGCACTCCTGAGGTAATTGAGTAAAAAGATACGTGATATTGAGTTTAGGAGTGCGATCCCGTGGCAGTCCTGCACGGTGTGGGTTGATGCTGCCGGATTAGTCCCGGTACAACTGGCAGACATCCCGATCACCCTGATGGGGAACCGGTGGGAAACGATGATCGGACTGGTGGTTAAATAATCCCGTTCTTACAAATAAAACTACTTTCTTTTCTCGTGAAAAAGGTTGAAATTATATCTGGGTATTGAGGATAACCTGCGAACTTCCATCGGTAAAATAACCCGTTACTATAATATTACACGATCCGGCAAAACCATTAGGAACAGAAGGGGTTCCGATAACCCAATCTCCAACAATTCCTCCTAGCACACCCTGCGAGTTTCCACTGGTAATAATATTACCAGTTATTGCAAAAGGACACGATCCTCCGGAACAACCAGTAGTGACAGAAGGGGTTGCAACAACCTGAGATCCAATTGGAGTAACTGCCTGAACACCACCGGTAGCATTGACATAGGTCACAGTTTCAATAATGCCGGAGGGGGGAGTAATCGTTACAAGTCCGTAGCTGAATGAAGCAGCATCTTGGCCACCATCATAGGTGATTATGATTTCGTTTAAACTGGGTTTGGATGCCGTCACAGCAACCCTTTTGGTCTTCTGGAGGTTTCCTGCCATACCGAATACGAACGCAGCGATAACTGCTGCGAGAATTACCGTAATGACGACCATCAGAATGATGCCGATTACCGGTGAAACTGCATCTTCATTCTTTCTTTTAAATGCCATATATTCAGACACCATTTAGAGAATGCCCCGGGCAAAGGCATGACAAAATACAATCAGTCCGTGTTATGTTTTAGTACAAATATAGGTGTCATGCAATTTGTAGATTATGTGAGGCATGAGCAGGATTTGCGCCAATTTAATAAGGTATGTGGATTATCGCGATCTGGATGAACCGGACAATTAGGAGGAATGATTACCTGGATGAAACATTTAGAGCGAATTCTTGGATCGTATGCCAATATGATGACCCCCTCGAAAATGTGACGCCCTGTCAATCGGAAAACAGGATTGTTACAGGGGGTGCGTTCATCTGCAAAAATCCCGATTTAATAAAAAATTGCAGACTCAAAAAAACGGATTCCATTCTAGTGGATGGTCTGGAAGGTCCTGATGCCATTCTGATTGACCAGATACGGCTCACGGGACCTGCGATGGAGAGAGAACAGGCCCGGGATCGGACATGCCGGAAAGGGATTGGTTGGAATAAAAAGGGTATCAGTTTTTCTTTTGTCGCCGCTGCCATAGGAAATATGCAGTGAGTACCACCATCACCGCAATAATCAGGAGGTAAAGGGGGCCCCCTCCAAGGACACTTTGCATAATGGCAGCCGCCGGAATCAGGATGTTTGTTTGCGTTTGTTCCTGTGGTGCAGCGGGCTGCGATCCCGGGATATTTTGAACAACGGGTTGTTCAGGTGCAGCGGGTAGTTGTGGCAGTTGTGGTACGACGGCTTGCTGAGGTGCCCCGGGTCCCGTGTACGTATAGTATATCCTGCTGAGGAGGCCACCAACCCCGCCAATAGGAGCAGTAGGTACTACGGTAGGCGGCGATAGGGGAGTTGTGGTGAAGGTCAAATCAGAGCTTACGGCATGGTTACCATTAACGTCAAATGAGATCACGAAGTAATGGTATACCGTGCCCGGTGTCAGGTTGTAGATGGATATCGTATGGCTCTCGGTCATGACTCCATCGGTGATGAGGGATCCATAGCTGGTTGTCGTGCCATACTTGACCGCGCTGTTTGCATTTTCATTGGTATTCCAAGTGACCGTTGCATTGTTCCGGTCGATGCTGGTGACTGATACGTCATATATGACCAGAGGGATATTGCCCGTTATCGCCACTGTCTGGGAAGTCAGAGCACCGGCAGGACCTGAGAGGAAAACCGGTACCGTTAGAAGACAGCAGCAGATGATGATAAAAACAAGAGATTTTTTTTTAGCGGTCATTTCCGCAGCCTTGCCATGCCGCTGATCATCATTGCTGTGGCAGCGATGGCCACAATATCCAGCACCGCGGGCAGGGAAGCTTTCGTGGGCGCACCGGCAGGAGATCCCGCACTTGTTGAAGACGAGACCATAACCACCCAGATACCCAGTTGGTTTGTGGTCGTTGTCAGCGTCATGTCCTGCGTGTTCACCTGTGTGGGCAGAATGACCCATCCGCCCTGTGTGGCATCATAGTAGGAGAGTTTCAGCTGCGATGCATCTCCACCGGCCGCTGCAAGATCATCCGCTGAATATGTGGCATTGACCGTGGCGTCCTTGTTGAGTAATCCTGCGAGGCCCGAAATCTCAAAGGTGGTTGCGCCCAGTTTTGCACCAGACGGCGCCGGGCCGAGTTGATTCGTGGGATAGGGTTGCAGGGTGACCACCACATCGGCAAGCACAGATCCCTGCGGGAACGAGACTGAATACCGCCCGTCCGGTGATGTTAAGATGGCCGGGCTGCCGGGGCTCACCGTTACGCTCGATTCGGTTAGGGGTGGAACATAGTTCGTCTTAACGGTGAATGTGGCGTTCTTTTCATCCAGCACTTGTCCATTCAGAAGGACTTTCGAATCTACCGTGTAGGTTCCCGGCTGCAGGTTGTTCACCTCGGGTTGCGTGACAAACTGCACCGTGTTCCCCGGAATGATTGCGTAGTCCATCGGGCTTGTTGAAGCATTTGCAACAAAAGATCCGTTCGCATCAGTCATGGTAACTTCGTTACTGGCAGCGTAGTAATGATAGTTACCGGTATTTTTAAACGTCGTCGTAATCGTGATCGGCTGGCCGATGGTTATGGTTCCCGTATCGATCTTGAGGATACTGCCTGTTTCTGTGGGCGTCGTTCCGGCAACGGTAATGAACATGGGAACAATAACTGCTGTTGAGAGGAATGCACCTCGTCCCGGGAGTGAACGGATATAGAGGATCGCATATCTGCCACCCGCGCCGACATTCTGCGGAAGATTGATCGTCGCGGTTACGCTCTGTTGCGTACCGGGCTCCAGGTGGATTGTCGAATTGCTAAGAGTGATAAAACTCCGGGCTGAATACAGGTTGAGATCCGCCTCCGGATCCAGAGGTATATAAATTCCGTTGGCATTCTGTCCGAATCCTGCCACCTGCACCGCTATATCGGTGGCTGGTTCATCAGCCCCGATGTTTATGGTCACGACATGAGTACCCGTCCCGCCGGGAGCGATGCTCCCCGTATACTTTGCACCTAATACACCGATTGCAGCGGACGGCGCCGTACAGAGAAGCAATAAGAGTATAACGGCCAAAATTGCGATCATCGCCGGCCAGGATTGTTGTTGCAGGTTTTTCATATTATCCCTCAGCCGTTGTGATAAAAAGTACCAGATATATCACTCCGAAGTTCTGAAAATGCGCTCTCATCATCAATCAGTGAAGAGGACGCGCTATAAAAATAAAAAGGTTACCGGGATCAGTGCGTTCAGAAAACGCGTACTTACGTAGCCCCAATATCGAATTCCAGATCCATCCTATAGGTTTCAAAAGATGCTAGCACCGGATCATAATACTGAACCTGCTGCGTGAAAGTTACGGGAAGATTTTGAGCGTTGAATGCATTAGCTAGATATGCGTGGAAAAGTTCTGATCCGGTCGTTTGTGCGAGCGGTTGGATGGGAGTGGAAGTGGAAGCATTGTACCCATATGCACTACCTAGAGATCCATACGCATGGGTGCCCGGATTTGTCGCGGCCACCCCGAGGGGATCTGCTAATGTGGTGGTATTACTCGCATCATAACCCGTAGTGAAGTTGTAAGGTCGCATATACCCATAAGATGAGTTCACATTTAGATCTTTTACCATAATGGTGAACCCATTGTTGGCCGTGACGGTTGCATTGAGCGTCGTGTTAGTGTTAGCCTGATTCGGGACCAATACTCCGGGAGTGCTTCCCAGACCTACCGCGTTTTCGTTCAGGGAGATACTAATATATGACGACGGATTTCCTGTTATGGCCGTGGTCGGGCCTGCCGCCGAAACCGGCACAGTTATCAATGCCGCTACGATGACCAGAAGGCAACCAATTACCAATAATCTTGTTTTCATTTTCAATCCCTCCATTCGTTCTAAATGTTTACAACATATTAAATAACCTATTTCTATTTAAATCTTTCTTTTCTGTTTTGAGCCATAATAGAGCGATTTAAAACTTTTTTCCGAAAGCCATCTCCAGAGCTTTAAGTCTGGAAGATGAGTAATGGGGCTCTTTAATGAAACGGCCCTATAAAAGACAGTGTATACGGATCGGTCTTGGTCACTATCCCCCGGTATCATCCCGACAGTTCTGAACATGCGCTCTCATGATCAATCAATGAAGAGGATGTGCTATAAAAATAAAAAGGTTGCCGGGTTCTTCAGAGGCTCGTACTTAGGTAAGCGTGACAGTATACAACAGGTCAATCCTGTAGGTAGAACCGGTTGGCAGGACCGGATCAGCAACTGCAACCGGCTGTGTGAAGATATTAGGAGCAAGGAGCTGGTTGGTGACTGATGCATTTCCGACATAAAGTGTTTGTGCGGTTGAGATAGGCGTGGTAAGAGTATCCGCACTTGTAGTGCCGTTCGTGGTTCCGGCCAGCCCAATAGGTGATGATAAGATCGTATTCAACGGAGACGCAACATAACTAGATGTATAATTTCCCATATACCCTTGGCCTGTACCGCGCGCCGTGTTATCGGCAACCGTAATTGTGAACGGAGCGTTGGCCGAGACGGTTATACCGAGCGACGCGTCAGTTGCAGGAGAACCGGGGATTAATGCCAGATTTATCGCGGGTTCGTTCAGGGTCATCGCAACATAGGGTGACGTAGTAATATAATTCGTTGCTGTGGTGGTGTTGCTTGCCCATGTATTGGATGCAATATAAATTACCGTGAATGATCCAATACCGGAATATGTATGGGATGCATTTGCCGCAGTTAAGGTAGTGGTATTAAACCATAAATTATCCCCAAACGACCAGTTCCACATGGTCGCGTTGTCATTCGGGATCGTCCGGTAGAACTGGACCGCTAACGGGGCAATACCGGAAGTCGGTGTTCCGGTGAACCCGGATACGGTCTGGTTATAGACCGTGATGTAGTTTGGTTGTGTAGCGATACTGGTATTATAAGGATTGGCGGCGGACTCACTGACGGTATATGTGCCTCCTGAACTATAGGTATGCGATGCATTGAATACAGCGGGGGAAGTCAGGTTTGCAACAGACCCATCACCGAATGACCAGTTCACATAGGTTGCATTGTTGGCCATATTGGTGAGATTGAACTGGACAGTCAACGGGTAGAGACCGGAAGTTGGCGAGCCGGTGAACCCGGATGTTGTTGTGTTATAGACCGCGATGTAGTTTGATTGTGTAGCAATACTGGTACTATAAGGATTGGCGGCGGTTTCAATGACGGTATACGTGCCTCCTGAAGTATAGGTGTGAGAGGCATTGAATGTTGCGAGAGTGCTCTCGTTTGCCACAGACCCGTCACCGAATGACCAGTTCACATAGGTCGCATTATTGAACATTGATGTGAGGTTGAACTGGACTGATAACGGGTAGAGACCGGAAGTTGGCGAGCCGGTGAACCCGGATGTTGTTGTGTTATAGACCGCGATGTAATTTAAAAGCGTAGTGATATTGGTATAATAAGGATTGGCGACAGACTCACTGACGGTATACGTGCCTCCTGAAGTATAGGTGTGAGAGGCATTGAATGCAGCGGGGGAAGTTAGGTTTGCAACAGACCCGTCACCGAATGTCCAGTTCACATAGGTTGCATTGTTTGCTATCAGGTTCATGTTCGTCACGTTGAACTGGACAGTCAACGGGTAGAGACCGGAAGTTGGCAATCCGGTGAACCCGGAAACGGTTGTATTTCCAACGGTGATGTAGTTTGATTGTACGGTGGTATTCTGTCTCCCCGGATTCTGGGCGATGAACGTGACCGTGTACGTTCCGCCGGAATTATAGGTGTGAGAGGCATTTGCTGCGGTTACTGTTGTCGTGTTAAACCATGCACTGCCATCGCCAAATGACCAGTTCCACATGGTCGCGTTGTCATTCGGGATCGTCCGGTAGAACTGGACAGATAACGGGGCTAAACCGGAAGTTGGCGATCCGGTGAATCCGGAAACTGTCTGGTTCCACAAGCTGTAACTGATGATGACAATACCGGTGCCACCAATACCCCCATTGTTAGGGCCGCTATTGCCCCCGCCACCACCGCCGCCGGTATTGGGTGTTCCTGCTGAGCCGGCTCCACTATTGGATCCGGCTCCACCGCCGCCAGAACCGCCACTACCCGCGGTTAACCCGGTATAGGCGCCACCACCACCGCCACCAGCATAGGTTACAGGAGACCCTGTAATAGAAGATGTGTTCCCTCCGCCACCATTACCGGCAGCCGTACCAGTTGAAATACCACCAAGAACGGTGCCACCGCCGCCACCGCCGCCAAGATAGCGGGTTGGGCCGGTCAAAGATTGTCCCGTTCCACCATACATTCCCTGACCTGCGATCCCCGTTCCGTTAGTACCTGTTCCCCTGGCACCACCACCTCCGGAACCCCCATTTCCTCCGTTCCTCCTCGCAGCAGTACCACTACTGGATCCGCCACCGCCACCGCCGGTTGCGGTAATAGTGGCAAATACAGAATTGCCCCCGTTTCCACCGGCGGCAGTTGCTGTTCCTGCGGTTCCAGAGGCACCAACAGTTATTGGATATGTCGAACCGGATAAAACGGTTAATGTGCCGTTGAGGAATCCCCCGGCGCCTCCGCCTCCACCGTAACTCCCTCCACCACCGCCACCGGCGACAACAAGATACCAGGTATTCGGCATTATCGCCGTTGGTGCAGTCCATGTTGAGATGCCGGTGGCATTCCACATCACAAGATTCTGGTTGCCCACCGTTGCCGTCCAGCACCCATTCGCATTTGTCCACGAAGACACCGTGATGTAGTTTGATAGTGTAGTGATACTGGTAGCAGCGGCATTGGCGACAGACTCACTGACGGTATACGTGCCTCCTGAACTATAAGTGTGTGATGCATTGAATGCAGCCGGTGAACTCAGGTTTGCAACAGACCCGTCACCAAATGTCCAGTTCACATAGGTTGCATTGTTTGCTATCAGGTTCATATTCGTCACGTTGAACTGGACAGTCAACGGGGCTAAACCGGACGTTGGCGATCCGGTGAACCCTGAGGTGATGGTCGAATATTCTGGCGGATAAACGGTGAGGAATGTGCCCGGGCTGTTCTGGTTATTGTATTCAGTCGAAATCCAGCTAGCAGAACGAAGTATCTTGGAGATGCGGATCTCATCCAGCGTTCCATTGAAAAATGTTGTCCACGGCTGGTGCTGGGCTATCTGCGTCCCGAATAATCCTGTCAGCGGTGATGTTGCAGCTCCGGCGGTCGTGGCAGCAGTCTCAGTGACCGCCACACCATCAATATAAATAGTGAACTGGGTGGGACTTACCGCAGTACCTGAAGGGGCACTCCAAGTGCCAACCACTTGGTGCCAGGTATTATCATCCACCAGTTTTGTCGAATAATCACCTACATAGATACCATTGCTATCGACCCCGTAAGCAACGTCCCCGGCAGTTCCGGCGGAACCCGGGTAGGTCCCTCCGACAGACAGGGTAAGACTTTGTCCTGTACCACCTGTAGAGGTATTCGTGCCCCTGTCCTGGACAATAGCTGCCTGCACCTGGGTGGTGTTACTTGTTTTCATCCATGCTTCGATGGTGTAATTCACAACAGCAGTCTGGACATAATTCGTCGTCAGGTAATCATTGAACCCGTCAAAGATCAGTCCTCCGTTAATCTTCCCCACGACCTGTTGCGCGGCCGTCATTCCACCTCCCGATGTTGCAGAATTGGCATTAGATGTACTGTCCAGTTCCTGGGGAGCAGTTCCTGCGGGATTCTGCTTTAAGTGCCATACGGCATTGTAGTTGGAATCCCAGACCCCGGTAGCATTTTGCTGGCTGCCCGCCGAAGGATTCCCGTAGTACATGTAGATGGTCGTGTTGGTGGAATTGGTGACACTGGGGACGTTGACCCATGCCACGAGCGTCCCTGTACTTTGCGTGAAATTCTCTATTTCGTGAGGCAGTTTGGTCGCCCCGTCAGAGGCGGTGAAGAGGATATCATTTCCATTCGACTGCACCAGACTTGATGTCAGGTACGTATCAGTAATGCTGACAAGGACGGGAAAATTTGTGAGGGTGACACCGGTTCCGGTGACATATGCACAATTGATGGTTATATTTTGACGATAGGGCCAGCTTGGGTTATACCATGCGGCAGTGGCAGCGGGAGGGAGAACGGAAAGCGCCAGGAGAAAAATAAGCGCAACCAGCACCATCCGCCGCGATACCGGAAGCCGGGTTTCGTGAAATTGAACCTTTTTTCTTATAACGCATCCCGCCCGATAATCGAAAGGAACAACGAGGTAACCGAGAATACTCCCTAAGCTTATATCCCGATGAATTTTACCTTAACATCTTCTTTTATTGGGATATCACCTTTATAAATTTGTATGAACATGCCAATAGCCTCGAACAGGATCGGGGAACCACTCCTGCTAACCAATTAGTGATCCAGCTACTTCAATTATTATCTCTTGTTTATATTTAAAACTATCTAAATAAATTTTCTGTTAAAGAGAACAGATAATAGGTTTTTTTAATCTTGACAGGAGAGAATTATTTGTTGGGACGAATATGATAAAATCCCTGGGATTTCTATTAAATTTTATTTTTTTGGGATAGTATACGCTGAATAACCTTGAGAATTTGAAAGTCCGGACAATGTTGTGATCAAAACAAACGAGTCAAAGACCATTTTGGGTTCTGCATTTCTTTATATAGATTATACCACCCGGTTTGAGATATCAGTGCTTTTTGAGATTGGAGACAGATATAACAGGGACGTAATCATTGGATAGAAAAATTGCGGGATCCATGGTTCCGTCATTGAAAACCCCCGTAGTGCAGCGGCCAGTCATGCAGGATTTTGGATCCGGCGACACCGGTCCGGATCTTGTCGGGGGTATCGTTTTTCCGGGCAGAAGCATCTCTTTTATAGGGGGATGCCCCTATCTGGTTGTGTGATAAAAACCCTCCATCTCCGGCTGCGTATCTACATCTCGATCCTTATCGTCGTGGTTTTCGTCGGCACGCTCGGGATGATGACGTTTGAACACCGCAGCCTGCTTGATTCATTCTATTTTGTCATGGTCACCATAGCGACGGTGGGTTTCGGGGATATCTACCCGGTGACCCCGGCCGGGAAACTGCTCACGATTGGTATCATCCTTGTCGGGGTCGGCTGTTTTGTAGGCCTTGCCGCATCCATCATTGACATGATGATCGAGAAACGGGAGCGTGCCCTGCGGCTGGGGAACCTCAACATGATGGTGGGGGCTTTTTACTCCGAAGTAGGGACCAGCCTGCTCCGGACCTTCTCGGCGCATGACCCTGCGGTTGACCAGGTACGAGCTGCACTCCTGATATCGGACACGTGGTCTGATGACGATTTTACCCGTGCCTTTGACGCCCTGCATCAGCATAGTGCCCGGATAGACAGCCGGACCCTTGACCTGTCCGATCTCAAAGGGTTCCTTACCACACACAGAACGTTCCTGCTCACCTTCTTCGAGAACCCGCAGATCATCGAGCACGAAGGCTTCACCCCGCTTCTCCAGGCAGTGTTTCATTTGTTAGAGGAGCTGGCGGCCCGCGACCAGCTCACGGATCTCCCGGCCCCGGATTATGCCCATCTCTCAGGAGATATTAACCGGGTCTACGGCCTGCTGATTGCCGAATGGATGACCTATATGCACCATTTAAAGAAGCATTACCCCTACCTTTTCTCCCTTGCGCTGCGGACAAACCCGTTCGATGCCCATGCGTCGGCGATTGTCCGGTGAGTCACCCGGTGGGAGCAAAAAAAGAAAAACCAGCCTGGTGCGGGACTCCTCTCATGATCAGGGTCTCATTCCCGCAGGCTTTCCCCGGTATCCGCGAAACAGCCACATTATCAGTGCAGGGCGGGAGTAAAAATGATAAAAAGGGCGATATTGTCCTGAATATTCCTGTATCCTGTTTCAGCAGTGGCAGCGGAACAGGTCTCTTACAAGATCAGGAATTTCAGAGGGGCGGGAAGCGACGGGAATGCCCATCTTTTTGAGCCGGGCGATCTTGGATCCTGCATCGCTCTCCCCCCCTTCCACAATCGCACCGGCATGGCCCATCCGTTTGTCCGGCGGGGCCGAGATGCCGGCAATGTAGGCGACAAGCGGCACATCCGTATCCCGGGCGCCTTCTGCTTCGAGGTTCCCACCCACCTCGCCGATCAACACCACCGCCTTTGTCTCCGGGTCCTCTGCGAATCGCTCCAGAACATCCGCAAAGGTCTGGCCGATCACCGGATCGCCGCCGATCCCGACGACAGTACTCTGCCCGATCCCGGCCCTTGTCAGTTCATCGACGACTTCGTAGGTAAGCGTCCCGCTCCGGGAGACCACCCCGACATGGCCCCGTGAGAAGAGACCGGCTGGCATGATCCCCATCTTTACTTCTCCGGGCGAGAGGAGACCCGGGCAGTTAGGGCCGATCACTGCGCAGCCCTGCATCGCTGCATAGGCAATCGCCTTCATCGTATCATGCACGGGAATATGCTCGGTGATCGCCACTACCAGTTCGAGGCCGGCATCTGCCGCCTCCATAATGGAGTCCCCGGCTGCAGTTCCCGGCACAAAGATTACCGCTGCAGTCGCGTCCTGCTCCCTGAGTGCCTCTTTAACCGTGTTATAGACCGGGACACCGGACACCGACCGCCCCCCCTTCTTTGGCGTGACACCCGCGACGACACCCCGACCGCCGACCTGCCGGGCATACTCGTTCATAAGGCCGATGTGGTACTCGCCCTGCCTGCCGGTCGCCCCGGTCACGATAATACCGGTCTTCCTGTCCCCGTAGATCATCTGACCACCTCCACGGCTTTTTTTACCACATGGTCCATCGTATCGAGCATCTCGTAGCCTTTCTCTGAAAGGAGCTTTCGCCCCTCGTCAGCATTCGTCCCTGCGATCCGAACGATTACCGGCACACAAGCGCCAGCCTCAATGATGCCCCGTGCCACTTCATCGCAGCGGGTGATGCCCCCCAGCAGGTTTACCACGATGACCTTTACCTTCGGGACATTTGCAACAAGGCGCACGGCATGCATCACCCGCTCGCAGTCCGCCCCGCCGCCGACGTCAAGAAAATCTGCTGCCCTGCCGCCGTAGTACTCGATGAGGTCGAGCGTTGCCATCGTAAGGCCGGCCCCGTTCCCGATAACCCCGATAGTCCCGTCAAGTTCCACGAACGAAAAGCCGTGTTTCTCGGCTTCCCGCTCCCGCCCGGTCAGGTCCCGGTTGACCGCAATGCCCTGGCGGACGAGGCTGTTGTCGTCGATGATCAGTTTGGCATCGGCCGCATAGACACCGCTCGGTGTCGTGACCAGCGGGTTGATCTCGGCAAGGAGCGCGTCCTTGTGGCAGAAAACACGGTACAGCCGGTTGACAGTCTTCTGGATCTCGGGCGGCGCGTCGCCGCAGAGCTCCCGCAGGAGAAATCCCGGTATGTCGGGAAGAAGAGGGCAGAAACTGACCGAGCGGACGGCGCCGTTCTTTGTGTGTGCAGTCTCCTCGATGTCCACGCCGCCGGTCTCGGCAAAGAGGATCACGGGCTGTTTCCTTGCACGGTCAATCGTGATACTGACGTAGTACTCGTGCTGGATGTCGAGGCGCTCCTCGATAAGTATTCTCTGGACCGGGATACCTTTGATGGTGGTGTTGAAGAGCTGGCGTGCTGTTGCAATGACCGTATCGTGGTCGGCCATCAGGACGCCGCCGGCTTTACCCCTTCCCCCGACATCCACCTGAGCCTTGACGACCACCTTTCCCTTGATCGCGTCCATGTGGAGGAGGATCTCCTCGTGTTTGCTCACCAGGATACCTGTCGGCACTTTTATTCCCTCGTCGGCAAAGAGCAGTTTTGCCTCGTACTCCAGTAGTTTCATGGCAGTTTCTTCCCTGCGGCAAGTGCGATCCCGAGTTCCATGGCTTTGGTGTTGAGTGCTTCGGTACCTTTTGGTACGGAATCGAGGATGGATTTTTTCAGTGCTTCAACGTTTACCACGTGCGTATAACCGACAAGCGCTCCGAGCATTACGATATTTGCCACGATATCCCGGCCGAGCGTAGTCTTTGCTTCGGCTGTTGCCGGGATCTCATAAAATGTGCAGCCGGGCCGCGAATGGACAAGCGTGGAATCGAGGATCATTATCGCTTCGGGCCGGGCTGCAGCACCGTACTTCTCGAAACCTTCCTGCGACATAATGACAAAAATATCGGGCACCGCCACTTTGGGGTACAGGATCTCCTCGTCGTCAATGATCACCGCGCTCATGGACGCCCCGCCCCGGGCCTCGGGCCCGTAGACCTGTGTCTGCACCGCGAACTTATGGTCGTACATCACGGCGGCCCGTCCGAGAATGACTGCTGAGAGGATGATCCCCTGCCCGCCAAACCCGGAGAACCTCACCTCGCGCCTCATGGCTTTGCCTCCGTTGAGGGCAGGCCCATCGCAGGACGGTTGCGCCGCATGAGTTCCCCGACGATGTATAAATCGTCCGGTATCTTCTCCCCCTGTTCGAGCATACGGTCCCGCTTTGCTTTTAAAAGCGAGTGCGCCTTGAGGTACTCGATCTGGTCGGCGACCTGACGGAACTTGTTACGGCGCCCGAAGTTTGTCGGGCACTGCACGAGTGCCTCAATAAACGAGAACCCCGGCGTTTCAAGGCCGGCTTTTACTGCGTGTTCAAGTTCCCTGACATGGTATGAGGTCCAGCGGGCAACGTAGTTTGCGCCGGCAGCGATGGCCAGATCCGGGAGATCGAATGCCGGCTCGGTGCACCCGTAGGGTGTCGTGGTCGAGATACAGCCCCGGGGGGTGGTCGGGCTGCCCTGCCCGCCGGTCATGCCGTAGATCTGGTTGTTCATGCACACCACCGTGAGGTCGATGTTGCGGCGGCAGGCGTGGATAAAGTGGTTGCCGCCAATTGCCGCAAGATCCCCGTCCCCGGTGAATACGACCACGTGGAGTTTCGGGTTTGCCATCTTGACCCCGGTCGCAAAGGCAAGCGCCCGCCCGTGGGTCGTGTGCAGCGAATCGGTGACGATGTAGCCCGGTGCCCGCGAGGAGCACCCGATCCCCGAGACAAAAACGGTGTCCTCTTTCTTCCACCCCATCGCATCGACCGCGGCGAGCGTACAGTTGATGATCGTACCGTTCCCGCAGCCGGCGCAGTAGATATGGGGGAGCCGGTCCTGCCGGAACCAGTCCTCAAAGCTCATGCCCCTTCCTCCCAGACAGCAAACAGTTCCGCCGGCGTGTGCAGTTCCCCGCCAAGCTTGGGGACGGGAATGACCGGCACCTTCGCATGCCGCTCGATCTCACGGGCGATCTGGCCAAGATTGAGTTCGGGTACTATGAAACGGCGGGCGTTTTTGAAGAGCGCAAGTGCATGGCCGGGGAACGGCCAGACGCTACGGATTCGCAAAAAGCCGATCTTTTTGTCCGGGTGATCGTGGATCACCTGCTGGACAGTGCGGACGGGCGCGCCGTAGGCGATAAAGACCTGTTCAGCTTCAGGATTGATCACATCGAAATCCGCGAGTTCCTCTGTTGCCGACTCGATCTTGTCCACGAGCCGCTGCACGAGCGCGGCGTGCAGCCCGGGATTGGTCGCGCACGGATAGCCCCGTTCATCGTGGGTGAGGCCGGTGACATGCGTCCCGTACCCCCTGCCGAATTCGGGGAACCCGGGAATGAGGTCGGCACCCGGCTTAAACGGCGGGGTCCCAGGCACAAAGGCCGGGCGGCCGGTATGTTCTACCGAATCCGGCACGATGATGTGTTCCCGCATGTGCCCTATCACCTCGTCGGCCATTAAAAAGACCGGCACCCTGTACCGGTCGGCGAGGTTGAATGCCTTTGCCGTGAGATCGTACATTTCCTGCACGCTTGCCGGGCAGAGCGCGATTACTGCATAATCGCCGTGCGATCCAAACCGGCACTGCATCATATCCCCCTGTGCCGCCATCGTCGGCTGGCCAGTGGAAGGGCCGCCTCTCTGAATGTTCACGATCACGCAGGGGGTCTCGGTCATCGCTGCATACCCGATATTCTCCATCATCAGGGAAAAACCCGGGCCGCTTGTCGCGGTCATCGCCCGGGCACCGGTCCATGCTGCGCCGATGACAGAGGCAATGCTCGCCAGTTCGTCCTCCATCTGGATAAAGACCCCGCCCCGCTTCGGAAGTTTTGCCGCCATATGCTCGGCGATCTCGGTGGAGGGCGTTATCGGGTACCCTCCGAAGAAACCACAGCCCGCCGCAAGTGCTCCTTCTGCGGAGGCGATATTCCCCTGCCAGAATTCAAGTCTAGACGTCAATATTCAATCGCCACCTTGTGGGGTTCGTACGGCTCCTCTTCAACCCAGTGGATTGCCTGGTCGGGACAGGTGAGCTGGCAGACACCGCAGAGCTGCCGGCCGTAGAGATGACGGAGCCGGCAGTTGGTACAGCGTTCCGGGCGGTCGAGTTCCGGCACCACAATCCCCCGCAGGTTGGGGCGTGTCCCCTCCTTGAAAATCCGGTACGGGCAGACCTTGGTACAGAGATTGCAGCCTTTGCACCGGGTCTCGTCGATGGCGAGTTTCATGTGATGTTTCCTGTATATCTAGCAGTTGAGTCGAAAAAAATATATTCTTTGTTTTTCATCGCGCAGGGTATTTGTAGTTGAGATTATATTTCACGCTTCAGATATCGATACAGGCCAGCACGCAAACCCGACCAAAATCAGGCACAACTGATTCATCACTTTATGGATATGCGCAGGACTTCGGGAACTGGTTACGCTTACCGTACTGGTATATTGCGCTTTCTTGATTATGTTTATGGGTGTAAACCTGCAAAAAACCGGCACACGACAGAAAAAGAGTTTGCGCAAATACGAAAAAACAGGGGGGACCCGGTACCTCAGGAGAGAAACGGGGTAATACGGCCGATGTGGTCGGATCCGTTCGCAGTATGAACGAATCAGGAATACCCCCGACAGGGTTTCTGTATCCTGCAATGCCAATAAACCGTACCTGCCCCCATAAGGGTTTTTCATCGTAATTCGCGAAACCATCCCATATCTCGCCCGTGAGGATGCGTTCCCATCGCTGGCAGGGTGCGATTGGTGATGGTTTTGTGGGGATTGGGGGGTATCAAACCCATAAACCCATCGTGAAAGGACCCGCAGGCACTCTTCCCGCTTGCGGCCGGGTCGGGTCTTCCACACGTGGCAGCACAATAATTTATTACCATGAATGGAATGGTAATGTATGCCAGGAAAACTGATTGCTGCTCTCTCTGTATACAGCATCGTGCTGGTTGCATTTTTTCTGACCGGGACTCCGCCGCTGTGGGCATTTGTTTTCGGTCTTGTTGCCTGCGTTTTGAGCTATGCCGGTGGTCTGGAAGTCCCGTTGTCGTGAGTGATGTACGTAACGACCACCACCACATGCTGCGGGTTGACCCGGATCGGCCGGAAAATAAGCAACGGATATCAAGCAGATCCAGCTGTTATTTTTATGAAGCACGTTGTGCCGATATCTCACCCTTCTCTGGCGGAGATTGCCAGAACAGATGTCCCGGTTGGATTTCCTGCCGGTTCTGCCGACATGTACGGGGGTACTGTTTTTTAAGTCCCGAAGATTGAAAGTGACGGGTTAAACTGTACGATCAGGTAATTTGTGTACGCAATCAGGAACGTGAGGATAACAACGACAGTCAGGAGGAGCATGGCACCGAAAGATACCTTCACTGATTGTATCATGGTGGCAATGAGCATAGACATGACTAATACACTGATCATGACACCCATTAACGGTGACTTAAGGCCGAAGAAGAGGTAACCCCACAACCCTATCAGGATGATTGTAAAGATTATGAGGGTGAGGCAGAGCAACTGGTCATGCCTGTTCATACAGCTCGCATGCCAGATGAAAAAGACTGAACATCCGAGGAGCAGGTAGGTAAAGAGGACGACCATAACCAGAGGGAACGTATCCACGGGAAGAAAGGCTGGTTTTGTAAGCCCTGCATACCACGTGGGGAGCAGGGGGAATGCGAAGATCGCGTTGAACCCCGCGACAGCAAGGTAGAGCACAAGAGCGATGATCAGATGCCCGGAAGAAAGACGCATCCGTGATGGCATACGATCCAGTATTGCGAACAGGGCGCATAAATGATTATTGGAGAGAACCCGGTCCTTGTGTGAATGGTCAGTGCATTCTTATTCTCTGTCCCGTTCCTGCATCATTGCTGCCGGGGCCGGTCCGGGCTCAGAGAGAATAAGGGTCAAAAAAGGAGAAGCGATAGTGACCGGTGAATCGAAAATGTCAGGGAAATTGCGCGCGGGGTGCGGATATGCATCCATTAAAAGAAAAACCCTTGTTGAGTTCGTTGGTGGAACTAAAAGAAATGCCTAAATCAGAGTCGAACCTCCCTTTTTCAGGCATTCATATTAATATAAAATTCTCTGATATCAAAATTGAATCCCATTCTTTATACGCATTCCATTTTCTGTTCTGTGCCAAAGGTTCTTTTTGCATTCTCCTGCACTGCAGAAAAGATGTCGTTACCCGCTGAATCGATCCCGACCACAAGCGGCAGCCGGTCGATTCCGATTATCCAGACCGCCTCTGCCATGCCGAGATCCGGAAAGTGCACGCCCTTGAGTGTCATGTGGGATGCAGCAAGCGCCGCACACCCACCGGTGAAGGCGAAGTAAACGCCCCGCCCCCGGAGCTGTTCTTTCACGGTGCTGTCCATGCCACCTTTCCCGATGAGCGCCCGGACCCCCCGGTCGAGCAGGAATCCTGAGAGCGCGTTCATCCGTGCGGATGTTGTCGGCCCTGCGGCAATTATCCTTTCAGCCTTTATGACCGGCCCGCAGTGGTAGATTACGGCTCCTTTCGGATCAAACGGGATACCCTCCTTCTGCATACGGAGGTGTGCCTCATCCCGTGCAGTATAGACCTTGCCCGAGAGTTCGACCCGGTCGCCCGCATGCAAGGTGAGAATTTCGTCACCAAGCGGCGTGTGGAGCTGAATAACCTTTGCAGTCACCATTCCACCTCCACGGTTGCATGCCGGTTCGCCCAGCACTGCACGTTCACGGCAACGGGAAGCGACGCGGTGTGGCAAGCGGCCATCTTTACCTTGACCGCAAGCGCCGTGGTGTTCCCGCCCAGCCCCATCGGGCCGATACCGAGCCGGTTCACCGCGTCGCAGAGCTGCTGTTCGAAGGCAGTCATCTGATCGATAGGCTGGAGCAGTGCTTCCTTTGCAAGCGCGGCGGCGCTGTCGTATGTCCCGCCTATCCCGACACCCAGCACCACCGGTGGGCAGGGCCGGCCACCGGCGATCAGCATGGTTTCTGCAACGACACGTTCAATACAATCTTTATCTGACGGGAGCAGCATCACGATCCGGGAGACGTTTTCGGCGCCGGCACCCTTGGGTAGAACGGTCACCGTGAACCGGTTCCCGGGCCGCACGTGGACCGCCGGCATCCCGGTTCCGGTGTTATCCCCCGAATTGTCCCGGGTGAGGGGATCGACGACATTGGGGCGCAACGGCACGTCGCTGGTCGCCCGGCGGATACCATCGGCTACCGCATCAAAGAGAACCCGGGAGAAGGGAATTTCCGGGGGGATGGTGAGGTAGACGACCGGGACCCCGGTGTCCTGGCAGAGAGGAACACCGAGACGTTCAGCGGCGAGAATGTTCTTTGTTATATTCTCATACTCGCCCTGCGCCACCGCATTCGTCTCAGAGGCAGCAGCTGACGCAACCGCCCTTTTCACGTCGGGAGGCAGGTATATGACCGCATCCCGCATGGCCCTGCAGGTTGCTTGTGCGAGTGCCTCCCGCAGGCCATCGGGTTCTCGTTTCTGCATTTATCTATAGTTGAGCGGCGGGGAGATTATATACTGTGCGACCCGTAGAGAATGTGTTGCAGGGAAATATCAGCGCAACGGTCACCGAAAAATCCGGTGCTGGATACTGTTCTTTTAAAAAAACGACTGAAAGAAAAAAAGAGATTATTTCTTATCCTTGCCGCCTTTTGCCGGTGCTTTCCCGCCCTTGTGATCGGCCCCCTTTGCAGCCTCTGCGCCCTTTGCTGCCGGTTCTGCCTTTGCGGGTTCAGCGCCTTTGTGTTCTGGTCCCTTGTGCGCACCCTTTGCGGCCTCTGCGCCCTTTGCTGCCGGCTCTGCTGCCACGGTTTCGGCTTCGGCTTCGACCTTGACCGGTTCTGCGATCTTATCTCCGGCAATCTTGGGTGCAGCGACGATCCTTCCGCTCACCTTGATCGTGTGAACCTTGAGATGGGACGGAGTCGGGAGCTTGTGTGCCCCGTTCCTCATTGCTGCCTTGATCTTGTCCAGGTACTGGGGCGTGGAAAAGACCGTGAAGATTAATTGGCCGGCCTCGACCCGTGCTGCAGTCCCGACGGCCTTGCCGAATGCGAGGCGCATCCCTTCCGAGACACGGTCTGCACCTGCGCCGGTTGCCTGCTTGTTCTCACGGAGGACATGGTGCGGGTAGACTCGGACCTTGAAGTGGAAGTTCGTCCTTCCGACATCCTTCAGGAGTTTCCTGTTGATCGAGATACGGGACGCCTCAAGGGCGCTGTGCCGGATCTGGCAGGTCTCTTCAACGATCAGGTCAACCTCTGTCGGGAATTCCTGGGAAAGATTTCCCATCTCGAACTGTACGATCTTGCTGCCGGGAACCCCTCCCATATACTCACGCCGCGTATAGGCTTTCTTTGCAAGGTTCCTGTACATCTTTCCCGGTTTTCTTACCATCGCGTCCTTCTCCTAGTGTATGAATCGTAAAAGCAGGCACGAAAACGTGTATATCACACAGCTGTCGTGCCGGCACACTTCACAAACTGCTTTTATAAAATAGAGATTGAGCGTATTAAACCTTACTGGACGAGCTCCGACTCCTCCGTGATCATATTGAGCAGGTGGCGCCGGATCTGGCCGAATTCCTCACCCGTACGGTCGCGGGGACGGACATCCGGGATCGTGACAATCTCCCTGATCCTGCCCGGGCGCCGGGTGAGGACGACGACGCGATCGGCAAGGAATACCGCTTCGTCCACGCTGTGGGTAACAAAAAGGATCGTCTTTTTGGTTTTCTCCCAGATCCTGAGCAACTCGTGCTGCATCCGGTTCCGGGTCTGGGCATCGAGGGCGCCAAACGGCTCGTCCATGAGAAGGATGGACGGTTCGATGGCAAGTGCCCGTGCCACGGCCACCCTCTGCCGCATGCCCCCGGAGAGCTCGAAGGGGTAATTGCGTTCGAATCCTGAAAGGCCCACCAGATCGAGGTACTTCTCCACAGCTGCCATTCGGTCCGGTTTTTTCATCCCTTTCAGTTCAAGGCCGAGTGCCACATTCTCTTCTACCGTTCGCCACGGGTAGAGGGAATATTCTTGGAAGATCATTGCCATCTTTGGGTTGGGATGGGTTACCGGCATACCGTCTACGGTTACTGATCCGGCAGACGCGGATTCAAGTCCGGCAATAATACGGAGCACGGTTGTCTTGCCACAGCCCGATGGCCCGAGAATACAGATGAACTCATCATCATTTACGGTAAGCGAGATATGGAAGAGTGCCGCAATCTTTTCCCCATCCTCTGAGGTAAATATCCGGGAGACATCGTTGATGATCAGGGTCATCGCTCCAGCCCCCTCCACCCGAACCAGCGTTTTTCAACCGCCTTGAACCCCAGGTCGATCACGAGGCCGATAAGGCCGATCACGATAATTCCCGCGATGATCACGTTGATCTGCCCCAGGTTGTAGGCGTACATGATCAGGTACCCGAGGCCCGATGTCGGTCCCGGCAGGATCTCTGCGGCGACCACGCACATCCACGAGATCCCGAAACCCACCCGGAGGCCGGTCCATATTGTCGGTGCTGCGCCGGGGAGAACCACCTTGGTGAGGATCTGCCGTTCGCTTGCCCCGAGCGTCGAGCTCACCTCAATCCAGGTATTCTTGACACCCCGTACGCCGTCAACCGTATTGAGCAGGATCGGGAAAACCGCCCCTATAAAGATGATAAACACGATGGAAACGATCCCGATCCTGAACCATGCCAGCGCCAGGGGTACCCAGGCAAGGGGGGGAACCGGGCGGAGGATCTCGATGGTGACATCAAAGAAATCGTTCAGCGCCGAAAATCTTCCCATGCCGATCC
>Ga0326728_10010408_pt1 | contig 21785 bp, 17 predicted proteins | sample MB3enrmetagenome_FD_207602 | JGI IMG/M metagenome (GOLD analysis project Ga0326728, IMG submission 207602) | Lab enriched peat soil microbial communities from McLean, Ithaca, NY, United States - MB31MN | ecosystem: Environmental > Terrestrial > Soil > Wetlands > Peat | place: USA: New York... | reverse complement strand
GGTGTTTAAAAGAAAGTTGCGTGTTACCCAAATGGAATTTCGCTTTGTGCCGACCCTGGTTGCTCCATGAGAGAGCTTTGAAAACAATTACGTTATTGTGGCTTTCAACCGGAAATCTTCACTTTCTCAGACTCGATTGAATGCACCATTTGTAGGTGGATGAAACTGTGGAAGCCTTCCTGGAATCGAGTGAATGTGCGACACGGGGAACACGCTCTCTTTTTTCTGGCAATCGGGCACTGGCCCAGCCCGGCACCTCCGGCCTGAGCCTCTTCTACAAAAGATTGTTTTCACGAGCACGTTTGTCACCTTGACAAGTACGGATGGTCGCGGTACAAAGGAAATAGACATTCGATGAACCAGCGGGATTTTGATTAGCCCATTACAGCGGGGCCTCACAATACTGCGTTTCCCCCCCGGCCTGACTTCGGCCCCCCTTCCAGCCACTCGGAGGTAAAAGAGGCACACACCAAAAGGTGCGCCAATACGCACGTAAGTGGGAGGACATTCATGCCCACTGATCCGAAACACTTTCGCGCTCTTCGTCGAAAGGCCGAGAAGTCACTGCTTGAGGCGCCCAGGAAACCGGTCCTCACGTCAGAGACGGACCTCAAGGGACTTGTTCACGAGCTCTCCGTCCATCAGATCGAGCTTGAGATGCAGAACGAGGAGCTTCGCAGGGCCCAGGAGCAACTCGAACAGTCACGCAGCGAGTACGCCGATCTTTACGATTTCGCCCCGGTCGGTTACCTCACCTTCGACAAGATGGGGCTCATCAAAAGGGCGAACCTCACCGCTGGCCGCCTCTTTGGCATCGAAAGGAGCCTGCTCCTCAAGAAACGCTTTGCCCTCCTCATCCATCCCGAGTCCCAGGATCTCTTCTCCCTCCACGCACAAAAGGTAGTGGAAACAATGACCGCACAGACCTGCGAACTCGTGCTGGAGAGAAAAGATGGCACCTTCTTTTATGCCCAGCTTGAGAGCATTGCCGTGCAGGTTAATGGGACTCCAGCCATCCGTGCGATCCTTACCGACATCACCGAGCGCAAACAGGCAGAGTGGGAGCGTAAGCGGCTCGAATCCCAGCTCCGGCAGGCCCACGAACGGCAGATGGCTGACGAGGCCGTCAGGCGAAGTGAAGAGCAATTCAGGGCGCTGGCTGAGCACTCGCCCGACGTAATTCGCAGGTTCGACAGGGAAATGAGGTATGTGTACGTGAACCCTGCAGGGGTGCGTCTTCATGGAAAAGAGGTTGACCGCATCATCGGCAAGACGATTCGGGAGATCGGGGTGCCGGAGCCCTATTGCACCTTGTGGGAAGAAAGACTTGAGAAGGTCTTCTCGACCGGTGAGGCAGGCGAGAGAGAGGATCTCTTTCCGACTATCGGCGGACCGAAGGTTTACCAATCGCGTCTTGTTCCTGAGTATGACAGTGAGGGAAACATAGCCTTCGTGCTTGCTGTTTCCCGCGATGTCACCGAGCACAGGAAGGCTGAGGAGGCGTTGCGTGAGCACCAACTGGAGTTGGAAATCAAGAACAGGCAGTTGCAGAATGCCCGCGACGAGCTGGAACAGCGCGTTCAGGAGCGCACTGACGAGTTGCAGAACGCCTACGATAAGCTCATGGAGGAGACCAGGGAACGGGAGCAGGCCGAGCTGCAGCTCCGCCAGTCTCAGAAGATAGAGGCCCTCGGCACCCTCACCGGAGGCATCGCCCACGATTTCAATAACATTCTCGCCGCCATGATCGGTTTTGCCGAACTCGCCCGCCGCAAATTGAAAAAGGAAAGCCAGGTGAAGCGCCACCTCGGCAGGGTTCTCGATGCAGGGCTTCGCGGGAGAGAGCTCATCAGGCAGATGCTCACGTTCGGCCGTAAAGCGCCACACGAGAAAACGCCTGTCCGCCTCAGCAGTATCGTCATGGAGACCATGGGGATCCTTCGCCCGTCGATCCCGGCGACGATCGATATAAGGGTACACGTCAAGCGGGAATCAGGCATGATCCTCGCGGACCCTATACAGGTGGAACAGGTGCTCATGAACCTTGCCACGAATGCGGCTTACGCAATGCGCCAGAACGGCGGCATTCTGGAGGTGGAACTGGATGATTTCAGCGTTTCGTCGACGGCAGACCCTCACGGGATGAAGCCCGGTCCCTATGTGCTGCTTCGAGTGAGGGACACGGGCGTTGGCATGACCGAGGATGTTCTCTCCAGAATGTACGACCCGTTCTTTACCACAAAGGAACAGGGGGAGGGAACCGGACTTGGTCTCTCCGTCGCCCACGGCATCGTCACGGAGTGTGAGGGATACATCACGGCCGAGAGCAGGGCCGGCGAGGGAACAACCTTCAGCCTCTACTTTCCAATGACACTTGAAGAGGCACGGGATGAAAAAGACATAGCCGAGGCAATCCCCACCGGCCATGAGAGAATTCTCTTCATCGACGACGATGAGACACTCGTCGAGATGGAGCAAAAGACACTGACCGGACTGGGCTACCATGTCGAGTCGAGAACCAGCAGTCGAGAAGCCCTCTCACTCCTCAAACTTGACCCATCCCGCTTCGATCTTCTCATTACCGATCACACCATGCCTGAGATGACCGGGATCGAGCTTGCGAGGGAAGTGCTCACAGTCCGGCCTGACATGAAGGTGATCCTCTGCACAGGCTTCAGTCATACGGTAAGTGAGGAGTCCGCACAGGCCGCGGGGATCAAGGCCTTTGCCATGAAGCCCCTGACAAGGAGGGAGATCGCCCTGACTATTAGAAAGGCGTTGGACGGTTAGCCTTCGGTTGCAGCTTTCAAAGCGAAATCTTTACTTTTGGCCATATGAGGAAATGCGCGATTGGTAGGTGTGTTCGCAGAAAACCAAACCCTCAGCGGCTATCAACATTTCGTGCCCGCAGCCTCCTTCTTGGAAAGTGCCTTCTCGCCTTTCTCACTGCGTTATATGCCTTCCGCGTGGAAATAATGCCCACCGCCCCGGGGTGTCGGACAATCACCGACACAAGGCTCCTTCGGCAACGGGCAGCAAAGACGTGGCACCATGGATTGCTGCTTCCGTCCGTGCAGTGTTGGTTCCGAAGGTAAGGCTACCGGAAGACCAAAGATACAGGTGATGAGAATGATAACAGGCCTGCGGCCTCTTCGAGCCGCAGGCCTCGTACCGAGCACCAGCCATTAGGGAATATGTATGGGAAAAACAAAATTGATTCCCGGGGGAGGTGGCGGCGGCGCGTATACGGGTGGCGGAGGAGGGGCGTAATAACCGGGAGGCGGATAGTCGTAATACTGTCCGTGCCAAAAGTAGCGTCCGTGTCCTTCGTGCCGTACTGGCCTGTGGCGATCTCTATCGTGATCTCTGTCCGCGAGTACGGGGGTGAAAACTATTCCGACGGCGATGACGGCCAGTATGAGAACTTTCATGGTCCTCGCAGCCACTCCCATGCATGAGACCCAATGGTTTGAGCTTTTCATGGCTTCCTCCTGCTGCTCTCATTTCTTCTTTGTTTTTTTGTGATGCCCAAGTCCCGTGAAGAGCTGATCGGCAGTCTTTTTCTGGTCGTCTGACATGGAGGCGTAAAGGGGCTCAAAGGCCGCGATGAAGCTCTTCAAGCCGGCAGCATGGGCGTCCTGGATCTCGCTATACGACTTGAGATCGTCGACGGCGTTCATCGCTCCCTTCGCCTTCCTTGCCTCGATCAGGGGTTGCATCGCCGCGGCGTTATCCCGCATCACCTGGGCGAGCTTGTTCCATTGCTCTTCCTCCGCACTGGTAATCTTGAGCTTGGAGTGAAGGTCCTTGATTCTGGCCTCGACACGGTCACCGGCAGGTGCTGCGTGTGCAAGCGACAGACATCCAAGAATGATTGCCATACAAAGAAGTACAGCCGAAACGGCACTGGTGAATCGACGAACACGTTCCATGGTAAGCCTCCTCGCTGTTTTCGTTCCCCTTCTTAATGCCTTACGTTGCCTGTCTCCGAAACGGAGAATCGATGAGTTGCCTTTCCGCCTAAGACTCGTCGTTGTCCGCACGCGCCCCATGACGATGAGTCACAGTGCACCGTCCTACCTATCATGTAATCTTCGAATGCAACTATTGCAGGGGAGCTTATGCCTGCACTTACCTAGACGTTTCCCATCCAGGCCGCCGCGGAGTCCGAAATTGATCTCCCGGTGACCTACTTCCTTCAATAAAAACTGTCATGGGTGTTCGTCTGCCCTTTAACGGGACCTTTCTTCCCACGAAGCTGATCGCGGCTCCAATCCCGGTACTTCACAGGGTAATCAGCGGAGACGCCGTTTGGCCGCATCCGTCGTCCAGACCAATCCTCCCCCGGCGAACTCCATCCTATCCGTCTGGACCCAGATCACCTCCGTGGTGCTTATGTTTCTTCCCCCTTTGGGAATGTCTGGTTTCTTTTTTGACGATACAAATGTCGCGAGCCGACTGGTTCTTGTAGGCAATACCGTCCCGTCTTTGAAATAACGCCACATCCTCAATTATAATCGTCTCGTAGGTAGCCGATTGCCATCACTCCGCTTCTGGAGGTTGCTATGGTGAAACGCTGTGTCTCCTGGTACCTGATCGTCGCCATGTTCGTGATCGGAATAGCTCCCCGTCTCGAGGCAGGCTTGTCCCCGTCCGAGATGCTCCAGTCGACTTCAGGGCGTTCCGCGGACCTGAACAGGATCCAGGCGGTCCTCGAGAACAAGCTCATCGCCCAGAGGCTCCGCGACCTGGGGTTCAGCCCCGGCGACATAGCGACGCGGCGCAGCCAGATGAGCGACGAGCAGATCCACCGTTTTGCGCAGCGGCTCGACGATCTCAAGGTGGGAGGCGACGGAGGGGATGTCGTCGTCGCCCTACTCATCATCGTCGCTCTCGTGGTGATCATCATCTACCTGACGGGTCACCCGGTCGTCGTGAGGTAACGACTGTCCCGGGCTTGACCTCAGGTCACTCCCGACAGCGGTCGCAAGCCCCTGCGGTCGGGAAGGCACGGGATAGCCGGGGATCTTTACTCAGCGTCGGTATTCTCGGCAGGAGGCGCTTTCACCCTCACCGCACCCGCGTAAGTTTTGCTGAAATAGGCATCCGAGAGACGATCGGCCCTCACTCCCCTCCTCATGAAGGAGGACGTGTGGATGAATTCGCCGTCCCCGATGTAGATGCCGACGTGGGTCGGATATTGGGCGAAGCGCCTGGTCTTGAAGAAGACGAGGTCTCCCGTGGTGAGATCGTCCTTGACAAGCCAGCGGAACGTGCCCCCCGATGTCCGGGCGTTTCTTGACATGTACTGCGCCGACATGGTGAGCGGCGATGTAAAGGCTGTCATGGTCCATTTCTCGGATCGTTTTCTTTGGTCTGACATGAGCAAAGCATATCTCGAACAGGCTTTTCGGAATGAGTCCGCCTCTCCCATCCGGCTGAACATCATTTCGTTCGAGCCAACCGTGACGGTCTTCGGGCCTCGGGGAAACAGGGCCCACGTAAACGGATTCTTTTTAAACTATAGACAAGGCGAAAGGCGAGACTTCCACTGTGAAGATACCTGTATTCTTCCAGCAGATCATCAGCGAACATGGCCAGTGGAGGAGGTAGTTCGGCAACCAGAAATAAAGAGCGACAGGCGGAGAACCGGAGAACGGGCCAAAGAGGCTCCGCCCTCAATCCTGCAGCCACGATAACGCTCTCTTTCTTTCAGTAATCTTCATTTTCTCAGACTCTGGTAAATACGCGATTGGTAGGTGCACGGGAGACTACAAAACGGTGTGAGCACCGTCCCTCATGCCCTGTTCGGACCGGTCTGGTTTCGCCTCCGGCCCTGCCTCGGCAAACCGGAATGCCCCCCCGGTGCGGTGGCTGCTCGAGGAACTCCCCGCGGCGCGCCTATCTGAAGCTCGCGTATTTGCCGCGTCTCCGTCCTCTCCACAGCTCCATCTTCAATCTCTCGAATACATTATAGACGATCGGGCAGATGGAACAGTTCTCCACGACTCCTATCAGTCGGGATCTGAACTCGCGCCTGTGCAGGTGGGGAAACGACCGGCAGTCATCGGGACGTGCTTCGTAGACGCTGCAGCGTCCCTCGTGGAGAAAGCGGCAGGGTCTATCCTGAAACTCATATCTGCTCCTCTCCTTGGACAATCGGAGGTACTCTTTGATCAGTTGCGTTTTCTCGAGGCTGAGATGATCGGCGAGTCTCCGGATATCCGAGGAGGAAAGGAGGGGAGAGATGACGCTACAGCAGTTCGCGCAGGCGCAACAATCGATGTGAGGCGCAATATCCTTCAGGTGGCGCCAGACGAGGTGGTCGAGGGCGATTCCCGACATGTTGAGGCCCTTGAGGTATGCCCGGAAACGCCAGTTCTCTTCCTCTTTCGCCCCGGCTAACGACCTGATCTGCTCGCTGTCCGTCTCGATATCCATGGATGCCCTGTTAAGTCCTTGCCTTCCCGGGGCGGTCATAGAACCTCATGACCCCCGGCCGATGGAGCGTGAACGCTATGGCGCAGAAGATCGCAACTGCAAGAGCGGCCAGCACGATGGTATACCCGACGACCCGCCACACGGATCGGCGTCCTATTGTTCGTGCGGGGGGAGCCTCTGTTCGTCCTGACAGTCTCTGCCTGGCCGCCGACATTTCTGCTTCCCTTCTCCAGGAAAAGGACGACAGTCCCTGAGTCCTATATCTCCCTGCCATCCGAAGCCTCCTTGCCGACCTTGCCAATGATGAAGACCCTTTCGCCAGACCCGGCTATACGTTCATGACATTATTCATTATCATTACCAGCGCGCACCTGTCCACATGGAAAAACGTCCATCGAAAGAGGACGGCATTCCCTTACGAACCGGCGACCCCCGTCACGAAACCATCGCATTTCAATTGCACTCTTGAGGAATACAGATAAGAATAAGGAAATGAAAAGATTGCCAGCGAGGCGGGTGCTCGCAGTGCTCATCATTTGGGGTTATGTGACTTCGGGCGTAGCGTGGGCCTCAGCCGATAGGCCGTCGGAGATTCCATCCCTCCCCGCCTCCCTCATCGAAAAGCTACACGAACAGGACTTCGGCGACGATACCATCGCGCAGATATTCTCTGACCCGCGAGTCAAGCTCTACCCGCAGATAGTAGAGAAGCGAGACAGGGGCCCCACCTGCTTCAGTGGGGAGTTCGGCCTTCTCGGGAAGAAGTCAGTCGCCCGGGGCCGGCGGATATTGTCCGACCACTACGGTTTCTTCAAGAAATTGGAAGGCCTTTATGGCGTGGAGAAAGAGGCAATCGTGGCCATCTTCCGCGTCGAGACGAACCTCGGGACGTACACCGGTACCTACTCCGTCTTCAATAGCTTCTTCACCATGGCGACCCTCCCCAACCGACGGTCCGAGTGGGCGGAAGAGGAGTTGGTCCAACTTCTCGTGATATGCCGGAACGAGGGAAAGGACCCGCTGTCGATCAAGGGGTCCTGGGCTGGAGCCTTCGGGCTTTGTCAGTTCGTTCCGTCCTCCTTCCTCACCTACGCGGTCAATGGCGACGGTGGTGGTGGCGTCGACCTTTTCAACTTCTTCGATGCAATGGCCAGCATTGCCAATTACCTGAAACAGAACGGCTGGCAGAACCACAGTATGGTCCTGAAGAAGAAAGCCATCTTCGCCTACAACCATTGTGACAATTACGTCGAGGCCGTGTTCGCCTATGCAAAGGCAATGGCCAGATCGTAGGAATCCTGGCACAGGCGAGACGAGGGAGAAACAATTGATCCAGATAGGAGCGGCGACCGCTGAGGCGAAAAAGCATTTTTGGCCCCGCTATTTTGTTCACAGTTCTTCCGATAATCATCCGCCAGTCGATCTCGTCCCAGTCCAAGAAGTAGATGCGGTAAGGTACGTATATCTGAAAGTGTGATATAGAGGTCGTCAGGAAAGATCACACTTTCGAGCGGAAATCTTTGCTTTGCAACGATATGAGGGAATGCGCGATTGGTAGGGTGAAAGGCTTAACTAAACGTAATCATTATAGAAATACGCTTTCACAACTCTTCGACTCAGACCAGCCAATAGACGCAAGGATTGCCATCTGAAGAAGGCGTATCATGGAAATCAGTCGCGAGGGAGCGGTGGGGTGCCTCTCCATCGTGAGAACCTTCCTTAGCAGCGGTGAAATACTCTCTCAATCCATCGTCTTTCCCTCCCCATACGGTAAATGGTGGCACTCGTTCAGCGGGCGGCCCCCGCAAATGCCCTTCGCCCTCTCTGGCGCCTCACGGCCTAACCGCTGTCTGCGGTCGATCGGCCAGCCATTCGGCTTGTCGGTCCTACTTCCGCTTCTCCATCCAATCCTGGTGCGAATACCAAGTGACGATATGTATCTTCGGGTAATCCGTATGTACCCACGGCCACATGACACCGGCCTGGGCCGATCTCCAGAGGGGGACGACCATGGCATCCTCGGATGCTTGTTTTACTGCCTGTTGAAGGGCAATTTTGAATCCCTTGGGGTCGTATGTGTGGAGAGCCTTCTCGCACGCGGCCAGGAATTCGGGAGACTTGGCGATGAAGCCGAACCGGTATGTCCACGGTCTCGGCCCGAAATGGACAAAAATGTCTGTCGAGTCAGGATTGATGCCCGATGCCGCGAGGACGAGATCGGTCCAGCCCGTGGGCGAGAAGACCGCCGCGAAGTATCGCCCCACGTCGGCGACATCGATAGTCACCCTGATACCCACTGCCCCGAGGTAGCTCTGTAGAGCGGTTGCGGCATCCCGGCTGGTGTCCATTGCGAGGAGCTTGGTCTCGAAACCCGATGGATACCCCGCCTCGGCGAGGAGCTGCTTCGCCTTCTCGGGATTGTAGGGCCGGGGGTCGTAGCCCTTGTTGTACGCCTGTGAACTGGAGGGGACGATCTGCGGCATCGGCTCAAACTTCCCGAAGCCGATCGATTTTGCGATGGCCGGACGGTCGATGGCGTACTCCACCGCCTCCCGCACCTTCTTGTTGGCATAGGGTGATTTGGGGTCCTTCGTGTCGCTGGGCAGAAGGGCCCAGAACATGCCCGGTCCCCAGTTCACCTTCAGACCCTTCTGCTCGAGACCGAGGATGTCCTTCACATTGCCCACGTCGGTCCACTGGTCCGCTTCTTTTGACTCCATTATCATCGAGGCTGTCACAGGTTCGGGAATGCAGCGGATCTCAATGCCGTCGAGCAAAGGATAACCCTTGCGCCAGTAGTCCTTGTTTTTCTCGTACCTGATCAAATCATCGCGCTTGAACTCGACTTCCTTGAAAGGTCCGGTTCCCACGCAATTCGCCCGCGCCCACTCTTTGCCTCCGTTCTTCGCGAAAGCCGCTGGGGAGATGATCTGACCCCACCCGTAGATGTAGGCGGACCAACTGGTGATCTCCGTGCAGTTGAGCCTCACGGTATACTCGTCGAGGACTTCGACCGACTTGACGAAGTCACCGTCGATTTGCGTCTTTGTGTCCAGTCTCAACTGAAAGTTCCACTTCACGGCCTCGGCGTTGAACGGGGAGCCGTCATGAAACCTGACCCCTTTACGCAGGTGAAAAGTGACGGTCGCCTTCTGGGGGTCTAGCTCCCAGGATTCGGCAAGCCAGGGGATGACGGTCCCCTTCGCATCCCAATCGATGAGCCTCTCCGCAACGGGAAGGGCGAAAATCGAGTCTGCCGGCGCCCACTCCGGCGTATAGCCGAGGTCCCTGGGGAACGTGGGTCTGAGGACCTTCATGATGCCGCCTCGTACCGCGTTGGCAGGAGGAGGGGCGTCAGTGCTGGGCCGCCTATACTTGACTATGATCGGCGCGTTTTTCTGTACAGCCTGAGCCGATACGCGCGAACTGTAGCCGAACGGCAGAAAGACGCATACTGCCACGATGACCGCAGCGAAGGAGAACTTCTTCATCTCCTACCCCCTTATCGTCGGTTCGTTCATCGGGACAATATCCACCATTCCAAGGGTGGAGCCTTGTTTCCCCAAGGTGTCCTCTGTCCTCCTTTCCCGTTCATCGCCGTGCACCCTCCCTCCCCTGAGGGGGTGGTGGCGTGGGAACCACCGGCACCCACCCGCTCGGGCAGCTAGTCACGTACGGGTAATAGGCATTTGAATCCTTACAGTAGTACCAATAGGATTGCTGCGGTTGGCTGGGTACGGGGACCGAAGCGGGCGGATACGCAGGGGACGGGTACGCATCAGGGTAGTCATAGGGATACGTGTAGGAGTAGTAGTAGGGGTAATCCCAGCCCGGATAGTAATAAGGGAACCCGAAGTATCCGCCATAAAAGCCGCCGAAGCCGTAGAAGCCCCGTCCCCTGTAGTGGCCTCCGCCACCGTGGTAGGTGCCCCCTCCACCGTGTCCACCACCATAGGCCCAGAGCCCACCTGAAGAGAGACCCAAGGCGAGCAAAACGCCGATACCAACAATGATGACTGCCTTTTTCATTTCTCAGCCTCCTTCCGTTCCGAACGGAATCGGAAAAAGCCTTTCGTCTACAAATCCCGGGCTTGGTGTGTCACAAGCATACATTGTGCCAACCCTGCCCCACATCGAGCAACTAGCCGTACTATGTTGTATAATGATTTTAATGACTTATTTGTCACGGATCAATGCGGGGGTGTCTGAAAGGGAGACGGACGACGGTATTGTCGAATGGACGCTCCCCTTCTTCGACAATGGGGAATTGTGCCCCATATGTTGCAAAATAGTACAACTCAATTTCGGTCCCACCATACCTCCTTCTCGACTCACGTCAGGCCCTCACTTGCCCAAACGCCATACACCCCCCTCTTCTGCCATGTTCGTCTTTGCAGCAAAACCCTTCCTGCTCTTGATCAGGTAGGTGTGAAACACCGTGAAGCAAGCAAAAGGAGGATAGAGGACAAGAACCGCCCTCAGGACGGCAAGAAGGGCTTCAGCCATGGGATAATTGGACATAACGCCGATGACGCCGTACGTCCCGAAGATGAGAGGCATGAAAGTCCCCAGATATTTGCCGACCATCTTCAGTTCCTGGTCCTTTTGGTTGACGTAGCGCATCCCCATGTCATCAAGGGTCCAGAGAGTCGAAAGGAGAAGTGAAGCAAAAGCGATCACGGCGGACATGAGGAGGGATCGCCCTACGCCGAGCCCTCCTCCATGCATGAGAAGAGATGCCGGACCAGCAGTCCCGCCTACGAGCTGAAGCATGGCCAAGAGCTTGGTGCGAAAGAGGAAGGCTATCCCGATGCCCTGGAAGGGGCGGAAGAGCCAGTGCTTCAAGGGCTGGACTGCAGGCTCGTTCTGCTTGACACGAAGGAGCGCTTTTTTCTTCCAATCAATAATGAGGCTGTATACAGAGAACAAAGCGGAGAGAGGGATGCAGAGTACCAGGGTGATCCTGAAGAAGCGAAACATTCCTTTAACGATTGCAGCCACCCCACTGTTTTCAGAGGGGCCGAAAAAGAGAGAGAAGACGATCACGGCACAAAGAGCGGCTATGCCCGGAGCCATATCTCTGACCAGCCCGGGACCAGCTTGAGCATATACGCTCCAACGATCTCGATAACGTTCAGCGACGACGCTGTGAAATCTCATCGACCCGTGGTTCATCATGTTTAACTATGTGCAAGGACATAGGTCCGATCACAAGGTTTCGAGCACGCAGAGCCTGCGGAGCCCGACGCCGGAAGCACCGAAAAGACATCAAGCCTACACACGGGGCCGCATTGGGCCTGCCGAACTGACCGCGCCTCTTTCCTTTTCCATAGAACCTAGCCATGATTTAAGGGGCTACGGACCAACCCTGTCTTACCGGAGTTGCAAAGGCTCTGCCACATGGGGAAAAGGGCTGAACTATTCCTATTTCAGAAGAAAGGATACAGACGTAAGGCTGACACGGAGAAATTCAAGATGGGGAATTATGCCCCATAGGTGGCAAAAAGAGACGAGTCATGTCTCCGGGAAGTCTACCGCCTTTCATAGACAAGCCCCTTCTTCGGGGCACCGCGAGGTGCGATTACCCGTCGCGGGGAATTATGCTATATTTTGACGGCATGCGCCGGATCCAAGAGTAGACAGGGATCCGCGCGCATCAGGGAAGCTGCCATTGAGACTCGGCACGAAGCTGACTATTTATCTTTCCTTGATCATCATCGCCGTTGTGACGGGGTACGGGTACCTCGATATCCTGTCCCGCCGCGACATCCTTGTGAGGAAAATGAAGGCGGAGGTAAGGGGCACGGGCCGGACCCTGACGCTCTCCCTGGAGAAGATCTCACCTCCCGACGAGAAAGACTACGTTCAGGGCCTGGTCGATGCCGTAAGCGAATATGAAAGAATCCAGGGGGTCGTCGTCTACTACCCGGGACAGAACCTTATGTTCCGCTCCCAGTCCCTCAAAGAGGGGTTCGAGCCCTACATCGATCTGATCGAGAGATCAATGAGCCAGCAAGCTCCCCTGGAAGAATTTGGCGCCCGCAAGAGAGTCCCGGTCTTTTCCTATGCTTTTCCCCTCAAGGACAAAAGCGGGAAGGCCACAGGCGGGGTCTGCATCGTCCAGCACACCTCCTATATGGAGCGGGAGATCGAGAAAGCGAAATGGAGCATCTTCGTCACCATGTTCCTGCTCATCGCCGGAACGGTGATATTGATTCTCTTGGGCACGCGCAAATGGATCAGCCGGCCCATCTCGAAGCTGATAAGCGGGATCGGCGACATGGCAAAGGGGAACCTCGACACGAGGATCGATTCGAAAGGAAAGGATGAGCTTTCCGAATTGGCGCGTTCTTTCAACCAAATGGCGGCCGATTTGCAAAGGGCCCAGGGAAGCATCATGAAAGAAGCGGAAGCACGACTTGAGCTGGAAAGGGGTCTCCGGCAATCGGAAAAACTAGCCATCATCGGCCAATTGGCCTCGGGCCTGGCACACGAGATCGGGACTCCCCTCAACATTCTTTTGGGCCGGACTGAGTTGATGAAGAAGAAGCTCGAAGACAAGGAGGCGATCGGGAAGAACCTTGATATTATTGCCAACCAGGTAGAGAAGATCACAAGGATCATCGAGCAACTCCTGGGCTTTGTGAGAAAGAAGCAACCCGAACTCATGACGGTCGACATCCGCGAAATCCTCGATACCGCCCTCGATCTGCTCGATCACAGGATCGAGAAGCAGCAGCTCATGGTAGTGAAGGACTTCCAGGAAAGCCTGCCTCCCGTGACGGGAGATCCGGATTCGCTCCAACAGGTCTTTCTCAACCTGATCGTCAACGCCGTCCAGGCTACGGCCGGAGGAGGGGCGCTCCGTCTCTGCGCAGCTCCGGTCTGCCTGTCCAAGGCAGAAGCTCCGGTATGCCGAAAGCGCTACATCGAAGTGCGCGTGGAAGACTCGGGCGTCGGGATGGATGAAGAGGTCATCCGGAATATCTTCAACCCCTTCTTTACAACGAAGGAGGCGGGGACCGGACTGGGGCTCATGGTAACACAGGGCATCGTGCAAGACCACGAGGGATGGATCGAAGTCGAAAGCGAGGTAGGGAGAGGCTCCATCTTCAAAGTCTACCTGCCCGTCATGACTGAAGAAACAGGTGAAGGGTGATGGACGAACGCCAAAGGGTCCTAGTGATCGACGACGACAGAGACATGTGCGAATTCTTATCCGACGTTCTTGAAGCGGAGGGCCTGTCCGTTCTCTTCACGGTCGATAGCTCGGAGGCCGCGAAGATCCTGAAGAGGGAGGAGTTCGACTGCATCATCACCGACTTGAAGATGAAGGGTCTGAAGGGCTTTGACCTCCTCGAGGAGGCAAGGAGAGTCGAATCCTCAACGCCTGTGATCATTATCACAGCCTTCGGGACCATTGAATCCGCGATCAAGGCGATGAAGATGGGCGCCTACGACTATGTTACCAAGCCCTTTCGGACGGATGAGATCGTGCTCACCGTCAAGAAAGCCTTGGAAAACCGCATGCTCAAGAAGGAAGTCGTCCGCCTCAAGAAAGAAATGGAGTCGAGATACCACTTCCACAGCCTCATCGGCAAAAGCCCGTCGATGCAAAAAATCTATGACCTCATCGAGCTCATCGGTGCGAGCTCTAACAGCGTCCTTGTCACGGGGGCAAGCGGGACGGGGAAGGAGCTGGTCGCAAAGGCGATACACTATTCCGGCTCCAGAAGGGGCGGTCCTTTCATCGCCGTCAATTGCGCCGCCATTCCCGAGGCGCTGCTCGAGAGTGAGCTGTTCGGTTACAAGCGCGGGGCCTTCACCGACGCCAAGACAGACAAGAAGGGGCTGTTGTTCGAGGCTAAAGCCGGAACGATCTTCCTGGACGAGGTCACGGAAATGCCACCCGTTCTACAGGCGAAATTGCTCCGAGTGATCGAAGAAAAGAGTGTCCGCCCCCTGGGCGATACAAATTCCCATCCTGTCGACGTGAGGTTCATCTCCTCCTCGAATCGGGACATCAATGAGATGATCCGTCAAGGTAAATTTCGGGAAGACCTTTACTATCGGCTGAAGGTCATAGATATCGAGTTGCCGCCTCTCCGGGAGCGCAGGGAAGATATCCCGCTCCTTGTGCACCACTTTATCGAGGCAGCGGGTGCGGACGCGAAGAAGCACGTCTCGGGGATTTCCGAAGATGCGATGAAGGCGTTGATGAGTTACGGGTGGCCAGGCAATGTGAGAGAGTTGGAAAACGTCATCCAGAGGGCGATCACGTTGTGCCGCCACGAGGTGATCCTGCCGGAGGACCTACCCGCTCCCATACTGGAGGAGACGGGGGAGAAGCTCATAGACAAAGCCTTGAGGGAGAAGCGCACGGTGGACCAGATGGAAAAGGAGTATGTGCGGAAGGTTCTCGTGGAGGTGGGAGGTAACAAATCAAAGGCGGCTCAAATACTCGGACTTGATCGAAAGACGCTCTACCGAAAACTCGAAGAATCGTAGACATCACGGAAATAGTAAGATGCCGATAGAGCCATCGTCCTATCTTGCCACACGTGGGGCATAATTCCCCATCTTCCATATTTCCGATCCCACCGTTGGTCTTTACATCCCGTTGAAATAAGAAGAGTTCTCTGTTTTTTCCAGGATGGCAGGCCTTTTGCAACCTGGGAACTCTATGTCCCGTTGCAGTTGCCGCGCGCGCCGGGCAGTCAGCTTTCCCACATTCTCTTGCGTCGGGGCCAGAAACAGGAGAGATCATTTTGTCGCCGTAAAATAGGCAAAAGGCGCCTTCTGGCAGGAGGTTTTTTCTATCCCCCTCCCCAAGCCAGGTGGTATCGACATGGAGGCGGGCGCTACAGCGTGCCGGTGACCGGCAAAGATACCCTATGGTAAGGTCCGCTCGATTCAAGATCGCTGTTAACGCCTCCCTGGTAGCGTGCGTTGCCTGCCTCTATTACCTCACCGGTTATACTCACATCTATTATCACGCCTTGTTTAGAGACCTCTATTTCCTGCCCCTCATTCTGGCGGGATTTTGGTTTGGCTTACGGGGAGCGGCAGCCACGGCTCTCGCCATCACCTTCTGTTATCTTCCCTTCCTCGTTGCAAATTGGCAGGGTCTCTCACCTGCCGATTTTGGGAGAATCCTTGAGATACTTCTCTTCAATGCCATTGCTGTTGTGTTCGGCGTGATGTCCGATCGTGAGAAGGCGGTGCAGAAGGCGTTGAGAGAAACGGAGAGTCTTGCCGCCATGGGGCGGGCGCTTTCCGCCGTTTCCCACGACGTGAGGGGTCCTATATCAGCCATTGGCGCGATCAGCCGGCTCATGCAGAAGAGGTTGAAGGGAGATGAGGAGCACTACGCTAAACTCGGCCTCATCGTGAGAACCACTGAACGAATCGAAGGAATGTTGAAGAATATGCTCGATTTTTCTCGTCCCCTCAATTTGACGCTGGCCGGAGCCGATCTGAACAAGATCGTTGCGGACGGCCTTTCGATGATTGAAGATGAGGCTAAAAAGAAGCATGTAACGCTCGAGGTCAACCCGCATATGGGGCTGCGAATGATCGACCTGGACGCTATGAGAATGGAGCAGGTAGTCGTCAACCTTGCCATGAACGCCATACAGGCATCGTCTTCCGGACAAAAGGTACGGATTAGCACCGGCTTCACGAAAGACGGAGTGATTCTGGAAGTAGCAGACAATGGGACAGGCATACCGGACGGACACCGGGACAAGATGTTTCTTCCCTTCTTCACGACGAAGACGGAGGGTACGGGCCTCGGCCTTTCGATCGTTTCCAAGATCGTTGAAGCTCACGGCGGAACAATAACGGCGGCTGATCTTTCCCCCTCCGGCGTCGCTTTTGAGGTATTTCTGCCTTTCGAGAGATGAGACTAACCCTCTTTTTGCGCGCGCAAAGAACACCATGTTGCCACACTTGGGGCACAATTCCCCATTTTGAAGGTTTCCGGCTCCGCGCTCAATCTCTGCATTCCCCATTGAAATAGCAAGAATTCCATTGTCTCGCGAGATGGCAGGCCTTTTGCACACGGAGAAAGCTGTACCACAATGCAAAGTACGAAAGACAATCATCCCGTCCGGATTCTCATCGTCGATGATGATGAGGACATGAGGTCCCTTCTCAAAGATCTTCTTGAGGAGGATGGATTCGAGACTGAATGCGCAAGCAACGGCTTCGATGCCCTTCAAGAAGTTGCGGGCCGAAACTTCGATCTCATCATCACGGACATCGGCATGCCCGGACTCACGGGATTGGACATCCTTCCGGGGATAAGAAGGCTTCGGCCCGGGGCCCCTGTCATCGTCATGAGCTCTTTTGCGAGCCGCCACGTCCATCGAAGGTCGCTTGAAAGGGGGGCCACGGGCTATCTGGAAAAACCGATCCGTATTGAGAATCTGAGGAGTTTAATCTACCGTCACATAAAGCCGAGGTGAGTTGTGGATATCTTCTTGCCTATTGCGCAGATGAGTCTCGGGGTCCCTGTCATAGTCGCCGTTGGCGGGGCTGTCGGCCTCCTGTCGGGGCTGTTCGGCATCGGCGGCGGCTTTCTCCTCACGCCGCTCCTCATGTTCTTAGGTATATCACCCGCCATAGCGGCGGCATCCGGGTCTGCCGGGATCGTTGCGGGCTCGGCGACGGGAACCCTTGAACACTCGCGCGGAAGCACCGTGGACTATAAGATGGGCTTCTACCTTTTCGTGGGTGGGTCCGTGGGCAGCATCGCCGGTGTTGAATTGCTTCATTGGCTCAACCGCTTCGGCCCTGCCAACTATGTAATACGGGTCCTCTATCTCGTTATGCTCGGTACGATAGGGATCATCATGCTCGTCGACTCTATCCGAATTTGGCGTCGGGGTGCCTACATGTCCGAACGAAGGTTCGAGCCGATCCCCATCCGCACCTGGGTCGATTCCCTTCCGTTCCAAGTACGCTTCCCGACATCCGATATCAAGGTATCCTTCCTCCTTCCCGCCGCCTTCGGCGTACTGGCCGGCATTCTTGCAGCGATGATGGGAGTGGGCGGTGGCTTCATCATGATCCCTCTGATGCTCTACGTGTTGCATATGCGCATACATGTGGCAGCAGGAACGAGCCTTTTCCAGATACTCTGCACATGCATGCTCGTTACGGTGCTCCAATGCGCTCAGAACCACACGGTGGACTTTGTCTTGGCTTTCCTGCTCGCCATGGGCTCCATGGGAGGGGCTATGATCGGCACCAGACTGGGGCGGCGTCTTCGGGCGGATCAGCTCAAGATCTTGATGGCAGTCATCATTCTCGCCGTGGCCTGCCAGGTGGGCATCGATCTCTTCAAAACGCCTGCCACCTTCCTTTCCCATGTTGCAGGGGACTGAGGCGGATGATGCACAGACGAGGGACCGTACGGTTACTGGCGGCCGCAAGTCTGATGCTGGTGCTCGGCTGTTTGCCCGCCTCCGTTGGCCGGGCTAACACTTTATCGACCGTCGAGCCCATTACCATTAAGGCCGGGACGTTCTATAGCGGTGCCACCCTCCACATCCACGGAGATATCGGCGAGGGGTCCCAGGTTGCGATCCGGATAAAGGGGGCGTCGGAGCACCACGTATTCAACCGGCGTGGCAAGATCGGCGGCTTCGGGTGGGGAGGCATCGGGCACGTGACCTTCCACCACGCACCCAGCTTCTACGCCGTCTACAGCTCATCGACCCTGGAGGGGATGGCGCCGCCCGGCATGCGAAACCGGCTCCAGCTCGGCTACGAGCCGCTCGAGGAGCAGATGGGTGTCGAGGGAACGAAGGCAGACAGGCACCTTTTGATCGGCTATTTCGTACGCTTCAAGGAGACCGAGGGCGTCTACCGCATCGCGCCGGGGGCCGTGCATCTGACGGATTCCCGGAACGGACAGCGCGCCTTCGACATCATGGTTCCGCTCTCCTCCAATACACCTCCCGGCGACCTGGAAGTGGCAGTCTTCGAGATCGCCAATGGCACGGTCGTCCGTAGTGAGATAACTAAGGTCAAGCTCGCCCGGGTCGGCCTTCCGGCTTACATCTTTCGCTTTACGCACGAAAACGGCGTCCTATTCGGATTAGTCGCCCTCTTTCTGATAGTAACGAGCGGCCTCGTGGTAGACTTCGTCGTCTGCAAGGGAGACCCGCACAAACGAGGCCCGGCACTCGAGGCTTTCATAGACCTTCATCGGCTCGTCGCAGAAGGCTTGTTCGGCGTGCGCAAGCGGACCACCTCCACCGAGGTCGTTTCGAGTTTGCACGCCAAGTACGAGCTCTTTCGTACCTTGCTCGCGCTGAACAACGAACTCCTCGAAATGCTTGCCGAGCTCGAGGAAGAATCGTTGTGGTCTTCGCCGAGTCATCCGAGGGTCCGCATGGGCATCCGCGCCCTCTTCGACGGAACCGAGGACATGGTCCGTGTATTAAACCAGCTCACGGGAAATCGCTACTTCGATCTCACGAACGTCGTCGCCGGCGTGCGGTCCAGCGTTATGGCGGCCCTCCTTTCGAAAACCCTCGGGCAGAAAGATTCTCCTCTCACACTCCGGCTTGAGGAGATTACCTCGAGGACCGCCGACCAGGTGGGAGGCAAGGCCGCGAACCTCGCACGCATAGAGTGCGATCTCGGCATTCATGTGCCCAAGTTCTTCGTGATCACGACAGAGGCGTACCATGAGCTCCTGGAGGTCGATGGGCTCGCCAGCAAAGTGCGAGGAGTCCTTGCGCCTGCCCGCCTGGATGCGCCGGACGATTTCAGGCGGCGCTGCGAGTTGGCGCAGGACCTCGTCCGCGAAACGCTTGTGCCGCCAACCCTGGCGGAGGCAATTGGTGATGCCTATTCCTCGTGCGACACGTCTTCCGGAGGTGCGGTTGCGGTACGGTCGAGCGCGGCCGGCGAAGACAGCGAGCTCTCGTTTGCCGGCCAGTTTGAATCGGTTCTCAATGTGAGCGGACCGGATGTGGTGGACGCGTGGAAGCGTGTAGTCATAAGCCGGTTTTCCCCACGTGCCGTCTTCTACCGCCGGGCCGTCGGCCTGGCCGAGGTCGATACGCCGATAGCGGCACTCGTGCAGCGCATGATCTCCCCTCGGGCATCGGGAGTTCTCTTCACCCGCAGGCCGGACAATCCTAAAGCGCCGGTGGTTCTCATTACAGCCGTAAGAGGTCTCGGCGTTCGGGTCTCGGCCGGTATTGCCGCTGCCGACGAGTTTGTCGTTTCGCGCAGCCATCCGGAGCGCATCCTGAGCCGGCGCATTGCGCACAAGGCCGTAAGGCTCGCAAGCAGGCCGGACGGAGGCGTCACCGAAATCCAAGAAGCGGCTGAGGACATAGACCGGCCGGCCATAGACGACAAGGCGATTCTGTTGCTCGTACAGGCGGCCTTGGCCATCGAGCGTTATTTCCGGAGCCCGCAGGACATCGAGTGGGCCATCGATTCAGAGGGGGAGATATACATCCTCCAGGCACGGCCCGTCCGGATTGAGGAGATGGAGGCGGCTCGAGAAGATCTGCCCCGCGACGCGTCGATCCTCCTCCACGGAGGAGAGCCGGTGTGGCTCGGGCGTGCGGTAGGTCCGGTGCACGCGGCGAGAAGCGTGGAGGAAGAGGATCGAACGCCAACCGGCGCCCTGCTCGTGGTTCAGCAACTCCTGCCCGACGTCGTGCGCCTTCTGCCGCGGGTCTGCGGGGTTCTTGTCGAGCAAGGCACGGTGACGGGTCACGCCGCGTCCATCCTCCGGGAATTCCAGGTACCCAGCCTGGTCGGCCTCCCCGATGTGTTCAGCAAGCTGGCAACCGGTCAGGTCGTGAGCCTGGACGTTGCGAGCCGCAGCGTCTTTGACGGGGTCCTGTGGCCAAGGCTGGAGGGACACCTTCCCATCACCCTGCTGGGCCGAAGAACCGCCGGCTTGCCGGAGGTTCTGGCGGGGAAGCTTACGAAGCTCAGCGGAAGCGGCTTCATGGGCACTTGGGCATGCCAATCCCTCCACGACGTCATCCGCTTTGCCCATGAGATGGCCATTCAGTCCATGTTCGATATCGGCGACCGTCTTCTGGATTCACCTATCGGCAATGTCAAGAAGCTCGACTGGCCTTCCCCCGTATATATGCATGTCCTGGATCTGGGTGGGGGACTCTGTCCGGAAGCATTATCGAAGAGGTCTTTGATCCCGGACGATGTTGCCTCGCTCCCCTTCCGTGGGCTTTGGCGGGGACTCGGCGATCCGGAGTTCGACCGGCGTGAGGATATCACGCTTCGGTCTTTTGGGTCTGCTGTCGGTAGGGGTCTGACAGTAGCGGGACCGCGCTCGATGGGGACGCCCAACTACGCCTGCGTGACAGACAGCTACCTCAACCTCAACTCGAGGCAGGCTTACCACTTTGCGATCGTCGACGCGTTCCTTTCGGCAAACCAGAACAACAACCACGTTTGTCTGCGCATGAAAGGCGGCGGCGGGGCCTCCTGGCAGCGCAGCCTACGGGCGGAGTTCCTGGCCACGATCCTGCGCCTTCACCGCTTCACCGTGAACGTCGAGGGCGACCTCGTGAATGGCTGGGTCAGGGGGCTCGACCGAAGGACAGGCGTGGAGAAGCTCACCACAATCGGCCACCTGCTTCGTTTCTCGGCGCTCCTCGATACATCCATGATGAGCAAAGATCACGTAAAGCGTTATGTTGCCGCCTTTCTCGAGGCCGAGGAGCGACGCCTGAATAGAGAGAAAAACGACAACGCGGAAGTGAATGATGTAGAAGCGCATGGCAGCAAGAGGATGTGACGTTTCCGCACTGGGTGTGTGAGGAATGGGTTTAGGAGGTATCTCACGATGGCAAAAGAGGCATCATTCCAGCAGCTCCGGTAGACCCAACTGGAGGCAAAGACTGAAGCCAAAGGGTGAACTTCCTGTGGATCTATGCGATCCCTAAGTGGGGACAACCATGAATTCTGCTGAAAGAAGTTAGTTTGCTGACGCTCGCAACGGGGCTAATCCATAAGATACTGGGAGGGAGATATTACAATACTTCCTTCCGCGGCCTTGTGCACTTGGCAGAGGATAGTTTCTTAGAATCGGGTTGAAAGGGGAGCTTCCCCATGGGCAACTCATTCACTAAACAAGCCTTTGTCATCTTTCTGGCGTGTGTCCTCTCCCTGATGGTCATCCAGTCGAGAGGGGCGGAAATCATCTCTCCCGATTGGGGGCCGGCGGCACATCACGACAGTGCGACAGCCGATGCCTTGGTCGGGTATCACGGGGTCCCCAAGATGTCTGAAGGGCAGAGCTACGTCTTGGGTGAGACCAAAACTACTTCGCATGAATC
>Ga0326728_10010405_pt1 | contig 21789 bp, 19 predicted proteins | sample MB3enrmetagenome_FD_207602 | JGI IMG/M metagenome (GOLD analysis project Ga0326728, IMG submission 207602) | Lab enriched peat soil microbial communities from McLean, Ithaca, NY, United States - MB31MN | ecosystem: Environmental > Terrestrial > Soil > Wetlands > Peat | place: USA: New York... | reverse complement strand
CAAATCAATTGTGAAATGAATTTTCAGAAAAGCTAGATGAAGATGGAGTTCCCCCGTCGCGCGGGAAAACCACTCGCCTTCCATTTGGGTGGGTGGGATTTTGGTCTTCAGCCATCCGCCATTAATAGAAGATTAGGTTGACTAATTTGTTAGATTGACAAAACTTTGTTTGACCCGCGTTGAGGATTATTACGATAACGAGACTTTCCAATAAAAACTAAAAAATCTTTTATTTTGTGGTGTTTATCCCCATTTCTGCGCAAGCGTGGTTTTCATCTTTATTGGTAGTCGCATAACACTGGGATATCGAACTGAAACCAATCGTGCCAGTCTTTCTGATGTTTAACAAAGCAATATTAGAATCGACATCATTGCGGTTAAATTGCATGATATCTTGCCCATTCGCTGAGCGAGAAATAACCATGCCATGTAAAACCTCCTGAATTTGGACCGGAGTAAAACCGTTGGTTTCCCTCACAACATACTCTCTGACTTCTTCAGACAAAGGAATTTTCTTCGAGAGATGTTTCACCAACTCGTCACGTTGTTGATAATTTGGGCGGGTTATTCTGAAGACCCTGTCAAAACGGGATGGTCTCTCTCTCTTTGCAAAGGTCAGAGGTAAAAACAGGAGTTTCTAACGCCTGAAAAGCCGGATCGGGTTGGCGGTTTGCAAAAGAAGTCTTTTGCAAAGGCTCAGGTGAACAACCCGAGTTCTAGGTGGTGGGGTCTATTGAAGAGATTGCTAGGCAATGATGGCTTGTTATTATTATACCCATTGCTTTATACCTAACCTAGGATGTTCTTAACATTCTCATTGATTGTAATGCTAAAAATGGAATAAAGTTATGAAAATATTAATCTTCACCGATGGTACACTCCTCAAACCGGTTGCCTATAACCTTTAAGGCATATTTCGGACTTTTTGATACCGAAACACAGGGATAAACTTAAAAGTCGTCCACCAAAAGGGGTATTGCCCGGTTACATATTAAAAACATTCGAAACAAAAATGTCCACTAGTCGGCATTTGATGGACGTGGAAAAATTTGTTTGAAACCTTGTCATCAATAAGACCTCCAACAATCTCATCATTGCCAGCCAATGCCCGATCAAAGAAATATTCTACAGATTTCACCATTGCAGCCTCCCTTGTGGGAGGTTTTTTATTTTTGTTTTACATATTTACCCCGCCCTTCTGGGGGTGATAAAGTGCTGGTTTGAGAGATTTCATCTTATGACAAACTGTCGGGTAATAAAAAGAGACATTGTGACGTGTTGAACAAAACATAGGAATGTTACCCAACAAATCGCCCGATTGTGCAAAGTACATCATCTTTTGTTTGCAGAAGGATCAATTTATCATGCAGTTACTGTTCTGAGTTTGAATAGGACAAGATCTTTTCAAAATTTCCTTATTTCCTTGCCACAGAATGACATTTAGCTATGGAATTCTACAACGTAACTCTTTGTTATTCTTTCCTAGTAAATATTTGCTAATCCTGTGCATTATATTCTGTAATCTTGCCGTCCATTGGGGATATTTTACCGATGTTTCCGTTGGATTCAGTAAACCACAGGTTGCCATCTGGCCCAACAGTTATAGCTACAGGACCGGCATTACCGTCAGGGACATTATATTCGGTAATTACTCCCGTTGTTGGAGATATTTTGCCGATATCATTTACTGATTGCTGCGTAAACCACAAATTGCCATCAGGACCGAGAGCAATGGAAGTAGGGAAGCCACCTCCAATGGTGATAGAATATTCGGCAATGATCCCTGTACTAGGAACAATTTTACCGATCTTCATTCCATTGTTTTCAATAAACCACAAGGTACCATCAGGACCGGTGATAATAGCAGTTGGGTTAGCGTTGGGAGTTGGAATATTGTAGTCAGTTATGGCGCCTGTCGTTGGAGAGATTTTGCCGATGGTGCACGGGAATTCAACAAACCAAAGGTTTCCGTCGGGACCTGCTGTAATGTTACTGGAGCCAGTATCGATTGTAGGCATGGGATACGAGGTAATCTTATCTGTCTTTGGGGAAATTTTACCGATATTGTTTCCATAGGATTCGGTAAACCACAGGTTGCCATCAGCACCGACAGCGATGTCATTGGGACCAGCGGTAGCCCCTTTTGGAGTAGGAACATTGTATTCGGTGATCTTACCATTTTTGGGGGAAATTTTACCGATCTTATTTGCATCGTATTCAGTGAACCACAGATTACCGTCAGGACCGGCGGTTATGCCGCTTGGTCTGGCGTAAAATGTGGGAACATGATATTCGGTGATCTCTCCATCTTCAGGAGTGATTTTGCCGATTTTGTTTCCATTGCCCTCGATGAACCACAAGTTGCCGTCGGGACCCGTGGTTATACTAAAATAGTCGTTATCTAGGGGATCAGGTATTCCACCTGATGTGATAGGATATACAGTTTGTGTGGTTATCATGTTTTGAGATTTACGATTACAAGACATGATCATTGATGAGACTAATATTATTAATACTAAAAATATAGTTGCTTTCTTATTCATCTTAATCCATTGCACAATTCCGACCTATCCACAACGTTTCTAAAAACCATCTAATTATATATACGAAATAATCAAAAGAACTTTGCAATGATTCTTTGAACAATACATATCTGCAGGAATTTAACTGACCCTAACTTTGTTATCGGATCAGTTAAATTCCTGATATTATTTTTCAAGGATTCGTGTCGATCGTGAATCCTGAATCGGAGTTGGGGATGGAGGTAGGCCAAGCCCATGGCACACCGGTAGAAGTTCCATCCGATGTTACAATGAATTCTCTATAATTAGCATAATATAATGGCAGGTTACCATTCGGTCCTAGGGCTGCACAACCCCGAAAAGTTCCTGACGTGTTGGGTGCATCCATACCATCCACATCTTCCCAAATATATTCGGCACTAGTGTTATCATAATCTGGAGTCCAAAAGGGTACTGAGGTGTATTGTCCATTACTTAAATCTGCGAAGAAAGCTGTTGAAACTGTGCCTCCATAGGTTACGTTAACGTTCTATCACTTGGAGGGTATATTTTGATATGAAGAAACTTTTATCGATTATTTTTTCTATTGCTATTATGTCGTTTATAATTACTGCCTGTAATTCTGGTGACTCTTCAACAAACACTACATCAGCAAATATTATTACAACTCTTACGGCTTTGACATCTCCTGTTGCAAGAACCGAAGCGGCTGATGACTTAGTACCGAATACTGCCGGTTACTTACAGTATCGGTCCGAAAACGAACCTCAATTGGGCATAGTTGAAACCGTTGCCATAACCTTAGGTGGCGACCCGAGTGCTTTTCATGTTAATTATCGGGATGATATAGAAACGCAAGCAGGGCAAATCAGAAACAATATTTTTTATATCTGGCAACAAAATAATCAGGGCACCAGACAAAATATAAATAATATAGTTCTTTCGTCTGATGATATACCTGCGGGAATAACCGTCAACACGAATTCCGGTTACTATGATAAATTTGGTGCTGAATGGATACAAATAATGCAAATTGTTACCTATCCAAATACCCAGCCTTTTACATATAATTTTAATATCGGTGTGCAAATCGATGGAAAAGATTGTGGTGCAATCCCATGCACTGTTAAAGTAATATCATAATCAAGTAATATCAGGCTATATCTTTCAATTTTCTTTGTCGTTATATTAGCACAATATGGCCATAAAATTTGTTTTTATCACTTTGCCCTGATATTTTTAATACTATCAAGAATCAACATTGACCAATCAATTATAAGCCACCACAATTCTTGGCATTACACCAGCCTAGTCGCTACTTCAACACCCCTGTTTATAGCAATAATAACTTGTTTTGTTGGGTGAGTTTCCGCCGCGTTTATTTCATACATTTTGGCGTTACCCCCTTCGTTTTATTATAGCGGAGGACTCCAATTCAAGGTGCTACTGTTTTAAGGGGTAAGGTCAATTTAACTACACTGTTAATTGTAGAAAACTAAATATTGACATAAAAGATATAGAAGGCTAGAATTTAGGCAGTTTTGTTTAATGAGAGTAAATAATACATGAAGAATACCTTTTGGGTCGGTGCCGTTGTGTTAGTCTTAGTCATTGTAACTTTAACTGTTTACGGATGCAAAAGTTCACCTAACCAAGCACCGCCAGCGACACATTACGTCTGGAATTTCGACATGGATAATCTGCAAAACTTAACTATTACTCTTCCTAAAGTTAACGATAGTGAATCTTTTGTAAAACACTCCGATGACCAGGAATTTTATTTTGATGTGGTTAATGGGCCGGAAATTGATAACCAGCGGTGGGGTGGCGCAATTCCAGCCCTTCTAAATGGCCCAGAAGTCGATGATTTGGTTCAACGGAGTGCTACGACATCTGAACTGCAACGATATGGTCTTTACGAAAATCCAAGTAATCCCAATGACCCCGAGAATCAATCATTAAACATGGATATACAACTGACCATCTTGTTAAATGGTAGACCCGTTAATTATGAAATATTTGTTGGCGATAGTAATCCCATAGGCACAAACTATTATATTAGACTGGCAGGCAATGATGATGTGTATACCGTCGATAATTCCTGGTATGATGCATTTGCAAACATTATCACAAATCCCCCATATGTTCCGGCAATGCTAGGGATTAGTACTCCGACTTTGTCATCTTCGACCGTTGCTCTCGGTGCAGTAGAAACAGTCAGCGTCAATATTACTAACAATGGTGATGTTACGCGTAGTTTCAATATTAATCTTCTGGTTGGCGGCGATCTGGTAAACACTCAGGCTATTACCTTGGCTCCTACAGCCAGCCAGGTGGTAACTTTCCAGGTGGTTGAAAGTATTGCCGGTAAATACGTAGCGTCTATTAACAATGGCTATAATGTAACATTTACCGTGCAATAACAATTTGATATAAATGATGTAACATTTTGGCGAAGATTATTAGAAAGAAAAACCTGTAGAAATGCAAATACCTTCAAGGTTGATATTGAGACAAGTTGTCGACTCCTCGATATAGTCACTGTCTTAATTTAGCCCCCTTGCTGTCCTAACAATGGGGTACAACTCACGCCTTATAAGTAACAATTGCTTGTTCTGTTACCACCAATAATGTTACCCCGATGTTCACCGAAATGACGTAAAAAATACATCATTTCATCATTTTTCAATGGTTATGGCGGTCTGAATACATGCATGGGGTGGGTTCACAACCGCGGCCAATGAAGCAATACATAATTATCGTTTCCTAACAGCGCAAAACGTTAATAAAAAGGCCAAATAAACAAATATATCGGCGACGCCAGGCTGCCGCTTAGCTTTGGCAATACCCCTTTTTTAGTTTCAACCGGATACTTTAGGATACCGCAGATTCATATTTTGGTACTTTATGTGGCATTATCTTAACAATACGTCACTAATTTACCAATAAAATATCAATAAATGGTTGCTTATCGGAAGTTATTGCCACTTTATTATTCACATTGGGCCGCTTATTGGCAATTAATGCTATCTAATGGTTATTAACCGGCACTTAATGAGCCATTTGTAGGCCTTTTTGTTTACTTTGTATTCTTGATATCACGCCACGATCGACCACACAAAATGGACAAATGTGACATTTAATCCCAGAAAGGTAGAGTAGAGAGTGTGACGAGCTAGTCATGGTATTACGCTAATAGGGTGCTGCCCCCCCTTCTTTGATAAAAGTAGAGGCGCATCCAAGCATGAACTTGGGGTGCGATTTAATCCATTTACTACTTTCTCGGCTCCCTGCTAGGTACCGAAATTATTTCTCTCACTACAAAATCATTATTTCGATTATTTACTATAGTTTGCAATTCGCCCGATCATATAAACATTACCAAGAGCGTCGACCATCAACATATCAGGTTTATCAATAAAATCCGATTTGCTATAACTGGTAACCCATAATTGATTTCCAGCATCATCATATTTAATCGTATCATATGTAACGTATTCTGAATCTAATCCACACTCGCCAGTAACATAGATGTTACCGTTATCATCTACAAATAAAGCACTTGCTTTATTCAGAAGCCCTGTTCCTTTTCCCGCGTATTGTGCATCCCATTGTTGATAACCGTTAGAATCATATTTAATAGTGACATAATTCGTGCCACTAAGACTAGTCCCGGTTATATATATATTCCCTTGAGAATCGATGGCCATTGCTGAAGGAATACCACCGGATGCGTAAGAGCTTACCCAGAGTTGTTTACCAGTACTATCATACTTTATCGTGGCAATCTCCGGACTATTTAATCCGCTGGTTTCGCCAACAACAATTATATTGCCATTGGGATCCACTTTAATATCGGTAGGAGAGCCAAAACCGGTGGTATAGTCGCTTTCCCATTGTTTAGTGCCGTTGGTATCATATTTTACCGTCACATAAGTATAATTAGTTGTTGAATTCCCATTAGGCTTCAGTATTGAACCAGTGACGTAAATATTTCCATTGTTATCCACTACCGGTCCGATCGCAGTATTGCCTTGCATAAGTCCATCATCCTGGACTGACCATAGCAGATTGCCTTGATTATCATATTTTAAAAGCAATAATCTATCGTTGGGCGCGTCGGAAGGATCGGATGTAAACCCGGTTATGTATATATTCCCATTCGTGTCTAGGGTAAAACCTGTTGGCAAAGTTGTTAAGTGCCCCGGGTATTGATACTGGTTCACCCAGACCTGTTTTCCGTTTTTATCGTATTTATAAATATTAATTCCGCTTGTACTTGGGGTAGCAAGGAGATAAATATTATCTCCCGCATCTATAAACGATCGTGATGTTACAATATTACTATTTGTTAACGCGTTGAAATAAACCTGTTTACCATTATTGTCATATTTAGCATCATAATTTGATCCAATGATATAGGAATTTCCCGATTCATCTATGTTTACCGACACAGAACTATCATGCTCGCCAAAATCTTCGATATTCTGCCAAATTGTTTTGCCATTAGAATCATACTTTGTTATTATATAATCGTTAACATCTGGCAGATTCAAACTTGGAATAGTTGAGTAAACTTGAGTAATTGTTGATAATGTCGTTAAAATTCTCGTGGAACTATCTGTTGTGGAAGAAGTTGTTAAAGCTGTAGTCGCGGTGTGAATTGAGTTAGTCACAGGGTTACATGCTGCTAATCCCGTTGCCACTATAAAAGACATGCAAATACTTGATAGCCTAAATTTATTATAAACCATTATTAAATATTCCTGTGATTAGCTCAACTGACCACTGGCCTTCCTGACCTTCCCCCGTGTCATAGATTATTGTGTTTTTCATCATTACATTGAATTTAATTCAAGGTAGACTCACTATCATGATTATATCATGCTGCATGTCGCATAAAATACGCTCCGACACTTCTCTGATTTAATCAAATAAATTGTTCTTCAAGATGTGCTCAGCTAAATGTGATTAGCTGAGCACATCGCCTTGTGTTAATTGGTTAAGTAAATATATTTCATTATTAAATTACAGGACATGGCCTAATACGCAAGAGGAATTTTGCTTAAAGTCCAAGTGGTTGTTCCATAATTTGCAAGTGATCCTTTCATCGCCACGTTAGCATTTAAATAATCGCTGGACCATGGTTTATATGTAAAGCCGTTTTGTCCACTTCCGATTCCTTCCATTGCGAAGCTAGCTTGAACTGTACCCCCGCTAAATCCTTTGTACCAATTACTATTGGTGTTGGCATTTTCAAAAAAGACACTTGTATCATTTGTCCCCTGGGTATAATAAAGTGAAGTTCCTACTGCATTTGGTTCAATATAATACGCGGAGTCGCTTGTCGTACAATTAACACAACACATCTCCCATTCTTGCAAACCGTTGCTATTTGGCCCATCATAGAAGACAGAACAGGAATACGTATCTCCCCCAATGTATGGCATGGAAAAGACTTGAGCTGCAAGCGGAGGGTAGGTCGAGTCATCTGCCCATACTAGGTAGTTTTGATTCGAATACCCCCAATATAAACCGGATTGCAGAAAATAATGACTGCTAATGTCAAATGGGTCTAGTGCATTAGTCATAACATTGTCACCGAAATATGCGTAACCATCAGGGTCCATCCAATTCCCTGTTATCGTTGGAGCGACTATATTGCATGACTGTTGCTCAAGAGTTTGAGTCAGTGGATCATTATTCCAATCAACTTGAAACCCGTGGTTAGAAGCAGTGTCAGGAGAAATACCCGTGTGAGCTGAGCCTAACTTGATTACACCATACTTTTTTTGTTGATCGTTATATTGTTTTTGTAAACTAATAATTTGTTCCGCGGTTACTCCAGGACCCCCATAAACTTCATATGAAACATTATTCGGTAAAGGATTAGTTTTTAAATAATTGTAAATAGCCGGACCTGGTGTTGTGCTTGTTGTAGAGGAATTATTTAGAAGAACTAAAATTGTTTGTCCATTTGGCAGGTCAATGTCATTCGCAGAGGTTTTAACAAGAACCACCGGAAACCCAGCTATAGAAGTTGGATAAACAGGAGTCGACGAGGCAGCAGCACTTACAACGCCAGGAAGCATTAAGGCAACAACCGCAAAAGTGATCAACATAGTAACAATTACTTTGAATGCGTTCTTCAATTTGTTTCTCCTTTCTAAATATTTACTTTTTCCTTTGAGTGTAATTACCAAATTATATTTAGCCCTATCCTCTCTTTGGATAGGGCGTTTGTATATCCACCTGCCACACTCCATATAATTTCAGCCATCTCATAATAACCTTCCATGTTTTTCATTCTATAAGAGGCTAGCACAAAACCTCTGACAAACTGGCGATAATTCACCGATATTTTGGCGATATTTTGCTGATAAATCACCGATATTTTACCGATATACGAACGAAAGTGGATTATCACCGTAATTATTTATCATGAAAAACCACTTCTTAAAACCACGATGCGACGAATATCTTGGTGATTTGAAGGGTAATCTTCTGTCTAAAGCAAGGCATACAAAATGAGTCATTCTTACAGTCAGAGACCACGAAATTATTGAATTTACAAAATGATAATTGACTTTTAACAGACAATGGTATACTATGTGAGACAATAGCATAGTAGATTATGTGGTTACAGAATGGTTATTTCTCGAGCTATCAAACCAAATTAGGGCGGATTATTTATATACTAAGGTTTCTTGGAGGAGTTACTGAGTGGCAGAGCTAATGACCCTTGAGGAGGCGGCTAGTTATTTAGGTGGTGTAACATATTCTGTGTGAAATTCTGAGGGGTTGAAAAAGTAGGCGCTTTCCTGTACAAGGTTTTATTGGAGAATAAAACAAAAGCGGCGCGTCCGGGTATTCCCTGGTCAGAGCGCCGAGCAGGCATTGACTTTCCTGCGACCGTCAGTAATCAGGACTACTTCCCTGGCATTATGAATTTTTTCAGGGGCGAACTGGTCTAAGTCAAATGAAAAAGATTTTGGTCAAGAATATAATATCCTTCAAATCACTAAAATATTCATTATGGTTATGGTTGTATGTTAATTGCAGTTTTTCATTATAAATAATTCTGGTAATAATTCGCTTTCATGCGTAAATCTTATAATATCGGTGATTTAGCGTTAAAATATCGCCAAAATATCGTTAAACTATCGCCAGTTTATCAGAGGTTTTGTGCTAGTCTCTTATAGAATGTAACATGAGGAAGGTTATCATGAGACTTTTAAAACTTTATGGAGTGTGGCAGGTGGACACTAAAAAGCCCTAAGCACTAGCGACAAGGGCTTACAACTCACAAGGTTCATATTGATAAATTAAATGGAGGAGAGTTAGGTATGTTTAAAATGAGGCTTTTTTTCGCATTGTTAATTGTTATAATTTTAGGGACTATGTTTTCAACGGCCGGAATTTCCGCATCTCCAACTCCCACTAATACCCAATCTGACCTGCAATTGGCGCAACAAAGCGGACAACAATATATTTCCCAATCAGGAATAAAAATATGCAACAATTGGGAAAATGCCGAGTTAATGAATGGCACCGCATGCTACGATTTAAACGGTAACATCATTGGATATCTGTTTTCGATCATGAAAGACGGCCAATATTTAGGATATATTGTTGTGGGAAATTCTTCGTATAATTTTGATATGTTAGAAGCCGTTAGTGGTGCTCCGCTTCCCTCAATAAGTGCAAAAGAAGCTCAGGCTATTTTTGCTGCTGCTGGCGAACAGGTTGGTAATCTTCAACCACAATTGGTTTATCTGGGTTACCGGCAATTTTATTCGGTTTACAATACCGGTAATAACCAAGTAGCCATAGATATGACCTCAAACAGTTTAATTGATATTAGTGTTTTAACATCGTCTTTGGCCACCCCTCAGCAGTATCAACAAAACTACGTAAACATCATGAGTAGTTTGGATCAATCAGTTCAACCAGATTCTACCTATAGCAACCCATTACCTGTTCCTCTTGAAAATGATCAAAATGCACCTAATTCTAAATGCTGTGGCCCCACAGCTGGTGCCATGATTTCCGAGTATTGGCACTCACAGTATTGGCTTGATTATTTTCCAGCTTGGACACAAGATGAAGTGGAATTATATAGTACCATGGATTGTAACAACTGGTTTCCATTGAATCAAGGAACAGCTCCTTGGAATTTTGGACCGGGTTTCGTACAATATGCTACTAATAACGGTGACCTTGGCTTTTCATCTGATTGGTGTTTAAACAGATCCTTCAGCGCAATACAGACACAAATAAATTCAGGTTGCCCGATGGGAGTTATGTTTTCCTACTGGCCCGGCGAATATGCAAATTGGCATTGGTGCGTAGTAACTGGTTATGATTCATCCGGCGATATTATCATGAACGACCCTGATGGTGGCAATTACTCATCTACTAATTGGGCGGCAATACAACTCCACTCTGTAATCACAAGGATCCAATATTAATTATTAATTGAATTTGTGATTAAACTAGTATTTTTAAGTATTTAAAAGTCCACCCCTTGCAAAGACAGGCAATTGTTTTAATTGGAAAGAGCGAAACAGTTGCCTGTCTTATAATAGCTAATACGATCTAAGTCCTATTGATTTAAATACTCACCATTGATATAATGAAGGTCAAAAAAATGTGTGGTATGGGCAATTAGATCAGGCGTCATTTACTTTGTTACTGCAGTAGCTTGTTGTCTTCCTTGTATTATCGCACGGATTTACATCTAAATTAAATTAACAGGGACTGGAGCCTAATAATCGGACCTGATTTAGCACCGAGAATAGGAAAATGAATAAAATAATCACGACTGTTTCAATCTCATTAACATTAATCTTCATAATTGTTACTGTTTGTGGTTGTCGCTCCCAAAACAACTTACTTGCTATTACTATTGGCCCTGATGGTAACCTGTGGTTCACTGAACCAAATATTCGAAAAATCAGCAAAATCTCTCCAGTGACGGATGGAGTCAAAGAGTATCATATCCCGGGATATGATACTCCCACGCTTAATGGAATCACCGCTGGCCCTGATGGTAACCTGTGGTTCACTGAACCACGGAGAGATAAAATTTGTAAAATTTCTCCGGAGACCGGTAAGGTTACCGAGTACCCCATCCCTATTGCTAATGCTGATCCAACCGCTATAACTGCCGGTCCTGATGGTAACTTGTGGTTCACTGAATCCCAAGGAATCGGTAAAATCTCCCCAATGACAGGCATGATTAATGATTACCCTATTCCTACTGCCGACGCTAACCCGGGCGGAATTACCTCTGGACCAGATGGCAATCTGTGGTTCACTGAGGAGAATGCGAACAAAATAGGTAAAATTTCTCCCGTGACAGATGTCATTACGGAGTATTTCATTACTACTGCTGTTGATGTTATTCTTGACCCGATTGGTATCGTTGCCGGACCAGATGGTAACATATGGTTCACTGAGGAGAATGGAACCCAAATCGGTAAGATTTCTCCGGTGACAAATGTTATCAAAGAGTACGATGTTCCTAACGTCAATGGCGGCACAAGCGGCATTACTGCTGGTCCTGATGGCAACATTTGGTTCAACGAATCCTTTAACAAGATCGGTGAAATTTCTCCATCGACAGGTAAAATTACCGAATACAATGTTCCTCTAGCCACGGCCCTTTATGGAATTATTGCTGGTCCTGATGGCAACCTGTGGTTCACTGAGGAGAATGGGAAAATCGGTAAAATCTCTCCGTCTTTAGGTGACATTACCGAATATTCCATTCACAATTAGCCATCCATTGCACTGCCTGCTTCCTTAAGAAAGGCGGAGCGCTCTTGCTAAGGCGATCCAAGAAAAAGAAGAACTGCTTCGATATTGCTTGATTCTTTATCTACAGCTCTTACAATCCAACCCTGAGCATTTAAACCAAACCCAATTTAGCGGAAGCAAAAATATTTTTGCGGTTATCTGTTGGAGTATTTGCCTTATCCGGAGGTGGGTGGATTTGGTCTTATTTCATATTTAGAAATAAAGACCGTCAACGCGAATTGGAAGATAAAGCGCATGAGCAAAGAGGAATTGACCGTGCAGCTAGAGAAAAAGAGGAATATTTGGAGGAAGCGGTTATCATCACATCATGGCAGCGGATGAGATGATACACAGGTTCTGATGGGAATCTGTGGTTCAATGAAAACGGGGACCATATCGGAAAAATTTCCCCGATGAATGATAAGATTGCCGAATACCAGATTCTTGGTGTCAACTCCCAACCGCATCTTCTTCAGACTCCTGCAACTATCTCTAAAACGACTCCAAGCCAAAATCAACCATCCATAACAATAACCTATCCTGAAGGCGGAGAGATTTGGCATGTCGGGGAAACCGTGACCATAAAATGGACATCGACAGGTTTATCCAAAAGCACACCTATTTACATTGACTTGATGTGGGGATGGGAGCAGATTCAATATTATTTCGGGGGGCGGGAGCACACCTAATACCGGTAGCTATAAATGGGTAAATCCCGAATCAATCTACAGTAATTCAACTGTTGATAGCAACGAGGAAATTTACATTTTGGACACCGCCGCCAATGCTTATGAAGCCAGTAATCCCTTTACTATCCATAACTGATTATGGCTGTGACAGCTTTTTGAATTAAACAGTTTAATTCCAACCGGAATTTTGTTATTTGCGTGGGAGAAAGCGCGACTGCACATTTGTCCATAATGTTGCTTCCCCCAATTTTTCAGTTTGTGCCCGAGCCAACTCTCCGTTCAAAGCGTTCGATTCTTGTACGGCCTTTTTGTAAGTGCTTTGCGATACGCACCCGGTCAAGAGTAACGAGACTAGGACAGCCACGGTCCCCCAGTATGGCAACGCGTTTCATATTAAACCTCCTTTAGTGTATTGACTAAAATTTCTTTATAAATTGTTGGCATTCGTTACATAGCCTTTTCTCCACGGATTATGGTTGATAAGCAGTTAACCCAGCAGCAAAAAGTTTTCCGCATTGTTTCCGTACGTATCTCGTTTTAACCCACACTTGCTCGTATTGTGGCAAATTATCGGTAAAATATCGGTAAAATATCGCCAAAATATCGCTATTTTATCAAGCATGTTATGCTAAACTTCTGGAAAGAAAACAAAAGGAGGACTATATGAGATCTGATCGGTTCTACGTCTTATGGCAAATGCTCAAATGGCAGCATTACCCATTTTAACATTGGTGCCAGAAAATTTTCCCCGCTATTAGCAATCATCAAATATTTCAAAGGAGATGATCGGAAATGTGGAATAAAAGGACAAAAATATTTTCAGTAGTTATCATCACGTTGTGTTTAATTCTCCTCGCAGGTGTTTTGCCAGTAAGTGCGAACTCGAATCAAGGTTCAATTCCAACGTTAGCGCCCCCGTTGGCAGTACCGCCACCGAATTTCAATCCGCTGACAGCAACTGCCCAAGAACTCCAGCAATATGGTTTTCCTTCCAGACCATCTGATGCGGAGGAATTGCAAGAATGGGAAAACATTATGCAATATGCTAAACAATACGTTAAACCCGATCAGCACCCATCCTCCTTTGTACATGGATTGGTTAGAACGAGTACTTCAACACATTGGGCAGGGTACGTCGTTAACGGAGCAGACAATAAAATAAATGGTAGCGCCCCTTTATATACTGAAGCGACGGGAGAATGGACTCAACCTACTTATTCGGGCACTAGTGCAATTCCATCGTTGTGGGTGGGGATAGGTGGCTGGACGGGGTCGAGTTCCATTGTTCAAGCTGGGGCAGATTCTAATTTACCGGGAAGTCCAAATTATGAGTTCTGGGTTGAGGATTATCCGGCGGGCACCATATGGCAGAGCACACCAGCAGTAAATGCGGGAAATATACTATACGTGGATGTTCAATATGGAGGCTCAACATCTACAGCATTCTTATTAAACTCATCGACGACCCAGTACACAACTGTTCCTTTTAATACCCCTAATTACGATGGTAAAAGTGCAGATTATATTTACGAAGCAATAAATTATCCTCCTTATCCTAGTTGGGGATCGTCTGCATTTTCATCTTGTTGGTTGAGTTCCAATTTGTTTGGCATTACAGATTTTGATTCTTTTGGTTATGAACAAATTAACATGAAATCCGGTAGCACGCTCCATGGTTGGCCTTCTACCAGCCCATCCAACGCGAGTTTTACAATGTATTCCAAGTAGCAGAGTCAGACAAAAACTGAAGATTAGAATCGTTTGTATCATTAATAGTACTGTGACGAAAATTTACAGTACTATTAATGATTAAATAGTACTACTACTTTAAACTTATGGCACTTTACTGTTGAAACAAACTTGAAGTGCCCCCCAAAACTGAGTGTTAACAATTAAACTGCACTGATAATTTAGAGTCTTCCCGCGGTTTACAATTGTAAAAGAACCATAAATTCAAAAAGGGGAACCGCATAAATGGCTATTGTTTTGATAAATTGTCATTTATGCTGGAGAGGTGTTATGATACATTCATCGACTCAAACGGTATAGGCTGCTAACATGTGGTTCATTTCGTCTTGGGAAATCATCGCCAGTTAAAAACCTGCGCTATGCTTATGTTTTTGGCAAATGTTTCACTTTGAAATAAATAGGAGGAAATAGTTATTAGTGAAAGCGTTGTTCATCATCATGATGATCGTTTTGGTCACAGTAGGATTCGGCTGTAGCACGCGTCCGACGGTGCATCTGGAGAATATCCCTGTTACAATCCTTAACGACGGCCTATTGATAACCAACAACACGCAGGAAGATTGGACAAACATCCAATTAACGCTAAACAGCTCGTTCACTTATTCGATAAAAGAAATTAATCCTCAGCAGACCGTTAATATTCTGGCTAAAGATTTCACGCACAATGGCCAATCATTAGACCCTTCGCTTTTGGGCCATGGCTCCACAATAATGATACGATGCGACTTGCCGGATAACAGAGAGGGATTATTCGAGACCGTGTGGCATTAGCAGGATTGTCAATTGCAAAAGCATAAATAAACTTCCCACGACCTCAGAAAGACCTTTTGACAGTTTTCAAATCGACTATCACGTTCTCAATAACAATCTAACTAGAGATAGCAGCAATTTGGAAAAAATTATTTGGAGTAGAAAAGATAGGAATATTAATGAGGGCGGATGTCAAAGTGGACACCAAACCTTTCATGCTACAGGTCACATTTTCAAAAATGTTTTTCCTTGTATGCGAATCGTCGTTGCAAGTTTTTCTTACAAGTCCTGTGTAGGTGTAGGCATCTCTATTTGCGTCCGATTCTTGCATTAGTAACAATCTATCGGTGAAATATCGCCACTTTATCGCCAAAATGACGAAGAAATATCGCCGATTGACCATAGTCTTTGGTAGACAAAATATCGTTCGAGCTTATCCAAGAAATTCGTCACCCGAAAAATATGGAAATCTTGACGCGAAAATATCAATTTGCTCGCAAACTGATAAAAGTGCTGGCCGCAAATCAATTTCGTGGAATATTTAGCTGATTTTAGGGATACGGCCTCCAAAATATACTTTAGTAAGGAACTATCTCATCAGCCCGTATAGGGTTATTGCGGGGAGCAATAAGTAGTTTACGCTCCTGCATAACGGACGTGTTCTTCTTGAAATAGTGTTTAACGATCGTAGGTTGCTTTTGGTATATTTTAGCTCTACATCTGATAAGGTCAGGGAAATATGGGGCAGCACTAATAATGTCGGAGTAAGCGTGACTGTTGGGGGTGATGGCCTCATAGTTTATGATTCTGGTAAGGACGAGACATTTTATAATCACTGCTAACAACACGGTCTCCATAATTTCAGTGACGCTTTTCATATTAAATCTTTAGCGAGATCATATACCCTATTTAAGTAACCTCTTATCCTGCAGATGGAGTACCGTAAGCCCTAAAAGTGGAACATATGAAGCAGGTTCAAGCTCCCCAGTAGTGTGCAGCATTGGTTGCTGGCAATTGGACACTATAGCCGTCACTTTTTATTTTAAATTTGGACGTCAAATTAAATGCCAATATTGAATGCGGCTTTCATAGATGCCGCGTCTACCACTCTTTTCATGCCTCTAGCTATATCACCCAGTAACCAAAATGAAGTTGTATTGCACTGCCACACCGACAATCCATAAATAATTTTCCTGAATCCCAAATTTTTCCGGGCATTATTGAGCTTTCCATCCATCCACTCAATAGATTGGAAGCAATCTTATCCAGGTTACAGCTCTTACCCCCGCGCTGGCTGGTGATGATCAAGGTATCATAATGGCTGAATATATCCCACCCACTTTGCCTTAGTAGTCCATTGGGGCATGGCATGGCATAAACTGATGTCAAATCTTAGAAAAAGGAGTTGATACCCCTTGAAGAAGCAAGGATTAGACCAAAGAAGGGAAGAAGCCCTGCGCCGTTATCGGATCATTGCACCGCTGGTGGAGGAAAATTTAGCCGAAAGCGAAAAGCGCAATATCCGGGCTTCTACAGACAATTGAAGATCGAGTTTCCTCGCGTACTCGCCCAAATTGTGTTTACCACTGGAGACCTCATGAATATCGACGTGATTGATTTTCTGGGGGAAACTCAGAGATCGTTATTACCAAAGCCATGAAAAATATCATATAGTACTCCTTAGGAATTGCGAGCGGATGACGAAGCGAGTATTAGAGATGGATAGTAATTTTTCTGCCCACGCTCGGTGTTGTTTCGCTTTATTATCGGTTAATTTACAATTTGAATGTTGGGAACACCTACAGAAGAAGTTTTTTGAACCGATATCCTACACCTTCAACCGCCGAGACATATTCGGGATTTTTCGGCTTTGCTTCAATTTTGGTGCGTAGCCGTCTCACCACGGACTGAACTAACTTCTTGTCTTCATCATATTCTGGGCCCCAGATACGGCAGATAAGGGATTGATATTCCAAAACCATGCCTGCATTGAGAACAAGTAGTCGAAGCAATTCGTATTCTTTCGGTGTTAATTCTACTTCTTTACCTTCCACGGTGATCTGTCGTTGTTTGAAGTTAATCACCAATCGACCGTCATCAAAGTCAACCTTTTCAGAAGCATGATTCACTGTTCCTTTACGCCGCAGGACTGCCTCAACTCGCGCTGTCATTTCTGCCATTTTAAATGGTTTGGTCACATAGTCGTCCGCTCCAAGTTGGAGTGACTCTACCTTATCAGCCGTATCCGTTCTGGCACTGAGCATTATGACGGGTATCTCTGAGGTTTTGCGAAGCTGTCGCAGAACTTGAAACCCGCTAATGCCGGGCATCGAAATATCGAGGATTAATAAGTTGGGTGATTCTGTTTCGGTCAAGCTTAAGGCTTGGGTGCCATCTGCCGCCTCAAGGCAATCGTACCCGATGGAATGTAAAACTTCCTTTAATAGTTTTCTTATGTCTTCGTCATCATCAACCACTAATATCTTCTGGACCATGATTATTCCCCGATTATTGAAACACTTTAAAATCTATCCTAAGAATCTTTTGTCGGGACAGCAATGAAGAATGTCGATCCTTTATTTAATTCGCTTTTTAACCAGATTTCACCTCCCATTGCTTTGGTCCATTCTTTCGCAATGTAAAGGCCGAGACCGCTTCCTTTGATACCTCTTGTCTCCGGCCTTTGGATTCGATGAAATGTTGTGAAAAGTAATTCTTTGTCTTCAGGTCCGATTCCGATCCCCTGGTCGACTACACTTATCACCACACGGTGCGTTTGGCGTTCATGCCGAGCGGCAAGCTCAATGTTCCCGCCGTTTGGGCTGTATTTGACCGCATTACTCAGTAAATTCCCGATAACTTCCCCGAACTTGTCACGGTCTATCAGCACCGCAGGCAATTCCGCTTCAACATTAATCGCAAATTTATGTTTGCCAGCGCTTTCCCGAGCGTTAGCCAAGCGTTCTTCGAGAATTTCAGATAAATTCACTTGTTCCAATTTCATGATAATCTTGCCGGATTGTATACGAGTTACGTTTAATAGGTCGTCTACCATATCGGTAAGCTTCTGGCTATTTTCATGAATGTGCTTAAGCCACTCTTTTCGGGTTGCCTCCGGGGGATCCTTGGTAATTAAGAGTTCCGTATAACCTAATACGGACGTCAAAGGAGAGCGCAGTTCGTGAGATGCAATAGATACAAAAGTGTCACGCATGCTGACATCATGTACTAGCATGGCGCTACGTAGAGATATTGCAGCAATCGAAGCGATACCTTCCAGTAAAAACAAATCATCCGATGAGAAATCCTGTCTTGAATTCTTCAGGGAAAGGCAAAGTATGCCAATTTCTTTTCCACCAGCTGCAAGTGGAATAATATATGATACATCGAGGCCTTGACTTGTTGCTAAATTGGGAAATTCAATTTTGCTGCTACGGTGGGAAATTAATTTTGATAATTTTTCCTGATTGTCTCTATTAACAAATATGCCCTGAGTTGCTGAGACCTCAAAGAGTCCATCACTGTTTTTAACATACAAACAGCCGCCAGCTAAATTCAAAGCTTGAACTGCAGCACCAACAATAAGACGCGATGCTTCTGAAAAATCCTTCGACGAATTCAATAATATGTTAAGACTCTTGATTATTTGTCGATAATCATATCGGTCTTTGTAGAAATATTTGTCAACAACGAACTCAATCGCACTTCTTACTGGACCGAACAAAGCAGTGGCGATGCCACCTAAAACCAAGCCAATAATGATCTGCTGAGGTCTTCCCAAGAACCTTTGGAAAGTAATGATGGTAAGAATCGCAGCCGTGATGATGGCTGCCATAACCAATGTAATCAAACCATAAATTACGCTCCGTCGAATGAAAACGTCTACGTCCATCAGTTTTTGAGTCACCATTGCATAGCCCAATGCGATTGGTATACAAACTATGAACAGAATACTGAATCCGTCCGGTATGATTGTCTCTCCCTGACCCCAGATGGCTTGAGGCAGTACGCTGAGAAGTAATACTGGAATTAGCGCGGCAAGACATCCAATCAACACAATTTTCATTTGCTGTCTGGTCCTGCGGGAAACCGCTTTGACATAATTGAAGATTGCCACTCCAATAGCCACCGCAAAACCCACCCCCTCCTCGAACAATCTTAATGATCGGAACCATATTACCGGTTGTCCATCACGATAGCCAATTAAAGGAAAAAGCATAATTGTTACCACTGCCGGTAAATAAATTAGATACACTCTAGGATTATTGCGCAGCCGATCTCTTTCGTCTGGAAGGATGTGGAAAAAGTGTGCCAGCAACCAAGGTCCGAGGAGAGTAGCTGCTATTTCCGGGTATATTGCGACCGGAATCCCCCTTATTGCGGCCAGGTTTGCACCAAAGGCTAGACCTAGCACGAGGGCACACAAATAGAGTAATAATGCCGCCTGATCCCGTGGTCTCTTGATAAAAACGTAATATCCGGTCGTCCAGAATGACACGCAGACAAAAAATAAGGTTGCTAACTCGATAATTGATGGGTCAGATTGTGAACCACCGGCTAGCGAAACAGACTTTAATTGCCCTTGTTTATTCGTGATGGTCAATTGTTGAATCAACGGCTCCCAAACGATGCCAACTTTCTCGTACTTCTCCAAGAAGGTTTCAGCAGGTTGGTCATTGATCTTCACCGGTTTGTCGCCTACGGCTATTCCTTGAGCTGCGGCTTGTCCCGTGCTATCCACAGCGTCAACAATCCAACCTTGTGCGCCCTTGGAAAGTTCAATTCCCATATAGGGTTTGCCTGCGCTGAGGGCGAAGAACATTAACGAAACAGTCAAAATGCACAGACCAAGCAGTAAGAATATGAGTTGTTTGCGTCTGATGCCAAAGATTTGTGTCATTTGAAATTCACCTAATCAATTTAAGAATTGGTGAAGTTGTTCTGTTTTGGTGCCTTTGGTTTCCAATAACGTCAGGGTGTCTCTTGCCCGCTGTTTGTAAATTTCTTCCTTTATGGCTGCATATTGGATGGCTCCGGTGCTGTAAAGCAAGTTTCTGATTCTGTCAGGATCAAACTCGAGTCTACCGGGACGGTCGCTGAACACTTTTTCAAGCAAGTGATGCGTTTCGCCAACGGTTTGAGATAAGGCATAAATTGCCGGGAGCGTTATCTTGCCTCTCTTAATGTCGTTCAGACTTACGACCGCTTTAATATCATTAGCTATTTGCGATGCCATTCCCAAATTGTGCCCAAATATTGTAAACGAGTTAACTAATTCCTGGTTTGTTGATGCAAGCATCGCACCAGCATAACAGGCACACTCCACCGCAGAAGCTGACTTCATGGCGATGACTTTCAGGTAGTTCTCCTCTAAAATGGCTTCATTACGAGAGACTGATAAATCCAGATGTTGCCCAATACAAGCGTTAATGTAATATGAGTTCACCGCGCTTATTAAATGAACCACAATGTCATCCTTTATTCCCCTGTCTTCAAGGCGAGTGAATGCTTTCTCTGCCAGAATTATTAATGTGCTGGCAGTATTTAAGGCCAGGGGAACGCCATATTTATAGGATAATGATTCTACGGAGTCTGCATCCTCGATATCATCCAGAACGTCTGCTGCAGCTTTCAGAAGTTGCAATCCTGCGATTGCAGGTAATACCGTTTCGCATTGTCCACAAATACTGCCGTATACGATCAGGGGTATAAGGTACCATGCCCGATGATTTGCACGATGCGCAGACGAAGCCTCAAATACTTTCCCTAGCGCCTCTTTGGTCAAATCATACAGGGAAATGGTATCTGACAACGACGCCAAAATATTTTCAATCTCTTCGCGAACGAGTCTATCAAGCCCCTTTTGCAACATAATTTCATATCGTCAACAAGATTTCTTATCTAATCCCACCAATCATTTGGATCGGCAACCGTTTGTAATTGTGCCGAGCCGGAAGTCAATAATCCTAGTTTAGCATGTGTAGTCAAAACTGCTTTCTTTTCGCCCTCGGTTAGTGAAAACCTGGCGAGAACGCTGTCGGGGCTGATCTTGAATTGATTTCGAGTTCCCTCGTCCCTGAAGATTTGCCTGACCAGTTCCTGTAATGCCTGAGATTCCATTTGTGACCTCCTTACTATTTTTTATATTCATTAATCCGAACATGCAATAGTTACTAATGGTCTCATAATTAAATGGATTACTCTTTAGCCTCCGAATATACGATTTCAATCGAAAGATAAGGCTGTATCGAGAGTAATTTGTTAGTTCACACTATTAT
>Ga0326728_10010404_pt1 | contig 21793 bp, 18 predicted proteins | sample MB3enrmetagenome_FD_207602 | JGI IMG/M metagenome (GOLD analysis project Ga0326728, IMG submission 207602) | Lab enriched peat soil microbial communities from McLean, Ithaca, NY, United States - MB31MN | ecosystem: Environmental > Terrestrial > Soil > Wetlands > Peat | place: USA: New York... | reverse complement strand
TGAATACTTCAAGCACCCGCCTATTCAGGAAGTCGGCCTCTACTATTCCAGCCGGAGCCGCGATTGGTTTGCGCGGGAAGCCGCTCCCCAATACTTCTCGGCTTTTTCCGGCGCACACAAAGCGCTGGTGCAGTCGCACATCACGCTGGGCATGATCATGGACGAAAATATTTCGGCTGAGCGCCTGCGTGAGTTCCCGGTCGTTTATCTGCCCAACGCGGCGATTCTGAGCGAAAGGGAAATCAACTTATTCGATGAATACGTTTCTGAGGGCGGTAACCTCCTGGTCACAGGTTTAAGCGGCCTTTACGACCGGTACGGCAACTTGCAAGAACAGTCCTCACTCGCCGGACTGCTGGGCGCGAAATTGGTGAAGCCCCTCCTTGGGCATTATGGCAACTTCGTTCGGCTGCCGGGAGAATTGAGCCGCGGAGATGGACGAGTTCTGCTTGAGAACATTCCTCCCGACTGGGCCGCCTTGACTTTTGGTCCTGCGGCGGTGTTCGAAGCGACTCAGGCCAAAGCCTATGGTGACCTCCTCGTGGCGTTTCGCTCCCCACTTGAACCACCCATTGTTCCGGGTGCGACTCCGGAGCCCAACGCTGCCCCATTCTCGGCGCGTGAAACCGTGGGGCCAGCGATTTTTATCGGGCAGCGCGGGAAGGGCAAGACAATCTATGTACCGTGTTGTCCCGATGCTGCCGTGATGAGCAACTTCCGCATCCCGGAAAATCGCCACCTGATCCGGAACCTCGTACGATTTCTGAATCCGCAACCGCGCGTTAAGATCCAGGCGCCGTTGAATGTCGAGGCGGTGGTGAACCTTGACAAAGCACGTGGACGCCTCCTCGTCCACCTCATCGGTTTCTCCGCGCCGGCCACGGCCACGGCCGCCGCCTTCGCTCATGGCAAGATGGTTCTTCCCCCGCAGATGGAGGAACCCATGACCTATGAGGCCCAAATCCAAGTCCGGGAGCGATTTTCGCAAGCTCAGGCTCTTAGCCGTGAAGCGAATATCTCCGTGAACGGAAATCAGATTCGCCTGGGAACCTCCTCGATCCACGAAGTGGTGATCATTCATTTGTGACCTCGGCCGTCTCCGCCAGCGCAGCGGCGGCCACGGCGGCTGCGCCCAGGACACCTGCCGAATATCCGAGCGAAGAAGCCACGATGCGCAGCTTGCGCTGTGACCACACGGTGGTCCGTTGGGCCAGATTCTCAGCCAAGGAGCCCAATAGCAGCGGGTTGTTTTGCACCAGCCCGCCGGCCAGAATCAATAAATCCGGGTCGAATAGGTGCACGAGGGAGGCACAGCCGATGGCCAGGTATTGGGCGAGAGTCAGGACCGCACTGCGGGCCGTGGAATCGCCCGCATTCGCGGCCGCGATGACTTCCTCCGCGGAAGTGAAATTCCCCTGTGCCGCGTGCCGCAGCAGGGCGCGGGCATTGGTGTAGACTTCCAGGCACCCGCGGAGCCCGCACGTGCAGGGCAGCCCGCCGGGATCGATGGGAATGTGGCCGAGGGCGTTAGCAAAGAAATGGCGGCCGCGATTGAGGCGCCCACCCACGTAGCAGCCGCCTCCCACTCCGGTGCCCAGCGTGATGCAGACAAAATCCGATTCCTCCCGGGCGGCGCCAAAGTGCTTTTCGCCCACAGCGAGGGCGTTCGCGTCGTTCTCCACTGCGACGGGAAGGCCAAATGCCTGGTGCAAATGCGCGCCGGGATTGGCGCCCGTCCAGCCGGGAAGGTTGTCCGTGGCGAAAACCACCTGGCCCGAATGGGGATCAACCCAGCCCGCCGTGGCAAGGCCGATGGCTGCGGGCGCGGCGGCCCGCGCCTTGGCTTCCTCCAGACAGGTTGAGGCAGTCTGCCTTAAGTGCGCGAGCAGAACTTCCCTTCCCTCATTCCAGGGGGTGGGCGTTGAGGAGTCGTACAGCAGTTCGCCCTGGTTGGAAACCAGTCCGAACTTGGTGCGCGTCCCGCCCATATCAATCCCTACGAAAACGTGTTTCGGATCGTGGGCGCGTTGCCAACTTTGTGTGGCGGCCGCGAATCCTCCGGTGATCAATTCCGGCCGGGTAATGGCCGTCCCCACCACCACCGCGTAGGCGCCCGCTTCGAGAGCGGCGCGCACTTGCGCAGGCGTGTGAATGTGCCCCTCGGCGATGACGGGCACGTCCACGGCATGGACGAGGTTTGCAATAAAAGACGGCTCGAAGGCCCGTACGTGATGGGTTTCCGGCGTATAGCCGCGCAGGGTGGAGAGCACCGCGTCGGCGCCGGCTTGCGCGGCTTGGACGGCTTCCTCGATCGTCGCGATGTCTGCCAGCACCGGCACTCCCAGTTCCTCGCGAATGCGCCGCACGCGGTCGAAAGCGCCATATCTCTGACCGCGCCCAGTGCAGTCGAGCGCCACCAGGCCGGCGCCTGCTTCCACCAACTTCTGCGCGGCTTCGAAGGAAGGAGTAATCAGAATCTCTCCATCATCCTGTGGGGCTTTCCAGATTCCGATGATGGGAACTTCGACGGCCTGCCGAATCGCCCGGATGTCCTCCAGACCATTGGCGCGGATCCCCGCCGCCCCGCCCTGGACGGCGGCCTGCGCGAAACGTGCGGTGGATTCCGGATTTCGAAAAGGGCTGCCCTCGAGAGATTGGCAGGATACGATCAGCTTTCCGCGGAGTTCAGCGGGCAACTTGGTGGCCAACTTCATGTAAGCTCCTTTCCTTTCAATAACATTCTGGCCTGGCAGGGATAAGTGGCTTATTTTTCATAAACATTCTGGTCTGGGGGTGAATTTGACCTGAGTCAATTTTATATCTCGCTTGTTTTCAAACACATTCTGGGTTAAACCTTCATTTTGGCATCATCTTCTCAACCCTCATCATAGCCTACTGCTGGTTTTTGTAGCTTCCTTGTTTTCAATGACATGGTTCGTTCTTGAGGCCATCGCATCTCCCCCGATTCTCCACTAACTTGCTGTGTTTTCATGAACATTCTGGCCTCACGCGTAGCTTTCCGAGAATTCCCCCTCGCGACCCGGGCTGTCTATCCTCAAAAGCCGCCTGGCGACGCGCGCCACCTGCCAATAGTTAGAATCTCGTCACCGCCACATCAGTATGGAACTGGGGTGACCAGCTATAGCCTCGTACCACGCCGCGGGGCGCAAGGACAATAGCCTCAAGTCTATGGTATCCTATGTGGGCTACGATGTCAAGAACTTTATTGATGGGATGGGTAAGAATGTCCGATAAAAAATCTGTGGAAGCTTGGCTCCATTACCCCGCCAAAGCTTGCTCCAAATCCGCAATCAGGTCACTGACGTCCTCGAGGCCGACGGAAACACGAATCAGGTCCGGCGTGATCCCCATTTTCAACTGAACGTCGAGAGGCACGGAGGCGTGCGTCATGGTAGTGGGATGCTCGATCAGCGATTCCACTCCGCCCAGCGACTCGGCCAAAGTGAACACGTGGCAATTGGCCAGAAGGTGGTTCACCGCCGTTTCCCCGCCCCGCAAGCGGAAAGAAAACGTCCCGCCTGAGCCGGTGGTTTGACGCATTGCCAATTCGTGTTGCGGATGGCTTTCGAGCCCGGGGTGCAGCACGGCCGACACCTGGGGATGCTTTTGCAGCCAGTGTGCGATGGCAAGCGCATTGCGGTTGTGTTCCTCCATGCGGAGGGCCAGGGTTTTGACGCCGCGCAGAACCAGGAAGCAATCCTGAGGGCCGGCGCAGGTGCCCATGGCATTCTGGAGAAAGCCGATCTTCTCCGCCACGGCCGGGTTCTTGACCACCAGCGCCCCTCCCACCACGTCGGAGTGGCCGTTGATGTATTTGGTTGTGGAATGCGTCACGATGTCGGCGCCCAACTCAAGCGGCCGCTGGAAATAAGGCGAGAGGAAAGTGTTGTCACAGATCACCAGCGCCCCGTATTCGTGCGCCAGGTTGGATACGGCGCGGATATCCACGAGATTCATCAGGGGATTGGTGGGCGACTCAACCCAAACCGCCTTGGGGCCGGCCGCCAGCGCCGCGCAAAGCTTGGCAGTATTGCGCAAATCGACGTACTGGGCGCGAATCTGCTTGGTGGCGAAAACCGACTCGAACAGGCGGTAGGTGCCGCCGTAGAGGTCGTCGTGAACAACCACGTTATCGCCCGAGGAAAACATCATCAGCAGGGTCGCTTCCGCGGCCATGCCCGTCGCAAAAACGAACCCTGCCGCCCCACCCTCCAACTGGGCCAGGCAGGATTCCAGCGCCTTGCGCGTGGGATTGCCGCTCCGGGAGTAGTCAAACGGCCCCGGTTGGCCCACGCCCCGAAAAGCAAACGTCGAGGTCTGATAAATGGGCGTCATCACGGCGCCGAGATGTTCCTGGGGGTCGTGCCCCGCATGAATGGCAAGTGTTTTGAAATTCATAACTCCTCGGGAAAAACGAAAATACCCTCGGCCCGGGTTGGACGCTACGCGGCGTCATACCCAAAGGCATCGGAGGGCTTTGTGAGAATCAGTAAGTCTGAAACAAGAAAGATGCCCGCTTTTTCAGCATAGGTACCCGCCGCAATGCTGTCAATTGCAAATCCGTGAGCGGAAAGCAGCGGGACGGCGCCTGTCCCGAGAGGTTGCGGCGGATTGCAGGAAAACCCATTGAAACTGTCATTCTGAGTGTTGCTTTTGGCATTGACGGTCCCAGATGTGAGTGCTATCTTTCCTGAAAATTATTCCGGGGAGGTAACTGACTATGAACCGGATTCTGGCAGCAGCACTCTTCGCATTTTCCCTCTTCGCGCTCCCGCAAATTCTTGCTCAAACCCAAGCCCCGGCTGAATCACAAAGCGCGCAAAACCACGTGATTACGGTCGGCAGGAGTGGTGAAGCATTCGCCAAGCCCGACCTGGGTATTCTGGTTATGACCATTCGATCATCGGGGCCTATTGCCGACGAGGAGGTGGCGGAGAACGGGCGCAAGGCGAAGGCCGTCGAGTCGGCCCTCGCCGCGCTGGGATATACTCCCACTGGCTACAAAATTACTCCGGTGGTTTTTGGTCAAGCCGGAGGCCCCTACTTCGGGCCCAACCAGGGCGGGATGACGGCTTACGAAGCGACCCAGTACGTGTATGTGTTCTTCGAAGCCGCTGACCTGAGCGACATGGGGAAGTTAACGGAGAAGTCGGCCGCGGTCATTGAGGCTCTCCGCAAGGCGGGAGCCGTCCCGGGCAATATCACCGGCCCCCGTATGCCCCAGGCGCAGGGAGGCCTGATTATTTTCACCGTCAAAGATTCCGACCCGTACGAAAGGCAGGCGACGCAGAAGGCGATTAGCCGTGCGCGCGACGCAGCTCAGGACATCGCCACGGGAACCGGGGTCCAGATTACCGGCCTGCGAAATGTCAAGGGCGGCTTCCTCGGTGGCAACTACCTGCCGCGTTCGGGCCTGCCCTCACTGGAGGGTCTGCCCTACCGATTCTATTCAACAAAAAGCGACGAAGTGGAGATCACCACAACCGTCACCGTGGAGTATGATTTCAAGTAACGGACACCTCATTTCTCCAACAGCCCCAAGCCGCGAAGCCAATTGATGAGCAGCTTTGGCCATTCGCCCAGGGCCGGGTCGCCCAGATCCAAGCCCACGCCGTGGGGGCCATGTTGAAAAATGTGCAACTCCGCGGGCACATGCGCCTTGTGCAACGCCAAATAGAATGCCACGCTGTTTTCCGACGGCACGCCGGTGTCTTCACTGGTGGTAAACAAAAACGTCGGTGGCGTTTGGGAGGTGACTTGAAGCTCGTTGGAGAGATTTTCCAGAAGCTTGGGATCGGGTGAATCACCCAACAGATTTCGGGCCGAGCCTTTGTGCGTGTAGGGCGCCGTGAAAGAAATCACCGGGTAGCCAAGGATGGCGAAATCCGGCCGCGAGCTCGCGCGGTCGATGGGATCAGGAGCGTCGGGGTTCCCACTGTCGAAATGGGTTTCGGCGGAGGAAGTCAGGTGACCACCTGCGGAAAATCCCATCATGCCGATGCGGTCCGGTTTCACGCCGAACTCCGCCGCGCGCGCCCGCACCGTACGGATGGCCCGCTGCGCGTCACCCAATTCGATAGGATGGTGGTAGCGAGGTCCGAGCCGGTACTTCAGCACGAACGCCGACACCCCCACGGCGTTCAACCAATACGCCACCTGCCAGCCCTCGTGATTCATCGCCAGAGCCCCATAACCGCCGCCCGGCGCCACGATGACCGCCGTGGGCGCTCCGTGCAACGCTGGGTAGTAAGTCAAGGTGGGGATGTCGGTTTCGTCATGGCCGAGAGCCCCGGGAGCGCCGTTCGCCCAAAGCGGGAACGTTGTGGGCTCCTGTGCCGACGCCGGCTTTGGGGGCTTGGTGGTGGATTGTTGAGAAAAAACCCACGAGGCGGCCAGAGAAATCAGACCCGCTAATAGAATGATCCGCAGGGACGTCTTCATAAAACCTCCTTTGATTCTCCCCATTCTCAGTTGGAGCCGCTTGCAGCGCCACCGCGAGCGTCCCAGCCTTCAATGCTGAAATACGGCGTGCGCACGAGAAAATTCGGGTAGTTCGCCGCGTTGCCGTTTTCGTCCACGGCCTCAAAGTAGTAAAGGATTCCTTCCGGAGTGAGCGGAACCGAGGCGCTGAACTGGCCTTGACTCGTGGGGGACATCTCCATGCTGACCCAATCGTCGTAAGCGGGCATGAGCTTGTAATACACGCGAACGGAAGAAAGCTTGCCTGGCGATTTGACCCCCGCCGTCAATGTGACCGTGGCTCCACGCACCACCCCCTCGGGAGGTTGATGGGTGATGACCGGCGGGGCATCGTTATCCGTAACGAAGACGCGATAAGGATGATGATATTCCAGAGTGCCCCCATAACTACCGCCCACACCAAGATTTTCCTCAAAGTAATATTCGAACTGCCCGGGCACCATCTCTTCCGCAGGAATCACCACCGTCCACGAGCGCTCCACCGCACTTTCCGGATGCAGAGCCAACTTCTTGTACCCACTCTCCTGCGCATTTTTGTAAAAGACAAAGACGTGACCTTTGCGGTCGGCGCTTACATAGGTGACCGTAAGCGAAAAGGGTTTACCGGGCCGGGCTTTGAAAGGCGGGAGGTGTCCGAGCACATCGCGACGCCGGTCCGCCATCCTTTGAAATTCGGATTCCAGATTGTTGATCTGGTCCAAATCGGCTCCCAGCGATCTGCCTTCATCGCGCCAGTAGAATCGATTCACACCCATGCGGATGAGCTCCGGGACGTATCCGAAATGCTGCTCGGTAACGTCGGACAATTTGTCCCAATCAGCCACCGCCGCGTGCAGGTCGTCAAAAGCCGCCGTCAGCTCAGAATGCTGAAGAGTGCTCCGGTAAAAAGCCAGATGGGTGACGGACCGAATGCGATCCCGGTAATAGCGCCCCAGCCAATCGAGGGCTTGGACATCCCGCGCGATGCAGTCGAACTCCTTGGGTGAGTCGGGATGAAGCTCGCCGGCGGCCTCGATCACCTGCTCGCTGCCGTCGGCGGCGGCGCCAAGATAACGGGCGGCGTCAAAGGGCTTCATTTGGCCGGTAACGACCTGATTCAAGAAATCTTCGACGTAATGAGCCGGATCCACCATCGCCGTGCGGTCCAAGGGCGTCACGCGCAGGAAGTCATCGTTGTTGCCGCCGTAAGGCACCTCACGGCTCCCTTGCCACACCCGGCCGCGTGAGTCGAGCGCATGATCGCCCGTTTCGAATTCCGGAGCGAAGTTCTGATGGTCCAATCCCACGCTATGGTAAGAATAGATGAAAGGCACGATTTTGCTGCTTTCCACCACAGCTTTGTACACCAGAGGCCCTGCTTGCGGCCCGAAGCGGCGATCGAATTCGCGGGTCCAGACCTTGTCCGGCACGTCCGGGTCATACGCCGCGCGTCCCCAGGTGAGATGCCACAGCCACTCGCGCTCAAACATCCACTTGTAGATGTTGTGATCGACCTGGGGATTGTGGTGGAGGTATTCCGCAGCGGGCAGGTAAGCTTCCATGGGCTCCATGGAGAAACCCGCTCCCTGGCCAAATTTGCAAGTGCGGACGGTGCGGCGGGCAAACTCCGGATCACCCCAGAAAAAAACCCGCGTCGTCCCGTGCGCGCGAATCTGCCACAGAATGGAATAATTTTTCGGATAGTTGGTGTAATCCTCGTAGGAGCCACTGGGGGGATAGTGCCGCCCGCCTAATGCCGCTTGATAGGGCAACCCCAATTGTTCTCCGTTGTACTTGGGTTCGATGTAGAGATGATGGCGCGTCGAACTCGCCAATTCCCGGACCTTCTCGGGATCGGCAATCCAGGTGCGAACGTATACATTCAAGCTGTCGGGCAACTCCGCGAGCGCGGCGAGGTACGTTTTCTTGTAGAAGTCCTCGGGCTGGCCGGATTCACCCACGCGGAAACCGAACATCCAAAGCTCCGGCACCTGCTTCAGAAAGCTGAGCACCGCCTGACGCGTGTATTCCTCCAGCCGCGAGCTCTCCAAGTATTCTTGCGGGCGCGCCACCCACCGCTCGTCAACACCCCAGGTGCGGGTATTCCAGGGACCGATGGGCGCGGAGGCCTCGTAATTCATGTATGCGACCTTGATGCCGAGGTCGGCCGCCATACCGATGACCTTCCGGAAGCGCGCCAGATTCTTAGCGGCCTTTTCAGGCCCCACGCCCACCTGGGGGAAATCCGGAAGGTTTACAAAATAGGCAAACCCGTTGGGAAAGGTCAGCGTGACCGCGTCGCAAGGTCCGTGGATGTCAAGAAGGTTGTAGCGATTCCTGGCCATCATGCCCAAATAGCCTTGCCAGTATTCGTCGGACCAGAACGCGCCATCCGGGCTATCGATATCCTGAGTGGTCAGGAACATGTTGACGCCGCGCAAGGTCAGGAAGGGAGACTTGGTGGCCGCGTTGATCTCGCGGAAGTAGTCGGCGCTTCGTGCCCAACCAATTTGCTCTGCCAAATCCATGGCGCCGTACATCGCGCCCACAGGGTCGCTGCCCTCAACAACAATTGTCTGAGGCGGCATCACAGAAACAGCATACGACTCCGGGCCAGAGGGGGCGGGAGTGGCTCCGGAGACCGGCATCTCGCGCTCCGCGGCCGTCCCCACGATGACCTGCACCCCCTGGGCGGATGGCTTACTCGCAACGCTCACCATTACGCCCTTTTGCTTCAAAGCTCTCTGCAAATCTTGCATCCCGAAATTGATCGAAGCAGGAGCATTCGGTGATACGACGATGTTGGTGCTCTCCGTTTGCGCGAGGCACGGAATGGAGCAAGCCAATACCGAAAAAGCGATCGCCGCGATGAGGACTGGAAATACTTTCCGCAAAGCTAAACTAGTACGCTGAAGCATAAAACCCTCCCGAGGGCAAGAAATGAGACGGGCCCTTCCATCAAGAAGTCCAAGCTGCAAACCTGCCGATGCCGCATGAAAACACCGGAACCTTGTTCCCCGGAACTCCCAGCGTGAGGCCGGTGCGCGGAAGCCTAACACTTCTCGACCTCTTATCGCAAAGCGTAAAGCTCGCAGCGTAAAGCTTGCAGCCTCATCCCCTCGGAGCTCTGCGAATCCTGGGGGAATTGGCCCCAGAAAAAGTTCCACCCTTGACTCCCGCGCGCCGTAGCCTCAAAATAAATGGTGTTGACAGGGGATATTCCTCTTCAGGCGTGTTCAAATCAAGGTCGATGTGATACGCGGCGCTGCGACTCCGCAGCCCTCCAGGAACTTCCCCGTCGCCATAACCCTATGCGCCTATTGCACCCCAACCGGGACCGCTTCCGCCGGCTGATCGGCCCCAGCCTCACGCTGTTTACTTGCATCCTTTTTGCTGTGCGGGTCTTTGCACAAACCAACGCCGCCCGCGTCGGGTGCGAGTCGATTTCCAGCCCGATCCTCGGCCGCGCGGTGGATTACTGCATCGCGCTGCCTCCCGGCTACGATGCGGGCGCCGGGAGATATCCGGTGCTTTACTACCTCCACGGGCTTTTCGAACATGCCCAGAGCTGGAGCGATCACACCGGGCAGCAAACCTGGGAAAGTCTGATGAGCCAGGGAAAGGTCGGCAATTTTATTGTGGTGATGCCGGAAGGCGGCAGGACTTTCTACGTAAACTCCTTCGACGGCAAGGAGCGTTACGAGGATTTCTTCATCCAGGAACTCGTCCCGGCAATTGATCAAAAGTATCGAACGATTGCAAATCGCGAGGCCCGCGGAATCACCGGCGTCTCCATGGGAGGCTTTGGATCGCTGCACCTCGGCATGCAACATCCGGACGTTTTCGGATCAGCCAGCGCGCACAGCGCGGCGCTGATTGAGAAATTCCCCAACCCCCTTCCCACCGAGGGCCGCTGGGGAAACTACGCGCGGATCTTGCAGGGCCCGTTCGGCGCGCCTCTCAACGAGTCTTATTTCGATGCCAACAACCCGCTGACCCTTGCCGAGCATCCGGATCGATTTGCCAACTTGAAGCTTTACTTCGACTGCGGCGATCAGGACCGCTACGGTTTTGACATCGGCGCCAAGGAGTTGGATCGGATTCTTACTTCCAAGGGGTTCCCGCACCAATTCGCTCTGCGGTCGGGCGGCCACGGCTGGGACTATTTGGACCAATACCTGCATTTCTCCTTGGAATTCCAGTGGCAAGCATTCAGCCAGGCCGCGGAAGCGGGCGCCGCCAAGGGAGGTTCCAAGTGAGAGCCGGCCTGTGGAGTACTCTGTTGCTCGCTTCTCTGCTGACCGGAAGCGCCCTCGGGTGGGCATCCACCGATGCCGAGGCGCGTGTGCTCGAGTACATCCGCACACACCTCCAACCCGGCCAACCGTTGCTGGTCACCGAGCTCTACAACCGGGTTTTCACCCAAGCGGACGACCGCCAAGCCCTTAACAAACTGTATAATGCTTTCTTCCGTATTCCACTTTTTGTGGCCAATTATCAGGAAAAGTTCAAATCCCCCCCATCGCTCGCGGTAATCGCCCAGCAATTTGACCTGCATTCTCCCGGCGCCGCCGACATTCTGCTGCGGGTCATGGAATCCGATCCCCGGGTCCCTCGATTCCTCACCCGCGATCCCCAAACGGGCGAAATTACCCGTGTGGATGTGGAAAAAATCAAGGCCAATCCGAAATTCGGCCAGGCCTTGGACCGACAGATTGGCGGATGGGACGGCAAACCGGCTGCGGATTTATCCTTGACGCGCCTGGAGGGCGGGGATATTCACTTCGCGGACTTGCGCGGCAAGGTGCTGCTTCTGGAGGTCTGGTTCACCGGTTGCCCACCCTGCATGCAGGAGGCGCCCGCCCTCGTTTCCCTTGACAAGCAACTCTCCCCGCGCGGCCTGGTGATTGTGGGCGCGAACGCCGACGGCGTCTTGGGCCTCGATTACGCCGACTCGGTGCGGCAGCGTTACATTCAGGAGCACCACATTTCCTACCCCATCGTGAACTGGACCAAGGAAGGCGATCAGGCTTATGGCGGCATCGCTATTTTCCCGACCCTTTTTTTGATTGACCGAAAAGGGGTGATAAGAGACCACTGGATCGGATACGTCCAGCTTGAAACGCTTCAGAAGGCGATCACCGGAGTGTTAAGCGAGACCTGACAGGTGCTTCGCGTCAGCAGCCCGCAGCGCCGCGTGTTATGCTCAAATATCTCGCTAATTTGGACAGCCTTAGTGGGAACCTATGCCCTCATCGATCCGGGTTTTAGCCCTCTTCGCACACCCTGATGATGCGGAATTCCTTTGCGCGGGGACCTTGGCTCATCTCGCCGACCGCGGCGCTTCCCTGCACTTTGCCAGCCTGACGGCGGGTGACTGTGGCAGTTCCATCTTGTCTTCGGCGAAGATTTCGCGCATACGCCGCCTGGAGGCGCAGCGCAGCGCGGCCTTGTTGCACGCGCCTTACACCTGCCTGGGAGAGCGTGATCTTTTGATTTCCTACGACCGCCCCACTCTCCGCAAGGTTATGCAGTTGGTGCGGCGCGTTGATCCGGCCATGGTTTTCACGCACTCCCCGCAGGACTACATGGTCGATCACGAAACCACCAGCCGCCTTTGTCAAACGGCGTGCTTTGGCGCTTCGGCGCCGAACTTCCGCACCGGAGCGCGCCCTCCCGCTCCCGCTGTGCGGGCCATTCCCCACCTTTATTACGCCCAACCCTACTGCGACCGCGACCTCCTGGGTGATGAGATTCTCCCTCGCCTGGTCGTGGACATAAGCGCCACGCTGGAGCGTAAGGAAAAAATGCTGGCGTGCCACGAAAGCCAGCGCGCCTGGCTCCAGTTTCAGCAGGCTCTCCGCAACCTCGACGATCCCCTCCGGCAGATGGCCGCGCGCGCCGGCGAATTAGCGGGCTTCCCAAGGGGAGAGGGTTTCCGCCAGCACCTGGGCGCGGCATTTCCTCAAGAAAACCTGCTCGCTTCATTGCTCGGTGAGCTGGTGCGGCCGGCGCGCCCCCGATAAAATCTCGCCCTGGCGGGCGTGCGCGCCCGGAACGGATAGAAATCCCCGGAGGTTCTTGCATGAACGATCAAGCCTCACTTCACGAACTGGAAATGCGCATCCGCGACGTCTCGCTCGACCTCGATCCCGATGCCATGCGCCGGGCCGCGCACCGCGTGGCCGATTATGTTGTCGACCGCATGGTGAATCTGCGGGAAAGTACGTTGGGGCAGGAGTTGCACCGGGAAGATACCGAGGCCCTGCTGCGCGAACCACTTCCGGAAAACCCCATGGCTTTTGAAGAGGTTTTCGCCAAGTTTGCGCGCGATGTGGCGCCCTACTCCATTCCCCTGGATCATCCGCGATTCTTCGCTTTTATCCCCAGCGCTCCGAGCTTCATCAGCATTTTGGGAGACATGCTCACAGCGGGGACGAACGTTTTTGCCGGAACATGGTTTGAATCGGCCGGCCCCAGCCAAGTGGAAATCCTCGTCATCGACTGGTTCAAGCAGATTCTCGGCTTGCCGCCGGAAGCTTCGGGGCTATTGGTCAGCGGCGGCTCGGTGGCAAATCTGACGGCGCTGGCGGTGGCGCGGCGAGTGAAGGTCGGCGACGTAACGGAGAACGCCGTGGTCTATCTTTCCGCCCACGCGCACGCCGCCGTCGATCGCGGCCTGCGCATCCTGGGATTAGGTGAGGCCCAATGGCGCCGCATTCCCACCGACGCGAAGTTCCGCATGCAGCCTCAGGCCCTGGCGGATCAGATTCATGAAGACCTTCAGAGCGGATTGCGCCCGCTGGCCGTGGTGGCGAGCGCGGGCACCACCAGCACCGGCGCCATAGACCCACTCGATGCCATCGCCCAGGTGGCGCGCGAAAACACCGTGTGGTTCCACGTCGATGCCGCTTATGGCGGCTTCGCGGCGCTCACCGCGCGCGGACTCGAATTGTTGCGCGGCATCGAGCAGGCGGATTCCGTGGTCCTCGACCCGCACAAGTGGTTCTATTGTCCCATCGAGGCCGGCTGCGTGCTGGTTCGAAAAGGTCGCAGCCTGTTTGAGACCTTCCGCATTTTGCCGGATTACATGCGCGACGTGGAGCGCGAAGAGCGTGAGGTGAACTTTTGCGATTACGGCGTCCAGCTCACGCGTGGCTTTCGGGCACTGAAGGTTTGGATGGCCGTGAAGACTTATGGCACTGCCCGCATTCGCGAGATCATCAACCAATGCCTTGACCTCGCGGAATATGCCGCGCAATGGTTCGCGCTGTCGCCGCAGATCGAAATCGTTACGCCTCCCTCTTTGGGGGTCTTCACTTTCCGCTATGCGCCGCCGGCCGCTCTGCCGGGCGAGGAGCGCGAGGCTTTTCTCAATCGCCTCAACGATGCCCTGATTGCCCGAATCATTGCCAGCCGGCGGTTGATGCTCTCTTCCACACGCCTCGAAGGGCGACATGTTTTGCGCTTCTGCGTCTTAAACCACCGGTCACGCAAGGAAGACGTGCGCGCCGCGCGCGATATCATTTTGCAACTGGGCAGCGAAGTGGAAGCGAGCCTCCGTTGAACGGTTCCGAGGACCGTGCGCCTCCCGTGGTTTTGGAATCCTTGCTCGCGTTCCCAATCCAGCGAACTACCTTTCAGGATAATTTCCGATCATGCCGTCGCCGGGCCGGGTCCTTGGATTCGATTGTGGATATTCCGAAATTTCCTGAACATCCCCGCAACTTTCCGCGACAATTCCAGAGGAGTCGCCGAGCTGAAGCGCGACCTATTGTCCGTCCCTGAATGACAAGTTGTCCCTCTATCGTGATGCGTGGGAACTTCCCCCAACGCCATGCAAGACAAAATGTCCAAGACGAAGCAGAGGTAACGCGAGTTAGGCCAAGTTTCCTTATACTATGCGGCTAGTCCGAAGGAAACGACGTTTTGCCGACGCGCGTTCGAGGCCGTTATTGGGTCTTTGGTGCGCCGTACTTCCCTTGTGGTGCTAGAATGCATCCAGAGGTTGCCATGAAATCGCGCCGCAGCAACCTACCCCTGAGCCTTGCGTGGGTCTTCATGATATTCGCCTTGTTCCCTCCCAGCCTCACTTCCCCGCCCTCAGGCAAATCTCAGAAGAGGGATAATACTTCCCTCTCGGACGCGCCAGAATCCCCGGAGACTCGCGAGGCGCGGGAGCGAATGGTCCAAGAGCAAATTGTCGCCCGGGGGATTCGCGACCCGCGCGTCCTGGAAGCCCTGCGCAAAGTTCCGCGCCACCGGTTTGTGCCGCCGGCGATGGAACCCTCCGCTTACGAGGATTCGGCCCTGCCCATCGGCCTCGGGCAGACCATCTCTCAGCCTTATGTGGTGGCCTTCATGACGGAGGCCTTGAAATTGCAGCCCCAGGATCGCGTGCTCGAGATCGGCACGGGTTCAGGGTACCAGGCGGCGGTGCTGTCGCTGCTGGTGCGCGAGGTTTATTCCATGGAGATCGTCGAGCGGCTGGGCAGGGACGCGGAGGCGCGGCTGAAGGCCATGGGCTATGCGAACGTGCGCGTACGGATTGGCGATGGTTACCGCGGCTGGCCGGAAGAGGCGCCCTTCGACGCGATCATCGTGACGGCCGCCCCGCCGGATGTGCCGCCCGCGCTCCTCGCCCAACTCCGCCCAGGCGGACGCATGGTGATTCCGGTGGGCCGCTTCCTTCAGGACTTGGTTCGACTGCGCCGCACGGCGAAAGGGTTGGAACGCGAGAGCCTGCTGCCTGTGGCCTTTGTCCCCATGGTGCCCGAAGGGGAAAGAGCGCCGAAGTAGCACCGCCGGTCTGTTTTCAGCAGTGGGTCAGTTGCATGTAGAGGCGGCTTTACGCCGCCATTTGGCGAGGTGAACTCGCCGCTACAACACCTTCCAGTCAGCCGGGGGGCCGGCCCTCGTGCTGGTCGACGCCACCTCCGCGAGCCGGCCATACGGAAGGAGATTCCCATGCGATTCCATGACTTTTGCTTTGGTTCCCTCCAGATTGATGACACCGTGTATGAACACGACGTCGTAATCGATCGCGGAAAGATTCGCAAGCGCAACAAGAAGGCGTCCAAGAAATTCCGCGATGAGTTCGCGCATACTCCCCTTTCCATCAAAGAGGACATACCATGGAAATGCCGTCGCCTGGTTGTGGGCACCGGCGCCCACGGGAGTTTACCGGTAATGAAGGACGTGAAGCGCGAAGCGGAGAAGCGCAAGATCAAACTGTTGATTCTTCCCACGGCCCAAGCCATCGAGATGCTCAACGAGGACATGGACGACACGAACGCGGTCTTACACATCACGTGCTAACCGCAAAGTTTAGGTATGGCTCGCGTTACGATGCAATCAAGGCAGTGCCAATGCGGAGTAAACGTAACCTTATGAGCGCGGCGCGGTTCCGCTTTTATGCCGAACTGAACGATTTTCTTCCCGCTGAAAACCGGGGTAAGGAGCTTACACGTAATTTCACTGTGAGCGGTTCGGTGAAGGACTTCGTGGAAAGTTTCGGCGTGCCGCATACCGAGGTGGATCTGGTGCTTGCCAACGGCCAGGCGGTTGACTTCTCTTATCCGGTTCGGGATGGAGACCTGGTGAGCGTGTATCCCGTCTTCGAGTCTTTGGACATTGCATCGGTCTCGCGCGTACGCCCTGCCCCCCTGCGCGCGCTGCGTTTCGTGCTGGACGTGCACGTGGGACGGCTGGCGGCCTATCTGCGCATGGCGGGGTTCGATGCGCTCTACGGCAATCAGGCGTCCGATGCGGAGCTGGCCGGCATCGTGGCGCGCGAGGGGCGCGTATTGCTGACGCGGGACCGTTATCTCTTGATGCGAACCGCCGTGGACCGCGGCTATTGGGTCCGCTCCACCGAGCCGAAACAGCAGTTGCTCGAAGTGGTCAAGCGCTTTGACCTCGCCGCTTCCATGCGGCCGTTCATACGCTGCCTGGACTGCAACACTCTCCTGAAGGAAGCGAGCCGGGAATCCGTTTTGGAACGCTTGCCGCCCAAGATTAAGGACCAGGACGTCTATCACGTCTGCCCAACCTGCCAGCGCGTTTACTGGGAGGGCTCGCATCATGAGCGAATGAGCAAATTGCTGAGTTGGGTGAAGGAGCAATCGCTCGGACCGGAATAACTCGCGCTACCGACTTTAGTCTAAACATGCTCGGTCGGGGGGTAAGCTCTTATGGGCAAGTTAGACAAACGAACGCTGCTTTACATCCTTTCCTTTGCTGCGACTGGATTCCTGCTAACGGTCTGGGACGTTAAATGGGGGCTCGCGCCCCTGGAATCCGCGTCCGCCAGGTACAATATTCACCGGGCCTGCTTCGACGGGCCATTTGTCGCCCCGTTTGGATGGTGGTGGCCCAGGAGGCTGTTCCCCGAGGTTCCCGTGAACACCGCTCTCTACGCCCTGCTCGGGTACGCCCTCAGTCGCGCGCTGCGGCGGCTTCCATCGGCACCGCAGGATCCCCGCGGATATAGAGTCACGAAAGCACTCATGATCTGTTTCGCGGCGGTCGGCTTCGTGATCGCATCGTGGCATTACCTTTTCTACTTCCACCCGCTGAGTGCGGGATCCCTTACGGACCAGATATTTATGGATTCCTGCATCTCCTGCAAGCTGGAGGGATATGACACCGGTTTCCGCAATATCGGTGTGTGGATCGCGTTGTTCCTATTTTGGGGTCCCGCGAATGCCTCGTTCTATGGGATGGTCGGCTGGGCCCTCGGGCGAGCCATCCGCCGCGCGCCGGGTACTCATGAGATGGCGATAGGGACTGAGAGAATGCAGTGGGCGGGGGCATCCAGCGCCCTCCTCGCTGGGGTATCCTGGGCTTTTTTTGCCTTGCGCGAGAAGCCTAATCTAATTGCGTGGAGTGTTCTTGTGACTTGCGGGCTGACTGCACTCACTCTGGGAATACATGCCGCATGGCGAGGGAGCCGCTGGTGGCTTATTCCTGTGGCGGCAGCTTCCCTGCTCTTGTTCGGGTTGGCGGGGACCGTCTTCGAGTGACGTGGTCGACGGCTTGCCATTCTCATCATTCTCTGCAACGTGGCTTCCAAGTCGACCGTGATACCGATTCAGAACAAGAACGGCACGAATCGTCGCGTGCGCTTCATGTAAACTGCATAGGCCGCACCGAAGCGCGTGAGGTTTTCCCTTTCCTCGGCAATGGCGGTGGCGATGAGAAAACCGCTTGCCCCCAGCGCCAGCACGATGCCACTGATCGCCAAGGGACTCTTCAAATAAGCGCACCACACAAGTGCCAGCAACGACGCATACAAGGGGTGCCGGATAAAGCGATATGCGCCGACGGTGACCAGCGTGGTGGTGTTCTCAAAGGGAAGATTGGTGCTGGGGGCGGCGGCGGGCGTTGGCCTGCCCATCAGGCGAAGCAGCCGGAATCCTTCCATCGCCAGTCCGATCGAGGCGGCTCCGAGGAACCATGACACCAATTGGCGAGCCGAAAGCGGGTCGCGAAACCACACCGGGACGTTCAGCAGGATCAGGGCCGCCAGAAGTTCGAACGCAAAAAAGCGATAGAAGCCGTGAGCGCGCCAATCTCTCAGCGATCGCCACGACAACTGAATGATAGCTGCTGAGCCCACGAGAAAAATAGCGACTCGAACCATGGTGTTCCCCAGCCTATGGACAGCGCCTGACGGAACAAAGGGTACCAGTTTGTTTCCGCGGCGCCAATATTGCACCTTGCAGGTCAACCACGACCATGCAGCGATCGTAGCGCGGACCCCCGGTTTTGGGGTCCGCGGCTCTTACTGCGAAGTTTAGGTAAATTTACCGTGGCGAGGAAGCCTGCATGGCGGGTCAGTGGGCAATGGAAATTTGTCGTTTTCGTTACGCGAGAACTTGACCGAGAGCGATCGTAGCTCTTACTTCGAAGTTTAGGTAAGTTTACCGTGGCGAGGAAGCCTGCGTGGCGGGTCTGGTGCCAATGGAAATTTGTCGTAACCGCTAAGCAAGAGCCGCGGACCCCAAAACCGGGGGTCCGCGCTACGGTTGCGGTGGTTCCACCGGCTGCCGCTCTTTGAGAATCTCTCTTAGGTCTTTTGCCTGGGGGGGAAGTTGGAAGGGCGCGCTCATTCGCGCGTCTTCAAGCGCGCAGTGCGGCGTTGATGCAGCATCTCGATTGCCGCCTCACCGTCCATGAGTTCGCCGCGCTCCGCTTGCGCAAAGCCGGTGGCAATTTGGGCCGCCACTGCCTCACGTTGCTCCGCCAGCCAATCTTCGGAGTGGAGTTGGGCGCGGATGATCTCGAACGCTTGATCCAGCACCTCGCCGGAGTCATGATAAACCCCGGATCGAATCGCCAGGTCGATCATCTGCTGGTGTTCCGGTTTCAGTTCGATGGTCATAGCGGTGTCTCCGCGGGCTGTGCCGTCGGTTCTTCCCTGCCCCGCTTGCCGCTTTCCGGTCAATTTGGATTTTACAACATAATATCCGTGAAGTCCCGCTCCTTGACCCAGAGCGATCGTAGCGGCATCGGCGTTGTCAAGCAGAGGCCTCCGTGTTCCAATCGTAGGGGCGGGGCTTGCCCTGCCCTGGTAGTTTGTCCGTGGCGTGGGACGGGGCAGGGCAAGCCCAGCCCCTACGCGGAATTTTTCTGTTTTTCACCTAACCGCCAGCCTTCCCGGCAGTCTAAGGGGACAGATGGAAGCCAACGACGGAGCGGCGCAAGTGCTCGCGCGAGATCAGGAGAGCTTCCGTGTCCTTGTTGAACAGCACAGTCGCGCCGTTTTTCGCCTGGCGTTTCGCATGACGGGGAACGAGCATGACGCGGAAGACATTGTGCAAGAGACCTTCCTTCGCGCCTACCGCGCCCTGGACCAATTCGAAGCGCGGGCCAACTTTGGGACGTGGCTGCACCGGGTGGCCATCAACTGCGCGCTCGACCACCTGCGGCGAATCAAGCGCCGCGAGCAGGAATTGTACTTGGAGAGGGTTCCACAAGAGGAAGAAGGCGATCCGCTCAGTTCCCTTCCCTCCGGCGGGCCTACCCCGGAGCGGCTCCTGCTCAGCGTCGAACTGAAGAAGAAGATTGAGGGCGCAATGTTGGAGCTGACCCACCGCGAGCGGGCAGCGTTTGTAATGCGGCATTTCGACGGCTGCTCCATTGACGAGATCGGGAAAGCGCTGGGCATGCACGGCAACGCGGCCAAGAACGCGGTGTTCCGGGCCGTACAAAAACTGCGCGAGGCGCTCCACCCTATGGTGAATTCTTAAATGCGACATCTGACCCAGGACGAGTTGGTGCTGTTTTACTACCGGGAGAGAGGCGGCATGGACCGGCAGCAGGCGGAGGAGCATCTGCAAGCGTGCGACCTCTGCCGCCAAGAGTTCGCGAGCCTCGCGCAAGCGCTGGAGGCGGTCGCGTCACTCCCCCTTCCCGAGCGCGACGAGAACTACGGCCGCGAAGTTTGGACCCGCATCCGGCCGCGCCTGGCGGACAAGATCGAGCGACGCTGGAATTTCATTCTTCCGTTACGCACCTGGGCGCTGGCAGGAAGCGTTGCGGTGCTCCTGGTGGTGGCTTTTTGGGGCGGCAGAGTGTGGCAGCAACGCCAGACCATGGTAGCGGCCAGCATTCCCGCCCCGGCCCGTGAACGTATTCTGATGGTGGCGGTGGGTGACCACCTGGAACGCGCGCAAATGTTGCTGGTGGAGGTTATGCACCAGGATGCCGGGGGCCAGGTGGACGTTTCGCAGACGAGGCAATTGGCCGAGGACCTGGTGCAATCGAACCGCTTGTACCGGCAGACCGCGCTGCGCGCTGGAGACGCCGGAATGGCCAATGTCCTCGATGAGCTGGAGCGCGTTCTGCTGCACATTTCGCACAGCCCCAACGAGATTTCCGGGGATGACCTGAAATCGCTTCAGCACCAGATTGCGTCCCAGGGAATTCTCTTCAAGGTTCGAGTGGTTGAGCTGGAAGCCCAGGAAAAACAGAAAAGCGCGGGATCGCACCGGCACGGGACCGCGCTTTAGACGAGGGAAACATGACAATCTTGAACAAGGCGATAGCAACTGCATTCCTGATGACCGCCACGTTGTGGGCGGCGCAGGGGCCATATGCCGGCCCCTCCGACGCAGCGACGCCGACGGCCAGCGCCGCGACCTCCGAAACTCCACCCGATCGCGAGTCCGAACTTTACGACCAGGGCTCCTCAGCTCTCGACGCCAACCAATGGGATAAAGCCCTCCAGACGTTTGAGCAAGTCATCGAAATGCACGGCCCTCATGCCGATGGCGCTCTCTATTGGAAGGCTTACGCGCTGAACAAGCTGGGGCGGCGCGAGGAGGCGCTGGCGGCGATTGTCGCGTTGGAGAAATCCCCTCTGGAAAGCCCCTGGAAAAACGATGCCAAGGAATTGGAAGTGGAGATCCGCCAGTCGATGGGACAGGTTGTTGCACCCGAAAAGGTAACGGATGAAGACCTCAAACTCATCGCCATCCAGGGACTGATGAACTCCGACCCGGAGGGTGCTGTTCCGCTGCTCGAAAAGGTACTTCAGGGCAACCAGTCGCCCAAAGTAAAGGAGCGCGCTTTGTTCGTCCTCTCGCAAAGCAGTTCGCCCCAAGCGCGAGCCATTATCTCCTCGATCGCGCACGGGCAATCGAATCGCGGCCTTCAGGCGAAGGCGCTGAACGACCTGGCCATGTTCGGCGGTAAAGAGAGCCGGGCCGAACTCGCGGACATTTATGCTCACAGCGACGATACCGAAGTGAAGCGCTCGATCCTGCGCGACTTCATGATCGCGGGCGAGCAGGACCGAATCCTGACCGCTGCGAAAACCGAAAAGAATCTGGACCTGCGCCGCGAGGCCATTCGGCAGTTAGGCGTAATGGGTGCGGGAGATGACCTGTGGCAGCTCTATCAAAACGAGCCCAGCCAGGACTTAAAGCGCGAAATCATCAGGTCGATGTTTGTCGGAGGACAGACGGACCGCCTCCTCGTCCTGGCGCAAAACGAGAAAGATACCGATCTGCGGAAGGAGGCGATTCGCTCCCTGGGCCTGGTGGGATCGCGCACCGCCGACAGTCTCACCGCGCTCTACCAGAACGAAAAGACCGTCGACATCCGCAAGGAAATCATGAATGCGTTCTTCCTGCAGGGCAATGCCAAGGCGCTGGTGAACATTGCCCGAACCGAGAAGGACCCGGCCCTGCGCAAGACCGCGGTGGAGAAACTCTCGTTGATGAATTCCAAGGACGCTACGGATTACATGCTGGAGATTCTGAATAAGTAAGGAAACACCGTGGTGCGTTTCGTAGGGGCTGGGCTT
>Ga0326728_10010403_pt1 | contig 21793 bp, 23 predicted proteins | sample MB3enrmetagenome_FD_207602 | JGI IMG/M metagenome (GOLD analysis project Ga0326728, IMG submission 207602) | Lab enriched peat soil microbial communities from McLean, Ithaca, NY, United States - MB31MN | ecosystem: Environmental > Terrestrial > Soil > Wetlands > Peat | place: USA: New York... | reverse complement strand
GCCCACTATGGCCGCGCCACGCGCCTTGCATCCGCTCCTCCTCCTGCCAACGCGGCTCACGTAGATTTACTCAGACAGGCTTCTAGTGTTCACGCAGTGCTATAAGTGCGAAACGGTGTTTCGCTTGTCCCCGGCGGTGCTGCGCGCCGCGGGCGGCCAGGTGCGCTGTGGACGATGCGGCGAGGTGTTCAACGCCTTGGCGCGACTGGCGGAGGACTCGACCGGATTCACTCATGGCGAATCGTCTCTCGAGCTGGAAACCCGCGCCGATGAAATTCTTCAATCCGTAGAGCCGGTTGCGCCGACGGATGCGGCGCCGCCGAGCGACCGTGACGTGGCACAGCTCGAAGTGCTGGAACCGATCGATGCCGAGTTGGCCTCGGCCGCGTCGCTCGAATTCACGCTGCCGCCGGGAGAACTGGATCGGATCTTCATCGAGACCACGCCCAGCGTCCTTCAAGTGCTCGCCGCCGAAGGCCACCGTACGGAGCGCACTCCAGGCGTTCCCCCGCAGGCACAGGCCACGCCCGCGGAGTCACCGCCCCCACCGGCGGCGCCAGCACCCGTACCCGCACGCGCGTCAACACCGGAGATTCCGCAGGAACCGGCAGCCGCGGATCGCGTCGTTGCCGTCGCGGCTGCTGCGCATCCGGCGCGAATCGCAGGGTTGGAGGTGCCCGAGGATGTGCGTCAGGACATGTTGGCAAGCTATGCGCACGCGGAGCTACCGCAGATCAATGCACCGCGCAGGCAATTGCCGTTCGCGGCATGGCTGTCCGCCGCCATCGTGTTTGCGCTGCTGCTGGTGCTTCAGGTGCTGCTTGCCAACCGGGAATGGTTGGCAGTCCATGCACCGCTGGTCGGCGGCGGAGCATCATCGGCAGCCAAACTGTCGGCGTATCAATTACGGCAGTGGGGCGTGACCGGAGACCCGGGCGCCAAGGGCACACTGCGCGTCCGCGCCAGCATCATGAATACCGCCGCGCAGTTGCAACCGTATCCACTGCTGCGAGTGACGCTCGCCAACCGCTTCGGCGCACGCGTCGCTGAGCGCGAGTTCGAACCGTCGGAATATATGGGTAAAGCTGTGGCGCACATGCTGGCGCCCGGCGAGCGCGCGGATGCGACCCTGGATATTGTGGACCCGGGCAAGGATGCCGAAGGATTCGAAATAGATGTGTGCATTCGCGGCACCGACAAAAAATTAACGTGCGCGGCTGATGCTGCGGCAGCCGGTGCGGCGGCAGCCGATGCTGCGATGCAGGCGAAGTGATGCCGGTCAAGATCGGCCCGTATGTCTTGTCGTCCAACGTCGTTCTCGCGCCCATGGCCGGCGTCACCGACCGACCTTTTCGACTCTTGTGCCGCCGCTTCGGCGCCGGGCTCGCCGCCTCCGAAATGCTCACCGCCGACACGCGGTTGTGGAACACCAAGAAGTCGCGGCTGCGTATGGATCACACCGGCGAGCCGAGTCCGCGTGTGGTGCAAATCGCGGGCTTCGATCCGCAGATGATGGCTGACGCGGCGCTCCGCAATGTGGACGCCGGCGCCGAAATCATCGACATCAACATGGGCTGCCCCGCCAAGAAAGTTTGCAATCGGCTCGCGGGTTCCGCCCTGATGCAAGACGAGGCGCTGGTTGCACGCATCTTGCACGCCGTGGTGCGCGCCGTCTCGGCGCCGGTGACGCTGAAGATGCGCACCGGCTGGAACCGCGACAACAAGAATGGCATTCGGATCGCGGCAATCGCCGAAGACTGCGGCATTCAAGCGCTTAGCGTACATGGCCGCACTCGTGCGGACATGTATCTTGGGGCGGCCGAGCATGAAACTGTGACGGCGATCAAAGCGCGAATCAAAATTCCGGTATTTGCGAACGGCGATATCGACACACCGCAGCGTGCTTGCGAAATTTTACAATCAACGGGATGCGACGGTGTCATGATCGGCAGAGCCGCGCAAGGCCGGCCATGGATATTCGACGAAGTCAATTTTTTCCTTGGCACGGGCGAATTGCGGGGAGTGCTAGCGCTGGAAAAAGTCCGTGATATTATGCGCGCCCACCTTGAAGACCTGTACGGCCTGTACGGCGATGCGACTGGTGTTCGAGTGGCACGTAAGCATTTGAGTTGGTATTTTCGGCAGCATCCTGGACAAGAGGTATTGCGGAACCGTCTCGTGACGATAGAGACGCCTGGGGAGCAGCTGGCCACACTGCTGCAGCATTTCGACACCGGTATGCACCGCGCAGCGTAAACATACAAAGTTGAAAAAAAGAATGGTCTGCAGAGAATTTCGGATGGGCTATGGTCGCAAAGAAAAAATCAAGATCACGCAAAGATTCGTCGCCGCCGTTCAACGGCCGCGATCTCAAAGTCAATGGCAAAGGCGTTCCCTTGCGTACTCAAGCGGAGGAAGCCTTGCAGTGTTACTTCGAGACCCTCAACGGCCACAAGCCCGCGCACCTCTATGATCTGGTGATGCGGGAAGTTGAAGAGCCCCTGTTCAAAGTGGTGATGGGCCACGTGCAGGGAAATCAGAGCCGCGCAGCCACGATACTTGGCATCAATCGCGGCACTTTGCGCAAGAAACTCAAAGAGTTCGGCATCAACGAGTAGTATATGTTGCCCACTCCAGTACGCCGCGCACTGCTGAGCGTTTCAGACAAGACTGGAATCGTCGAATTTGCGCGCGAATTGAAGGAACGGGGAATCGAGTTGCTCTCCACCGGCGGCACAGCCAAGCTGCTGATACGTCACGGCGTCGCGGTCAAAGAGGTGGCCGATCACACGGGCTTCCCCGAGATCATGGGCGGCCGGGTAAAAACCCTGCATCCGAAGATTCACGGCGGTCTACTGGGACGTCGCGGCATGGACGAAGAAGTCATGCGCGAACACGGCATCGAGCCCATCGATTTACTGGCCGTCAATCTATACCCGTTTGCGGCCACCGTCGCTCGGGCCGATTGCACCTACGACGACGCCGTCGAGAACATCGACATCGGCGGACCAGCCATGGTCCGCGCGGCCGCAAAAAATCATGCATCGGTTACCGTCGTCGTCGATCCCACCGACTACCGCAGTCTGTTGGATGAACTCGCCGCGAATCAAGGCTCCACTCGCGTGATCGTTCGCCAAAAACTCGCTGCCAAGGCGTTCGCACACACGGCGCAATACGACGCCATGGTATCTGCCTATTTTACCGGCGTGATCGGCGGCGGCCCTGTCACATTCCCCGACGACCTGAACCTTTCGTTTCGCAAACACTTCGACTTGCGTTACGGCGAGAATCCCCACCAGCAGGCGGCGTTCTACAAGGATCCGCGCGCCCTCGGCGCGTCGGTCACGGCAGCGGATCAAATTCAAGGAAAAGAACTTTCCTACAATAACATCGCGGACAGCGACACCGCGCTCGAATGCGTGCGCCAGTTCGAGGCGCCCGCTTGCGTCATCGTGAAACACGCCAACCCGTGCGGTGTCGCGTCCGCCGATGACATCACCGCCGCTTACGAGCGCGCCTATCGCACGGATCCCACGTCGGCCTTCGGCGGCATCATTGCCTTCAATCGCAAACTGGACGCGCGGACCACCGCTGCCATTTTGGAACGCCAATTCGTCGAGGTCATTCTGGCGCCCGGCATCGCGCCCGAGGCGCGCGGACTTCTGGCTGCAAAAGACAACATCCGCGTTCTCGACGCAGGCGACCTGACCGCGCCGATCGCCCAGTTGCTGGAGTACAAGAGCGTTACCGGCGGCTTGTTGGTTCAGACCCGCGATGATGGCGCGATCCAAGCTCAGGATCTGCGCGTAGTGACCAAGCGGCACCCGACCCGCGAAGAACTCGACGACTTGCTGTTTGCGTGGCGCATCGTGAAGTACGTAAAATCGAACGCCATTGTCTGCGTCAAGGACAAGGCCACGATCGGCATCGGCGCCGGCCAAATGAGCCGCGTGGTCAGCAGCAAAATCGCCGCCATGAAGGCCAAGGACGAAGGCTTGTCGATGGAAGCCGCGGCGATGGCATCCGACGCATTCTTCCCGTTCCGCGACGGCCTCGATGTAGCCGCGGAGTTCGGCATCAAGTCGGTGATCCAGCCTGGAGGCTCGAAGCGCGATGCGGAAGTCATCGCCGCGGCCGACGAACACGGCATCGCGATGGTATTCACCGGGATGCGGCATTTTCGTCACTAGGTGTCAGGAGCCTGTCTGAGTCCATGAAAGTCCTGATCATCGGCGGCGGTGGGCGCGAGCATGCGCTGGCGTGGAAGTGCGCGCAATCACCGCGGGTAGAGCACGTGTATGTCGCGCCCGGCAACGTCGGCACGGCAGCGGAGCCGAACACCAGTAATATCGATATCGGCGCGGACGACATCGACGCACTGCTCGCGTTCGCGGTGCGTGAGCAGATCGCGCTCACCGTGGTCGGTCCCGAGGGGCCCTTGGTGGCCGGCATCGTGGACCGGTTTAACGCCGCGAATCTCAGCTGCTTCGGACCCACCCGCGCGGCTGCGCGCCTGGAAGGCTCCAAAGCATTCACCAAGGATTTCCTGCGGCGCTACCGGATACCGACAGCGAGCTACGCGACGTTCACCGCGGCGAATTTCGACGCCGACTATGTGCTGGCGCAACGCTTGCCGCTGGTGGTGAAAGCGGACGGGCTCGCTGCCGGCAAGGGCGTGGTGATCTGCGAAACGCACGAGTCAACGCTGGCGACGGCCACGGCCATGCTCGGCGGCAGTTTCGGCACCGCCGGAAACGCCATCGTCATCGAAGAATACTTGAGCGGCGAAGAGGCCAGTTTCATCGTGGTGGCGCACGATGGCCAAGTGATCCCGCTGGCAACCTCGCAGGATCACAAACGCCGCGATGACGGCGACCTCGGCCCCAACACCGGCGGAATGGGCGCTTATTCGCCGGCGCCCATCGTGACTCCGGCGCTGCACGGCCGAATCATGCAGGAAGTGATCGAGCCTACGCTGCGCGGGTTGCGCAACGACGGCAATCCCTACACCGGATTCTTGTACGCCGGCCTGATGATCGCCGACGACGGCACACCCAATGTGCTCGAATTCAACTGCCGCTTCGGCGACCCAGAGACTCAACCGATTCTCATGCGCTTGAACAGCGATCTGGTCGAACTCTGCGAGGCGGCGATCACCGGCACACTCGACCGCGTCGAGACTCGGTGGGATTCGCGCGCCGCTCTCGGCGTGGTGATGGCCGCGGGAGGCTATCCCGACAGCTACCACAAGGGCGATGTGATCACCGGCCTCGACGTCGCGGCCCGGCTGCCGGGGAAGGTGTTTCATGCGGGCACCGCAAGGCAGGGTGCGCAGGTGGTGACCGCGGGCGGCCGAGTATTGTGCGCCGTAGCCCTGGGCAACACGGTCGGCGCCGCGCAACGCCATGCCTATGACCTGGTCCACGCGATTCACTGGAATCGGGTGCAATACCGGCGCGACATCGGATATCGCGCGGTGGCCCGCGAGACAGCGATCGGACGCCGCCGTTGAACTTCACGGCGCACAACATTCGATTGGACGATGCCTCGCGCACCAAAGCCGACGGCGTGCCGATGGAAGTGCATCCATGGTTTTTGGCCGCGAGGCGCGTTCTTGACGCAACCTTTCCGGGGGATAAGCAACACCTGAGAATCGCGGATCTAGGCTGTCTGGAAGGCGGCTATACGGTCGAATTCGCGAGGCTCGGTTTCCAATCGCTCGGCCTCGATGTTCGCGAGGCGAATATCCAGGCCTGTCGATACGTGCAGTCCAAAGTGAATCTCCCACAACTCGATTTCGTGCGCGATGATGTCTGGAACATCGAGAAATACGGTGTATTCGATGCAATTTTTTGTTGCGGACTGTTTTACCATCTGGATCGTCCCCGGGAATTTCTCGGCCTCCTGTCGCGCGTGACCAAGCGCGTGCTGATTCTCCAGACGCATTTCGCGGAAGCGGGCGATTCACCCAGCTTCATCCATCCAAGACGCCTGCGCCGGCTCATATCGCGAATTCTGCCGTTGAAAAATACCGCGACGACGACGCACAAGCTTTCTTTTCTGACGAAGCACGAGGGCTTGCCCGGCCGCTGGTTCCCTGAGTTCCGCAACGAGCGGGCATTCCGCGATCGCGAGAATCGCCGTTGGGCATCATGGAACAACCGTGCGTCGTTTTGGATTCAGCGCGAGTATCTCATTCAAGCGATTCGCGATGCCGGTTTCGATTTGGTGCTGGAGCAGTTCGACAGCCTCGGCCAGGACATCGCGCTCGAGATGACGGCGGGAAGCTACCGAACCTCGGGGCGCAGCACCTTCATCGGCATCAAGACCTCGTACCTTACGGAGTCGCCGCAGGCGAACCAGCCCACATTGGATCCCGGCTTGCGGCAGCACTGATGACTAGGAGCCTCAGACAGGCTCCTAGCGGATTCCAACGCCTTCGGCCGCCGCGCCATCAGCGGCGCCGATAGCCGTCGCCACGTGGTGATGCTTGAACAGCCGCCCCTTCTCCGCAAACAACACGAACACGAGGCTCAGCAGCCCGCAGCACAGCGCTCCTGCGGCCAGAGGCACGGTCGTGCCGTTGAACTGGCGCCCGATGGCAGCGCCCACGAGGGCGCCGCCGAACGTCGACACGAAACCTTGCAGAGACGCCCCGATGCCGGCAACGGCACCAATGGGCTCCATCGCCATGGCGCCGAAGTTCGAAACCGACAAGCTGAAGCACGCCATGGTCGCCGCCTGAAATGCGACGAAGGTCCAGAGTTGCTCCAGCCCGAGTGCGGCGAAAGCGACATGCACGGCGGTTATGCCGATGAAACACAACAACGCCGTGTGTGAGATGCGCCTCATCCCCAAGCGCTCGACGAACCGCGAGTTCATGAATGCGGCGAAGCCCATCGTGATCGCGCACAGCGCGAACATGCTCGGCATCAAGCTGGCACGGCGGAAGACATCGGAAAAGATCTGAGCCACCATTCCGACGTAGGCCATGATGGAGCCGAACATGACGGTCAAGGCGAGCGTGTAGCACAGCGATGTGCGATCGCCTGCGACCAGCCGGACCGCCCCGACGATGTGACTGCGCGTCAGGGTGAGTCGATATTCCGGATGCAGCGTTTCCTTCAGCCGCAGCGATGCCCATAGCCATACGATCGCCGCGAACATGCTGATGACGATGAAGATGTAGCGCCAAGGAGCAAAAGCCAGGACCATTTGGCCCAGGCTCGGTGCAAGGATCGGCACCATCAAGAAAACGACGAAGGTCAGCGACATGACCCGTGCCATGTGCCGCCCGGAGTACAGATCACGGATCACCGAACGCGATACGGTGACGCTCGCGGCTGCCATGCCGTGGATGAAGCGCCAGACCAGCAGCGCGTGAAAGCTATTGGTCAACCCACACAACAACGCCGCAACGACGTACACCCCGAGACCGCCCAGCAGCACCGGCCGGCGGCCGAATCGATCCGACATCATGCCCCAAAACAATTGGCCGCAGCCGAGGCCCACCATGTAGGCCGTGAGTATCCACTGGCCGTGGTTCGCGCTGGCGACGTGCAATGCACGAACGATGATGGGGAAAGCCGGCAGCATCGCGTCGATGGCGATTGCCTGTGTCGCCATCATCGCCGCAATCAACGCGACGAATTCCGCGAAGCCTATCGGGGCACTACCGCGGTTCGACATCGATCAAGACTGCGGCTTTCGGGCGATGCTGGTCGCCATGGTCACGATGGATGCAAGATCCGTGAGATTCGCCGGCACCACGAGCGTGGTGCCGGCTTGCGCAAGCTTGCCGAATTGCTTGACGTACTCTTCGCCGATCCGCAACTGCATGGCTTCGATGCCGCCGCGATCGGACAGCGCGATGCCAACCTGCCGCAGTCCCTCGGCAGTGGCGGAAGCCACCGCGAGAATGGCTTGCGCTTGGCCTTCGGCCTCGTTGATCTGTTGCTGTTTATTCGCTTCCGACTGCTTGATCACGCGCTGCTTGTCGCCCTCGGCCGAATTGATCTTGGCGTCGCGTTCACCCTCGGAGGTGAGCACGACGGCGCGCTTCTCGCGTTCCGCGCGCATCTGCTTCTCCATGGCCTGGAGCACATCACGAGGCGGCGTGATGTTTTTGATTTCGTAGCGCAGCACTTTGACGCCCCACGGCGCGGAAGCCTTGTCCAACTCGCTGACGACGTTGGCATTGATCGTGCCCCGCGCCTCGAACGTGCGGTCGAGTTCGATCTTCCCGATTTCGCTGCGCAACGTGGTTTGCGCGAGTTGCGAGATGGCAAAGCCGAAATTGGTGATGCCGTACGAGGCGAGGTGCGGATCGAGAACTTGCATGTAAAGAACACCGTCGACGCCGACCTGCACGTTGTCGCGCGTGATGCAGATCTGCTCCGCGATATCGATCGCGATTTCCTTCAGACTGTGCTTGTACGCAACCTTCTCGACGAAGGGAATCAGGATATGGAAACCCGCCTGCAGGGTGCGGCTGTACTTTCCCAGGTACTCGACCACGAACGCACTCTGCTGCGGGACTACCGTTGCGGTCTTGGCCAGGACGATGACGACGATGATCGCGACCGCGATGGCGGCCCCTGCAATGGGAATATCCAAGAGACTCTCCTAGGGATTCGCGACGAGATGAACGACGAGTGTGAGCCCGTCGACGCGCTCGATACGAGCATGCGCGCCGGCGGGAATGACCGATTTGCCGCTGTTGATCGCGCTCCACGAGCTGCCGCGGTACTCGACACGGCAGGTTTCTCCGGGTCCGAGGGCCGCCGCCAGAGTCACTACTTCGCCGGCAGGACCGCTTCGCATGATGGGCAAGGTACGCCGCATGTGCTCGTAGATCCGCTGCCGAAAACCGAACATGGACACGACGGCGAGTACGGTGAAGACCAACCATTGCGCCCACACGGCCAGCGGCAACCCCGCCACGTCCAAGAACCCGACGACGAGCGCCGCAAGCCCCAAGAACACGAGATAGAACTGTGCGTCGACGAAGGCCAACTCCGATCCCAACAGGATGGCGCCCACGGCGACCCACGCCCACCATTGCATGTCCTGCGCTCCCGGCGCCCCTAGGAGCGTGGCTCCCGGCGGCTGCCTACCGTTTCATCGCATCGAAGAAATCCGCATTGGTCTTGGTGTCTTTCATCTTGTCCAACAAGAACTCGATCGCGGCCAACTCGTCCATCGGGTGCAGGAGCTTGCGCAGAATCCACATCTTGGACAGCTCGGCAGGATCCGTAATGAGCTCCTCTTTGCGCGTGCCCGACCGGTTGATGTTGATCGACGGAAAGGTACGCTTCTCGGCGATGCGGCGATCCAGATGAATTTCCGAATTGCCGGTGCCCTTGAACTCTTCGAATATGACGTCGTCCATCTTCGAGCCCGTGTCTACCAGTGCCGTCGCGAGGATGGTCAAGCTGCCGCCTTCCTCGATGTTGCGGGCGGCGCCGAAGAACCGCTTCGGTCGCTGCAACGCATTGGCATCCACACCGCCTGTGAGCACCTTGCCGGAACTCGGGACCACCGTGTTGTAGGCCCGCGCCAACCGAGTGATGGAGTCGAGCAGAATGACCACGTCTTTCTTGTGTTCGACCAAGCGCTTGGCTTTCTCGATCACCATTTCCGCGACCTGCACGTGACGGCTGGCGGGTTCGTCGAATGTCGAAGACACCACTTCGCCCTTCACGGTGCGCGCCATCTCGGTCACTTCCTCGGGCCGCTCGTCGATGAGCAGCACGATGAGGTACACCTCCGGATGATTGGCCGTGATGGCCGTCGCGATGTTCTGCAGCAACATCGTCTTGCCCGCCTTGGGCGGCGACACGATGAGGCCGCGCTGTCCCTTGCCGATGGGCGCGACCAAGTCGATGGCGCGCGCCGTCAAGTCTTCGGTCGAGCCGTTGCCGCGCTCGAGCTTCAGCCGCTCGGTGGGGTGCAGCGGCGTCAAGTTCTCGAACAGCACCTTGCCGCGCGAACTCTCCGGCGAATCGAAATTGATTTCACCGACTTTCAGGAGCGCGAAATACCGTTCGCCGTCCTTGGGCGGACGGATCAGTCCGGATATCGAATCACCGGTGCGCAGGTTGAAGCGGCGGATCTGGCTCGGGGAGACATAAATGTCGTCCGGACCCGCCAGATAACTCGAATCGGACGAGCGCAGGAACCCGAAGCCGTCTTGCAGGATCTCCAGCACGCCGTCCCCGTAGATATCTTCGCCCTTGCGGGCATGCGCCTTCAAGACACCAAAAATGATGTCCTGCTTGCGCGAGCGGCCCATGTTCTCTAGGCCCATGGTCTCGGCCAGCTTGACCAAGTCGCTGATCGGCCGTTTCTTCAGCTCGGTGAGATTCATCGAGCTGCGGCTGCGCGCGAGATCCGTCGGCGCAATGATTTCTAAGTCATCGCCGCCCTCCGGCAGGTCGCCGTAGTCCTCCTGCGGCGGTCTGCCGCCGCTGACGTTGCCGCTGCGGTTGTCGCGCGGCCCCCGATTGGAGCGATTGGAGCGTCCACCGCCACCGCCTTGGCCGCCGCCCTGCTGCCCACCTTGGCCGCCCTGCCCGCCGCGGGACTGGTTTCCTAGATAGCCTCTCACAGGTTGCTGTCCAGAAAGGCGGCGAGCTGTGATTTGGTGACTGCCCCCACTTTCTGGGCCTCCACGGTGCCGTTCTTGAAGAGGATCAGCGTCGGAATGCCGCGAATGTTGAACTTGGGCGGGGTCGCCGGGTTGTCGTCGATATTGAGCTTGGCGATCCGAATTTTGTCCTTGTACTGATCGGCGATCTCATCGAGGATCGGGGCGATCATTTTACAAGGACCGCACCATTCGGCCCAGAAATCGAGCAAAACGGGCTTTTCGGATTTGAGCACGTCCTTGTCGAACGTGGCGTCGCTGGTATGGACGATACTTGGGTTACTCACTGCGGATATACCTCCTTTTGGAGATTCATTTGAAGTTTTATTGCGGGGTTATTGGTGGGAGAGCGGATTCTTGAGACCTGCGCGAAGTGACGATGCGCGGCCGTTCGGGCACAATACAGCGGCTTTAGCGGTCTTGATTACCTTAAAAGGGTACCGATGATACGGTTATGGGGAGCGGATAGACCAGCTCCGGATTGATCGTATTGTTAACCGGTCCCCTACCATTTTGCAAGTTTCTGCAATTCACAAAGCGAAAATGTCAGACGCCCATCTCAGTAATCTTACGTTCGATTCCTTAAACATTCCTGAATCGTTGAAGCGAGGTATCGCCGAGCTCGGCTACACCCGTTGCACGCCCATTCAGGCGCAGACCCTGCCGGTTGCCCTCGCCGGCCGTGACGTCGCGGGCCAAGCACAAACCGGCACGGGCAAGACAGCGGCGTTCCTTGTCGCCCTGTTCAATCGCCTGCTGACCGAACCCAGCTCCCCCAGCAAGCCCTTGAACGCGCCGCGCGCCATCGTCATCGCACCCACCCGCGAGCTGGCGGTGCAAATTCACTCCGACGCGGAAGGCATCGCGAAATACACGGGGCTCAAGCTCGCGATCGTGTTCGGCGGCGTGGACTACGACAAACAGCGCCGCATCCTCGAAGAAGGCGTCGACGTGTTGATCGGTACCCCCGGCCGCATCATCGACTATTTCAAGCAGCATGTGTTCGACTTGCGGCACATTCAAGTGGCCGTCATGGACGAAGCCGACCGTATGTTCGATTTGGGATTTATCAAGGATATACGCTTCATTTTACGGCGTTTGCCGCATCCGACCCTGCGCCTCACCATGATGTTCTCGGCCACGCTGTCGCACCGCGTTATGGAACTCGCGTACGAACACATGAACAATCCTGAGTTGATTCGCATCGAGCCGGACAAGATGACGGTGGATCGCGTCACGCAGGTGCTCTACTTCCCGTCGACCGAAGAGAAGATTCCGTTATTGATGGGGCTGCTGCGCCGCATCGACGCCCGCCGCACGATGGTGTTCGTGAACACGAAGCGAATCGCCGAAGTACTCGAACGCACCTTGACGGCCAACGGTTTCGTCGCGCAAGCGCTGTCCGGCGATGTTCCGCAGAATAAACGGCTCAAGATGATGCGCGACTTTCACAATGGTGAGATTGCGGTGTTGATCGCCACCGACGTCGCGTCGCGCGGTTTGCACATTCCCGACGTGAGCCATGTCTTCAATTTCGATCTGCCGAACGATGCCGAAGACTATGTGCATCGCATCGGCCGCACCGCGCGCGCCGGCGCCGAGGGCGATGCCATCAGTTTCGGCTGCGAAGAATACGCCATCTCGCTGCCGGACATCGAACGTTACATCGGCCATCAGATCCCGCGCGCTGCCATCGAGGCCAGCGACTTGGCGGAGGTTACCGCTCCGCCCCCGGCGGAATGGCGTGAGCGCGCACCGCGGCCCGGTCAATCGCGCGGTGGAGGCGGGCGGCACGGCGGCGGCAGCCGTTCAGGCGGTCCCGGACGTTCGGGCGGGTCCGGTCGTTCCGGTGGCAACCGCAGCGCCGGCCCGCGACGACCGCCCGCCTCGCATCCGGCCCCTCCCCCAGCGCCGCAGGCCGTACCCGACGGCGCGGCGGACGCGGCTTCTGCGGCGAATCCGGCGCGCCGCCGACGGCGGCGCAATCGCGGCGGCGGCGGTCCGGGCGGTGGTGCGCCCAATCCCGGCGCCTCGGGACCCAGTTAGCTCTGTGTCTCAACGCTCGCGAAGCGAGCGGCTATAGGACGGCGTCGCTTCGACGCCGTAAATTCGGCGCGAAGCGCCTAGAACAGGTCGGCAACGGAGTCGACCGCGGTGTAGTGCCCGGTGTGTTGTGCCGGCCGACCGGAATCCGGCCGCCTGACGGCACGCAGCCAGCCGATGCCGAAGTCGCGTGCGGCATGCAGCACGGGCAGGCTGTCATCGACCATGAGCGTGCGCTCGGCATCGAAGGGCTCCGCGGCATGCAGGCGCGGCCAAAAATCGGCATGTTCCTTGGGAGCATCGAAGGCATGCGTGGAAAAACAGGCGTCGAAGTGAGCCGTGAGCCCCACCCGCTCGTTCTTGATCGCCAGCGTCATTGGATGGGCATTGGTGACCAGCACACGCCGTTTGCCGCTTTCCTTGAGCTTCCGCAAAAAATCTTCCGCCCCGGGTAGATAGCCAACCTGCGCGCGGGCCGCGCGCTTGATGGCCGCGATATCGAGCCCCAAATGTTCAGTCCAATAATCGATGCAATACCACTGGATGGTGCCGCGCGTCGCATGGAACTTCGGCCCGAGCAATTCCCATGCTTCGGGCGGGCTCAAGCCGTGCGCGGCTGCATAGCGGCTTGGGATCAGTTCCTGCCAAAACCAGTTGTCGAAACGCAAATCGAGCAGCGTCCCATCCATATCCAGGAGAACGGTATCGATCCTCGACCAGTCGATCGCGGCAGCAGCCATTTGCGTATGATACCAAGCGATGCGGAACCTTCCCGATCTTGCAGACGCCTTGATGCCCACGGTCGCGCGCGCCGGTACGGCCATCATGCGAATCTACGACGGCGATTTCGCGGTGCAGCGCAAGGTCGACAACTCACCGCTGACCCTCGCCGATTTGGAGTCTCAGCGCATCATCATCGAGGCTCTGAAACGCCTCACGCCCGACATACCGATTCTGTCGGAGGAATCGGCGCAGGCCCCCTGGGCCGAGCGCCAGAGTTGGCAGGAACTGTGGGTGGTCGATCCGCTCGATGGTACGCGCGAGTTCGTCAAGCGCAACGGCGAGTTCACCGTCAACATCGCGTTGGTGGTGGATCACGAGGCGGTGCTCGGAATCGTCGCTGCGCCGGCCCAAGGACTATTGTATTGGGGCGCCGCGGGCGTGGGCGCCTTCAGCCGGCATCGTGACGCGCCGCAATGCCGTATTCATACGTGCCCGCCGCAGACTCCGCTGCGCGTGGTCGGCAGCCGTTCGCATGCCAGCCCCGAGACCGCAACCTATCTCGCGCGCCTCGGACCGCATATCATGACCGGTATCGGCAGTTCGCTGAAATTCTGCCTGATAGCCGAGGGAAAGGCCGACCTCTACCCGCGCTTCGGACCGACCTCGGAGTGGGATACCGCAGCGGGACAGGCTTTGCTGGAAACGGCCGGCGGCCACGTCACCCGTCTCGACGGGCACCGCCTGCGCTACAACTGTCGCGAGACCGTTATCAACGGGGATTTCGTGGCGTTCAGCGACCCGACCGTCCTGCCGCACTAGCGGCAGAGCGCCCCGGCCTCACGCGTGGCCGACGGGCTCGCACAGCTCCAGGGTTGCATCGAGCAGGGTGGGGATGTCGAATACCACTTCGTCCTCGGCCAGGGTCAAGCGTGCGACTCCGGCGGCCGCGATCAGTGCAGCCGGCACATGGAGTTGGTCGCGTTTCTGCGGCGTAGTCCAGGTGCTGACGCGGGCGTCGCCGAATGCCCGATTGAGCGCAGTCCATCGTAGTTGTGCAGCGCGGGAAATGGCGGTATCCCGACCCCACTGGGCATCGGCACGCGCCGGTGTCGTCATCAGGTCATGGACGTATTGCACCATATCGCTGGGCTCGACACGCACTGTCAAATACGGTGTTAAGTCATTCCTCATTGGGATTTTTCCTGAAAGCGTTGGTTTCATGGGTGTGATTATGGGGTGCTTTGAACGGAAATCCAGGGGCGCGGTCGCGCGCCCGCACAATACTCAGGCAGGCTCCCAGGTGCGGTAAGCTTCGCACCATGAGCGACGATCTTCTACTGCTGGTGGCGGCGACTGCCGGGCTGGCGATCGCCTACAAGGTGTGGCAGGTCGCGCTGGACGCACGCGAGGCGGCCAACCGCATCGCACGCGAGACGTGCTCCAGAGCCGTAGTGCAATTCTTGGACGGTACCGTGGCGTTTGCCGGGTTTCGGCTGAGGCGCGATTCCCGCGGTAGGCGCCGGCTTCTGCGCACATATACGTTCGATTATACCAACGACGGTTTCGAACGCTCGCAGGGCTTCATCGTGCTGGCGGGACAGCGGCTCGAAGCCGTTGGGCTCGCGGGCGCACCGACGTGACCGAGTGTCTCGCCATCGACCTGCATACGCACTCGAACCGCTCCGACGGCACCCTGACCCCGGCCGAACTGGTGCGACGAGCCAGCGCCGTAGGGCTCAGCGTGCTGGCGCTGACCGATCACGACACCGTCGCCGGCTTGGGCGACGCCCAGCGCGAAGCCGATCACGCGCGGATAAAGCTCGTGCCCGGCGTTGAAATCTCTGCCTCGTGGCGCGCTCAGGCCATTCACGTGCTGGGACTTTGGGTCGACCCCGCCTGCCGACGTCTGCAGGAGCGGCTCGGCACCCAGGAAGATCGGCGGCGGGTACGTATGCGCAAGATCTGCGCCCGTCTCAGTCAGTTGAAATTGCCTGGCGAAGAGTTGCTGGCCGCGGTCGAGGCACAGCCTGGAGTGCCGACGCGGGCACATCTCGCCGAAGCGCTGCGCGCGGGCGGCCACGTCAGCCGCACCGACGATGCCTTTCGCAAGTACTTGGGCAAAGGCAAGGCGGCGCATTTGGCCGCCGAGTGGCCCGCGCTGACCGACGTGGTCTGTTGGATTCGGGAGTCGGGCGGCGTGGCCTCGCTGGCGCATCCCGCTCGATACGCCCTGTCCGCCGGCGCGCGCCGGCAGCTGCTCACCGATTTCGCAGCGGCCGGCGGCGGCGCTCTGGAAGTCGTCACCGGCGGAAATGGGGCGCATCATGTCGAGGCGTCCGCCATGCTTGCCGTGAAGTTCGGCCTCACGGGATCCATCGGCTCCGATTTTCACAACCCGCAGCAGATTTGGAATCCCTTGGGCCGGTTGGCTAAGCTACCGGATTGCGTCATCCCGGTGTGGCGCGAGTTCGGCCTCTAAACTCACGCAAGATCGCAAGAGCAAGTACCTTAAGTGACCGACGAAGAAAGCAACGTCAATAGAGATTTGTTCAAGAACATCGAGCGCCTGCGTCAGCTACGCATCGAGCATCGCGACCTCGACGACGTCATCTCCCGGCTGAGCATGGACTTCAAGGTCGACGAGCTGCAGATGAAGCGTTTGAAGAAGCGCAAGCTGATGCTCAAGGATCAAATCGCAAGACTCGAAAGCCAGTTGATCCCGGACCTGAACGCATGATGGAGGTGTGGCGGCGCATCGAAGCGTTCTTCGATATTTTGTTCACCCGTAACGTCGCGGCCGAAATCGCGGCCGTGATGGTGTGTCTATGGGCGGGATGGTGGGTCGGCGCCACGCTGCGCGATCGCTATCAACGCCGCGGAACTCCGACGCCGACCGCCTTGACGTGGAGGTACTTTGCCACGCAGGGCATCGTCGTGGTCACCCCGGTCGTGGTGGCGCTGTTGTTGGTGATGCTGGCGCGCAGCCTGCTGTTCGCGTCGCATTTCGACGTCACGCTGATGGACGCCGCCATGCGGCTGATCGGTGCCTACGCCGTGGTACGCGTCGGGGTCTTCCTTTTCGCCGCGAGTCTCGGCAACAAGTCGTGGATGCAGCATTGGGAAAACCGGGTCACTTTGCTGATCTGGTTGATTATCGCCGCCGAGTATCTCGGCTGGCTCGATCCCATCATCGCGACCTTGGACAACATCGGCGTCGCCGCGGGCAAAACCCGCATCACCGTGTGGTCCATCCTGAAGCTGTTGTTCACGCTGACGCTCTTCGTCCTGGTCGCTGCCTGGATCAGCCGCTGGGTCGAGCGCCGGCTCAAGAAGCTCAGCACGCTGGCGCCCTCCACTCGCATCGGCATCGCGAAGTTCGTCAATGCGTTCTTGATCGGCCTCAGCATCCTCATGGGCCTCAATGCCGCCGGCGTCGATCTCACCGCGCTCACCGTGTTGACCGGCGCGATCGGCCTGGGCCTCGGCTTCGGCCTGCAATCCATTGCCGCCAATTTCGTCAGCGGTTTCGTGCTCCTGATGGACCGCTCGATCAAACCGGGAGACGTCATCAGCTTGTCGGGTCAGGCCGGCACCAGCACGGAGAACTTCGGTTGGGTGCAGGAACTGCGCGGCCGCTATGTGGTGGTACGCGACCGCGACGGCGTCGAGATGCTGGTGCCCAACCAACAGCTGATCTCGAACGCGGTCATCAACTGGAGCTACACCGATCCAAAGATCCGCCTCAAGTTGCCGGTGCGCGTGAGCTATCGCGACGACCCGGAACTCGCGCTGCAGATCCTGCTCACCGCCTGCGAGGGCCAACGACGCGTGCTGCGCGACCCGCTGCCGGTATCGCGCCTCATGCACTTCGGCGACAGCGGCATCGAACTCGAACTGCGCTTCTGGATATCCGACCCGCAGGACGGCGTGAACAACGTTCGTTCCGACGTCAACCGCGCCATTTGGCGGCTGTTTAAAGAACAAAACATCACCATACCGGTCACGCAGCACGAGATCCTGGTGCACAACGCACTGCCGGATGTCGATTGATCGCACGGTAAATTGCTTTGCCTCCGCTCATCATCACCCCCAATGTCGTCATCCCCGACGAAGAATTCGAGTGGAAATTCATCCGCTCCTCGGGACCGGGCGGCCAGAACGTCAATAAGGTAGCGAGCGCGGTTCAGCTGCGGTTCCTGCTGCCCAACAATACGAGCTTGCCGGTTGCCGCCAGAAACCGGCTGCGCCGGCTGGCCGGACAGAAGCTCATCGATGATGGCAGCATACTCATCAGCGCGCGCAGCGAACGCAGTCAGGAACAGAACCGTCGCGACGCGCTGGAGCGGCTGGCGGAGCTGATTCGTGCCGCCATGATCGAGCCCAAGATTCGCAAGAAGACCCGTCCGACGCGCGCCTCGAAGGAGCGCCGCATCGACTCGAAGAAGCGGCGCGGCACCACCAAGCAGGGCCGCGGCACGCGCACCTGGGAGTGAATGGGGGCGCCTAGCCCGGGGCGCGTAGCCGGGGGCGCCTAGCCCGGGGCGCCCTACTGCCCCAAGGTCACTTGCAAGATGCTGTGCCTGATTTGCTCGGACAACACCAATTGCGCATCGGTAGCCACTCCGAGGAGCAATTCACCGAACAGCAAATTACCGTCTTCCGACGTCTGCACGACGTTTCTGCGCCGCAGAAGGTCTATAAAGTTACGAAACAGACTCTTGTCGAAGAATTCCGGCGAATTCAGGCCGTATAGCACCGAAATTCGCTGCGCCATCAAATGACAGCGTTCTTCGAGCGCCTCTCGGCCGATCGCGCCCGAGCCTGCCTGTAACAGGAGCGCGATCACGAGATAATAGCGCTCCAGCGTTTGAATGGTGGATTGAGCGAGCAATGAAAGCTTGATGGCCTCGAGCGAGGTCGGCGCGGGACGCTGCCACTCGCTGCGGTCCTCGTTGACTTCCAGCAGATTCAGTTCGGCGAACGCATCGAGCAGTGAATCCACCACTGCGCCGATTTCCGCTTCCTCCCACCGCAAAAACAGTTCCGCGGCGATGTACGGGTACACGCGCCGAACCAAGCGCTGCAGATCCGCCGTGCGCATGCGCGCATTGCTGATGAAACCGCATGCAATCAGCGACGGCATGGCGAAAAGATGCAGAATGTTGTTGCGGTAATAGGTCGCGAGCACCGCGTGCTCTTCGGTCATGCGCATGATGTCGCCGAGCGGATGCTTCTGTCTTTCGAGCATCCCCATGCTCTCCGCATAGGAAATCATGGCAGCGCCGCCTGCGGCGGTGACCGTGACCAGCGGACCGTACGGAGCGGAACGCAACAGCTGCTGATACAACTCGAGCTGACTCGCCAGCGCCGCTTCCGGCAACGACTGTCGCGGCGTCGCCAGCATCGCCATGGCGACCAGATTGACGGGAGTCACCGCGGCCGCGGCATTGATTCCGACTACCACGGAGGTGGCCAGTTCCCGGATGGCGCCGCCCATCCAAAGTTCACGCGACTCGTCGCTTTCGGCGGCCGCGGCGCGCCACTGTGAGTTGTGTCTTTGCAGCACCTCATCGAGGCGAATGGGCGCGCCCAGATTGACGTGGACCTTACCGAACTTATTGCGCAACACCGACACCGAAGCTTTGATGAGGCCCAGGACGCTTTCCTCTTCTTTGGGCCGGCCCGACAGCTCGCCGATGTACGTCCTGCCCTCGACGATGCGCTCGTAGCCGAAATACACGGGCACGAAGACGACGGGCCGCTGCGGATCGCGCACGAAACTTTGCACGGTCATCGACAACATGCCGGTGCGCGGCGAGAGCAGCCGCCCGGTGCGGCTGCGCCCGCCTTCGACGAAGTATTCGAGCGGATGGCCGCGCGCCATCATGAATCCCAGATAGTTCGTGAACACCACCGCGTACAGCGCGTCGCCTTTGAATGTCCGGCGCAGGAAAAATGCGCCGCCCTTGCGCAGGAAGTGTCCGATCACCGGCAGGTTGAGATTCTCGCCCGCCGCGACATGAGGAACCGCAAAGCCCTTGCGGTAGATCACGTACGACAGCAGCAGGTAATCCATATGGCTACGGTGGCACGGCACGTAAATGATTTCCGCGCCGTCGCCGATGCCGCTCAAGTTCTCGACGTGCTCGAACTCCACTCCGTCGTACAGCCAATTCCACAAGCGGCCGAGCAGCAGCGACATGAACGTGATGAAGGATTGCGAATAATTCGCCGCGATCTCCATGGCGTACTTGCGTGCCATGAGCAGCGCGGCGCGGCGCGCTACGGGGCGTCCTTGGTCGTCCCGCGCCTTCATTTCCTGGCGCACGGCTTGCCGCACGGCCTGTGTGTGCAAGATGTGCGCCACCAGCGTCCGCCGATGCGACAGATCGGGCCCGATGGTCGAGGCGCGTTGCGCCCGCAACTCAGCGCGCAGAGATCGCAAAATGCGCCGCACGCTGCGCGGCGTACTCAAGCCCTCCTCCAGGGCATCGCGCAGCCGTATCGGTTCGCCGAAATACACCAGGGTATTGCGGCCGTTGAAAACGACATTGAGCAGCTTCTTGAAGCGTCCCACGAATGCCCAGTCTTCGGTGAACAGCAGACGCCACAGGCTCACTTCCTTGTGCGGCGCGCGACCCCAGAAGATGGCCACCGGCACCAGATCGATGTCGAAATCCGGATGCGCGGCGGCGGCGGCGGTCAGGCGCTCCAGGTATCGAGGCGCCCGCGGAATCACGCGCGTGCTGAAAAAGCCGGTGCGCCGGGTGAGTTCGAGGTAAGCCTTGCCGGCGCGCCCCTGGCCGATGGACAACCGCCGCTCGGGCGACGGCAAGCGCAGCTGCCGGCAGGCATTGTTGAGCACGGCGAGGTCCGTTTGGCTCTCATGTTCGAGCACGTAGCACACCGGATGCGGCCGCCCCGCGATCTCGGCGGCGGCGTCATCGGGCTTGATCGTGACGCGGACCCATCGCCCCAACGCCTTGCGGACGCTCCAACGCCAGGCTTGGCGCAAGCCATCGAGGGGAGTCATGTTCTGCGGCCGGGTTTACGGAGTGCTGTCGCCGCGTTCCTGGTGGTCGACCGCCTGGCGCGTGCTGTCCGCGTTCGCATCGGCGGCTTTCTGCACGTCTTGCGCTTTTTTCAGTTGCTGCGTCAGCGGATCGAACACCGTTTTCGCAGGCGGCAGCGGGGCGGCGCCCGGCGCAGCGGCGCCCGGCGAATCTGCGCTTTGCCCGGAAGAGCATCCCAGAATGAACGAAACCGCCAGCGAGACAGTCGAAATTTTGAGCATCCCCATTGCAACCTCGTAACAGCCAGCCCGCGGAGACCTTGAGTGTACAATCGTCGAGCACATGCAGTCACTCGGAGTTCGCGCATGATTCGATTCGTCTTGTTGATGTGTCTGACGGCCACCGTCTCCGCTGCGGAATCGACCGTCGATATCGACACGGCGGCGCGGGTCTACCAGGCCGCCGCCATGCGCGAACAAGTGCGTGCCTCGTTGGGAGCGATGCCGGAACACATTCGCCAACTGTTCGCCACCGATACTTCCGCAAAGTTGTCGGAATCGCAGCTCGCAGCGGTTTCGGCTGCCGCAGTGCGCGGATTTCGCATCGACGTGTTCGAAGCGCCCGCGCTGCAGGCACTGGCCGACAATCTCGACCTGCCGACCTTGACCAAGATCGAAGCATTCCTGGCGAGCGATTTAGGTAAGCGCATGGTGAGCGCCGACCTCGCCGTGGCCAAGCTCGGTGAAACGAACATCGACAAAGTCATGAGCGGTGAGATCACGGCTCCGTCGACGCCGAAGCGCGACGCCCTCTTCGACAAACTGGAGCGCGCCACGCACTCCGCGGAATCCACCGTGCAAATATTTTTGAGCATGGGGCAAGCCGTGGCGGTGGGCACGGCCATCGGTTCCGGCATGGATCCGGTCCCGGTCGGAGAGAGGGCACAAAAATCGGGCGAGGCCAGCCGCGCCGGATTGGAAGAGAACATGCGGCTGCCGATGCGCCGATTCTTGGCGTATGGATACCGCGACCTCAGCGATGCCGACCTGAAGCACCTAGTCGCTTTCTTGGAATCCACAACGGGCAAGCGCTATGTCGCGGCGTACAACGCGTCGATGGGCGCGGGATTCAATGCCATGGGTCGGCGCACCGGCGAACAACTCGGCGAAACGCTGCGCGAAATGGCACAGGCCGACATGGCGCCACCCCCGGAGGCTGTTCCGCCTGCCCGGACAGCCGCGCCGCCGGCCGGCCCTCAGCCGGCCGCGCCCTAGGAGCCTGTCTGAGTAATCTGCGTGAGCCGCGTTGGCAGTGGGAGGGAGCGGATGCAAGGCGCGTGGCGCGGTCCATAGTGGGCACTATGGGC
>Ga0326728_10010402_pt1 | contig 21793 bp, 19 predicted proteins | sample MB3enrmetagenome_FD_207602 | JGI IMG/M metagenome (GOLD analysis project Ga0326728, IMG submission 207602) | Lab enriched peat soil microbial communities from McLean, Ithaca, NY, United States - MB31MN | ecosystem: Environmental > Terrestrial > Soil > Wetlands > Peat | place: USA: New York... | reverse complement strand
AACCGCAGAGCACGCCTTGATGTACTGCGCAGGGTATCCCACAATCTGGTTCAGGACGCCGACGTATCCGGGCACCCCACCCTCTTCGCAGAGCTTCCTGAGCCGCTCGTGCCCTATCCGGTCTCCCGATATCTCGTCGGTCAGCTCCTTCTTTACCGTCGCTATCGCCACCTCGCTCGCCGCCTTGTCGAGCACCTTCCCGGCGGCGTCGACGCCTTGGCCTATCAACCCCCTCCGCCTCTCCGCCTGGGAGAGCGTCTGGTCGATTTCGTTTAGCTCCTGGGCCGCCTTCGACTGAAGCTCGAAGAGCTGGCTGGTGTTGGAGTCGAGCCGCTCCAGGAGCTGACCGAAGTTCTGCACCCTGCCGTTCAGCTCATCCAGCCTCTTGGTCTCCACGCTCAGGTTCGCGACGACCGAGTTGAGCTCGACGTCCAGCGGCGAGAGGTCCTGGCCGAGCTGTCCGAGCTTCTCCTGTACCCTTTCATTCTGCTTCCTCTTCTTCTCGATAGTGCTGCGCAGCAGCTCCTCCGCGTCCCGGACCTCGTCCAGCTGCGAGGTGAGCTCCTTCCTTCGCGCTTCGAGCTTCTCCTCACTGGACGCAATCTCGTCGACCGTGGAGGTTGAGGAGTTCACCTGCTTCCTCCTCTCCGATAGAATTATGCGAAGGTTCGGTATCGACTCCGCCTCGAGCCTCCGCATGCTTTCTTCCCTCTTCTGAAGCTCGAGCGTCAGCTGGTCGAACCTGAACTTCGTGGACTCCCGCTCCATCTGCAGCTGAGTGGGGCCCTCTCCTCCGCCCTGCACGATCTCGAGGATGAACTTGTCCTTCTCTTGCGTCGCGCCGGCTATCCTAGCCGAGAATGCGTCGCGCCGCCTCCTGACCTCGTCCAGCTTGAGGAGCTGCTCCTCCTGCTGCTTTCGCGTCGAGCTCAGCTTCTCTCGGAGCTCGTTGACCCTGCGCGATGTCTGGACGGCTTTCAGCCAGGTCACCTGCCCCTCGAGCTGCGAGTACCTGACTAGATCGTTACGCTGCTCCTCGAGGCGCTCCAGCTGGCTCTTCATCTCTCCCGTCCTAGCCAGCTCGATCTGCAGCTTGTTGTCCGCCTGCGAGAGCTGCTTCTGCGCCTCGGTCTTCTTCTCGTCGAACTTGGAGATACCGATGACCTCCTCGATCATCTTCCGCTTCTCGTCGGGGGTCTGGTCCGCGACCCTAGTCGCGGCGCCCTGCGGGATTATGTTGAGCCCACTTGGCGAGAGTCCTGAGACGTCGAGCAGGTCCGCAATGATGCTCTTCGTCGTCTTCTTCCCGTTGAGAGAATAGACGTTCTCGCCGTTGTTCCTGAGCTCCCTTGAGACCGTGACCACGTCCGTGTCCACCGGTATCTTCCTGTCGGCGTTATCGAACTGGACCGTCGAGCGGCAGCTCGTGGGCTTCTCGTCCGAGAACGAATCGCCGGCCCCCGCCTCCCTCGCCTCTCCAACCTCCTCGCCCTCACGCTTCGGGTCGTAGAGGAGGCCGGATAGCCGTCCCTGGGCAGCCCTGAGCACGCGCGGCGAGTTCTCGCCCAAGGCGAAGAGTATAGCGTCTGCGATGTTCGATTTGCCGCTGCCGTTCGGTCCTGTGACCACGTTGAGCCCTGGTTCGAAGGTTATCGTGAGAGTCTTAGGCCCAAACGACTTGAAACCCTTGACTTCCAGCCTGCGGATATAACCCATCTCGAAGCTCCGTTGACATTTCCACGGAATCATTCCGATATAAGCATGCTGAAGGAGAGCCAGCGCCACGTCGTCAGTTGCGCGTCGCGGCGAACGCGTTCGAATACAAGTGCCCGTTCTCATTTCACGCAACGCTATAAACCGAGGAAGTGGAGCGGCATGCGATGAGCACGTTCAAGCAACGGCGTGAGAGGTTGCTCCTCCTGGCATCCAAGTTCGACAACGTCGTGGTGTCGAATCCGAAGAACCTGTTCTACCTCACCGACTACTGGGGAGGAGGGATAGGGGTAGTCCGACCCGACTCCACCATCCTGGTGACCTCGGTGATGGAGGAGAGGAGGGCGACGGAGACCGGGCGAGAGGTCGAGGTGGTGGCCGCTCAGGGCCAGCTCGCAATGAGGCAGGCGGTGAAGAGGATCCTGGCGAGCGGGAAGACCCTGATGGATGGGCATGACGAGCACCTGAGCGGTGCCGTCGACGAGAAGCTCTTCATCCAGGCAAGGCGGAGAAAGGACGCAGAGGAGGTCTCCAGGATAAAGGAGGCCAGCGAGCGCATCGACCTCATCTACAAGATGCTCGAGAAGACCATCAGGCCGGGTCTGACCGAGCGGGCGATAGCATCGGAGGTCATGAAGCTGGCCACCGCGGAAGGGCTGTCCCCGCTTGCCTCAGAGGGCTCGCTCAGCCCGATAATACTAGGGTCTGGGGAGAACTCCGCATATCCCCACGTGGAGCTCACGGACAGGAAGGTCCGGGTCGGCGACATGGTCATCGCGGACATATTCTTCCGCTACCATGGTTACTGCTCTGACTGCACTCGCACCTACGCGGTCGGAAGGGTCTCGAAGGAACGGCGGGAAGGGTATCAAGCGGTCCTCGAGGCAGAGCGACACGGAATCGAGATGGTGAAGGTGGGAGCGCCGGGGCGAGAGGTGCACGAGGGCGTGAAGGACACACTGAGGAAGTACGGCCTGGACAAGTACTTCACCCACGGGACCGGCCACGGCGTCGGGATCGACATCCATGAATCGCCCTCCCTGGGAGGGAAGAGCACGGACGTACTCCAGAAGGGCGACGTTGTCACGGTAGAGCCGGGAATCTACATCCCTGGAGACTACGGCGTCAGGATAGAGGACACCATGCTGGTCGACGGCGGAGCGAAGGTGCTCACCGATTACACGAGGGAGCTCCTGGTGCTCTAGTGGGCCGGGGGACCGAACTCGTATACGTCCACGCGAGGCGAGAGGCGGTCCTCCTGCAGCGCGCGGGCCACAGACGCGGCGTCCTCCTCGAAGACGAGGGCGTGGACCGCGTGCCCAACCATGTTCTGGCTGGCGCCTATCGCGCCCTTCATCCTCGCAATCTTGGCGAGGTGGCGAACCTCCGGAGTCTCCACCCCGAGGCTCTCCGAGAAGACCTCGCCCGCCCGCACGAGGCTCTCCAACGTGAGGTCTGAGGCTCGGGCGAGCGCGTCGTCCCCCAACCTGTTCACCTTCTCCTTCATCTTCGAGGAGGAGAGAATGATGCTCTTCTCGTACGGCGCGAGGGACGCGGTCACGATGCGCAGGTCCCTCGGGACGGAGACGCTGCGAACCTCTGCGATGCCGGGGCCGCCGGCCCTCGTCATGATTCCCGCCCCTCCATGTTCGTAGATGACTGAGACCGTCCCCAGCCCGGTGCGGCACAGGATGTCTGCTGCATGTGCGTGGAAGGCGAGATCGGTCTTGGACTCCCGTATCCCCAAGGCGGACGCAACCGCCACGACCCCGGACAGGGCCGATGCGGCGCTCGCTCCGAACCCGTATCCTATCGGGACCTCCACGGTCTGGTCGACCCTTACAGAGGCGTCGGCACCGCCTGCGGAGTGGAGAAGGAGCTCGATGGCCGCCTTGGTCGTCGTCGCTTCGTAACTGGCGTCACCGTTGACGACGACTTCGACCCCCTTTCCCCTCTGACCCTGCACTACCTCGGCCGAGCTGCGCACTCCCTTGGAAAGCATGTACCCACCCCCGGTTGCGCCGACGTGCTGAAGGTCGGGCGGCGACGCTGACAGCCCCTCGTCATGAATTGAAAAGAAGTTCGTGATTGCCGCGGGCGCGAACGCCTCAGGGGACCTCATCTCAGTTCTGCCGCCGCGTCGTGATTGCCACACCCGCCGCAGGGACGACTATCACTAGTCCGATTAGGCCCAGGGCGATGTCGTCGGTCAGGGCCGGGTAGCCGGAGAGTCCCAACACTCCCGGCAGATAGATCACCACGAGGCCTATCAGCACCAGTGCGAGCAACAGAGAGACGATGAGCGAGGTTCTCAGGCCGGTCTCCGACCAGGTCGGAATGGACGAGATGATCGACGAGCGGCCCCTGAGCGGTTTGACCGCTCGCACGAGGAACGGCACCACGATGATTACTACGGGGATCATCGTCAAGCTCCAGAAGATTGTGAAACCAAAGATCAGGGCTACCGAGTAGTAGCTCGCCACTATCGGCTTCAGGGCAGTGAAGACGCTCGCCCCAAAGAGCACAATTGACGTCGCAGCGATGAGGTTCCCGAGCGTGACGAATGAGACCGTACCCGCGACGAACCCGCCCCACGACCTGTACCTCTTGACGAACCACCCGAAGAGCAGGAAGGCGAGGAAGTTCGCGGGGACGCCGGCAATCAGGCTCAGCGCCGGGTTCGTGCTGCCCGCGGGAGTGAGGAAAAAAGCGTCCCCGATGAACGTGCCCAGACCGGCCCCGATCGCCACCGACCACGTGTCGCAGACGACTGCGAAGAACGCAGGGACGAAGATACCTATGAGGAGCTCGCCAACACCCCACGGCGTGTGTATGAAACCGGTGATGCCCTTCGCGACCGCATAGAGGACGGCGGTCATCGCGATTATCGCAACCTTCGACGAAACGGGCGTCGGACTTGAATCGGTCATTTGAGGAGAAGAAAGAACGGGGGTCGAAGCTCCGTATATCAAGATAACCTATAAATAATATAGAGAACTCTATATTTTGCATGCAGACGAGGAAAGTCCTCGAGATGGGCGGCGGGACCATGCTCATCTCGCTCCCCAAGGCATGGGCGAGAAGGAACAACATCGTGAGGGGCGCGTCGGTGCTGGTCGAGGAGACGTCGCCCCGCAGACTCATGGTGAGCCCGATCTCCGGTGAAGAGGAAGATTTCAGGACCGTGCTGATAGAGTATCCCAAGGAGAACCCCTCTTACCTGTCGAACGACGTGACGGGCGCCTATCTGATCGGAAGCGACGTCATCAAGATCCAGGGGAAGCAGATGATCACGAGGGAGGACAGGGAGCGGATGAAGACGACCATCCGAAGGCTCGTGGGACTCGAGATCATGGACGAGGACTCGAAGAGCATGACGCTGCAGTTCCTCCCTGAGCCTTCAACCCTAGACCCGGAGAAGATAGTGAGGAGGATGGGCAGCCTCACCCAAGGCATGCTAAGAGACACGGGCGAGGCCCTCTCCAAGGGAGAGGAGAAGATGCTCACGCTCATCGCCGAGAGGGACGACGAGGTCGACAGGCTCTACTTCCTACTGGTGCGGGCGATAAGGACCGCCACCATGGACCCGGAGGTGGCTGAGAGGTACAACCTGGCTCCCGTTGAGTGCCTCGATTACCGCGTGCTGGCCAGCTTCCTCGAGAGCCTGGGCGACACCATCAGCGAGTTCACAAAGATGACACCTGACCTTCTCGTCCTCGCAAAGATGGAGGAGACCCGAGAGGCCTTCGAGCTGCTCGAGCGGATGGAAGAGGTGTCGATACGGATGTTCCTGGACAGAAACTCGGGCCAGAGCAGGAAGGCACATCTCGAAGTGGAGTCCATGCAGCAGAGGGTGAACGAGCTCTCTAGGAGAATAGCGCAGCCGAAGAGCGTCTCGACCCGGACCGTGGTCGACCTGCTCAGCATGCTCGAGAGGGTCGCGAAGATATTCGTGGACATCAGCGACCTCGCGCAGCCGACCTACAGGTTCAAGAACGACGTGGGTCCGGGCCAGAAGGCCAAGGTTTAGGGAAGCGACCTACGTTGCGCGTCTCCGGCGTGCAATCGAAGGCCCGAAGGCACCGGAGGATAGACCCGCCATGGCGTTTCTGTTCTGCTGCTGGAAACATCCTGACACTATGGCGAGTCCTCGGGTTTTTCCCGTTCTAGAGGTTAGGATTAATACCAGTTCCTGCGTCAACAGAACCGAGGAGTCATGCGGACCACAAGGGTCTTTGGGACGATCGTCCTGGTCGTTCTCGTTCTAGCCCTGGCGCTCATGCTGCCGTTCGCTGTCCATGCGGGTAGCTCCGCGACATCGGTTGGGACGAGTACCGAGAGCAGCTCAACTACCACGTCCTCGTCCACGACGTCTTCGACTACAACCGTCGTCACGCCAGGGCAGACGAGCACATTCGCCGACTCGCAGCACGGCCTCCAGCTGCGTCTATCCATAAGCACGGACCTAGCAATCACGGGCGCGAACGTCGTCTCAGTGAACGTCAGTGAATTCAACACGCTAAGCGGTCCGAACAACGTGACAATGTCGAGCCAGTGGCAGACACAGGCGGCGCTGAGCTCCTGCCCCAACACGAATTTCCAACCGTTCGGAATCGCAGTCTACCTGGGGCACTTCACAGCGCAGAACGTGTCTCAGGGCAGCCAGCTTCAGATATTCCCGATAACGGCGTGCCCGATGTACATCAGACTAATCACAGGCTATCTTTTCCAGCCGAACAGCGACGTGGCGACCGTGCTGCCGGGTTCGGGACCGACGCCGATGACGGCTAGCGTTGATATCAACGGGACCTACTCCGGCCTCGGACAATCTCTGCCGCTGAACCCAGGAACATACACGGTCGTGGCTGCAGATGAGTGGGGCGCTCTTGCATTCCTCTATTTCGAAGTTAGCGCTCCTCTCCCGAGTTGACGGTCACTAGCTCTCACAGGGACCGCAGGCTGGCGCCATGTTCGGAGCCCAGGGTCGGCGCCTAGGTGGTCGGGCTGAACTTTGCCTCTGACGCGACCTCGTCCACCCTTCGCAGCGCATCGGGGTCAAGGTCGATGTCGAGCGCACCGACGTCATCCTCGAGCTGGCTCAGCCTAGTTATTCCCACGATCGGGACGATGGTTACCCCGAACCTCTCCTGCATCTTCAGCAGCCACGCGAGCGCGAGCTGCGGGAGAGTTATCCCCTTCTCCTTGGCGATTGTGCCCAGCTTCGAGACAGCCTTCGATAGCGCTGGATCCACGAACCATTCGGCGTCGGCGGCATACGATGCGCGGCTGCCCTTGTCCACGCCGTTCACGTACTTGCCCGACAGCACCCCCTGGGCGAGCGGGCTGTAGGGGAGGACGGTCATCCTGTACTTCTTTGCGACGGGAAAGTTCTTCTCGGCGTCCCTCTGAAGCAGGTTGTAGAGTTCCTGCATCGACACGAAGCCCTCGAGATGTCGGCCTTCTGCCACCTCCATCATCTCAGCTGCCTCCTCCGCAGGGTAGTTGCTCTCGCCGATATAGCGCACCATCCCTCGGTCGATCAGGTTGTTCAGGGTCTTGAGCGTCTCGAGCCTCGGAGTGAGCGGGTCGGGGGAATGGAGCTGGTAGAGGTCGATGTACTCCGTCTGAAGCCTCCTCAGCGACTCGCTGACCTGCCACAGGATGTGCTTTCTTGAGAGTCCCTCGCCGTTCGCCCAGGGCTTCATCTGCGCACGCACCTTCGTTGCAATCACGAAGTATTCACGGTCAAAGTCTTTCAGGACCCTTCCGATGGCCTTCTCGGAGCCACCACCGTGGTCCAGGTCGGTCGGCGACATCCGCCCGTGATACCGATTCGCGGTGTCGATGAAGTTGATCCCGTAGTCGACCGCCTTGCGGAGGACCCTCCGCAGCTCCTCGATATCCACCGTCTCGACGCGCGACTCGTCGAGCCTGCCGGATCCTGGCAGCTGCCATCCTCCGATGCCGAACTGGGAGACGAGAAGGCCGGAGCCGCCGAGGTTAACGTACTTCAAAGACCGTTCGAACTCCAGGCGACCGTATTTAATTCCTCGGAGTGGCTCAGAAGATCAGGCTCCGCGAAGGGAGCTGGGGCGACCGACGGCTCACTCGTGACCGGCCCGTCTTCTGTTCGGGCCGTCTGGGCCCGCACGCTAAAATACTTGTCTTTTCATCCTCAGCCCTTGCCTTCATCGAGGTCTTCTGCGGGCAGTGAGAGGCGATCTAGGGCGAACGCTCCTGAAAACATCCGAGGGAGGGGTACCCGGGTTCTGGGCGAGCAGCGAAGATCGAAGTACATCTTCGTCATCGGGGGAGTGATGTCGGGGCTCGGGAAGGGCATAACCACCTCTTCTCTCGCGAAGCTGCTCCAGCTCTCCGGCATGAGGGTGACCTGCATCAAGGTGGACCCATACCTGAACTTCGATGCGGGGACGATGAATCCCATCGCCCACGGCGAGGTCTTCGTGACGGACGATGGAGGGGAGACCGACATGGACATCGGGAACTACGAGAGGTTCCTCAACGAGGACCTCAGCAAGGAGAACAACATCACGACCGGCCAGGTCTACAGGAGGGTCATCGAAGACGAGAGGAGGGGAAGGTACCTGGGCAAGTGTGTCCAGATTATTCCCCACATCACCGACGAGATAAAGAGGAGGATCAGGGGCATTGCGGCCGATTCGCACGCAGACGTTATCGTGGTTGAGTGCGGAGGGACAGTGGGCGACATCGAGAGCCAGCCCTTCATCGAGGCGTTCAGGCAGATGAGGCTCGAGGACGGCGTATCGAACACCTTCTTCGTTCACGTCACTCTTGCGCCGCAGCTCGACGTCGTGGGCGAGATGAAGACCAAGCCCACCCAACACAGCGTCCAGGAGCTGAGGAGGATAGGGATTCAACCGGACATGATCATCGTGAGGAGCACCAACCCTCTGCCGAAGGAAGCGCGGGAGAAGATCGCGCTCTTCACGAGCGTGCCCAACGAGAGCGTCATCTCAAACCCTGACCTCTCGTCGATATACGAGGTCCCGGAGGCCCTCTTCAGGGAGGGAGTGCTAAGACCGATATCGACCCAGCTGCGAATCAGGAACAGGCACACCGACCTCTCCTCTTGGAGGAGGGTGGCTTCGCGTTTCGTCGAATTCCGGGATAGCGTGACGGTCGCGGTGGTCGGCAAGTACGTCACACTGAACGACGCCTATGTGAGCGTGAACCAGGCACTGCAGCACGCCGCGGCCGCCAACGACGTGGGCCTTCGCATCCGATGGGTCGAATCCGAGGAGTTCGAGGGTGAAGCGTCGAAGCTCAAGGCGCTAGACTCGGTGGACGGCATAGTGCTCCCCCAGGGCTACGGCAGCAGGGGAACCGAGGGCAAGATCGCGACGGCCAACTACGCAAGGGAAAAGCGGATCCCCCTCCTCGGGCTGTGCTTTGGGTTCCAGCTTTCGATCGTCTCGTTCGCCAGAAACGTGCTCGGCCTCAAGAAGGCCAACTCGACCGAGATAGACCTGGTCACCCCCGACCCTGTGATCGACCTGCTCCCTGAGCAGAGGACGGTCACGGACCTCGGTGGGACCATGAGACTCGGTGGCCACGACATCTCGCTCCTGAAGCCCAGCCTCGCCTTCGACGTCTACGGGAAGACGACGATCAGGGGAAGGCATAGGCACAGGTTCGAACTGAATCAGAGTTACATAGAACGCTTCGAAGAGAACGGCATGCACTTCTCAGCGTTCAGCGACGGCGGAAGGAGAGCGGAGATACTGGAGCTCAAGGACCACCCGTTCTATATGGGGACCCAGTATCATCCGGAGTATTGCAGCAGGCCCGAGGCGCCCGAGCCGATCTTTGCCGCCTTCATGAAGGCGGCACTGAAGAACGGTGACAGAGAAAAGGTCAGCGTCACGGTCTAGCCCTCGCCGACGTAGGCGCGCGCCACCCTGAGGGCGAGCTGGACCACCTCCTCCGCGTCGCCTGCGAAGAGATACAGCCCCGGCTCGATGCCAGGGCCTCCGGGGTCAACGAGCGCCTCTACAGGGGTAGTCGAGCGGCCGAGCTTCCCCCGCAGATCACCCAGCATCTTGGCGTCCGTCCTGTGCGCCCGCGACTCGTCGAGGTTCAGCGACCTCAGTCCGATGGTGCTCAGCACCCGGCCCATCTTCAGGTCGTATCTCAGGTTGATCGCAGCCCTTACAGAACGGTCGTGCGACATGACCGCCAGGAGGATGTTCGCCACGTGCGTGGATGCCCCGTACTCCGGGCGCATGAAAGAGCGAGGCATCCCCCTGACCTTCACGATCCGTCCGGGTACCGCGACCACGTCTTGAACGGAAGAAGCACCCTCCCTGGCGTAGGCGATATTGACGGAGACCTCCGGCATGACGCGGACGAATATGGAGGACGCCTCGATCTTCCGGACAGCCTCTGCGACGTGCTCGACCGCATCCCCCTCCCTGGGTCCCTCGCGCGCCCCGAAGGTCTTAATGCACATGTCGCACTGCGCAAGCGAGGGTTGTCGTGACCTGTGCGCCGCGCACAGGGCACCTCTCCCCAGGATGTCCGACCAGATGGAGTAGAGCGTGTTCACGGCGTAGACGGGGTCCTTCTTCATGTCCTCGGCCAGCAGTGAAGCATAGACCTCGCCGTCTTCTTCTGATACCCCCAGACGGTTCAGGAGGGCCCTCGCCCTCCCCTGTGACCTCAGGTAGATGCTGACTGACGCTTGGGTGACTCCGAGCATCGCCGCAATCTTGCCCTGTGAGAATCCTTGTTGGCTGAGCCTGATGGTGGTCATCTCCCTCATCGCAGGTAGGAACGAATCCGCCATCAGCTCGCAAGGTGGGTGCATGTGATAAGTGACTTGTGAAGTAATTTATAAGCTTCTGCGTCAGCGCGATCACAGTCCTTTGACTGACCAACGGCCGACAACCACGCTTGAAGACGGCAGCGTGGCTGCGGAGACGCCGCCCAGGAGAGGCCCTCCCCCCAGCGTGAAGTTGGCTGTGGTCGCAATCTTCTCGGCCATAATCGCCTTCGCTACCATCTTCTCGATACCTACGCCAACACTCCCCGCTCTCTACGAGATCACCTGGGCACCTGCAATCTACTTCATGCTCTCCATCCTCTCGGACCGGTGGACGGCCTTCAGCGCCACTTCCATCGGCTCCTTCATTGGGGAGGCGTACAACGTCGCCTTCAAGGGAGGCGGCTCGCCGATCTACCCGCTCGGGATGATCTGGGCGAGAGGTCCCGAAGTGTTGATCATCGCGTGGGCGGCTTCAAGGGGTCCTAAGGCGTGGACGGTAGCCATGGTGGTAGGCACGGTGTACGAGACGCTCGCCTTCCTGCTCTCCGATGCGATATTCTACGCATATGGTCTGTTCCAGTATCCGAACCAGGGCGGGTTGTTGAAGGGGCTGGAGTTCGCGGCCATCCCTGGTGGGGACCTGGGCACGCTCGTGGACCTCGCGTTCATACCCCTCGGACTGGCCCTCATCTACGCGGCTCGCCCTGCCTTCCGCAGGCTCGGGTTCACAGTGAAACCTTCAAGAGCGTAGGACGACGGAGCCCCAACCGGAAGATACCCCCTGTCCACCGTTGACGTTGCGGCCGGCCTGATCAAGCAGCTGAAGACCGAGGAGTGGCAGGCGCTGAGGGGTCTCGAGAGGGCGATGTTCGGAGGGAGGAGCACCGACGTCGAGGCGGTCAGCAGGCTGAGCCACCTGCCGCGGGATAGAGCGACGTTCGCACTCGCAGAGCTGAACAAGAAGCGGCTCGTCGGCTCGAACGGGGACAACTTCGTGCTGTACACCAGCGCCCTCGACCTTCTCGCCCTGAAGCACTACGCCGACGCGGACCGTGCGATGGCACTGGGCAAGCTGATAGCCAAGGGGAAGGAGTCAGACGTCTACGAGGTGCTCTCCGCGAAGAGCGAGCTCTTCGCGTTGAAGTTCTTCAGGCTCGGAAGGAGCAGCTTCAGGGACGTCAGGAGGAAGAGGGCGTCTTCGACGAGCGAGACGCACAGCTGGATTTCAAGCAACAACAACGCGGCGAAACACGAGTTCGCGGCCATCCGGAAGCTCCGGGCTGTCACGGAGAACGTGCCGGACGCGATCGACCAGAACAGACACACGGTCCTGCTCAGGGAGCTCCCAGGGGTCAGGCTGGCGGTCAGGCCCGACCTCGTCGACCCCGAGGGGATACTAACGATGATACTTCGGACGGAGCGGGACGCCTACGTCAAGGCCGGGATGATCAACGGCGACCTGAGCGAGTACAACATACTTACGGAGGGGACGAGGGTCTGGCTGATAGACTGGCCGCAGTGGGTGGCCCCCAGCCATCCCAACGCGCAGGAGCTGTTGAGGAGAGATACCAGGGCGGTCCTTCAGTTCTTCGAGAGAGCCTACGGAATCGGCGCGGACCTGGACAGGTCGCTGTCGTACGTGAAGGGCGAGTGGAACGGCGACGCCTCGGAGCTCATCCTCAGAAGAGGACGATCTTCTGGTCAAGGATCAGCGTAGTGACGTCCCGAATCCCGGCAAGCGAGTCGTCTAGTATCGACCGTATCTCGGGTTCGACCTGAGAGAGCGACCTCCCCTTCTCCAGAACCACTGCGGCGCTCGCGATCTGGGGTTGGTCGATCGGGCTCCCGATCCTGCTGAGGATCCGCACATAAGCCTCCCTCACGCCCTTCACCTCCTTTGCGATCTTGTCCGCCGTGAGTATCGCCACGGCGGTTCACAGGATTCTTCCCGGCGGTGGCCTCCATCGAGTACTGGCGCATCGGCGAGATGAGGCCGTTGACCCTGTTCCCCCGTCCCGTGTTGCCGTCGTCTCCCTGCTCGGCGGAGGTGCCGGTGACCGTTAGGTAGTAGCTTCCCTTCCGGGGGTCGTCCCCGCTGTTGAGCCTGAGCGACGTCTCGTACGGGGCCTTGGACAAGAGGTCCTCCACCGCGTTCCTGACGTCGCCGACGACGCTCGCGTAGTGGCTCGCGTCCGGTACCTGCCCGCTCACCATCGCTGCCGCCACGGTGATGTTCAGCTTGTCCTTGACGCGCATGCCCATGACCTTGACGTCCTCGCCGACCTCCGGGTACTTCTTCTTGAACCTCGGCGCGTTGAGGAGCTGCTCGATGTCGAAGACGGCCCGCTCTGTGGCCGAGAGGGGCGCAAACCCGACGCCCACGGAGGTGTCGTTGGCCACCGGCATCTCCTTCTTGCGGAGGAAGACCGAGATCAGGTCCGGGGACCCCTCTCTGATCATGGTCTCGAGGCGGACGTGCTTCTTGGGGTCGAGGAAGCGCATCGTCGAGCGCAGGTAGCCGTCGATGGCGTCCTTCGACAACCGCTCGACAGGGACCTCCTGCTCCCTCCCCCGGATCTTGACCCGGGCGGTAGCCCTACCCGCGACGAGGATGTAGATCGGGTCGATCACCCGGCCTCCGCCGAAGACCGCGTCGGACCTGCCCCCCACTAGCAGGCCCTTGTCGACGTTGTGGTGAAATATGACGCCGAAGTTGTCAAGGTAATACTTCGAGAGCGCTATGGAGACGGCCTCGCAGGCCCCATCGATCATGCTGTCGGGGTGGCCGATCCCCTTTCTCTCGACCAGTTCGACTTCTAGGTCCGCGACGCAGTCTGAAAGCCTTTCAACGTGCAGCGAGCGCGCCAAACCCGTCAATTCACCGACTAGATCGAGGACTCAAGGCGGATGTAGAGGACGTTGTTCCCCCTGATCACGACCTTGCCGTAGTTGGCGGAGAGCTTGCCGTTCTCATACTCCTCGGCGTCCACCAGAATCACGTTCATGTAGGGGTCGACGTTTGAGACCTTGCCCCTGTACTCGATGTCGTTCTTCAGGCGAACCCATGCGGACTTGCTAATCGACTTTTGTAGAACGCTCAACGGCTTCTTCGAGTTTTGCTGTGCTGACGAGTTCACTTGAGAGCTATATTCTAGACTTTGCATCGGGATAAAAATGTATCTGAGCAAAATATGAATCCGTCGCGGCCGCCCGCAAAGAGATTAAAGGGATAGCCCACCGCCGGCGTGAACGACGATGGTTGGGTACGTGTGACCGAACGCGAGGAAGAGCGGCTTGAGCAGGGTAGCGCGCAGCGCTGAGGAGTCAGGGGTGATCAGCCTCAAGTACGCGCTCGAGCTCGCCAGGCGCAGGTTGGTCTTCTCATCGGGCTCGAGGGCCATAGACGGCCTGCTCGACGGCGGCTTCAGGACCGGTGAGAGCGTCGAAGTATTCGGGGAGAGCAACACGGGCAAAACCCAGTTAGCCATGCAGGCCACTCTCTCCCCGGTGGCGAAGGGCCACACGGCAGCCTTCATCGACACAGAGGGCACGTTCAGGCCGGAGAGGCTGGCGAGGATGGCGGAGCTTCGAGGTATGGACCCCAACCTCGTGCTCTCCCGGGTCTACTTTGTGCGCGCGGAGAGCACTACCCAGCAGTGGGAGGCCCTCAGAAACAGCCAGAAGCTCGAGGGCTGCAGGATGGTCGCCGTCGACACCGTCACGAAGAACTTCACGCTAGAGTATGGAGGGGCGAAGCTGGCCGCAAGGCGGCAGACCGCGCTCGCCGCCTACCTCAACCGACTCGACTGGGACGCGTTCGCCCACGACAGGGCGATAATCCTGACGAACCGGGTAGCATCCGTCGGGGGCCCTGATACAGCTAGCGTAAGAAGGGATGTGGACATCGGCGGCGAGACGCTCAGGCGCGGCGTCCAGAGGGTGCTGCAGCTCCAGAGGAGGGGAGGACTGGTCCACGCGACCCTGATCGGGGCGGAAGGGCGCGAAACGGACACGAGGATAACCGAAAGCGGCCTGGAATAGCCCGATTCCAGACAACTCCGAGAATCTTTCGCCGTTTTCTTCCATCAAGCATTTATTCTTCGTTTTCACTAGGTCATGTGTTTATGCTTTCTAGCAGTATGCTGAGAGAGGAAGTGGACTCGATTGTGGAGCTGGTCGCGCAGGGCCATGCGGACGAGGCGAGGCAGAGGCTGAACAGCCTGGTTCCTAACGTCTCCTCGGAGTACGGTCGGGGCGCTTCGCTCGCGCTGAACGGTATACTGAACGTCATAGAGAACAAGAGCACGGACAGGATGGCAAACCACGAGAAGATCCTGCGGGCGACGGAGAGGATTCCAAAGTCGCAGACCATGGACGACATGGACAAGGGTTATCTCCAGACCATGTCAAAGTGGGCGAAGAAGCCCAAGGAAGGGTCCAAGGAGCCGAGCAACGACATGCTCAAAGATTCAGCGAATTCAACCCAATCGTAAAACAGAGTATCCAGACGAAAAGGAAGATCATAATGTAGGTACCGATCGCGGTCGTTACGAGCTTCGTGGTCTGATCCGGTCTTATCTTCTTCCCCCAGACGAACCTCACTATGTAATAGGAACCCATGAAGACCACCGCGCCGAAGAGCAACCCGCTTACGTAGTCCTTCCCGAAGAGGTAGTCGACCACAAGACCCGTTATGGCTGCGAGCCCGGACCTGAGCCAGAAGATTCTGTCGAGGACCGACACGTGCACGCTACGTCCGTCTCCTCCGCAGCCCACGCGCGACGACGATCATCAGGACTCTACTTCTTCGAACCCGACCGCTATGGGCTAATAAAAGATTGGCCTGACAGGGCATAGGTTATAATTCTGGCAACCGGCCCGCACGCCGAGCTGTGACGACGATGGAGGAGACGAACAGAGCGACTGCTTTGAATCGCGCTGAAAGGCCGAGCGTCGCCTCCGCACCATCGGTGTCCGGCTTGGAGATTCACGTCGTCGTAAGGGAGCTCGAATCGCTCGTCGGGAGCTACGTCTCGAACATCCATGGTCTCGGAGAGGCCCAGCTCTTCAGGCTGAAGAAAGCAGGTGGAGAATCGGAGAGAGAGCAAGAGGTCGACCTAATCGTCTCGCCGAGGTATGGCGCGTGGGTAACTCGAAACCCCGGCTACACGGCCACGGCCGAGTTCACCACCGCACTCCGCGGGGAGCTCCTCCGCCGCAAGCTCGACAGCGTCTCCCAGTGCGGATTTGACAGGGTCATAATCTTCCGCTTCTCGGGCAAGGAAGACCGAGTCCGGCTGGTACTGGAGCTGATCCCGCCGGGGAACCTAATTGTGACGGACAGTGATGACAGGATAATCCTCGCACTCAGGGAATCGAGGGGCGGCTCCAGGAGCATCGCAAGGGGGAGGCTCTACGCGCCACCACCGCAGACCCGTGGCTCGATTGACAAGCTGGACGAGAAGTCCCTGATGGAGTCGTTTGCGAAGGAGAAGACCGCAGGCAAGGCTCTGGGGAGGGGAATCTCGCTTCCCAGAAAGTACGTGGACGAGATCCTCGCCCGTGCCGCCCTACAGCAGGACGACCCCGCCTCAGGCGTGTCTCCGGGGAAGGTAACGGAGATCGTCGCGATAGTGAGGGAGCTGATAGCGAGCCTAGACTCCCCGTCGCCCGCGCTGGTGGAGAGGAACGGGGCGATCGAGCTGATGTCCGTCTCCCCGGCTCCGGGGGCGACGGTCGTCGAGCGCGGGGAGACTATGAGCGACCTCATGGACGAGGTCTTCACACCCAGGCTCGTTGATCAGGAAGAGCACCAGAAGGACGTAGTGGGCAACGACGGTCAGGAGAACCAGAAGGCGAGAGAGCTCGAGGTGACGCTTCAGAGGCTGGGTGAGCAGGTCGCAGAACTGAGGAACAGGGGGGCAAAGATGCGTGAACTCGCCAACGCGGTCAGGACCGCATCGTCGCCCGAGGAGGCGAGGGCACTGATGGCCGAGGCGCGGGTCGAGGGCGAGGGAGAGACGCGCCAGCTCGAAGAGGAGTCAAACGCGTCGATCGCGTCGCGCCTGTACGACGAGGCGAAGAGGAGCGAGGCGGAGGCCACGAGGATAAGAGAGGCAGAGATGCGGATGACCGTGCGGCTGGAGAAGGAGAGGAGCAGGTCGCACGTCCCGACTTCGAGGGTGAAGCTCGTAAAGAGAGACAAGAAGGAGTGGTACGAGAAATTCAGGTGGTTCTTCACGACGGGAGGAAGGCTCGCGATCGGAGGCAGGGACGCCCAATCGAACTCGTTACTACTGAAGAAGCACACAGACGACCGCGATGTGGTCTACCACGCGGACCTCTTCGGCTCGCCGTTCTTCGTGCTCAAGGATGGGAACGGAAAGCAGACGGACGCGGAGGTGCGTCAGCTCGGGCAGGCAACGGCCGCCTTCAGCAGCGCCTGGAAGACGGGCCTGGCGGCGGCGGACGCGTACTGGGTGGATCCCGGGCAGGTGAGCTCCTCGGCCCCGAGCGGGGAGTACCTCGCGAAGGGGTCGTTCGTGATAAAGGGGAACAAGAACTTCGTTAATCGGAACCCCGTGGAGGTGTCCGTTGGAGTGGACGGGAAGGGCACGGTGATAGCAGGGCCTGAGGAGGCTATGATCAGGCTGTCGCGCGCCCACATAACCCTGATCCCCCACAGAGAGAAGGCCTCGGACACGGCGAAGAAGGTCCTCTTCGAACTGAGAAGGTACTTCCCCCGAGAGCTCGAAGGGACATCCGTGGACGATGTGCTGAGGGTCCTCCCCGCCGGCGGAGGGAAGGTCGTGAGGAGGAGAGAGAACTGGAAGAACCTGTCGGAAAAGGGCGGACCGGACCAGCGAGAGAACGAGGCGGCCCCGGGCCCGTGAGGCGCGACCGGTGCGCCATGGCGTCGCGCATCAAGGCACTGACCATCGATGATCTACTCTCCGTTTCTCCAGCCCGTAGCGCCGAAGCGGAGAGAATTGAAGCGGGCGGCTCGCGTTCCGGAACCCCGCGGGACGCGGCGCTCGTTGCGAACTTCCTAGCCTAGCGTCACGGGGTTGGCGTTGTTCTAGAGCGTAGACTTATCACGGGTTCTGGACGGGTGACCCGCTATGTGGAGAGAGAGGCTCGCCCGAGTTGCAAAGAGGCCGGTGCGAACGGCGCTCGAGCTAGGGGTGGTCGCCGCGTCGCTCTACCTCCTGGGCGCCTGGCTCCACATTCCCTACGGGGGAGGGCACGTCTACAGCGACATCGTGACCGTCTTCCAGAACAGGTTCGACTCGGTGTCCTTCTCCATCCACAACCTCCCGTATGTCAACACCTTCGTCGAGTATCCCCCTCTGACCGCCTACTTCATCTACATCATGGGCGTCCTTGGCGCTTACGTTCCCCTCTCTCCTGGATTGGGGCTCCTCGACAACTACTACGTCTACTCGACGATCTTCCTGTCGATTCCGACGTTCCTCATGATCCCGGAGCTCCTCAAGATCTGCGAGATCCTGGGAGTGAGGAGGATGGGCAGGAGAACTCTGCTCTTCTATGTGGCGACTCCTTCCTTCATGATCATGATACTGGTCAACTGGTACATCATCGGGGTCTATCTCGCGACCCTTGGGCTGAGGAAGTACCTTCAGGGCTCGAGGTGGGCGAGCGGAGTTCTCTTCGGCGTCTCGGCCGGCTCCAATCTCGTCACCGCGGCTCCCGCGCTCGGGCTTCTCGTGACCGCGGAGAAGTGGAGGGAGAGGGTCATATTCGCCTTCGCCGTTTTGGCGACCTACCTGGTCATCAACCTCCCGTTCATCGCCGCCAACCGCGCGCTCTGGCTCTCGTTCTGGAGCTACCAGGCAGGCTGGTACATCGAAGGATCCTGGATGCTCGCCTTCCTGACCAACGAGTCGCCCCTCCGGCACTACATCTTCCCTGCGCTCTTCGTCGCGCTCTTCGCTGCAGTCCTCGTAGCCTACTTGAAGCAGAGGAAGCAGGCGGTGACCGCGAGGCAGAAGGCCATGCTAGCCGTGAAGGTCTCCTTGCTGCTGACCCTCGCGTACCTATTTTCGACCTACGTCTTCACTCCGCAGTTGAACCTGTTGCTCCTCCCCTTCTTCGTCTTCGCACCGATCTCGAGAAGGTACTGGGAGTTCCTCGCGTTCGAGTCCGTGAACGCACTGGTCATACTCTGGGGCTTCTCCCAACCTTTGCTGGTCTTCGGGATCAACATACCCACTCCGGTCCTGTTCGCGTCCGTCTGGGTCTCCCCGATCCAGGCCCTGGCGGTGCTCAGGTCGCTCTGGGTAGGGAAGTTCCTCATCTACGACGGCCTGATAAAGCAGCGCTCCTTCCTGAAGCCAGAGAAGCCCGTTCAGCGGCAGACGACGCTGGATGCCGGTTGGCTCACACCGCGGGCGAGGCAGCACGACGGCGGCTCCGAATCCAAGGACCAACCGCCGACGTAACACTTTAACCCACACGGTGTGCGACCCGCACCCTCGATGTCCGAGGAGCCTATACGATCGAGCTACCTCTTCTTGCCGACGTACGCGCCTACCGTGATGTACGCGGCCTTCTTCGTCGCCGGCGTCATCATGCTCTACGGGCTCCACAGACACCTCAGGAGATACGGCGTCGGACTCCCTCAGACCGTCAGGCTTCTCACGAGCGACTTCGGCACCAAGCTGGAGCGGTTCTCCGAATACGCCCTGGGGGAGAAGAAGATCCTGAGACGAACCTCGGGAGGGGTGATGCACGCAGCCATCTTCTACGGGTTCCTCGTGCTGCTCGTCTACACCACGCTTGTGTTCATCCAGAGTGACATACTCCCGCTCTTCGGGGTCAATGTTCTCATCGACGGCAGCTTCTACCTCACGCTGGAGTTCCTGGGCGACGCCCTCGGCCTGGCGTTCGTCCTCGGCCTTGGGATAGCTCTCTACAGGCGGCTCGCGAGGAAGCTGCCCCAGCGGACCAGCGTCTTGGACGACTACGTCGTGCTGGGCGCGCTCCTGTGGATCGGAGCGAGCGGCTTCGTGCTCGAGGCGCTCAGGTTCGTGGCGATACCCGCGTTCGACCCGTGGGCGATATACTCACCGGTCGGCGATGTCATCGCGAAGGCCCTAGCCGTCTCCCTGTCGGTTTCGCTGGCGTCGACGCTGTACGCAGACCTGTGGTGGGTCCACATGTTCTCCGTCATGGCCCTCATCGCCGCTGTGCCCTACACGAAGCTGGTGCACGTGTTCACCTCGGGGACGAACGTTGCAGTCGCTCCAGAGAAGCCCATGGGGAGGCTCGACACGCCGTTCAGCCTCGCCGCCATGATGCAGGACCCGGACGCCCAGAGCCCCCCTAACGTGACCGCAGTCGGTGGTCTCGCGCCCCTGCAGCTCCTTGCGCTGGACGCCTGCACCAACTGCGGGAGGTGTCAGGAGGTCTGTCCGGCGTACGCCGCGGGAAGAGACCTCTCACCCCGCATCGTCGTCCAGGACCTCGGCGCGGGGATGAAGAGGGACCGCGCGGGAGACGTGTTCGCGGACGGGACGATCAGGGAGCAGGAACTCTGGTCGTGCACGACCTGCAACGCATGCGTGAACGCCTGCCCAGTCCTCATAAACCAGGTTGACTACATCGTGGAATTCAGGCGCACCCTAGTCGCACAGAACAGGCTGGACCCACTGAAGAAGACCTTCCTCGAGAACATCGGCAGGACGAACAACCCCTTCGGGCTGCCCCAGAGCGAGAGGCAGACCTGGCTCACCGACAGGCACGTCCCCACGGTGAGAGAGAACCCGGGCGCGGAGTACCTATACTGGGTGGGCTGTCAGGGCTCCTACGACCCCCGCGCCAGGAGGATAACCGAGGCGGTCATCAAGGTGCTCACGGAGGCGAAGGTGAGCTTCGCGGTCCTCGGCAACGAAGAGGTCTGCACCGGAGAGCCCGTGAGGCGGATGGGCGAGGAGGCGAGGTTCCAGGAGCTCGCCATGAGGAACATAGAGACCATCAGGGCGTCCGGGGCAAAGAAGGTGGTCGTGCACTGCGCCCACTGCTTCAACACATTCCTCAACGAATACCCCGAGCTCGGAGGCGACTTCCAGGTGATACACCACTCGCAGCTGATCAGCCAACTGGTGATCGAAGGGAGGCTGCGGCAGGCGGTAGAGGGAGGCAGGCCGACGGGCCACAGGAAGGTGACCTTCCACGACCCGTGCAACCTCGGAAGGATCAACCACGTGTTCGAGCCTCCCAGAGAGGTCCTCCGAGCGGAGGGGCTGGACGTCGTTGAGATGAGAAGGAACAAGGCCAACGGCTTCTGCTGCGGCGGAGGCGGAGCGAACGTGTGGTACGAGGTCCCCGGGAAGAAGAAAATCGGGGTGATAAGGGTCGAGGAAGCGCTGGAGACGGGGGCTCAGACGCTGGCGGTCGGCTGCCCCTTCTGCGTCGCGATGTTCGAGGACGCTGCGAAGACCATCGGAGACGAGTCGCTATCCGTGAAGGACATTGCGGAGATCGTGGCTGAGAACATCCCGGAGAGCGGTTCGGACAAGCCGTCGGCCTGAGTGACCAATCAGGCGAGGGGCGTTGCGCCATCGGGCGGGGCTTCGGTCACCGGAGGAGAGGACCCCGGGGTCTTCCTGAGCACGACCTCTCCGGGCACTATCATCATCTCCCTGTACATCAGGAGAGACCTCAACTGGCCGTATCGGCTGGCGATGAAACTCCGGTCCGTCCGCACGAACCCCCTGGAAGAGAAGAGCGCGTTCGACTCAACGTTGTCTTCCTCGACGCTGGCGAAGACCTCGTCGGCACCGACGCCCAAGAAATGGGAGAGGGCGTCGTCGAGGAGCATCCCTCCGAGACCCCTCCTCCTGAATCGCGCCGAGACAGCGATGTAGTAGACGTACCCGGCCCCCGCCGCGACCATCTTGAGCATCGAGAGGCCCGCCCGCTCTCCGCTGACGCGGAGCTCCCTCACCAGCTCGATCCCTTGCAGTGTCCTCTTGGAATGCCAGAGATACATGCCCTCGAAGCTCTCCTCCAGGATCGGAAGCAGGACGGACCTCTGCGACTGTGGGACGGTTACGAGCTCCACTTCGTCAGCGAGCCCGGCAGTCAAAGCGAGAACAGCCTCACGGCGTTCCGCCCCAGCACCTTCTCGACGTCATCCTGCTCGATGCTGAGGAGCCTGACAAGGCGGAGGGAGTTCTCGTGCGTCTGGACAGGGTAGTCGGTGCCGAACAGGAACTTGTCCGCCCCCCCTGCGAAATAGATGGCCTCGCT
>Ga0326728_10010401_pt1 | contig 21794 bp, 17 predicted proteins | sample MB3enrmetagenome_FD_207602 | JGI IMG/M metagenome (GOLD analysis project Ga0326728, IMG submission 207602) | Lab enriched peat soil microbial communities from McLean, Ithaca, NY, United States - MB31MN | ecosystem: Environmental > Terrestrial > Soil > Wetlands > Peat | place: USA: New York... | reverse complement strand
GGCGGTTCATGGGCTGGGGGCGGGCAAGAGCAAGCCGCTGAGTTCGAGGCCGAGGGAAATCTGCTGGCCGGTGTCGTCGCGGGCGGTGAGGTCAACGTCCTGGAGCTGGAGGCCGATGGGGTCTTTTTCCAGCTCGAAAAGGAAGCGGATGACGGTGCTGTAGGAGCCGGTGACTTCGGCGTGGCATTGCATGGTGGAATAGTTGTCCTCGGTGGGCTTCAACTGGGGCTTGAAAGAGCCTTCGGTGACCTGGCTCTGGCGGACCCAGCGGTCGAAGGCGTCGAAGAGCTGGCGTTCGGCGACGGTGGGGGTGCTGGAGAGGGCGTTGGCGCTCATGCGGGCCCAGCGGGCGCGGATGGAGTCCTGGCGGCGCAGGAGCAGAGCGCCGTCGGCCAGGGATTTGCGGAGGCTGGCGATGCGCTCGGAGCGATGATGCCAACTGGCGGTCAGCGGGGTGAGGACCAGCCAGTTGAGGATGAGGAGAGCCAGGCAGCAGCCGGTCACGATGAGGAGCAGTCGTTCGCGATTTTTAATTTCCATTGGGCTGGCCTCCTTCCCATTGAAAATTGAGCGTGAAATCCATCGGTTTCTGGCCATGCACTTCGGCATGAAGGCCGCTGATTTGATTGGTGTCATCGCCCAGCCTGGCATGGAGCTTCAAGAAGGACTCATTGTCGCGGGCGACGCCGGTGCAGGTGACGGCCGAGATCTCGTGAATCTCCACTCTCTTGGCCGAGACGGAGCCGTCGTCGGGGAAGGCGTCCTTGAGCTTGCGGAGGATTTGCAAGTCGCGGAAAGAGGAGTCGTACCAGGGGCGGAACTTCTTGATGAGGTCCTGGTCGGCGGTCAATTCGTTGACGGTGGGGGCGATGGCGTCCCATTTGGCCTGCAAGGAGGCGATCTGCCATTGCTGGAAGCCGAAGGCGCCCGCGACGCACAAGAGCAAAGCAGCGGCGGCGCCGCCGGCGTAAGCGAGCTTGCGCGGGGACAGGCGCGTGGCGACCAATTGCCGCCAGGGCTGCTCTTTGGGCGGCAGGAAATCCGGGGTGACATCGAGGCCCCGCACATAATTGGCGGCCAGGGCCAGAGCGATGGAAAGAGCCGATTCCGGCGGCAGCGGCGGGTCGAAGGGGGCGGCGGCGGCTTTGTCCATCACCTCCATCTTCAGACCCAAGGGGGCGAGGCGGGGGGGGAGGTCGTGGGCCAGTTGCCTGGCCAATTCGCCCTGGCCGGCGAATTTGAGCGGGCCGGAAACTTCGGCCAAACCGCCGGGCAACTGGCCGAGGGTGATGCGGATTTCGCGGGCGACCAGCTCGGCGGAGATGCTGCGCTGGGCGCCCTGGGTTTCGATGGAGCTGTCAAGCGAACGGAGGGCGACGATGCCGCCGCCGGCGGTGACTTGCAAATCGACGGCATTGGCACGCACGGCCAGGAGGACGACGCGGGCGGGGCCGGCGTTGGCGGCCTGGAGGGCGGTGACGCCGAGGGCAAAGAGGACGGGCTTGAGCCTGGCGGCGCGGAGGACTCGTTGCAAGGCGTCCAGTTGATCGCGCGGCACGGCCAGCAAGGTGGCGTATTGGCCGCCGGCCGGCGTGGTGAAAGAGGATTGGGCAGTCAAGAGCGTCTCCGGCGCGGAGCTGAAGCCGCGTTCGGCCTCGATTTGCAGGAAGCTGGCGCGGTCGGCCTCGGGCAAGTCCGGCACCTGGGTTTGAAGGCTCAAGACCCAACTGAGCGGGAGGCAGACGGCGCAACGGCGTTCGCGGATGCCCGCCTGGTCGAGGTGATTGCGGATTTCCTGGCCGACCAACACGGCGTCGTCGGTGAGCGGGTTGAGGGCCAGGGAAACGGCCAGGGTTTGGCGCAGGTGCAAGGAGCCGTTGCCGCGCCGCAACGAGACGACTTCGAGGCGGTTGCCGTCCAGGGCCAGGCCGAGGAGGGAGGCGGGGCGCCGTCGTTTAAAGAGTTGGAGCAAAGGAGTCATCAGGAATTTTGGGCCAGGAGTTGGTCGTGAAGTTTCCTGCCCAGCGCCCATCCCAAATAGGTGAGGTCCTGGCGATAGACGATGAGAGGCAGGCCGCTGCGGCAATCGAAAACAAATCGCACGCGCCGATAGCCGCGGCCGAAGTGGCCCACCGCCACGACGTCGGCGGTGTATTGGTAGGAATAGGCGGTGACATAATTGCCGGCGGTGGCGCAGGCGGAGGGGCTGCCGCCCAGGGCGGTTTTGAGCCAGCTAATGGAGGGGACTTGGGGCGGATTGGACTGGCGGTAACTGAGCACTTGGGGGGCCGTGTTGGAGCCGATGCCGGGGATGCAGCCCAGGACCACGCCGGAGGCGGTGTTGACGTTGATGAGGCCCTTGGTGGACGGATTCATGAGGTACGGCTCGATTTGCTGGAACTGATTTTCCGGCATGCCGGTCTGCACGTAGAATTGGAGGACATTGGTGTAGGAACCGGCGGCGGCCGCCGTGGCGGCTGACGCGCGTGTTCTTCCACTACCGCCGCCAGCGCCGGCGGGGCCGGTGGTCCTGGGAAGATATGGGACAAGCGACGGAAAATTCGAGCGGACCAATGCGCTGAGAGCGGTGGTGTTGGTGATGACGACGCGCGGGGTGCCGTTGGTGGTGACTGTGGATTCCCCGACGGTATAGACGGTGACGTATTCGAACAAACCCGGCTCCAGGATGCCATTCTGGTTGTCGTTGGGGGGGTTGAGGGGGCCGTCGTTTTCGTTGGGGTCGAGGATGCCGTTGAGATTGGCGTCTTCGCCGTAGAGATAATCCATTTCCATGCCATAGACCAAGCTGAGTTCATCAATGGTTTCGTAAGGGGCGTTTTTGCAGAGATAGGGCGGATTGAGGCCCGAATAGGTTTGGGACTTGGCGCCGCCCACGCTGGGAGAGGCGTTGCTGCCGGTCCGCCAATCGTAGGTGGCGGCGGCGAGGTTGGGGGTCATTTGCGGCAGATTTTCCAACATGGCGATGCTGGCGGTGTTGAGGTTGATCTTGGAAGCTTCATCGACCAGGCCCCAAACGGGATGATCGCCTTGGGCGGAGGCGGCGTAATCGTTGGTGTCCCGGCCAACGAGCCAGAAGGTCGCGTTGCCGACCTTGACGCCGTTGGCCCGGAAATAAGCCGGGGAGGGCATATTATTGGAGATGCCGAGGGTGGCAATGACGTTGCTGACGTAAAGGGCGGCGCCTTCGATGGCTTGCTCGGCCTCGATGCCGGCGACGGTGTTGTCCGCCGCCTTGAGTTCCATGGACATGGAATGAGCGAAATAGAGGGCGATGCTGCACAAGCCGAAGGCGACCCAAAGGACGATAATTAGGATTGACGCCTGGTTGGCAGGGCGGCGTGATCTTAATCCTAATCTTAATCTTAATCCTAATCCTAATCCTACTCCTAATCGTGGATTACGATTACGATTAAGATTAAGATTAGGATTAGGAGGGGAGAGAGTCATAGTTGCGCGGCGGTGACGGGGTTTGTGGTCAGGAGGGTGTCGATGGGGACCACCAGTTCCAAGGGCGGATTGGCCGCGGCGGCGCCGGTGTTGGGCGCGGCCATCAGGATCTGGACTTTGATGGCCAGGGGCAAATTGGTCTGCTGGGTTGTGTCCCAGGCGGCTTCCCATTGCGAGCCGTCGTAATAAAGGAAAGTCAGACTCTGCACGCCGCTGAGGAGGGCGTGTTTCTCGTCGGGCATGGGCGGCGGGTTGACGGGCAGGAGGTTGCGGGTGACGGCGCGAATCAGGTCCTGGCCGGGGCCATGCGGGCCATTGGTCGGAGCCGACAGCAAATAATCAATCTTCTCGACATTGCCCCAGGGGACGACCCCGTCCAATTCGCCGCCGGAAGAATAGAAGTCCGGGCCGACCTGGCCGGGGAGGGTGTTGGTGGGATTGGTGGTTTGCAGAGGGCCGAAGAACGTGCCGTTGGTCGAGATGACGAGGTTGGCAAGGTCGCGCTGCATGGTTTGCAGGGCCTGTTCAAAGGGCAAACCGGCTTCGATGGAATCAATGGTCTTCTCGCGCAAGCCCAGCGCGCTGTAAAAGGCGGTGTGAATGGCCACCAAGAGAATTGCCATGATGGAAGTGGCAATGATGATTTCCACCAGCGTAAAACCGCTGGAGTGGCGGGCCGACACGGCTGGCTCATGGAGGGCCGGACGAGAGGGTGGGAACCTTCCTCCCCATGAACCTCCCATCGAAAAAACAGCCTCCTCTCCCCAACCCTCTCCTCCACAAGTATGTGGAGGAGAGGGAGATGGAACGATGCACAACGGGTTCATGGGTTCAATGCGCGAAAACACTTGTTCGGAGAATTCTCTCCCCGCCCTCTCCTCCACAAATGTGTGGAAGAGAGGGAGAAGACGGGGAAGGTTTCCCTTCGTGAGCCAGCCGTGGCGGGCCGATACAGGGGCGGGATGGCGCGAGGGGATGTTCATCGGGTGGTCTGCGGTTCGAGGGTGCTCAAGCGCACGTCGTAATCCTTGCCTTGCGCGGCATAAGTGACGGTGAGAGTGACGAGGGTCATGGGACTGGTGGTGTCTTGGGTCCAGGCCTGGCTGCGCACCGACCAGCGGTAGGGCAAGCCGTCTTGTTTGGCCACGCCGCTTTGGCCGGCGTTTTGCAACTGGCCGGTCACTTTCAATTCGTTGAGGATTTTGTTGCCGAGGCGGGCGGCGACGACTTTGCGCTGGCCGACCTCGCCGGCCAGGCTGGCGATCCTGAGGCCCTGCATGGCCACCGGGATGACGATGGCCAGGAAGAGCATCGCCGCCAGCACCTCCGCCAGGGTGAAGCCGCGCCGCGCGCCTTTAGCGGACGTTTTGGGGTTGGCCGGGTTGAATTTCATATCTTAAATGGGCCGGGGTTTCCGCAATCCGGATTTCGCCCCCGCCGTCCTGTTCGCGGAAGAAAATATTTTCCGGGCTGGTGTCGCTGATGTAGCCGTCGGGCTGGAAGCGGATTTTGGCGAGGGCGCCGGCGCGGCCGGAGGGCTGGGTCCAGAGATTGGAGCGCGTCAGCACGGTGGGGGGCGCCGAGCAGGAAATCTGCACGGTCTTGTCCACGGCAAAGACGAGGGGATTGGTGCGGGATTCGGTGTAGCCGGAGAGGGCCTGGAGGCCGTAGGTTTCCAGGCGGGGGTTGATCCAGAGTTCCACCGGGATGCCCTCGGCGATGGCGCGGCTTTGGCCGTAGCGAGTCAAGGATAAAAATTGGCGGGCCTCGCTGTCCAGGCTGCGCCCGTGGAAGAACCCTTCCAGGGACGGAAATATCACGGCCAGCGCAATGATCATCATCGTCATCACCAGGATCAGCTCGACGAGGGTGAAAGCGGGGCGGCTATCTCTGTTGTTGCCAGTTGCAAATGTCATCGTCGCCTCCCACGCGGCCATCCGGGCCCATGGACATGATGTCAAAGCCGGTCGGGTTGTGTTTGCCGGGGCACTCGTAAATGTAGGCATTGCCCCACGGGTCCAAGGGGACGGAGGTCACGTTTTCCAGGTAGGGGCCATGCCAGTTCAGGGCGTTGGCGGGCCGCTGGATGAGGGCTTGCAGGCCGTTGCGGCCCTTGGGGAAAAAGCCGTTATCGACTTCAAAGGCGTCGAGGGCGGTGGTGAAGGTGGCGATTTCGGTCTGGGCGCGGGTGATACGGGCCTGTTGGGTGCGGCCGGTCATTTTGGGCAGGACAATACCGGCCAGGATGGCCAGGATGGTCAGCACCAGCAACAGTTCCACCAGGGTGAAGGCGCCGCGGCCCGCCGCGGTTCTCCGAATCCTATTTGGCTGTTTGAGTTTCATAAAAGCTTCAGTTCCTCCTTTATTTGATAAGCTCCTGCATTTTGAAAATGGGGATGATCATGCCGATGAAGATCGTGCCGATGAAGGCGGCGATGAAGAAAAGCATGAGCGGCTCGAGCACGGCCACGCCGGTCTTGAGGTTGCGGTCCAGGTCGCTCTCGGTGACGGCGGCGATGCGGACCAATTCCTGGTCGAGCTTGCCGCTTTCCTCGCCGACGGCAATCATTTCCAAAATGGAGTTGGGAAAGAGGCTGCGGCAGTCGGCCAGGCTGGCGCCGAGTTGGGCGCCTTCCTTGACGCGGTCGATGGAATGGGAGACGGCATCGACGAGGATCTGGTTGCCGATGGATTTGCGGGCGACGTGCAGGGCCTCGATGAGGGGGACGCCGGCGTTGAGGAGGGTGCCCAACATGCGGCAGAAGCGGGCCATGGCGAATTGGCGGAGCAAGGGCCCCAGGATGGGCACGCGCAGGATGAAGCCTTCCCAGGCGCGCCGGCCTTTTTCCGAGGCGATCCATCCGCGCAGGAGCGAGCCGGCCACCACCAGCGCGATGGCGATGAAAATGCCGTAGGCGCGGATGGCATGGCTGCACCCGACGATGGCGCGGGTCAACAAGGGCAATTCGCCGCCCATGCTGGAGAAAATGGTCTGGAAGCGGGGAATGAAAAAGGTCATCAGGACGATCAGGACGCAAACGGCCAGCAGCAGCAGGATGGCCGGATAGAGCAGGGCGGCCATGACCTTGGAACGCAGTTCCTTTTCCCTGAGTTGGAAGTCGGCGATCTGGGCCAGGACCAGGTCCAGAAAGCCGCCCGTTTCGCCCGCCTGGACCATGGCGACATAAACGCGCGGGAAGGTGTCGGGGATTTTGGCCATGGCATCGGCCAGCGAAACGCCGTCCACGACTGAATCGTAGATTTGTTTCCACTTGACAGCCGCGACGGGGTTGGTGGCTTCCTTGCAGAGGATGACGAGGGCGCGGCTGAGCGGCACGCCGGCGGCCAGCAGGCTGGAGAGCAGGCGGGTGAAATTCTCCAACATGCGCGGGGTGACGCTCTTGGATTGAAAGCGGAGGCTGCCGCCGAAGGGGAGCGGGGAGACGATCTTTTTTTGCGGGGCGCCGTTGGCTTTCTCCGCCAGGGCGATGGGCCGCAGGCCGCGCTGCTCCATTTGGCGGAAGGCCTCCTGGCGCCCGCCGGCCTCCAGCAGGCCTTCGGCGGTGGTGCCATCGGCTTGAAATGCCTTGTATTGGAATTGCGGCATGGGTCTCAGGCTTTTTGCTTGGCAACGAGGACATCGGTGTCCGAGCCGTGGCCGTTTTTGCCGGCGACCAGGGTCTGGTCCTTGGTCACGCGCATGACTTCTTCGACGGTGGTGACGCCCTGGCTGATGAGGCGCCAGCCGTCGTCGCTGAGGCTGCGCATGCCGTCGCGAACGGCGACGTGGCGGATTTCGCCGCTGGAGGCGTTGCGGAGCACCAGGGCGCGGATTTCATCGTTCATGTCCATCCATTCGAAGATGGCATGGCGGCCGTGGTAACCGGTGCCGCGGCATTCCTGACAGCCGACGGCGCGGAAGATTTTGACGTTGGGCGCCAGGCCGGCCTGTTGCTTGAGAGCAGCGGTGGTGGCGGAAGTGTCCTCGGCCTTGCAGGCTTCGCAGAGCACGCGCACGAGGCGCTGGGCCATGACGGCTTCCAGGGAGGAGGCGACCAGGTAAGGCTCGACGTTCATATCGACCAGGCGGGTCAAGGCGCCGGGAGCGTCGTTGGTGTGCAAGGTGGAGAAGACCAGGTGGCCGGTGAGGGAGGCCTGGACGGCAATCTGCGCCGTTTCCTGGTCACGGATTTCGCCGACCAGAATCACGTCCGGGTCGTGGCGCAGGATGGAGCGCAGGCCGCGGGCGAAGGTGAGGCCGGATTTTTCCGAGACCTGAATCTGGTTGACGCCGCGCAACTGGTATTCGATGGGGTCTTCAATGGTGATGATTTTGCGGATGGCATCGTTGATGGTGCTGAGCGCGGTATAAAGGGTGGAGGTCTTGCCGCTGCCGGTCGGGCCGGTGATGAGCATGATGCCGTGGGGCAGGGCCAGGATGCGGCGGAAGGAGGCCATCTCGCGCGGGGCCAGCCCCAATTGCTCCATGCCCAGAAGGGTGGCTTTCTGGCGCAGCAAGCGCATGACGACCGCCTCGCCGTGCAGCATGGGGATGATGGAGACGCGGATGTCCACCTCGTTGTCGGCCAGGCGGATTTTGATGCGGCCATCCTGGGGCAGGCGTTTCTCGGCGATGTTCAAATGGCTGAGGATTTTGACGCGGGAGACGATGGCGGGCTGGAAGCGCTTGATTTGGGCCGGAACCGGGACCTCCTGCAACACGCCGTCAATGCGGTAGCGGATGCGCAGCTCGTCCTCGAACGGTTCGAGGTGGATGTCCGAGGCGCGGAGCTCGATGGCGTCTGTCAAGACTTGGTTGACGAACTTGATGATGGAGGCGTCCTCGGCGGCGCTGTCGAGGTTGGTGTCCTCTTCGCCCGTCTCATCGACGACCTGCAGCGGGGCGTCCTCGTCGAGGGTGTCGATGGTGTCGGCCCCCACGCCCAGATGCTTTTTCATTTCGCGGCGGATGGCTTCGCCGGGGGCCAGGACGGGCTTGAGTTTCAAGCCGGTGAGGGTTTTGAGGGTGTCGAGGCCCTGGGTGGCGAAGAGGCGGCTGGTGGCCACTTCGACGGCGCCGTTGATGCGGCGCAGGGGCAGCAGTTCGGCCTTGAGCAAAACGCGGGCCGGGAAAAGGGAGAGCAGCTCGCGGTCCGGCTCGATGTTGTCAAGGGTGGTGAAGGCCAGCCCGTATTCGCCGGCCAGCCAGCGGAGAATCTCCTCCTCGGTCTCCAGCGGGGCGGCGGCGGCGGCGCGGTTGCGCTGGTTGAGAATGGCGGCGTCGGTGGAGGAAAGCTGTTTGGCCCCGACCATGCGGTCGAGCAACTGCGCCTCCGCTGATTTGGTCTCGTTCATGAAAAGGCCTCTTCCGACGCCGCGCTGGTTCTCCGGGCTATTGCAACAGTCCCATGGACACGGCGATGGCTTCCTGGCGCACGGTCAGCACGTCGCGCAAGTCCTTCCGGGCAGCCTCGAGCTTGTCTTCCCTGGCTTTTGTCTCCGCACGCACGGCGGCCAGCTTGGCCTTGAGGTCGGCGGTGGAGGCCTTGGAGTCGATGGCGTCGCGCAAGGCGGTCATGGAGGCGCTGGGTTCGCCGAAGAAATTCCGGCGCGGGGGCCGGTCTGCGCCGTTGTTGGCGCCTTCACCGCCGCCCCGCCTGCCGCCGCGGCCGAACATGCCCGCGCCGGCCCGCATCACATCCATCTGCGCATCGATGACCTTCCCGATGAGGGGTTCGATGGCTTTCCAATCTTCCTTGTTTGTGATTTCCATTTGCTCCTGGGCGGCTTCGACGCGGCGTTGTTTGATTTCCGCGAAGTCAGGCGGGCCGCCGCGGCCTTGCGCCATGAGTTGATGGGAGGTGAGCAGTGTCAGAGCGGCCACGCCGCCGAGGATGAGGCTTCTATTCAATTTCAATATATGCATATACGATGTCTCCTGTTCAAAGGTTAACCTGCCGGGGAACACACGATTGCGCCCCCGGAACATTGACGTCAACCAAAAACACAGGCAACTCCCGTGCCAACCGGGCAAAAGGCGTTTATATCCCCTCTATCGCCGGTCCCGAAGGAATCAGACCGCCGGGAGTGCGCAACAGTTACACAGCAGATGGGGCCGTTGCGCAGAAGTTGCGCAGTGCGCCGGCATGTCCGGCAGAAAAAAACGGTTGGTTTTTGATCGCATTGCGCAGGCACTATGGACTATGGCCATGACCTGTATGAAGCTGGAATGGATGTATTCCAAAGCAGTTGTGCTATTCGTTCTTGCGTTGGGAATGCTGCAAATGGATGCAGCGGCGCAAGGGCTTTCTGAAACAGCGAATCCGGAGGCGTTGCCCGACGCCAAGGCCATTCTGAAGTATTTGCGGAGTTTGCCGCTGAGACGGGATAAAAAACTGATCTCGGGTCAGTTTGAATCGTGGGGCCGGGAGGTGCAGCCGCTTTCCAGTCCCCACAACAACCTGGAAATCATTCACGAAAAAACCGGCAAATGGGTTGGCTTGGCCGGCGTGGAGTATCATCAAGGGGGAGTCTTCCCCGAAGCGCCCAACCAGTTTTGCGCCGAATTCTGGCGCAAAGGCGGTTTGGTCCAGCTTTATCTCATCATGCGGAATCCGGCGTCGCCCGGCTCATTCAATGGCGGCGGGAAGTGCGACATTGATTCGGTGCTGGCCCCGAACCATGAATATCACCGCTTCTTTTTCCACGAATTGGATGAGGTGGCCGCCGGCCTGGAGGCATTGCAAAGGCAAGGCGTGATTGTTTTCCTGAATCCGTTTGCCGAGGCGTCGGCCGACTGGTTTTGGTGGGGCGGCAATCCGGCCAAGTTCAAGGCGCTCTATCGCGCGACATTCGATTATCTTGTCAAGACGAAGCATTTGAACAATCTGCTGTTCATCTTTGAACCCAGCAGCAGCCACAAGGACGCCGCCCTCTATTATCCCGGCAGCCAATATGTCGATATGGTCGGCATTTCGATTTTTGTTTCGTCGGATCACGAGCTGGTTCCCGGCGACATTCCGGCTTACGCCTTGCTGACGACGTTTAAAAAGCCGCTGGCCTTCAGCCAATGGGGGCCGCGGCGGGGACAGGACCAGGTTGGCAGGGACCAACCTCCGGCCGACAACATGAAGTTGCTGCGCGGCGTTCAAAATTATTTTCCTCTGATAACATGGTGGATGAACTGGAACATGGCCTATGCCATTTCCTCCCCGACGAATTCCAATTACAACGACAGGAAACTGCTGGAACAACGGGCCGTGATCACTTTGTACGATCTCGACTGGAAAAGAGGCCGCAACGCGGCGAAATGATTCAAAGAGCTTTGCAAGTTCTTGATAATGGGTTAGTTTGAGAGCATGAATCGTTTGGCGCATTCCCTGGGCATCGCCGCCTGTTTGCTGCAAATCCCGGCGGCGTGTTTGCGCGGGCAGATCAGCCAGGTGGTCTATTCCAACGGACTGCAAAATGGGTGGGCGGATTGGAGCTTTGCCACCCGCAACCTGGCCAACAGCTCTCCGGTGCTGACGAACTTTTCGCAGTCGATCAGCGTCACCTGCTCCAATTGGTGCGCGCTGGCCGTGCATCAGAATCCGTCGCCTTGCGCGCCTTATACCGGCCTGAGTCTCTGGCTCAACGGCGGCCCCTCCGGCGGGCAAGTATTGACGGTGACAGGGACGCTGAATTGGATCCATCAGAGCCTCTACACGCTGCCCGCCCTGGCCGCCAACACGTGGCAGGAGTTTACCGTGCCGCTTTCGGAGATGGGCGTGGCCGGGGCGACGAACTTTGACGGCATTTGGGTCTGGAACTATAACAATTTCACCATCCCGACCTTTTATGTGGGTGACATGGTTTTGGTGTCCACCCCGCCAACGGCGCCGCCGACCAACGGCCCGTATATCAACGGACGCTTCATCAAAGGCTGCAACCTGGCGTGGGAGGATGGCCTTTACAACACCTGGCTTGGGCCGGACCCGACCGAGCCGTCCTGGGGGGTCGGCTACAGCCCGGCGGACCTCAATGCTTACATGTCCAACATGCACGCCATGGGCATCACGGTGCTGCGGGTCTGGATCAATGAAGCGGACATGGGGGACGAGATCGACAGCAACGACTACGTGACGGGGGTGACGCCGGTGTGGACGGCGAATTTTGCGAACATGGCGCAGTTGGCGGGCGCCAACCAGATTCAGTTGTACTTGACGCTGAACAACGGGCGGGCCGACTGGCTGGAGAACCCGGCCCAGGCCACCGCCTACCTGAGCAACGCCTTGATCCCGCTGGTCACAACCTACAAGGGCAACACCAACATCTTCGCCATTGATTTGATGAATGAGATTGACGGGGTGGTGCAGGGGGATTTGGGCGATTGGGGCACCAACGGCGCCACCTGGCCGCAGGCCCAGGCCTACATCTCCAACTTCGCCGCCGCCGTCCACAACGCCGACCCGGGCCGAAAAGTCAGTTGCTCCACCGGCTGGCATCAGTGGCACAACCTGTTCTACTTTACGGGGCTGGGCCTGGATTTTTATGATTACCACGATTATGAGGACACGCCGGGTTTTCCGCTGGCCTCCACGTTGGGCATGGACAAGCCGATCTACATCGGAGAATGCGGCCAGGGCACGGCGAGTTGGAACGATGCCATCCAAAACACCTGCGAATTGGACGCGCTCAACAGCGCCTATAGCGCGGGCTACGCCGGGGTGGAGGAGTGGAATTGGGAATATCCAGGAAGCACTGATTATCTTGCGATGGTCAATAGCGACGGAAGCTGGAGGCTGGTCGATTACACAATCCAGGGCTGGCATTACGGGTTTACCAACACCAACTTCAACATCTCCCTGGGGCGCTCGGGGTCGAATGTGGTGTTGAGCTGGCCGCAGGGGACGCTGTTGCAGTCGCCAAATCTGGCCGGTCCGTGGACGACGAACGCCGCCGGTTCGCCCTTCACGCTGGCCCCGAGCAACGCGCAGATGTTTTACCAGGCGCAGGTGAAGGCGCAGCCGATCTCCATCAACTTTTCCGGGAACGGCACGCCGATGGGCGCATCGGAGAGCGCGGGGGTGGTGCCAGAGACCAATTGGAACAACGCCACCGGCGGCGCGGGGAGCGGCCAGGTGTTGCAGGATGCCGCCGGCAACACCAACGCGGCCTTGCTGGCGTGGTCGGCCAACGGGTTCTATAACACGCCGGTCCCGGACAGCGCCGGCAATGATCGGATGATGAGGAACTACCTGGACAGCGGCAGCGCGACGACCACCCTTGTCATGGTCAACGGGCTGCCCCCCAACACGGCGGGGTGGAACGTGTATGTGTATTTTGACGGGAGCAACCCGGAGACGCGCGAGGGCCAGTACACGATCAGCGGCGCGGGGATCGCCACGGCCAGCGTAGCGGGCATTGACAGCGCCAGCACCGATTTCAGCGGGACGTTTGTCCAAGCCAGCAATTCGCCGGGCAATTATGCGCTTTTTTCCATTTCGATGACGCAGGGCTTCACTCTGACGGCCACGCCGGTGGCCAACGGCGCCGCCAATCCGCGCGCGCCCGTCAACGGGATCCAGATCATTCCGAGATAAGCTACGGACATCCATCTTTTGCCTGCCTGTAAGCAAGGAATGTTGTCTTTATTCTCTACTATTGACTCGACTTGGCCGCAAAAAAGTTGGATGATGGCGTCAGTATGAGAGCAATCCTGCGAGGGAGGTGTTGTTTTCTCAAGGGATTCCCAGGCACTGGCTTTCATCATTGGAAGAGGCATCATGAATGCAAGAATCCAAGCCCCAAAGGCGTTGGTTGAAGTGGCCGGCCTTCTTCTCTTTGGCTTGCTGCTTTTAGCCGTGACGACCGGGCTGCAGGCGCAATCAGGCTACTGGAACGGTTTCGAGTACACGGTGAATTCGAACAATACGAACACCGTCACTATCACATCCTACATCGGATCGGCTTCCATCGTGGCCATTCCCACCAACATCAACGGCCTTCTCGTCACCGCGATAGGGGCGGACGCGTTCATGTCTGAAACGGGGCTGACCAGCGTCACGATGGGCACAAATATCACGAGCATTGGGGCCAGCGCATTCGATTCCTGCGTTTCCCTAAGCACGATCAACATTCCCAGCAGCGTCACCAACCTTGGAACATCCGCGTTTTGGGCGTGTTCAGCACTCTGCAGCATCGCGATTCCCGGCAGTGTTGGCAGTATCGGTGAGCAGACGTTCGCTTTGTGCATGGACCTTACCAATGTTACTATCGCCGCCGGCATCACCAACATAGACGTGGATGCATTTGGCTCCTGTCGGGCCTTGCGAAACGTCGCCATTCCCGGCAGCGTGACCAGCATCGGGGCATCTGCCTTTGGGGGGTGCGTAGCCCTGACCAACGTCACGTTGCAGAATGGCCTCACCAGCATCGGAGACAATGCGTTTGAGAACACGGAGTTGAGCAGTGTGGCGCTTCCGGCCAGTTTGACCAACATTGGGGTCGCACCATTCGCCATGACCAGCCTGACCGCGATCACGGTGGACACAAACAATCCGGTTTTTAGCAGTCTCAACGGAGTGCTATTCGATAAGTCTCAAACAACGCTGGTTGCATATCCATGCGGACTCCGGGGAGGCTACACAGTTCCAGACAGCGTCACCGCCATCGGCGATTCCGCGTTCGATGGGTGCAGTGGGCTGACAAGCATCATCCTCCAGAACGGCGTGACGAACATCGGAGATTCCGCGTTCCTCGAATGCACCAGTATGTCCAACATCACCATGCCCGCCAGCATCAATAGTATTGGAACCGAGGCCTTCGGTGGGTGCGACAGACTGACCAACTTCACCATACCCAGCGGCGTGACGAACATCGGCGTCAGCCCATTCGGCGGAAGCACCAGCTTGACGCAGATTCTGGTGGATCCGAACAACCTCTTTTACAGCAGCCTCAATGGGGTGTTGTTCAACAAAAGCCAGACCACGCTTGTTTGCTTCCCGGGCGGCGCGCGGGGAAGTTATACGGTTCCTCAGACTGCCACCAGCATTGGAGATTCTGCCTTCTTTAACTGCGTCTACCTTACCAACGTGACCATCCCTGGGAGCGTGACGAACATCGGAACCTGTGCCTTCACGAGCTGCTCCAGCCTGCCCAGCATTACAATTCCAGCCAGCGTCACATCCATCGGATGCGACTTGTTCGCGTCTTGCACCAGACTGACAAATGTCACGATCCCCGGCAATGCCGGCAGCATCCCGGGCAGTTGTTTCTATGAATGCGGCAGGCTGGCTAATATCACGATTTCAGGCGGCATTACCAGCATCGGAGAGTGCGCCTTCCAAGGATGCACCAGTCTGACCACCATCACGATCCCCGCCAGTGTCAGCAACATCGGGGGAGCTGCTTTTGGGGATTGTGGAAACCTCACCGGTGTGTTTTTCGCCGGCAACGCTCCCAACGCGACAGAGCCTTTTGAGGAGGATAACAGCGCACTGGCGACTTATTATTTGCCCGGCACGACCGGCTGGAGCCTGGGAATTTGGGGATATCCGTCCTCAGGCGATCCTCCGGCGCTGTTATGGAATCCGGTGATACAAACCGGGGCGGGCCTTGGGGTGTGGAGCAATCAGTTTGGATTCAACATCACGGCGGGGACGAATTTGCCGGTGGAGGTGGAGGCTTGCACGAACCTGGCCAACCCGGTTTGGATGCCGCTGACCAACGTCGCCCTGACCAATGGTGCGTTCCAATTCAGCGATCCGCAGTGGACGAATTATCCCGCGCGTTATTACGGGCTGGGCTTCCCTTGAGGCGGCGGGACGGGGCGGCTTGCACTTGCACCAGGAGCGGAAGGGGTGCAGATTAACCATTGGTTGCCGAAACCTTTGCCAATTCGAGACGCTTTATGAAGAAAATAGCATTGACACTAATCGTTTGCTGGATGGCGGGCCCGTTGCGGGCCGCCGAGGCGTCGTGGCTGACCAGTGTGCCCGACGCCATGAGCCAGGCCAAAAAGGAAAACAAACTGGTCCTGCTCGATTTCACCGGCTCGGACTGGTGCGGCTGGTGCAAGAAGCTGGCCGCGGAAACCTTTTCCAAAGCCGAGTTCGCCGATTACGCGGGGAAGAACCTGGTGCTGGTGGAGGTTGATTTTCCGGCGCAGAAGGCGCAATCGGCGGAATTGAAGGCGGCCAACCGGGCCTTGCAGGAGAAGTATGGCGTGGGCGGCTACCCGACGCTGGTGGCTTTGAAGGCGGACGGGAAAGTGGTTTGGACCCAGGTGGGATACCTGGCGGGCGGGCCCCCAGCCATGATCGCCAAGCTGGAGGAGGCAAAGCGGAAATAGTCGGGGCGGGGGAGGGGCGGAATGGGATGGCTCGGCGGGAGCCTCGCCCTACCAGCGCCGTTTTAGGGCTACACCTTTCTTTCAATCGCCTTGGAATCCACTCCGCGCAGACTACGAGCGTGAGGGGCGTTTTGCGCTTGACCGCGGCGGGCATCCGCCTACATTCCGCAGGCGGCGGAGTGATTTGATGAATGCGATTTTAGCCCTGGAGGATGGTTCGGTGTTCAAAGGGCGGGGTTTTGGCGGGCGCGGGCAGGCCTGCGGCGAGGTGTGCTTCAACACGTGCATGACGGGGTACCAGGAGATTCTGACGGACCCATCCTACAAAGGGCAGATCGTGACGATGACCTATCCGCTGATCGGCAATTACGGCGTGAACGAGGGGGATGTGGAGTCGTGGCAGCCGCATGTGGCGGGGTTTGTCGTGCGCGAGCTGTCGCCGGTGGTGAGCAATTGGCGGGCGCAAAGCTCGCTGGGCGAGTATTTGGAAAAGAACGGCATTCCCGCCATTCAAGGGGTTGATACCCGGGCGCTGACCAAGAAACTTCGCGTGCGGGGCGTGCTCAACGGGTTCATTGCCACGGAGGACATCGCGGCGGAGGAGGCGGTGGCGAGGGCCCGGAACTGGCCCGGGCTGGGGGCGACGGACTATGTCAAGATTGTGACGCATCGGGAGCCGTTTTTATGGGATGAAGAAGCGGCGCAGAGCAGCCCGTTCGCGCTGCCGCGCGGCTCCAACAACACTATTGCGTCGGTCCCGCTGCCGCCCGCCGACATTCCGATTGTGGCCTACGATTTTGGGATGAAATACAACATCCTGCGCCGGCTGCGGCAGCACGGGTTCCGCGCGCAGGTGGTGCCCGCGACCACGCCGGCGGCGGAGGCGCTGCGATACAAGCCGGCGGGGATTTTTCTTTCCAACGGACCGGGGGACCCGGCGGTGCTGGACTACGCCGTGCAGGCGGTGTCGGATTTGATGAAGAGCGGGGTGCCGATTTTCGGGATTTGCCTGGGCCATCAAATTCTGGGGCAGGCCTTGGGCGGCAGGACGTTCAAGCTCAAGTTCGGCCATCGGGGCGGCAACCAGCCGGTCAAACACCTCGACAGCGGGAGGGTGGAGATCACGTCGCAGAATCACGGGTTCGCGGTGGATGCGAAGAGCCTGCCGGAGGAGGTGGTGGTGGACCGGATCAACCTGAACGATCAGACGGTGGAGGGCCTGCGCCACAAACACAAGCCGGTGTTCTGCGTGCAGTATCATCCCGAGGCGTCGCCGGGGCCGCATGATTCCACGCCGTTGTTCGCCCAATTTCGCGAGTTGATCGAGCGGGGCGGAGGAGGGGCCTGAATCATTAGCGATATGGTTGGGAATTGACCAATATGGCGGGCCGGTTTTGGACGACATTCCGTCGGCGGGACGCCGACGGATGCGACCGGGACGGTCGCGCTCCCCGAACAGAACGCTCATGATCCGGGAGGAGGGGCGCGGCCGGGTAGGGTTTTCCCCGGCGGGCGCGAAAAGAATTGACAGGAAAACCATTTGACTTGGCGGCTCGATCAGACATAATTGACCGCGCCGATATGGCCAGACTAGTTATTCTCAGCGAAGGATTTACGGGCAAGGCACATGAACTGACGGTGGACAAGACCACCATCGGCCGCGTGGACGACAACACGTTTGCCATACCGGAAGGGTCGGTTTCGAGCCATCATTGCGAAGTGTTGCTGCGCGGGGGGGACATCATTGTGCGGGACCTCAACTCCACCAACGGCACCTTTATCAATGGCCATCAGGTGAATGGGGAAGCGCCGTTGAAGCCGGGGCAAATCCTGCGCCTGGGCCAGGTGGAGATGCGGCTGGAAGAGCCCGGCGCCAAACCTCCGGCGCCCAAGAAAATGCCCCAGCAAACCATGGTCATCCCCCAGGGGGTCAAGGTGGACCGGGAACCTTCCACCACGGTCAGTTTCGAGAAGACGGGCTTCGCCAAGAAGAGCAACGTCGGCACGCGAATTTTCGTGGCGGTGATCGTCGTGATCGCGCTGGCGGTGGGGGTGTTGCTCTACGTCATGCTCAAGAAATCCGGCTCGATTTGACCGGCGGCTCAACCCTCCTTGAGCCAGCGCGCCGCGTCGGCGGCGGCGTAAGTGATGATGAAATCCGCACCGGCCCGCCGCATGGCCAGCAAGGTTTCCAGCGTGACAGCCCGTTCATCGATCCAGCCTTTGGCCGCCGCGGCCTTGATCATGGCGTATTCCCCGCTGACGGCGTAGGCGGCCGTGGGATAGCCAAATTCCGTCTTGACACGGTGCAAAATGTCCAGATAAGCCAGGGCGGGCTTGACCATGACCATGTCCGCCCCTTCGCGGATGTCCAGGGCCACTTCGCGCAACGCTTCCAGGGCGTTGGCGCCGTCCATTTGATAAGCGCGCCGGTCGCCGAACTTGGGCGCGGATTCCGCCGCCTCCCGGAACGGCCCGTAATAAGCCGAGGCGAATTTGGCGGCATAGGAAAGAATGGGCGTCTGGGAAAAGCCGTGCCGGTCCAGGGCCTGCCGGATGGCGGCCACCCGGCCATCCATCATGTCGCTGGGGGCGACCACGTCCGCGCCCGCCTCGGCATGACTGAGGGCGGCGCGGGCGAGCAAGGCCAGGGTGGCGTCATTGTCCACGCCCCGGTTTTTGTTCCGGGCGATGACGCCGCAATGGCCGTGGCTCATGTATTCGCACAGGCAGACATCGGTGAAGAGGAGCAAGCCGGGCAGCTCGCGCTTGAGCAGGCGGGCGGTTTGCTGAACGATGCCGTTGGCGGCGTAAGCGCCTGAAGCCTTTTCGTCCTTGCGATCCGGAATACCAAAAAGGATGACCGCCGCCACGCCCGCGGCCTGCGCCGCCGCCGCGTCTTTGAGGACCTGGTCGGGCGACAATTGGAAAGCGCCGGGCATGGAGGCGACCGGCTGGCGCAGTTTTCGGCCGGCGCGGGCGAACAGCGGCAGGACCAACTGGCCGGCTTGCAGCGAAGTCTCCCGCACGAGGCGGCGCAAGGCTGGCGACTGGCGGAGCCGCCGCGGACGATATTGGGGGAACTGCCCCAGCGGAGCAAAAGTCATGGCGCCAGCGTAACGAAAACGAGGGTCCGCCGCAACCTGGTTCCGGCCATTGGGACGCATGAGGGTGCAAATCAGTTTTTGGCAGGGTTTTGGCAAAGAGGTGTCGGTTTGAATCCCCTCGCCGCGCGCAAGCGGGGAGAGGGACAGGGAGAGGGGTTCCAAATAAGTGCCTCCTCCCCATGAACCCCCCATGGAAAAAGCGGCCTCCTCTCCCCATCCCTCTCCTCCACAAGTGTGTGGAGGAGAGGGAGATAGTCGAAATCTGCAAAAGACCAAGACGCATGAATGTGCGGTAAACAAGGGGGTGAAATGATGGTAAGGTGTTTGGATGAATGAGGTTTCAGGTTCCAGCCGCTGGCAGGCCCGGGCTTGGGTTGTGGCCGGGCTGGGGCTGCTGTTTGCACACCCTGCCTGCGGACAAACCAGCAACGTCTATTGGCAGGGGCAAAGCATTTACCAGATCATCACCGACCGCTTTTACGACGGGAATACCAACAACGACAACGCGGAAGGCACTTACGCGCCCGGCAACCCCACGGGGGTGCATGGGGGGGATTTCGCGGGCCTGGAGCAGAAACTGGATTATATCAAGGCGCTGGGAGCAACGGCCATCTGGATTTCACCGATTGTGCTGAATACGGAGGGGCAGTTTCACGGCTATTCCGCCTGGAACTTTTACGAGGTGGCGCCGCATTGGGGCGGGCTCTCCGACTTGCAAGCCCTGGTGCAGGCGGCGCACGCCCGGGGGTTGCTGGTGATCGATGATATTGTGGTGAATCACGCCGGCGACCTCGTCGAGAGCAGCGGGACCACTTTTAGTTATCCAACCGGCTACACGCTCAGTTATGTGGACAATTCGAAGACGTACCCGGCGCCCTTTAATCTGAGCTCAACCAACCCGGCGCTGACCAATCTGTTCCATAACTATGGGGACATTGACAATTTCAACGACACGAACCAGGTCATCCTGGGCTGGCTGGACGGCCTGAATGATTTTCGGACGGAGACGCCCTATGTGCGCTCGAACATGGCGGCGATTTACCAGTATTGGATCGGGCAGGCCGGCTTTGACGCGTTCCGGGTGGATACGGCGCTGGAAGTCGAGATGGGATGCTGGCAATACTTCTGCCCGGCGATTCATTCCTACGCAGCGACCAACGGCAACACGAATTTTTTCATGTTCGCCGAGGCGTATAATGGCAACGAAGCGGTGGTCGGCTCTTACACGGGAAGCGAGGCGGGCGGGCCATTTGCATTCGATTCCTGTGTGGATTATCCGCTTTATTTTATCGTCAACAGTGTTTTTGCCACGGCCAGCGGGGCAACGGCGCAGATCGAGGGTCATTACGAGAATGTGGCTGAAGATTACGATCCGGCGGCGCAGATGCAATTGGTGACGTTTCTGGACAACCATGACAATCCCCGTTTTCTCAGCACGAGCGAATCGAACGGCAACACCAACGAGCTGGAGGTGGCGCTGGCGTTTCTTTACACCTCGCGCGGCGTGCCTTGTCTGTATTACGGCACGGAGCAGGGCTTTTATGGCACGACGGACCCGAACGACCGCGAGGACATGTTCGCCGGGCTGTTCAAGGACGGTCCGTCGGGAAGCGTGGTGACGCTCAGTTCGCCTGGGGTTGACAATTTCAACATGACCCATCCGTTGTTCCTGTGGGTCGCGCAATTGAACAACTTCCGCCGGCTGTATCCGGCCATTGCGCTGGGCGCATACACGAACCAATGGAACAATTCGAGCGGCCCGGGATTATTCGCCTATTCCCGCGTGCTGACCAATCAGGAGGTGTTTGTGGTTCTCAACACGGCCAGTTCCAGCCAAACCCTGCCCGCCTGCACTTTGACTTATCCCGCGGGCACCGTGCTGGTGAATTTGCTGAACACCAACGAAACCTATACGCTGGCCGCCGGCTCGCAAACGCCCGCCATCACCGTGCCCGCCGTCACGGCCAAGATATTTATCGCGCAATCGCAGTGGAAACCGCTGAATCCGGTTGTGACAAGCAGTTCGCCCGCGCACTGGGCCAGTGTGGGGGCCTTTCCACCCATCGTGCTTCAATTCAGCAAATCGATGAATACGAACAGCGCGCAAACCGCTTTCAGCACCAGCCCGGCGGTCGGCGGCACCTTCGCCTGGTCGTCGGTGAACGCGGCGAATGACACGATGACGTTCACTCCCACCAATGCGGCGGGGATGACAAATTCGATGCTGGTCACGGTCCGTGTCACCAACTCGGCCTTTGACGCGGTGTCCGGCAACGCCCTGTATTCGCCCTGGCAGATGCAATTCTGGATTGGGGCAAGTCCGTGCAGCGGTGGCAGCGGATGCGCAGGCTCTGTCTCCATCACGCCGGCGGCGCCGGTGGCGGGGTCTCAGGCCACCATTCTATATAATGCCGCCAGCGGTCCCCTCGCCTCCGCCACGAGCGTGTATCTTCATCTGGGCTGGAACGGCTGGAATCCCACCGTCTCGCCGGACGGGGCCATGACTTATGTGGCCGCATCCAATCTCTGGCGATACAGCGTGACCATTCCGAATACCGCGACGCAGTTGAATTGCTGCTTCAACAATGGGAACGGCACGTGGGACAACAACGACGAGGCGAACTGGAATTTCACCGTCACGGGCATGACCACCACTATTCCGCCGACCCTTTCGATAGAGACGCCGACCAACGGCGCAACGATTGGCGGGAATCTTCAAATATCAGGAACGGCCAGCGACACCATAGCCGTGCAAAGTGTGCAAGTGCGATTGGACAACGGCACTTGGATCACCGCCAATGGAACGACTTCCTGGAGCCTGAATCTGAACAGTTCCAATTTTCTCAACGGGCCGCACGTCATCAACGCCTACGCCACCGACACTT
>Ga0326728_10010400_pt1 | contig 21797 bp, 21 predicted proteins | sample MB3enrmetagenome_FD_207602 | JGI IMG/M metagenome (GOLD analysis project Ga0326728, IMG submission 207602) | Lab enriched peat soil microbial communities from McLean, Ithaca, NY, United States - MB31MN | ecosystem: Environmental > Terrestrial > Soil > Wetlands > Peat | place: USA: New York... | reverse complement strand
CGCCTGGATGCCACCAACATTGTCACGCCCCTGGCCAGCGTCATCACCAACATCCAGTTGGACCACCAGAAATGGCTTGGCGAAACGGCGCCGGAAATCGCCCGGGAAAAAGCCGGCATCATCAAACCCAACATCCCCATCATCACGACCGCCGCCGACCCCGCCGCGCTGGAAGTCATTGCACAAACCGCCCGCTCCCGCCAGGCGCCCCTGACCGTCGTCACGGGGCGCGATTCGGAAATCCGCGGCTATGAAATCGGCCTGTCCGGGGAGCACCAGCGGACCAACGCCTCCCTGGCGCTGGCGGCCGCCCGGGTGTTGCGGGAACGCATCCCGGTCCCGGACGCCGCCATTCGGGCGGGACTCAAGGAAGTGCAATGGGCCGGCCGGCTGCAGAAGGTGGAGCGCGCCGGCGGCCAGATCATTTTGCTGGACGGAGCGCACAATCCCGCCGGCGCGCAAAGCCTGGCCGCCGCCCTGCCGGGGATGACGCCGCCGGGCGCGGCGGCCGCGGGGCGGCGGCCGGCCCTGATTTTGGGGACCATGCGGGACAAGGATTACGCGGGGATCTGCCAAATCCTGGCGCCGCTGGCCGGGAAAATCCTGCTGGCGCCCATCGGCAGCGCCCGCACGGCGGAGCCGGGATTGCTGGCCGCTTGTTGCCGGGCGGCCAATCCCGGGGCCGCGGTCCTTGCCTGTGAGAATCTGGCCGCCGCCTTCGACCAGGCTGGCGGCGAAAAATTCATCGTTGTCACCGGCTCCATCCATTTTATTGGCGAGGCCATGGAGTTTCTGGGCCTGGTCCCGCCCTGCGCCGAGCGCGCCCTGAACGATTACCATCCATCGCCGGGAGTGAAGAATTGAGAAGGGTGAATGGTGAAATGAAATCCTCCCTTCTCCATTGCAACATTCAACATTCAAAATTCCATGCCGTCCGCGCGGTCACCCTGGATGTCGGCGGCACGCTCATAGAACCCTGGCCTTCCGTCGGCCATATTTATGCGGCGGCGGCCTTGCGGCACGGACTCCAGCTTTCGCCTGAAGACCTCAACCGCCAATTCGCGGCGGCATGGCGGGAGAAAAAGGATTTTGCGCACACCGAGGAGGGCTGGTCGGAGTTGGTGGACCAAACCTTTGCCGGCCTGGTGGATACTCCGCCGAGCCGGAGCTTTTTCCCGGAGCTTTACAAGGCGTTCAGTTCCGCCGGTGCGTGGCGGGTTTACGATGACGTTTTGCCGTTTCTGAAAGAGTTGCGCCGGCGCGGCCTCAAGTTGGGGGCGATTTCCAATTGGGACGAACGCCTTCGCCCCCTCTGGAAAGAATTGAAACTGGACATCTGGTTTGATGCCATCGTTATATCCGCGGAAGCCGGCGCGGCCAAACCCCACCGCGCGATTTTCCGGCGAGCCGCGGAGCAACTGCAAACCAAGCCGGCTGCCATCCTGCACATGGGCGACAGTCGCGTGGAAGATTTTGAGGCGGCCCGCGCCGCCGGTTTCCAGGCGCTGCTGCTCCGGCGTGGCGAGCCACCCGGCCCGGACCAACAAATCTCTTCCCTGACGGAGGCGCTCTTGCGTCTTTGAACGGGTCCGCGTTGCCGGGAAAATGTGTAAAAGCGTCGGTTTTCATTACAGTTGGAATTTATGATGACAAGAAAGAATTTTAGTAAGTCGTAACTTATTGATGTACAATTAGATATGCAGTCAATCGGGCGCCAAAGCCGGCCGGAAAACTGCAAAATGTGTCGGAATTCTTTACAGATCGAGGCGAAATGGGCCGGATTCCGCTTCGCGTAGCGCGGACAAAACATCCTTGGCCACAGGGCTTTATATAACAAATGTCCGTGCCTCCTGAAAATGGCATGGAATTCGCTGGCAGGTGTATCGAGGTGTATCGAATTGAGCAAGAACCATTAAGATTGTCGAGAAAACTGCGTTTTATGAGACTTTTGAAGCTTACTATAGCGGCCTCCATCTCTGGATTGTTCGTCGGCGCCGGCACGGTTGCTCACGCCTTCACTCCCGACACTTACTATACATACGTTTTTACCGCAGATTCGGATGCCGGCAACACTTCCTTTGATGGAAGCACGATTACGATTGATGCCACCACAGACAGTATCTCCTCCTGGGATTTGCTGGATTCGGCCTTCGGCATTAACTTGACCTCTGGCACAGTCAATTGGGACAATACGAGTGTCACGTATGCTGATCCAACCACATGGACAGGGAATTTCGAGATTGACTTCGGTTTTGATGCCTTGTTTGCACCTGCATACGATCAAAGTGAGGACTATTTCATTGGCAGTAATGATGGCACCGCTGACAATTCGGGTGCGTTGGATGTCAATTATGTCAATTTTCAGGCGGACCCAACCGGCAGTTGGACTCCGGTTCCGGACGCGCTCAATAGTCTGCAACTGCTCGCCCTGGCCCTCGCCGGCTTGGGGGCTTGTTCCCAGCTTCTTTTCCGCAGACAGGCAGTAGTCCTGCCGTAAACTAGTTCCGCGACACTTTCCGGGCAAGCGCGCTCACGGCGTTTCACTGACCTGAATGCGATAAAAACCCGCCGTTCCTGATATTGACAAATTCCAGACCAGGGTTGTCCCGTCACCGGCCAGCGCCGTGCCGGCCGCCTGCCAGTTCACCAAGTCCGTGGACTCCAGGAGTTGATAGTTCATGCCGGCCAGCGATGGTATCGCGCACACCAGGCTGCGACCGGTTCTGCTCGTTTGAATCACGCCCGGCCAACCGGTCTGGCTGATGTCGAAACTTCCCGAGTACGCCGCCGCCATTTGCGCGCCAAACAGGTTCGCCAGGGCCGGGCCGATCTGATACTGGTAATGCCCGTTGGCCGTTTGATTCGGAAAACCGATCCGCCACGATGTGCCGCCCGTGTTGCTTACGGTGATTTGCGCCGCCGGAATCGCGCCGGACGGCGTGGTGACCGTCACGTCCGCCGCGGTGAAGGTGGCGGGGTTAATCGCCACGTTGAAAACCAAGTCCACCTGACTGGCCAGTGGACGGGCCGCGCCTCCGTTGGGGGTGGCGGACAGTATCGCCGGCGCCACCGTCACGCTGGAAGTATAAACCGTTCCCGCCGAACCATTGAGATCATACGTGTCGAACGGGCCGCCGCCGGCCGCGGACAATTGATTGGCCAGGTTGAACCCGTTAAGTTGCGTGTAATAAACCGCGATGCGTCCGCCCCCGCCCCCGCCGCCGTCGTCGCTGGGTGAAGTGCTGCCGCCGTTCGCGGAAATCGTCCCGGTCCCCTGAAGCGTTCCTGCCGTGATCCAAACGCTGCCGCCCGAGCCGGCGCCGCCATAGCCGCCCGGATTATACACACCGCTGGCCGAAATGGCGCCATTGAGGGTCAGAGTGCCATCCACTGTGAATTGCACCAATCCGCCGCCCGCCGTCCCCGGTTGCCCGTTGCCCGTTCCTCCGGCACTGCCCAGCGCCAACGGTTGCGTCAGGGACCCGTAGGTTGGGCCGCCTGCCGCCCCGCCCCAACCCATTCCTCCCGCCCCGCCATAACCCGCGCCGCCGGCGTAATAATTGGGGACGGCCGGTGCCACTCCCGGGCCGAGGTTCGTGCCGATGGGGTAGCCCTGGCCGTCCGCGTTCAACGATCCGCCACTGGCAACGAGCGCATTGCCCAGCACCACCACATTCAAACCGGCATAGCCCGCCTGGCCTGTGATATAACTGTTGGTCGCCACTTGCAGACTGCTGACCGTCAAACCGTTGGATGGCATCACCGCCCCGTTGTTCGTAATGGTCAGATTATAGACTTCGGGCGAAGTCAGCGGCGTGAGCGTCCCCGAGTTGCCGCCGTTGGCGATGAGCACGTTGCCCACGGTCGCCGCCGCCGCCCTGGTATATATCGTGCCGGCTCCGCCGCCAATCTCATTGTCGTTGGTCCAGTTGAACGGGCCGCCGCCCAGGGCTGTCACCTGGCTGGCAAAATTGAATCCCGGCGCATTCGTATAATAGATGGCAATGCGCCCGCCGCTCCCCGCTCCGCCGTTGCCGTCCGGGGCGCTGCTGCCGCCGTTGGCGGAAATCACGCCCCCACCCTGGAGCGCGCCCACGTTGAGCCAAAGGCTCCCGCCCGAACCGCAACCGCCGTGGTATTCGGAAACCGACCAGGACCCCCCATTGGCCGAAAGGATGCCATTGACGGTCAGGGTGCCGTTGACCGTCAGTTGCAGCGCTCCGCCGCCCGCCGACCCGGGTTGCCCGTTGCCGGCCGCCCCGGCGCTCCCCAGATCCACCGGTTGCATGATGGAACCATACGCCGGGCCGCCCGGCGACCCGCCCCAGGCCGATCCGCCCAAACCGCCATAGCCGGCGCCTCCCGCGTAATAAGAGGGGCTGGCCGGCGCCGTTCCCAGGCCGAGATTCGTGCCGATGGGATAACCTCTGCCGTCCAGCAGGAACGCCCCGCCAGTGTCAATGACGGCGTTGCCCAACACTTGCAATCCCAGGCTGGAATCCGCGGTCGCCACACTGTTGCTGCCAATGTACAGGGTGGCGAACGCGCTGCCGGTCGCGATATCCGCCACCGCGTTGCTTGTGATCGTCACATTGAACGCTTCGGGCGAACTTAATGGCGTCAACATCCCCGAGTTGCCGCCATTGCCAATCCACACATTGCCCACGGTCGCCGCCGCCGCCCTGGTATATATCGTGCCGGCTCCGCCGCCAATCTCATTGTCGTTGGTCCACTTGAACGGGCCGCCGCCCAGGGCTGTCACCTGGCTGGCAAAATTGAATCCCGGCGCGTTCGTGTAATAAATGGCAATGCGCCCGCCGCTCCCCGCTCCGCCGTTGCCGTCCGGGGCGCTGCTGCCGCCGTTGGCGGAAATCACGCCCCCACCCTGGAGCGCGCCCACGTTGAGCCAAAGACTCCCGCCCGAACCGCACCCGCCGTGGTATTCGGAAACCGACCAGGACCCCCCATTGGCCGAAAGGATGCCATTGACGGTCAGGGTGCCGTTGACCGTCAGTTGCAGCGCGCCGCCGCCCGCCGACCCGGGTTGCCCGTTGCCGGTCGCCCCGGCGCTCCCCAGATCCACCGGTTGCATGATGGAACCATACGCCGGGCCGCCCGGCGACCCGCCCCAGGCCGATCCGCCCAAACCGCCATAGCCGGCGCCTCCCGCGTAATAAGAGGGGTTGTTCGACGCCATTCCCGGGCCAAGATTCGTGCCGATGGGATACCCTGCGCCGTCCAGCAGGAACACCCCGCCCAGGTCAATCATGACGTTGCTCAACACCAGCATGGTTAGGCTGCCGCTGCCCGCAAGCTGCGTCAGTGAGCCGTTTGTCGCGATGTGGAGCGAGCCTAGCGTCATCGGCGCCAGCGCCACGCCGATGGCGCCATTGGTGATCGTCAGCGCGAATGCTTCCGGCGATGTCAATCCGGTGCCCGCTCCCGCCGAGCCGCCATTGTCCACCAAAACCTGGCCTGTCGTTTGGGTCGAAGCCTTGGTGTAGATCGTGCCCGCGCCCCCGATGATCGAGGAAATGCTGCTGGAACAGGCGGAGATGGCTCCGGCGAAATTGTTCGTGCCATAATAAATGGCAATGCGCCCGCCGCCACCGCCGCCGCTATCGTCGTCCGTGTCGCCGTTGCCGCCTTGGGCTGAAATCGTGCCCTGGCCGGCCAGTGTTGTCACCGTCAGCCAGATGCTGCCGCCGGACCCGCCGCCAATTTCCCCGTCCCCAGCACCGTTTGGAGCCGTCGCGTCTCCGGCGCCCACAGCCAGGATCTGGCCGTTGACCGTCAGGGTCCCGCCCGCCACGATCTGCACCGCTCCACCGCCCGAGGCGCCGAGCGCGTTGTGAGAGGGGCACGAACCACCGTCGCTGCCCCAATTTGTGGGTTGCGTAATCGAGCCGTAGGGCGCGCCGCCGGCCAGGCCAACACTGCTGGTTGCGCCCCAGCCGCCGTAACCGCCCCCGCCAGCCCAGTCGTTCCAAGTCGTGCCGACCAGGCCGGCGCCCGCGCCCGGGCCGGAGAATCCCGGGTGGTAGCCTTTGCCGGTGACATCAATCCGGCTCGTGGCGTCCACCAGCACATCGTGCGCGATGGTGAGATTGACCTGGTTGTTGGGCTGTCCGCTCGCCGCCGCCGTGTGCGTCAGGATGCCGGCCGAGATGACTTGCAGACTGTTAAACGAGTGCGGCCCGTTGACCGTCAGCGTGCAACCGCTCACGACAATATCCTGCCCATCGTAGGTGGTGTCGCCGGAGTTTATGGTGGTGTTGGTGGTGAAGGTGGCGGCGCCCAGCAGCGCCGGCGCCAAGGCGAGCAACCCGGCCAGGGAAGAACGGATCAGTTTCATATTCTCTGGTTCTTTCGTTTAACTGCCCCGGCATTGTAACACGGGCGGGGCACGGAGGCAAGCTTCCGTTTCCGCCCGCCGCGCCGCTGTGAATTAGCTTTAGTTACTCAAAATCTAATGTTGACTAATACTTCATGCCCGCCGCGCAGGAACTATTGACTTTGCTTCACTACACTATTAGATTCGCCGGAATTTCTGGCCTGTTCGCCCCAGGCAACGATGATCAATTTATTGCGCAACCTGTTCTGTTCCTCGCTTGGAAAGAAGTACGTCATGGCCGTCAGCGGCGGCGTGATGTTTCTTTTTGTCCTCGGGCATCTGGCCGGCAATTTGCAAATCTTCATCGGTCCCGAACAAATCAATGCCTACGGCCATTTCCTGCAATCCAACCTGGAGATTATATGGCCGGCCCGCATTGTCCTGCTGGGTTGCGTGGCGCTTCATATATGGGCCGCCGCCGCCCTGACGCGGGAGAACCTGGCCGCCCGTCCCGTGGACTACGCCGCCTGGGAACCGACCGCCGCCAGTTATGCCTCGCGCACGATGGTGTGGAGCGGGGTGATTGTGGCGGTGTTTGTGATTTATCATCTGCTCCACTACACCGTGATGGTTCAGGCGGTCAATCTGACGGGCCGGGATTTCGCCCCCTTGCTCGACCCGCAGGGGCGGCACGATATTTACACGATGATGATCCTGGGGTTCCGCCAGCCGGCGGTCTCGCTTTTTTATATCGCGGGCGTCGGCCTGCTCTGCCTGCACCTGAGCCACGGCGCCAGCGCCATGTGGCAATCCCTGGGCTGGAAAAAGAATTCCTACGCCCCGTGGCTGGACGGATTGGCGCGGTGGGGATCGCTGGCGATCTTCCTCGGTTATATTTCCATTCCGCTGGCCGTGCTGTTGAAAGTGATCCCGTAACCATCGCCGCCCATGAAACTTGATGCCAAAATCCCCGCCGGGCCGCTCGCCCAAAAATGGGACCAGCACAGGTTCGCCCTCAAACTGATCAACCCGGCCAACAAACGCAAGCACAACATTATCGTGGTCGGCACCGGTTTGGCGGGCGCCTCCGCCGCGGCGACGCTGGCCGAGTCGGGCTACAACGTCCAGGCCTTCTGCTACCAGGACAGCCCGCGCCGCGCCCACAGCATCGCCGCCCAGGGGGGCATCAACGCCGCCAAGAATTATCAAAACGACGGCGACAGCGTTTACCGGCTTTTTTACGACACGGTCAAGGGCGGCGATTTTCGGGCGCGCGAAGGCAACGTTTACCGCCTGGCCCAGTTGAGCGTCAATATCATTGACCAGTGCGTGGCGCAAGGCGTGCCGTTTGCCCGCGAATACGGCGGCTTGCTGGCCAACCGCTCCTTTGGCGGCGCGCAGGTGTCGCGGACCTTTTACGCGCGCGGCCAGACCGGCCAGCAGCTCTTGCTGGGCGCGTACCAGGCGCTCTCCCGGCAGATCGCCGCCGGAACCGTCAAAATGTTTCCGCGCGCCGAGATGCTCGACCTGGTGATGGTCAACGGCCATGCCAAGGGGATTATTGCGCGCGATCTGGTCACCGGGGCGATTTCCGCGCACGCGGGCGACGCGGTGGTGATGGCCACCGGCGGTTACAGCAACGTGTTTTATCTTTCCACCAACGCCCGGGGCTGCAACGTCACCGCCACCTGGCGCGCCTACAAGAAGGGCGCGGCCTTTGCCAATCCCTGTTACACGCAGATTCACCCCACCTGCATCCCGGTCAGCGGCGATCATCAATCCAAGCTCACCCTCATGTCCGAGTCCCTGCGCAACGACGGCCGCGTCTGGGCCCCGAAGAAAAAAGGCGACACGCGCGCGCCGGGGGACATTCCGGAAGGCGAGCGCGATTATTATTTGGAGCGCAAGTATCCCAGCTTCGGCAACCTGGCCCCGCGCGACATTTCCTCGCGCGCGGCCAAGGAGGTGTGCGATGAGGGACGCGGCGCCGGGCCGGGGGGGCGCGGGGTCTATCTGGATTTCGCCGACGCCATCCGGCGGCTGGGCGAACAGGGCGTGCGCGAGCGCTACGGGAATCTATTTGACATGTACGAAAAGATCACCGGGGAAAACGCCTACCGGACGCCGATGCGCATTTATCCGGCCGTCCATTACAGCATGGGCGGGCTTTGGGTGGATTACAACTTGATGAGCACGGTGCCCGGACTCTTTGTCCTGGGCGAGGCGAATTTTTCCGATCACGGCGCCAACCGCCTCGGCGCCAGCGCCCTCATGCAGGGTTTGGCCGACGGCTATTTTGTCGCCCCCTACACCGTTGGGGATTATCTCGCCACGTCCAAACAGCCCGCCCCGGCCCCCTCCCAGCCGGAATTCCAGAAAGCCGTTGCCGGGATCGCGGACGCGACCCGGCGGCTGTTGGCCGTCAACGGCAAGCGCACGGTCAATTCCTTTCACAAACAACTGGGCAGCCTGCTCTGGGAAAAATGCGGCATGGCCCGCGATGAGAAGGGCCTGCAAGCGGCCTTGCGGGAAATCCCGGCCTTGCGCGGGGAATTTTGGAAGAACGTCAAAGTCACCGGTCAAAACGAGGAATTGAACCAGGCCCTCGAATACGCCGGACGCGTGGCCGACTTCCTGGAATTCGCCGAGTTGCTTTGCCTGGACGCCTTGCATCGCCGCGAATCCTGCGGCGGGCACTTCCGCGTTGAATTCCAAACGCCCGACGGCGAAGCGTTGCGCGACGACGAGCATTTCGCCTATGTCGCCGCCTGGGAATATGCCGGCCCGGACAAACCGCCGATCCTGAACAAGGAACCGCTGGTCTATGACGAAGTCCACCTGAGCACGAGGAGTTACAAATGAACCTCACGCTAAAAGTTTGGCGGCAAAAAGACGCCCAAAGCCAGGGCCGGCTGGTCAGTTACCAAGCCGGCAATCTCATCCGCGACATGTCCTTCCTGGAGATGCTCGATCAGGTGAACGAGCAATTGACCGCCGCGGGCCAGGAACCGATTGCGTTCGATTCCGACTGCCGCGAGGGAATCTGCGGCGCCTGCTCCATGGTGATCAACGGCATCGCCCACGGCGGACAGCCCGGCACCACGGTGTGCCAGTTGCACCTGCGCCATTTCCAGGACGGGCAGACCGTCGTCATCGAGCCGTGGCGCGCCCGCCCCTTTCCGGTGCTCAAGGATTTGATCACCGACCGCGGCGCATTTGACCGCATCATCCAGGCCGGGGGATTTGTTTCTGTCAACACCGGCGGGGCGCCCGACGGCAATGCCCTGCCCATTCCCAAGACGGCGGCCGAGCAGGCGATGGACGCGGCGGCCTGCATCGGTTGCGGGGCCTGTGTGGCGGCTTGCAAAAACGCCTCGGCCATGCTGTTTGTTTCCGCCAAAGTTTCGCACCTGGCCGCCTTGCCGCAGGGCAGGGCCGAGCGCGAACGGCGCGTCCTCAACATGGTTCGCACCATGGACGACGCCGGATTCGGCAACTGCACCGTGACCGGTTCCTGCGAAGCGGTCTGCCCCAAGGAAATCAGCCTGGACTTCATCGCGCAAATGAACCGCGAATACGGCAAAGCCATCCTCAAAAACTCCGCCGCCAGGAAGACCCGGGGCGGGGATTAAAATAACCACGGATCGCAATTTGAACCCGACTCAAGCTGCCAGCTTTTGGGCCTCTGCCAGAGCTGCATCGATTGTTACCCGCCCGTTTTTAATGGCCATGAATGCGCGCACCGAATGCAACTCGGCCAGCATGGGATCGTGCGGTTCTTCGAGCCTGAACAGTTCCACGAGTTGATCCAGTTTGTCGGCGGGGATTCCAGCTTCCCGCCCCGCCTTCTGATAATCAAAGTAACGCATACAATCTCACAGTTCCGTTCGAGCAGCACCTTTACCGCACTTCTTCCAGCAGTCGCAATCCGGCCGCGTCCAGCACCGCCCTGACTTGCTCCCTCGTCACGCCGGGAAAGTCATCCAAAAATACTTCCACGGAATCGCCCGCGCTCAAATGGTCAAACAAGCTCTTCACCGGGACGCGCGTGCCGCGAAAGACAGGCACTCCCCCCAGCCGTGCCGGATCCTTTTCCACGCATTCAGCGAGGCGGCGGGTCGCTGCCTGCGCATCCATTTCCAAAGTCGTTGCCATGCCTTCACTATACGCCATCGGGCTGTCCTTTGGCAACTCCGCCGTTCGCCCGGGGAAATCGGCGCTTGTGAAGCGTCACGAAAAAAAGGACTGTTGCCGTCAAAGGAGGAATGCTAATTTCAAGCCATGAGCCAGGATATCCGTTGGCAACAACGATTTGAGAATTTCGAGAGCGCGTTTCTTTTGCTGCGCTCCGCTTTGGAAAAGCGCGGGCCGGAGACTTTCAACGATCTGGAGTTGGAAGGATTGGTGCAGCGGTTTGAATACACCTTTGAACTCGCCTGGAAAACGCTGAAAGATTACCTGGAGCAAGCAGGGCTGGTGCTGCCCCAAGTCACGCCCAGCGCCGTCATTAAATCCGCCTTTGCCGCCAAACTCATCGAAGATGGCCAAGCTTGGATGGACATGCTCAAACATCGCAATCTGATGAGCCATACTTACGATGCCAAAGAATTCCGCCAAGCTGTGACGGCCATTCACGACCGCTATGTCGTGGCCCTCGGCCAGGTCTATCTGCTCCTCAAAAAGGAGTCCGGCGCCTCATGAACTTTGGCCTTTCCGAAGATGCGCTGGAGGCCATTCGTGGCGTTCTGGCCGGCTATCCGGCGGTGGAGGAGGCCGTCGTGTTCGGCTCCCGTTCGCTCGGACGCCAGCATCCGCGTTCGGACGTGGACCTGGCCTTGCGCGGGGAGGTTTCCCCGCTCGAAGCGGAAAGCATCGCTTTGGAACTGGACGATCTGCCGCTGCCCTTTCATTTTGACGTGCAGGCCCTGGCCGCGATCCATCATGGCGGTCTTCGTGCGCACATTTCCCGCGCCGGCAAGACCGTTTACCGCAAAGCGGCGCCGGCCGCGCCGGGCAGATATTGAGGCCATTCTCCGTCTCCGCCTTTTTCCAAGGCTTGGAACCGGCTTGCCTTGGGCGCGCGGGCCGGGTTATGTGTTGCCCATGAGCTCCGCGGTTCAGGAATCTTCCTCCCGAATCCAGCGGCTCTCCAGGAAAACGTAATGCGTCAGTGACGGAGGGGAAAAGGTAGGGCGGGCAGTCCTCTGCCCGCCGCGGCGCGCACGGAGTGCGCGCCCTAGCAACCAAGACTGACGCATTACAGGAAAACCAATAGTGGTGTATTATGAAAATCTTGTTGATCGGCATCGGACGGTGGGGGGCCAATCATTTGCGCGTCCTGCACTCGCTGCCGATGGAGCTTTTTGTCAGCGAATTGGACGGCCGGCGGCTGGAAAGCGCGCGGAAATTGGGGATTGCGGATTCGCACTTGGCGGCGGATTACAAGGCCTTGGCCGCGCAGGCGGACGGGGTGGTGATCGTCACCCCGGCCCAGAGCCACTTTGGGCTGTGCCGCGAATTTCTCCTCGCGGGCAAGGATGTGTTTGTGGAAAAGCCGCTCACGCTTTCGCCGGAGGAATCCAAGGAACTGGCCGAACTGGCGGACCGGACGGGGCGCATTCTGCAGGTGGGCCATATTTTTCGATTTGATCCGGCGGCGCGCTGGCTGCGCGAGGCGGTGCGGGAGGGAAAATTCGGGCGGGTCAACATATTGCGCGGGCATTTCGGCGGGTTCAAACGGCCGCGCAATGACAGCGGGGTGATGTTCGCCGACGGCATCCATTTTGTGGATTTGTTCAATTACATCCTCGACGCGACGCCGCGCAGCGCGCTGGCCATCCATCATGATTTCCTGGGGCGCGGGATGGAGGATGTCTCGCTGCTTTCGCTGGAATATGAAACGGCGGCGGGCCGCACCTGGGCGATGGTGGAGAATGATTATTTTTATCCGGGAAAATTCCGCGAAGTGATCGTGGCGGGCGAAAAATGCAGCGCGGTCTGCGATTTCAACGTGGCGCAATATAAAATCAAGGTGCATGAGAACCGGCATGCGCGGGAGGGGAACGATTTCAAAGGCGTGGAAGGGGTGGTGACGCAGATCGAGTGTCCGCCGGAGGAGCCGTTGCTGGCGGAGTTGCGCGCCTTTGTCAAATCGGCGCAGACGCGGGAAAAGCCGCTGGCGGACGGCTGGGCCGGGTACGAGGCGGTGCGCGTGCTGGACGCGGCCATGCAATCGGCCAGGAGCGGGCGGAGTATAAATTTGGAATGAACTTTGCGCAATGAATCATCCGGAAGTCTTCATAATTCCTGTCTTGATGCTGTTGGATTATTTTCTCACGGTCTGGGGATCAATTTTGCGGGGCAAAAAACACGCGCAACATTTCAGATTTGAGCATTATGAACTCAATCCAATTTGGCAAAAAAGCATCGCGCAAAAGAAATGGCTTAATCCGGGGCTTCTGGGAATTGTGACCGCCGTAACGGCAATTTGTTTCGTGTGGTCGGTTGCGTGGAAGGGCGAAGATGATTTTGCGCAAGGCGCGCTCGGGTTCGTAACCGTATTGTATGGCTCCATCGTTGGCCGCCATTTGGAGAATATCTGCGCCTTCCGTTTTCTTTTCCTTCATCCTGAATGTGTCTCCGGTGAGGTCACGATGAGCCATCTCCTGGCCCTGCACATGGCCCAGTTTCATTGCATTGCTTTGTGCCTGCTTCTGGTTTTGATTGCGATTTTTTCGCCAAGCCCATTTCTCATTGGCGGAGTCCTGTCGCAAGTTTATTTGTTTTTCCTCCACTGGAAATGGATCAAAAAGACAAAGGCGCAATTAAGAAAAGCGGATCCTTTTTGAAGAAATTATGCAAAAAATTCCACTATCAAAATGTTTCGTGAACGCGGAGGTGGAGGAAGCGGCGCTGCGCGCGCTTCGCTCCGGCCAATATATCCTGGGCAAGGAATGCCAGGGGTTTGAAGCCGAACTGGCCGCTCATGCCGGCACGCCGCATTGCGTGCTGGGTTCGTCGTGGACGATGATCGTGTACATGATGCACCTGGCGCAGGGACTCCAGGCCGGCGACGAGGTGATCGCGCCTTCGCACACGGCGCTGCCCACCATGGAACCGCTCATCCATTGCGGGGCCAAACCGGTTTTTGTGGATATTGACGACACCTTCTGCCTGGATGCCGGCGCGGTGGAGGCGGCGGTGACGCCGCGCACGGTGGGGATCATTCCGGTCCATATATACGGGCATCCGGCGGACCTGGACAGTATATTTGACATAGCGGCGCGGCGCAAGCTGTGGGTGCTGGAGGATTGCGCGCAGGCGCACGGGGCGTCTTACAAGGGCAAACGGGTTGGCTCGATGGGCCTGGCCGGCGGCTACTCGTTCTTCCCGTCCAAGAATTTGACGGTGCTCGGGGACGGCGGCTGCCTTTGCACCCACGACGCGGCGCTGGCCGAGCGGGTGCGGATGTTCCGCAACCACGGGCGCAAGGACAAATACCTGCACCAATTCGCCGGGTTCAATGTGCGCTTCAATGAAATCCAGGCTGCGATAGGGCGAGTCATGCTCCAGCGCCTGGACGGGTTCAACGACAACCGCCGCCGCATCGCCGCGCGCTACAACGAGCGCCTGCGCGGGCTGGTGCGGACTCCGCCGGAACGGCCCTGGGCCAGGGCGGTCTATCACATGTATGTGGTGCGGGCGGAGCGGCGCGATGAGTTGCAGAAATTCCTCAAGGAGAACGGGGTGGAGACGGGCATCCATTATCCGGTGCCCAACCATCAGCAGCCGGCGATCACGGGCCGGTTCAGCAATATTCCGCCCCTGCCGCGCACCGAGCAGGCGGTGAAGGAGATTCTGTCACTGCCGATTCACGGCGAAATGTCGCTGGACGCGGCGGACATAGTGTGCGACGCGGTGGCGGCGTTTTATGGGAAGAAATGAGTGATTCCGCCGGCGGGACGCCGACGGAGGCGACCGAGACAGTCGCGCTCCCCAAAAAGTTGCGAAGGATCGCGGCGTTTTCCACGACTGCGGGGCTGCGGTTGCGACTGCGGTTCGCACTCGAGCGGATGGCCGATTTGCGGTAGAGAATTGGCATGACATTCAAAGCCATCGTTCATAAGGCGGAGGAAGGCGGATTTTGGGCGGAAGTTCCCGCGTTGCCGGGTTGCGCCACGCAGGGCGAAACGCTCGACGAGGTGGAGGCCAACTTGCGAGAGGCCATTGATGCCTGGCTCTCCGTGGATGACGAAACGAGGCAGTCCGGCGTGAACGACCAAGTTTTGGAGCTGACGGTGTGAAGCAGGTGTCCGAAAAGGAATCGGCTTTCTTTTGGCGCGAATTTGAGGCAGAATTTGGGCATCTGAATGATGGCCACAAGGAAATACAATCACGCGGTCACGCTGCCGGAAGGGGTCAGTTTGGGACGTGTCGCGCAGGTGTTGCTGGAGGCTTGGGAGGGCGGCGCGCATCAGTGGACGGAGAGTCCGCTGCAGTTGCGCGAAGGGGCGGCGCCCAAGCCGGCCATGCCCTTGCCACAGGATGCCATGGACTTGTTCCGCCTGCTGGGAGAGCAGCGCGCGCCCTATTGGCTCGCCGGCGGCATGGCCATGCTGATTTATGTGAACGGGCGCAATACCAAGGACGTGGACTTGCTCATGTCGGTGGAGGCTTCGCGCCAAATCCCGGAATTGGAAATCCGCGAGCGGCGTGATTTTTTTGCGCGGGCGCAGTTTCGCAGCGTGCAGGTGGATTTGCTTTTCACCTACAATCCGGTATTCAAAATGGTGGCGGAAAAGTTTGCCGCCAAACATCGCTTTGCGGAATTGGAAATTCCGACGGTGACGGTGGAAGGGCTGCTGGTGTTGAAACTGTACGCGCTGCCCTCACTTTACCGGCAGTTTGATTGGGACCGCATTTACCTCTACGAGGGCGACATCAAACAGTTGCTGGCGCGGCACAAACCGAAGATGGAACCGCTGTTCCAATTGCTCGAGCCGCATCTTTTGGCAACGGATCTGGCCGAGTTGCGAAAAATTGTTTCCGTGGAACAAGAGCGCATGGCCCGGGCGCACGGCGGCCCGGCGAGTTGAATGACAGCCCACGAAACACAGCCTGAATTGAGCCTGGTCATTCCCTGCTTCAATGAGCAGGAGAATTTGCGCGCCCTGCTGGCCGCGATCCGCGCGGCGGCGGACCCGCTCCAACTCCCTTATGAGGTCGTCATCACGGATGATTGCAGCGGCGACAAATCCTGGGAAATTCTCAAGGAGCTTGCGGCCGCAGACCGGCGGGTGCGGGCGCAAAGACTGGCGCGCAATTGCGGCGAAAGCGCGGCGAGCTGGGCCGGGATGAAGGCGGCGCGGGGAAAATACATCGTCACGCTGGACGCGGATTTGCAGAATGATCCCAAGGATTTGCCCAAATTCCTGGAGGCCTTGAAGAAGTACGACTGCGTCTGCGGGACGCGGGCCAAGACGCGCGGGGCGGGGGATGATTTCGCGCGGGTGGCTTCTTCGCGCATCGCCAACTGGGTGCGGAACCAGTTGTCCGGGGAACAAATCGCGGACGCGGGCTGCACCTATCGGGCGTTCAAGCGGGAGTGCATCGGGAATTTGAAGTTTTTCAAGGGGATGCACCGGTTTTTGCCGACGCTGTTCAAGATGGAAGGGCATACCGTGACGGAAATCGAGGTGACGAATAATCCGCGCTTCGCGGGGCGGAGCCATTACGGAGTGTGGAACCGGTTGTTCGCGTCGTTTTACGATCTGCTGGCAGTGCGTTGGATGAAACGGCGGATGTTCCGATACGAGATCGCGGAAAGGGTGAATTGAGTCTGGAAAAGCTAAGGGCCGGGGGTGGTCAGGCTGGAAAAAATGACTTCCTTGATTTTCCAGAGGAGGGCCATGGTCATGGCCAGGGGCATCAGAATAAGGAACAGGGCCAGCCAGATTCCCGCGGCGCCGGCGGCGTCCATCCAAAGGGCGAGCCAGGCGGGCAGGGCGGGGAGGCGGGTCAAGAGGAAATAAAGCAACAGGCCGGCCAGCAAGGCGGCGAGGAGGGAGAGGTTGAAGGCGGTGAACAGTTTGGTTTCGGCGCGCAAGGTTTCATCGGGCAGCATGGCGCAGAGCCTTTGCAGCACGCAATTGATCTGGACCAGGAGGAACAAGCCGGAGAGAAAGAGCAGCCCCACACAGACGGCGTAAAGAGGAACGGAGGGGAATTTGTGCCACCAATACAGAAACGGGGCCAGGCCGGCATCGAGCACCGCGAGAATCTCCGCCCGGCTCAGGGCGCGCTGCCAAATCCGTTCCTGGGCCTGAAAGGCGCGCAGTTGGTTCAGGCCGTGCCAGAGGAGGGGACTGATCAAGAAGGCGGGAAGAAAGGCGGACAGGCGGAAAGTCTGCCGCGAGAGCATTTGGGCGGTTTCGAGATAGACCATTTCCAGGCAGACCAACCCGGTCAAGGCCAGCCCCCAGAAGAGGGCGGAGAGGCCGCGCACCAGGCGGCCCAGCGCGCGAAGCAGTTCGGCTTTCGCGGCTTCAGGCATGGCAGGGAGTCAAGGAAGGACAGGACGAATGGGAATGGCGGGACTTATGGGACGGACCCGGACAAACATGGACGCGCATCCTCGCAGTGACGCTGGCAGTCATTTCAACTGGTAAGGTAAGTGTAATCCTTGAGGCCGCGCTCGAAATCGTCCAGCAGCCGCATGGCTTCGGAGGGCTTGAGGCGGTCGGACTTGATGGCCTCGTCCACCTGCATCTTCATCTGGCGCTTCAATTCGTGCTCGTCGTATTGCACGGAGGTGAGGGTCTGCACGATGGTGGAGCCTTCGATGATTTCCTCCACGTAATAGCCGGACGGCTCGTCGGGATCAAGAAAGACATGGACCTCGTTGACGCGCCCAAAGAGATTGTGCAAATCGCCCATGATGTCCTGGTAGGCCCCCATCAAAAAAAAGCCCAGATAATACGGCTCCGGCCCGTTGCCGTTGCAGCGGAGGGCATGCAAGCGGAGGGTGTCGCGCACATCGGCGATATCGATAAACTTGTTGACCTGGCCGTCGGAATCGCAGGTGATGTCCACCAGGGTGCCTTCGCGGTTGGGCGCTTCATTGAGGCGGCTGACGGGCATGATGGGGAAAAGCTGGCCCAAAGCCCAGTGGTCCAGGAGGGATTGGAAGACGGAAAAGTTGCAGAGGAACTGGTCGCCCAGACTTTCCTCCAGCTTGCGGATTTCCTCGGGCACATGCTGCCGGCCCTGGAAACTTTGCACGACCTCCCGGCTGATTTCCCAGTAGAGCGACTCGATGGTGGCCTTGTCGGGCAAATCCAGCAGGCCCAGCGCGAACATGAGTTGCGATTCCTCGCGGCGATCCAGGGCGTCGTGGTAGGCCTCCAGTTTGTGCAGTTGGGAGAGGTTCTTGCGAATGTCCAGCAAATCGCGGACGAGGGCGTGCTTGCTCTCCGCCTCGGGCGCGCGGGAGCCGGCGCGGATTTTTTCAATGGCGCCGAAAATCTCGACGATCAGGACGCTGTGATGGGCCACGATGGCCCGGCCGCTTTCGCTGACGATCTGCGGGTGCGGGACTTTCTCCTGGTTGCAAACCTCGGCGAGGTAAAAGACCATGTCGTTGGTGTATTCGCGCAGGGAATAATTGGTCGAGCTGTCGGAGGCGGAGCGGCTGCCGTCGTAATCCACGCCCAGGCCGCCGCCGACATCCAGCGATTGGATGGCGAACCCCATTTTGAAAAGTTTGGCGTAAAAGCGGGCGGCTTCCTGGACGGCTTTCTTAATGGTGAGGATGTCGGGAACCTGCGAGCCGATGTGGAAATGGAGGAGCTTGAAGCAATGCTCCATTTTTTCGGCGCGCAACAGATCGGTGGCCATGAGCAGTTCCGCGGTGCTCAAGCCGAATTTGGCGTTGTCGCCGCCGCTTTCGGCCCATTTGCCGGCGCCCTTGCTGGTGAGGCGGATGCGGATGCCCAGCAGCGGCTCGACGCCGGCCTGGCGGGAAACGGCGATGATCTGCTTGAGTTCCTCCAGCTTTTCCACCACCAGGATGACGGTCTTGCCCAGCTTGACGCCCATCAGCGCCATGCGGATGAACTGGGTGTCCTTGTAGCCGTTGCAAACAATCAGGCTGCCGGCCTGGTTTTGCAGGGCCAGGCCGGCGAACAATTCCGGCTTGCTCCCCACTTCCAGCCCAAAGTGGTACGGCTTGCCCGCGTCCAGTATTTCCTCCACCACTTCGCGCAGTTGGTTGACCTTGATGGGAAAGACGCCGCGATAGACGTTCTGATAATTGAATTCGGCAATGGAGGCAGCGAAGGCCTGGTTGATGGCCTCGACCCGGTGGCGGAGAATGTCCTGAAAACGAATCAGCACCGGAAATTGCAGGCCCCGCCCTTTGGCCTCCTCGATCACGTCGGTGATGTCCACCACCGTGCCGGCTTCGCGCAGCGGCATGGCCACGACGTGGCCGGCCTCGTTGATGTCAAAATAGCGGGCGCCCCAGCGCTGGATGTTGTAAAGGGCGCGGGCGGCCTGGATGTCCCAGGGAGGAGGCGGGGCGGCGGATTGGCTCGTTGTCATTGCAAACTGTTGCGCAATATAAGAAGCGGCCCGCAAATTTCAATCCTGCGTTGCAAAAATATTCCTCTCGCGCGTTTGAAATTTTCCAGCGCTTCTGTTTTCATTCCCTCATGTCCAAAGCTTCTTTGTCCGCCATGGTCCGACATTGCCAAAAGCGGCTGCGGCCCGCAATGTTTAACGACTACGAGGGCGCCGCCAACGGATTGCAGGTGGAAAATTCCGGCGCGGTGACAAAAATCGCCGCGGCGGTGGACGGCTCGCTGGCCACGGTGAAAATGGCGGCCGCCGCGCGCGCCGATTTGCTCATCGTTCACCACGGCTTGTTCTGGGGGCCGGTGATTCCGTGGACCGGGCCGCGGCGCGCGCTGCTGCAACTGCTCCTCGGGGAGAATGTGGCCGTTTACAGTTCTCATCTGCCGCTGGACGCGCATCCGCAATTGGGCAACAACGCGTTGCTGTGCGCGGCGCTCGGTTTCAAAAATCTCCGGCCGTTTTTCGTCGAAAAAGGGCGGGCCATCGGCTGGCAGACGCGCGCCAGCCTGGAGCGCCAAGCTCTGGCGCGGATGCTCGGGCGGACGCTGGGCCGCGCCCCGATTGTTTTGCCTGGCGGGCCGGCGCGGTGCCGGCGCATCGGCGTGGTGACCGGCGGGGCGGGCGGCCAATTGAAGCTGGCGGCGGCGGAAGGGGTGGACACCTTCATCACCGGGGAGGGGCCGCATTGGACCTGCGCGCTGGCGGAGGAGCTGGGGCTGAATGTTTTTTACGGAGGCCACTACGCCACGGAGACTTTTGGCGTCAGAGCTTTGGCGGCGGAGCTGTCGAAGAAATTCCGCGTTCCGTGGATTTTTCTGGATCATCCGACAGGGCTGTGAGGATTGGGGGAAACGCTCCCGCGGCGCGCCCAGCCCGCGCCTATTTCGCAGTTCCTGGGTGGAATCCCGATTCCATCGGGACCCCTCCCGCCGGGCCGCCGGCCCGGCGGAAGGCCGAATGCGGATCTTGGCAAAAGCGCTGCGTCACAGCTATTGTCCGTCGCTCCCGGTTCCGGCCGGCGAGTCGCCGACTGGGACAGGCGGGTCGCCTGTGCCACCCAGCCAAAGGGGCGCCGGATGGCAAATATGCGGGCCAACGGGTGTTGGGCGAAGGTTGCCGGCTTTCTCAATTCTTTTTTCAAATGGGGCTTGACAAAAATTAGAAACTATTGTTGAATTGTAAGCGTGAGACACGAAGGCATAGTCGAAGCCGGCCTCCGGCAGGGAGGCGTCCAGCGCCGGCGCGGGGCGCAAATCTTGTTCATTCCTTGAAGCTTATGGCCCTGGCCAGCGTCACGATCCATTCCAGCCAATTCCCGGAGAATGTCCGGCGCGAGCTGCTCCATTCCCTGCGCACGCGCCAAATCAACCATAAATTCCACTACGACACCTGCAAGCAGGCGCAAAAGTGGCTCGCCTTGCACGAGGCGCATTCGCCCTCGCGCACCGATCCCGCTTGTCTGGCGATGTACGAAACTTCCTTCGCCGCCGCGGCCGGGCGGGTCCCGGCGGCGCAGGTCCAGGTCATCGGATTGGGCTGCGGCGGCGGCCAGAAAGACGCCCGCCTGCTGCGCCTGCTGGCCGGGCAGGGAAAGGCAGTTTCCTACCGGCCGTGCGATGTGAGCCTGGCGCTGGCGCTGACCGCCCGCCAGGCGGCGCGCGAGGCCGTCGGAGAACTTCCGTGCGACCCCGTGATTTGCGATTTGGCGTTGGCCGATGATCTGCCTGAGATTTTCGGCCCGCCCGGCGGCGGCGGCCCCGCGCGCTTGATCACCTTTTTCGGCATGATTCCCAATTTTGAGCCGGAACTGATTTTGCCGCGCCTGGCCGGCCTGGCGCGCGGCGGCGATTGGCTGCTCTTGAGCGCCAATCTCGCGCCCGGCCCCGATTACGCCGCCGGCCTGCGGCGCATCCTGCCCGGCTACGACAACCCGCTCACCCGCGACTGGCTGACGGCGTTTCTGTTCGACCTGGGATTCGCGCCGGGAGACGGAAACGCGCGATTTGCGGTGGAGGATTCCGCGGCCGGCCACAAGAGGGTGGCCGTTGATTTCTGCTTGACACGCCGCCGCTCGCTGACGGTTTATGGCGAGGCCTTTGCATACGGGGCCGGGGATAAAATCCGCCTCTTTTTTTCCTATCGCTACACGCCGGACCGGATGCGCGCCCTGCTCCGGCTCCACCAACTGGAGGCGCGGGAGCAATGGACGGCCCCCTCCGGGGAAGAGGGCGTTTTTCTGTGTCAGAGAGCATGAGCCTCGGTGTCCGGCTGGAATACTTTCAAGGTGTCCAGCACTGCCTTGACGCGCGGGACTTCGTGGGTTCGGTAAAGATCGGTCTTCCCCAGCGCCGCCAGCACGGCGAAGAACGCTTCCGCGCCGCGCACCTCCCCGCCAAAGTATTCGAAGGCGTGGGGCAGCGCGTGGCAAACCGGAAATCCCAGCGCCCGCAAACGAAACGTGTTCAAAAAAACCGACATCTGACGCCGGACCCGCGCCGCGCCGTCCTGCAAGTTCCGGTAATAGAATCCAAGACCCGGGTCAATCAGAATTCTTTCCACGCCGTTCTTCGCGGCCAAATCCGCCAGGCGCGAAAAATAGGCGCTCATGGCGGCGGCCGGGTCAGGGCTGGAGACGAAATCCCCCACCGCGCGCGCATGGCGTCCCTGCACATAGCAAAGAATGACGGCGGCGGAATGGCGCGAGGCGATGCGGAACACTTCCCCCGCCTTTTCTGTTCCGGTGAAATTGAGCACCCGGGCCCCCGCCTCCAGGCAGGCGCGGGCCACGGCGCATTGGTACGTTTCCACCGAGACGAGAATCTTCTCCGCC
>Ga0326728_10010397_pt1 | contig 21806 bp, 18 predicted proteins | sample MB3enrmetagenome_FD_207602 | JGI IMG/M metagenome (GOLD analysis project Ga0326728, IMG submission 207602) | Lab enriched peat soil microbial communities from McLean, Ithaca, NY, United States - MB31MN | ecosystem: Environmental > Terrestrial > Soil > Wetlands > Peat | place: USA: New York... | reverse complement strand
TCCTTGTCCAGCGCTTCGACGGCTTCGCGATTCATCCTCAGGTTGAATCAAGCCCCGAGTCCGCTGTCAATCGCCGCCAAACCCCAGCCTACGCCAACGCCCCACAAAGGGGGCGTGAGCAATTACCACCTGTATGACGGGAAGTGGATCCCCTCATGGCAAATCATGGTGTGCAGCCGCTGTTATGGTGGAAACTGGGATGGCATCGTGCCAACAAATCGTCTCGTCACCTACCTCGAATCCCACGGGTTTCCGTTTCACTTCAATGAGAAGGGGTGGATTGACTGGCCTAGCTAAACTGACGCGAAAACGTCCGCCAAAATCGCATAAACGCCACCACGGAGCACAACGCCGCGACGCCCAGCGCCTCCCCCTTCACCCCCTCTTCCCCCACCCCCCGCCCGTCGGCGTGACGATCTCGATCGTCTCGCCCGCCTCCAGCACCGTCTGCGCGCAGCCCGCCAGCTCTTCAAACCGCCCATCGTTCCGCCGCACGATGTTCCGCCCGAGTTCGCCGGGCTCGCCGCCCTCCATGCCGAAGCTCCTCACCCGGCGACGGCCGGTGAGCAGCGCGAGCTCCATGCGTTCGCGGAACCGGATGCGGCGCAGCGTGCCGTCGCCGGCGCACCAGCGGCCCTTGCCGCCGGAGCCGCGGCGGATGTGGAAATCCTCGAGCACCACGGGAAAGCGCTGTTCCAGCACTTCCGGGTCGGTCAGGCGCGAATTGGTCATGTGCGTGTGGACGCCGCTCGCGCCGTTGAAGCCCGGCCCCGCCGGCGCGCCGGAGCAGATCGTCTCGTAATATTGATAGCGCGCGTCGCCGAAGGTCAGGTTGTTCATCGTGCCCTGCGCCGAGCCGAGCGCGCCCAGCGCGCCGAACAGCGTGTCGGCGACGGCCTGGCTGGTCTCGACGTTGCCGGCGACGACCGCCGCGGGATAGCGGGGCGAGAGCATCGAGCCCTCGGGGATGACGACGCGGATCGGCCTGAGGCACCCCGCGTTCATCGGGATTTCGTCGTCGACCATGACGCGGAAGACATAGAGAACCGCGGCGCGCGCGACGGGTTCGGGCGCGTTGAAGTTGTTCGGCTGCTGCGGCGAGGCGCCAGAAAAATCCACCGTCGCTTCGCGCGCCTGGCGATCGACGGAAATCTTCACTCTTATGACCGCGCCTTGGTCGGTCTCCGTGGCGAACTCGCTGTCCTTCAGGCGGTCGATGACGCGGCGCACGCTCTCGGCGGCGTTGTCCTGGACGTGGCCCATGTAGGCCTGCACGGTCGCCAGCGAGAACGCCTCGACCATGCGGCGCAGTTCCCGCACGCCCTTCTCGTTGGCGGCGATCTGCGCCTTGAGGTCGTTGACGTTCTGCAACGGATTGCGCGCGGGATAGGGCCCGCTCGCGAGCAACTCATAAAGTTCGCGCTCGCGAAAGCGGCCGCGCTCGACCAGCAGGAAATTGTCGATGTAGACGCCTTCCTCCAGGATGTTGGTCGCGCGCGGGCTCATCGATCCCGGCGCGATTCCGCCGATGTCGGCATGGTGGCCGCGCGCGGCGGTCCAGAACAGGATCGTCTCGCCCGCCTCATCGAACGCCGGCGTGCACACGGTTATGTCGGGCAGGTGGGTGCCGCCGTTGTAGGGCGCGTTCAGCGCAAACACGTCGCCGGGGCGGATGCGGCCGGCGTTGGCGCGGATGATCGTTTCGACCGAGCGGTCCATCGAGCCGAGGTGCACCGGAATGTGGGGCGCGTTGGCGACCAGGCGCCCCTCGGCGTCGAACACCGCGCAGGAGAAATCGAGCCGCTCCTTGATGTTGACGGAGTAGGCGGTGTTCTGCAGCGTCACGCCCATCTGCTCGGCGATCGACATGAAGAGGTTGTTGAAGATCTCCAGCATCACCGGATCGACCTTGGCGCCGATCGCGTCGCGCCGCGCCGCCGCCTCGACCCTACGCAGCACGACATGATTTTTCGCGGTGACCTCGGCGCGCCAGCCCTGTTCGACGACGATCGTCTGGTGCGGCTCGATGATCAGCGCCGGGCCGGCGATGCGAGAGCCGAGCGGGATTTTCTCGCGCACGAACACCGCCGCGTCGCGCCAGGCGCCGTTGGAGAAGAACCGCGCGAGGCGCTCGGGCGAGGGCGCGGCGACGGAGCGAACGGGGCGCGCGCGCTCGACGAACCGCGCCGCGCCGCCGGTCGCCTCGACGTTGACCGCCTCGACGACCAGCGCCTTGGCGCGGTCGATGAAGCCGAAGCGCGCCTTGTGCGCGGTCTCGAACGCGCGCCGCATCGCGCTGAGAGAGCGCCATTCGACTTCGAGCGCCGTGTCGGCGCCGGCGTAACGCAGTTGCGCGCGCGGGCGCAGTTTGACGCCCAAGCGCGCGACGCCTTGCGACTCGACCTCTTTCGCCGCCGCATCGCCGAGCCTGGCGACCAGCGGGGCGAGCCGCGCCAGCGCCTGTTCGTTCAACGGCTCCTCGACGCCCTGGCTGCGGTTGGCGCTGATGTCGGCGAGACCCATGCCATAGGCCGAAAGCAGCGACGACAGCGGGTGGATCAGCACCGTCTTGATCGCCAGCGCGTCGGCGACGTCGCAGGCGTGCTGGCCGCCGGCGCCGCCGAAGCAGTTGAGCGCGTAGCGCGTCACGTCGTAGCCGCGCGCCACCGAAATCTTCTTGATCGCCTCCGCCATCTTGGCGACCGCAATGGCGATGAAGCCGTCGGCGACCTCCTCGGCGCTGCGTCCGTCGCCGACTTCGCTCGCCAGCGCTTCGAACGCTTCGCGGACGCTTTTTCCATCGAGCGGCTGATCCTGCGCGGGGCCGAATATTTTGGGAAAATAGTCGGGGATCAGCTTGCCGGTCATGACGTTGGCGTCGGTGATCGCCAGCGGGCCGCCGCGGCGATAGCACTTCGGCCCGGGATCGGCGGCCGCCGAATCCGGGCCGACGCGAAAGCGCGCGCCGTCGAAATGCAGGATCGATCCGCCGCCCGCCGCGACGGTGTGGATGCGCATCATCGGCGCGCGCATGCGCACCCCCGCGACCTCGGTCTCGAAGGCGCGTTCGTAAGTTCCATCGAAATGGGCGACGTCGGTCGAGGTTCCCCCCATGTCGAAGCCGATAACCTCACCGAATCCCGCGCTGCGCGCGGTCTCGGCCATCGCCACGACCCCGCCGGCCGGCCCGGAGAGGATCGCGTCCTTGCCGGCGAACAGCTCGGCGGCGGTGAGGCCGCCCGACGACATCATGAACATCACCCGCGCGCCGGTGCGGCTGGCGTCGAGCGCCTGTGAGACGCGCGCGATGTAGCGCGCGAGGATCGGCGAGAGATAGGCGTCGACGACGGCAGTGTCGCCGCGCCCGACCAGCTTGATCAGCGGCGAGCATTCGTGGCTGACCGAAACCTGGGCGAAGCCGAGCGCGCGCGCGACGCGGGCGACCTCTCGCTCGTGGCGGGGATAGCGATAGGCGTGCATGAAGACGATCGCGACCGCGTCGAAGCCGTTCGCCTTGGCCCGCGCCAATTCCGCGCGCACGGCTTCGAGGTCCGGCGCGGCCTCGACGGTTCCGTCGGCGAGAACGCGCTCGTCGATCTCGACGACGCTCGCATAAAGCTGCTCGGGTTTGACGATATTGCGCGCGAAAATGTTCGGGCGCGCCTGATAGCCGATCTCCAGCGCGTCGCGAAACCCCCTGGTCGTCACCAGCAGCGTGCGTTCGCCGCGGCGCTCCAGCAGCGCGTTGGTGGCGACGGTGGTGCCCATCTTGACGACGCCGATCGCGCCTGCGGGGATCGGCGCGCCGGGGGTCAGATGCAGGAGATCGCGAATCGCCTGCACGGCGGCGTCGGCGTAGGCGGGGCTCTCCGAAAGGAGCTTGCGCGCGTGAAGCCGCCCAGCGGAATCGCAGCCGATGACGTCGGTGAAGGTGCCGCCGCGATCGATCCAGAAGTCCCAACGCGCCCTATCGGCTGTTTTCGCCGAGCGCTTGCGCGCTGCGTTCGCTTTGGCCCCGTCGGTCAAGTTCCGCCCTCGCACCGCTCGCCCTCTATTCCGCAGCCCACAGCCTGCCGCCATGGGATTTGACAATGTCAAGATAATGTCGAGAATCGTCAATGTTATATCGATAAATCGTTGCTATTCCGGCGGCGATTCAGCTGGGCGAGGGGGACTCGATGTCGGATGCTCAGGAAGGCTTGGCTCCGCGGGAAGGGCTGGCGGACTGGTACGCGGAGCTGTCGTCAGGGGAAAAGCGCACGTTTTGGGCCTGCGCCCTCGGTTGGGGCCTCGATGGATTCGACGTCCAGATCTATGGATTGGCGCTCGCCGCGATTGCGACGACGCTTGCGCTTAATGCGACGCAGTCAGGGTGGATCGCGACCGCGACGCTGTTCACTTCGGCGTTCGGCGGCTGGATCGCGGGTTTGCTGGCGGACCGCATCGGACGGGTTCGCATGCTGCAGATCTCGGTCGCGTGGTTCGCCGTGTTCACGTTTCTGTGCGGCTTTGCCCAGAATTTCGGGCAGTTCTTCGCCTTTCGGGCGCTGATGGGCTTCGGTTTCGGCGGGGAATGGGCGGCCGGCGCCGTGCTGATGGGCGAAGTCATCGCGCCGCGTCACCGCGGTAAGGCGGTCGGCGCGGTGCAGGGCGCCTGGGCGGTTGGCTGGGCGGTCGCGGTGATCGCGTCTACGGCGCTGTTCGATAGCTTGTCGCCCGAAGCGGCCTGGCGCACGCTGTTCATGCTCGGAATCCTGCCGGCCTTGCTGATCTTCTTCATCCGGCGCTTCGTCGAGGAGCCGTCGGTCTTCAAAGAGACCCAACAGAACCTGGCGAACGCGGGCCGCCGCCCGAATTTCCTCGAGATCTTTTCTCCCTCGATGTTGTGGACGACCGTGCTGGCGTGCGTCCTGACCACCGGCGCGCAGTGCGGCTATTACGCGATTGCGACGTGGCTGCCGAAGTTCCTCGCCGTCGAGCGCAAGATCACGATCCTGGGCTCGGCGGGATACCTTGGCGTCCTCATCGTCGGCTCGTTCATCGGCTATCTGACCGCCGCCTATCTGGCCGATCGCATCGGCCGGCGCGCGAACTTCATTTTGTTCGCCGTCGGATCGCTTGTCGCCGCGGTCGCCTATACGCAGATCCCGGTCAGCAACGAGGTGATGCTCGTCCTCGGGTTCCCGCTCGGCTTCTTCGCCTCGGGAATCTTCTCCGGCATGGGGCCGTTCCTCACCGAGCTCTTTGCGACGCGAGTCCGCGGTTCGGCGCAGGGGTTCGCTTACAACTTCGGCCGCGGCGTTGCGTCGTTCTCTCCCGTCGCGGTCGGCGCGATCGCGGCGACCCTGCAGCTCGGGGGCGCCATCGGTGCCCTTGCCGCCCTCGGCTATGGGCTCGTCATCATAGCGGCCCTTCTGCTGCCGGAAACCAAGGGACGCGTGCTGACGGCGCAATGAGCTCCAAGAGCCCATCTTTCCGCGCGCCCGCTTCGGCGAGCGCGCCCACGGCGCAGGCGGGCGGCGACAAGCCCGGCCTCGGCCCTATCGTGTCGTCGCGCCACCTCGCGGAAGGGGCGAGTCCCGCGCTCTCCGAATTCGAATTCGGCCTGATCCTCGCTAGCCACGCCTTTCACCGATGGATGGTCAGAGCGATGGCTGCGGCGGGCGTGCAAGAACTCTCGCCGCTCGACGTCCTCGTGCTGCACACCGTCAACCATCGCGGCCGCAAGAGGAAGCTCGCCGACATTTGCCTCGTCCTCAACATTGAGGATACGCACCTGGTCGCCTATGCGCTCAAGAAGCTCGAGCGGCTCAAGCTCATCGAGGGCGAACGCATCGGCAAGGAGAAGGCGGTCGCGATCACGCCGACGGGCGAAGCGGTGTGCCTGAAGTACAGGGAGATTCGCGAGGCGCTGCTCGTCAAGGCGGTGCGCGCGACCGGGTTTCACGAAGCGACGATCTCGAACCTCGCCGCGACGATGCGAGCGCTCTCGGGCCAGTACGATCAAGCCGCGCGCGCGGCGGCGAGCGTGTAGCGAAGCGGGCCGATCTTTGCCCCGCGCGCGATCCTGCGCTAGCCTTGAGGCGCAAACCAACCGAGGGGTTGACGGCCATGGAATTCCTACGCTTCGGCAAGACCGGCATGAAGGTCTCGCGCCTATGCCTCGGCTGCATGACCTACGGCTCGCCCAAATGGCGCGAGTGGGTGCTCAACGAGGAGGCCTCGCGCCCGTTCATCCGCGGGGCGCTGGAGCGGGGCGTCAACTTCTTCGACACCGCCGATATGTATTCGGCGGGCGCCAGCGAGGAAATCCTCGGCCGCGCGATCAAGGAATTCGCCAAGCGCAGCGAAGTCGTCATCGCGACGAAGGTGTTCAATCCGATGGGGCCGAGCCCCAACGCCGGCGGTCTATCGCGCAAACATATCTTAGAGGGGATCGACGCCTCGCTGAAGCGCCTCGGCATGGACTACGTCGACCTCTATCAAATCCATCGCTTCGATCCGAATACGCCGATTGAGGAGACCGTCGAGGCCCTGAGCGACGTCGTGCGCGCCGGCAAGGCGCTCTATGTCGGGGCGTCGTCGATGTGGACCTGGCAATTCGCGCGCATGATTGCGGTCGCGCGGGAGCGTTTCGACGCCGAATTCGTCTCGATGCAGAATTTCTACAATCTCGTCTACCGCGAGGAGGAGCGCGAGATGATGAAGTTCTGCGCCGATCAGGGGATCGCGGTCATCCCCTGGTCGCCGCTGGCGCGCGGCTATCTCGCCGGCTCCGGCCTCGGCGAGGGCGCTTCGACGGTGCGCGGGCGGACCGACGCCTACACGAGAGCGCTCGGCCTCGGCTCGCGCCAGGACGAGGCGGTCCGGCGCCGGGTCGGCGAGGCCGCGGACAAGTTCGGCGTCAAGCCGGCGATCGTCGCGTTGGCCTGGGTTCTGTCGAAGCCTTACGTGACCGCGCCGATCGTCGGCGCCTCCAAGCCGCACCATCTCGACGACGCGGTGGCGGCTTTGTCGCTGAAGCTCGACGCCAGGACGATCGCGCGCCTCGAGGAGCCGTATCAACCCAAGGCCGTGGTCGGGCACGTGTGACGCAACGGCGCTAACCGGCTCGCGCGAAGACCGCGGCGACCGCCGCGGGAATTTGCCGGGGCGTTTCGATCAACGGATCGGCGCCCGCCGCGGCGAGTTCCTCCGCGTCGCCATAGCCCCATAGCGCGCCGATCGCGGCGATGCCGACGGCGCGCGCGCCGAGGGCGTCGTCCCGGCGGTCGCCGATCATGACGACCCGCCCAGTCGCGCTGATGCGCTCGCGGCCCAAGAGATAGGTCAGCAATTCGGTCTTGCTGGAACGCCGACCGTCCATTTCGGCGCCGTAGATCTGTTTGAAATACTTGGTCAGGCCGAAGTGATCGAGAATTCGGCGGGCGTAAGGCTCGGCTTTCGAGGTCGCGACGAACAGGCGGCAATCGAGCGCCGTCAGCCGATCGAGCGCCTCGACGACGCCGTCACAGAGCGAATTCTCGAACAGGCCGATGGTCGAATAACGTTCGCGGAAAAGGCTGAGCAAAGTCGGGGCGCGATCGGCGCCGACGAGCTTGGCGAAGCTTTCTTGCAAAGGCGGGCCGATGATCCAGCGCAACTCCGTCGCGGCGGGAACGGGAACAGCGGCCCCGCCGGCCGCATTCAGCCGTTCGAGCGCCGACCGCGTCGATCGCAGAATGCCGGGCGCCGAGTCCGTGAGCGTGCCGTCGAGATCGAAGACGACCGCCGCCGCGTCGTCTCTCATTTCAGCAGGACGTAGATGTCGACCTGCAGGTTCGGGTCGTCCGTCGTTTTGATGTCGTTGAGGTATTCTTCAATGAACATGTCTTGCGCGTCGATGCCTTTTTCGTCGAGATAGGCGGTGATCGCCTCATAGGTTGCGTCGATGTCGTCGTAGGCGCCGCGGTGCTCGAAGCGCATCGCCTTGCCGACCGGCGTCCGCCCTAACTTGACCGCATCGGAAAGCGAGGTCTGGCCCTCGGGGATCGATTCGAGCGGAATGGCGGCTCGATAGGTGAAGCCGATGTCGTCGGCTTCCAGAAAGATCGCGATCGGCCGGCCGGCGGCTTTGAGCCCGGCCTTGTCGATTTCCGTGCGGATCAGAGCGATCGAGCCGGTGACAGCGCCGTAGATCTCGTCACGATTGGCCTTTCCCTCGACGGTGGCGGCGGGGCGGGAAGCAAGTTCGATCGTCTCTCCGTTCGAGCCGCTCTCGCCCGGATTGGCCTCATCGGGATTGACGGGCGTCGCGCCCGGGGTCGGCGTCGGGCTGGTCGAGGGCGAAGGAGTCGGAGCGGGCGCCGCCGACGCCGCCGGCGTCGGGTTGGCGCTCGCCGCTGGAGAGGCGATGGCGGCCGCCGGCGCAGGACTCGGCGCAGCCGCCGGCGCTTGCTGCGCGTGGACCGGCGCGAGAAATACGGGGGCCGCGAGGACGAATAGGCCCGCGACAATCACGATCCCCTTTCGAGCCAGTCTCTGGCGGACCATCGCGCGGCCTTTCCCGCCGGTTGGATTCCCCACCGGCGCAGTATGCGAGCAAGCGTGCGCGGCGCCAAGCCGGCAATCTCGCCACGCGGGGCGATTCTTTGTCCCGCTCACGCCGGCGCGGGTTTCGTCCAGCGCAGGATCGGCTGACGCGCGGCGCGCGTTTCGTCGAGGCGCCGGCGCGGGGCGTGGCGGGGCGCATCGAGGAAGCGCTCGCGTTCGCCCGCGAGCGCGCTCATCGCTAAGTCCCGCAAAGTCATGATGAATAGTTCGAGGCTCGCCTTCGACTCCGATTCGGTCGGTTCGATCAGCATCGCCCCATGAACCACCAGCGGGAAATAGACCGTCATCGGGTGGTAGCCCTCGTCGATCATCGCCTTGGCGAAATCGAGCGTCGTCAGGCCCGTGTCCTTGAGCCAGCGGTCGTCGAACAAGACCTCGTGCATGCAGGCCCGCTCGCCGAACGGCGCGCTGATCAGATCATTGAGCGAGGCGCGAACGTAATTGGCGGCGAGGACCGCGTCCTCCGAGGCCTGCTTGAGCCCGTCGGTGCCGTGCGACAGAATGAAGGCGAGCGCGCGCACGAACATGCCCATCTGGCCGTGAAACGCGCTCATCCGTCCAAACGCCAGGCTGTCCTTGCCGTGTTCGACGAGATCGAGCGCTTCGCCGTTCCTGACGACATGGGGGACCGGCGCGAACGGGGCGAGGCGATCGGAAAAGACTACTGGGCCGGCGCCGGGCCCGCCGCCGCCGTGCGGCGTCGAGAACGTCTTGTGCAGGTTGATGTGCATGACGTCGACGCCGAGGTCGCTAGGCCGGGTCTTGCCGACGACGGCGTTGAAATTCGCGCCGTCGCAATAAAAGTACGCTCCGGCCTCGTGCATGGCGTCGGCGATCGCGACGATTTCGCGCTCGAACAATCCGCAAGTGTTGGGATTCGTGAGCATGATGGCGGCGACGTCCGGGCCGAGCGCCGCGCGCACGCTTTGCGCGCTGACCACGCCGTCGGCGCCGGCGGGCACGGCGCGCACGGAAAAGCCGATGAGCGCGGCCGAGGCGGGATTGGTGCCATGCGCGGAGTCCGGGACGAGCACGACACGGCGCGTCTGTTCCTCGCCGCGCGCCGCGACCGCGGCCTTGATCGCCATCATGCCGCACAATTCGCCGTGCGCGCCGGCCTTCGGCGACATCGCGACGGCGCTCATGCCGGTCATCGTCAGCAGCTTGTGCGCGAGCGCGTCGATCAGTTCGAGCGCGCCCTGGGCCGTCGAGATCGGCTGGAGCGGATGAAGGTCGCAAAATCCCGGCAGGCGCGCCATTTTTTCGTTGAGGCGCGGATTGTGCTTCATCGTGCAGGAGCCGAGCGGATAGAGTCCGGCGTCGATCGAGTAATTGTTGCGCGACAGGCGCACGTAATGACGCACGGCCTCCGGCTCGGTGAGGCCGGGAAGGCCGATTTGGCCGGCGCGGGCGTGGCGGCCGAGCCGCGAGGCGAAGGGCGGCGGCTCTTCGATGTCGACTCCGCTCGCGTCCAGCCTCCCGGTTTCGAAGATCAGCGCCTCCTCCATGTCGAGGGCGCGATTGCCGGTGAACGAGCCGCGGCGCGCCGGGCTCGCTGGAGTCGGCCGAGTCGGGCGGCCTTCGACGTTCATGGGTCCCTCCTCGTTTTGGCGAGAGGCGCGCGGTTCAAAGGCATTGCGCCAGCGCCGCCGCGTAAGCGGCGCGATCCTCGGCGGTGTTGAGTTCGGTCGCGGCGACCACGATGAGATCGTCAAGCCCGGCGTCCGGCGCGAGGCGCGAAACCGGCAGGCCGCCGATCACGCCGCGCCGTGCGAGTTCTTCGATTAGGCCCTTAGCGTCGCACGGCGTGCGGATGGTGAATTCGTTGAAGAACGTCTCGTTGAGCACGCTCACCCCTGCAATTGCGCCGAGCCGCTCGGCGAGGTCGACCGCGTGGGCGTGATTGACCCGGGCGAGGCGCCTGAGGCCGGTCTCGCCGAGCAGGGTCAGGTGGATGGAGAACGCGAGCGCGCAGAGGCCCGAGTTGGTGCAGATGTTGCTCGTCGCCTTTTCCCGGCGGATGTGCTGTTCGCGCGTCGAAAGCGTCAGCACGAAACTGCGCCGGCCCTCGGCGTCCACGGTTTCGCCGGCCAAGCGTCCCGGCATTTGCCGCACGTGCTTGAGACGCGCGGCGAACAGCCCGAGATAGGGGCCGCCGAAATTGAGCGCATTGCCGAGGGATTGGCCTTCGCCGACGACGATGTCGGCGCCCATCTCGCCGGGCGAGCGCACCGCGCCGAGCGAAACCGCTTCGGTGAAGACGGCGACGAGCAGCGCGCCCTTGGCGTGGGCGGCGGCGGCGATCGGCGCAAGATCGCGCAAATTGCCGAAGAAGTCCGGAGTCTGCACGATCACGCAGCTCGTCGAATCGTCGATCCCAGCGCAAATGTCCTCGGAGGCGCGAACGTCGAGCGGCATGCGCGCGATTTCGTCGCCCGCCATCTTGGCGAGCGTCGCGGCGACGTCGGCGTATTGCGGATGGAGCCCGCCGGAGAGCGCCGCCTTGTTGCGGCGGGTCAGGCGATGCGCCATCAGCATCGCCTCGGCGCAGGCGGTCGAGCCGTCGTACATCGAAGCGTTGGCGACCTCCATGCCGGTCAGGGCGGCGACCTGGGTCTGGAATTCAAACAGCGCGTGCAAGGTCCCTTGCGCGATTTCGGGTTGATAGGGCGTATAGCTGGTCAGGAACTCCGATCGCTGGATCAGGTGATCGACGCTCGCGGGAACATGGTGACGATAGGCGCCGGCGCCGAGGAAGAACGGCACGGACCCGGCCGCGACGTTGCGCGCCGCCATCCTCGTCAACGCGCGTTCGACCTCGAGTTCGCTCATGCTCGCGGGCATGTCCAGCAGCCCGGACAATCGCTTGTCGGCCGGAATATCGGCAAAGAGCGCGTCGATGTCGGCGGCGCCGATGCGGGCGAGCATGAGGGCGCGATCGGAAGGGTCGAGCGGGAGATAACGCATGGCGGATCACGCAAGAGTCTTGAGAAAGGCGTCGTAGTCCGATTGGTTCATTAGCCCATCGAGTTCCTTCGGGTCGGCGAGCTTGATCTTCATGATCCAGCCGCGGCCGAGCGCGTCCCGATTGATCAGGCCGGGTTCGGCGTCGACCTCGCCGTTGACGGCGACCACGATGCCGGAAACGGGGGCGAATACGTCGCTCGCCGCCTTGACGCTTTCGACCACCGCGGCGCCCGCGCCCTTGTCGAACTTGGCGCCGAGCGCCGGCAGTTCGACGTAGACCACATCACCCAATTGCTGCTGCGCGTGATCGCTGATTCCGACCGCGCCGACGTCGCCGTCGACGCGCACGTATTCGTGGTCCTTGGTGAAGCGGATTTCCGACATCGGCCTTTTCCTTATCTCCGGGTGATTGGTCAGCCGCGATGATAGGCGTGCGGATAGAAGGGCAGCGGGGCGACGCGCGCGGCGAGCGGTTTGCCGCGCACCATCAGGGTGAGCGTCGTCCCCGGCGCTGCATGGGCGCTGGCGACGTAGCCCATGGCGATCGGCGCGCCGACGCTGGGCCCGAAACCGCCCGACGTCACGCGGCCGATCGGTTCGCTCGACGCGCTGACGATATCGGCGCCTTCGCGCGCGGGCGCGCGCCCGTCGAGCCGGATTCCCACCCGGCGGCGGGCGGGACCTTCGGCGAGCGCCCGCTGAACGCGGGCGGTGCCGGGAAATCCGCCTTCGACGCGCCGCCGTTTCTGGATCGACCAGGCTAGGCCCGCTTCGATCGGATCAATCGTCTCGTCGAGTTCGTGGCCGTACAGACAGAGGCCCGCTTCGAGGCGCAGCGAATCGCGCGCGCCGAGGCCGATCGGCTCGATCTCGCTCTCGCGAAGCAAGCGGCGGGCGAAGGCTTCGGCTTCGCCAGCCGGCAGAGAAATCTCGAATCCGTCTTCCCCGGTGTAGCCAGACCGCGAAACTTGCGTTGCGAACGCTTCGAATCGGATCGGCCGCGCGCTCATGAAGGGCATCGCCGCGATTTCGCTCTCGGGCGCCAAGCGCGCCAGCGCGCGCGCGGCGGCCGGACCCTGCACCGCGATCAGCGCCGCTTGGTCGAGCCTCATCAGGCGCACCTCGGCCGGCAAGGCTTGGTCGAGAAGCGCGAAATCGACCGCCTTGCGCGAGGCGTTGACCACCAGGCCCAGCCGTCCGTCGGCGCCGGGAGGCCGCGTGACCATCAGATCGTCGATGACGCCGCCCTCGGCGTTGAGGAATTGGGTGTAGCGCTGCCGTCCGGGGGCGAGGGCGAGGATGTCGGCCGGGCACAGGCGTTCGAGCGCGAGCGCGGTCGTCGCATGATCGGGGCCGTCGAGCCGCGCCTGGCCCATGTGCGAGACGTCGAACAGTCCGGCGCTGGCGCGCGTCTGCAGATGTTCGGCCAGAATTCCCGAGCTGTAGTGGATCGGCATGTCGTAACCGGCGAACGGCGCCATTCGGGCGCCGAGTTCGACATGCAGCCCATGAAGGGGCGTCAGCAGGATCGCGGATTCCGACATGGTCCACCGGCCACAAGCACAAGGGCGACCGCCCGTCGCTCGAACGCTTTCGCGCGATCGAACTCTCGGCGGCGCCCCCTCTGTCTCGTGACCTGAGAGATTTCCCGCCATCGAATGGCGGTTGCCCCCGTCGGTGTGCAGGCGCGAAAGAAACGCCCGCCGCTTTCCAGAGAGTCATCACCCAACGGTCCATCGGCCTGAGCGTTTCCGGGGCGGTTGCGCCTTCGGCGCCGGAAAGAACGAATCTTTCCGGACTCTTCCGCTGGGTGTCTTGAACTGACCGGGCGAACAAGCCCGAAGCCGATCGCTTTGTCAATGCGCGTCGTTGGTTTTCGCGGGATGACGCTTGCTCGGAGGCGCGACCTTAGCGGCCGGGCCGTTGTCGAATCCGAGGATGATCGAGTAATCGTCGGCCAGTTCGGTGCGCGTCATCGGCAGGACGATCGGCTCGGAGACAAATTGGAACAACGTCTGCGCGGCGCCGGCGGTGTCCGCCTCCACCTTGTAGACCTTGGAATAGGCCGGCTGTTGGTCGACCTCGCGGCGCACGGTGACTCGCAGCGGCGCGCTGTAGACGCCGGGCGAACCGGCCGGACCAATCGCCAGGTGGCCGGAAACGCCGACCGTGAGGCTGAAGTGATTGTCGGCCTGCGGGACGCATTCGCGCGCGGTTTGCGAGATGTCGAATTGGTAGCGAACCGAAGCGTTCTCGGGGCCGCCGACCCGTAGCGACGCCGCGCCGTCCTGGATGTCGACGGTCGGGCAGTCGAGATCCCCCGGGCTCAGCGGCAAACGGACGACTTTTTCCGATTCGGGGACGTCGCCTCCCGCCTTAGCGACGCGCGGGGAGGGGCTCGTTGAGGACATCGACGTCGGGACCAGGCTTTGCAACGTGCTGCAGGCGCCGCAAAGGCCCGCCGCGCCGAGAACAAGGGCGAATCGCAGGTTCTTGGCAAAGGCGCTCGCACTCATCGTTTCACGCTCCGACTGGCAGATTTGTCACTTATAGCAAGATTCCCGGCGGCGCGGCGGCAGGATCAAGGCAATTGCTCGAAACCTTCCTTGAAGCCGGCGAGCGAGGCCGGCACGCCGATCCCTTCTTCGGGCGTTTGGAAGAGGACGAAGGTCGCGGTTTGCGCGCTCTCCATTTTATTCAGCAGCTTGTCGTCGATCACGACTTCGGCGACGCAGCCGTTGGGCAGGCAGCGCACGAAACTCATGCGTCCGAAATCCTCTTGGTCGAGCTTCAGGCCGAGGCCCGTCGGGATCAGCACGCCGAGCGGCGCGACGACGCGCAACAGCCGGCTCTTACGGTCGGCCGTCTTCAAGGCGATGATGACCAAGGTGATGTTGGGCCGGTCCTCGTCGACGACGCTCTGGACGACCGCGCATTGCTCCGAGGACGCTCCGGGCGGCGCTTCGCAGCGCGTTTCCCACTCGCCGTGTTTGTCCTTGACCGCGGCCGGCGCGCACGTCGCGCCGAGGCCGAGCGCCAATGCGCAAAACCCAATAAACGCAGCGCCGGCCCGCCGAGTCGCTGTTCCCGCTCCGATCCCGCCGTCGGGAAAGCCGCAAACCATGAATACCGTTGTCTGTTCGCCGATCGACGGCATGGCGTATCAAAAGTCCTGTCGCTGTCAAGGCGTTCGCCGATCCGCGCCGATCCGGCCGACCCGTCCGAAGGCGGCCAGAAGATCCACGCCTTCCCGAATGACCATTTGTCCCCTACGACCGCCGGGTTCGGCGCGACGCTCGCGTTGGCGGGCGTGTTCGGCAGTTACGCCTTCGCTCAGGCGAAAAAAAAGACGGACGGCCCGCGTCGGTCGGCGATGGAGATGGTGGGCGCTAGAGGGATCGAACCTCTGGCCCCTACCATGTCAAGGTAGTGCTCTACCGCTGAGCTAAGCGCCCAACTCCATCGGCCCCCGTTAAGAGGCCTCGCGACCGCGAGTGCGGCGGGATATAAACAATCGTCTTGCCGCGCGCAATGGCGCATTCTGGGCAAGAGGTTGGAGCGACGGCCCGACGATGGTCCCCAGTCTGACGCTTCGGCCCGCCGCGCTCGCCGACTTGGACGCGATCATGGCCATCGAGCGGACGCCCGGTTTCGAGCGTTTTGTCGGCCGCTCGTCGCAAGCCGAGCATCGCGTGATGATGGCGTCGTCGAACTACGCCTATTTGGTCGGCGAGGCACCTGACGGCGAGGTTGCGGCGTTCGCTATTTTCAGGGACCTGGAGGACGCGCACGACAATCTCTATTTGAAGAGAATCGCCGTCGCCCGACCGGACGAGGGCGTCGGCGGCGCGTTTTTTGGCCTGGTCGTCGCGTGGGCCTTCGCCCACACGGCCGCGCATCGCTTGTGGCTCGACTGTTTCGCGCATAACGTGCGCGCACAAAGGGTCTACGAGAAGCTCGGTTTTTCCCGCGACGGCGTGCTGCGGCAGGCGTACCGCGCTCCGGACGGAAGTCGCCTCGATCTCACGCTGATGGCCATCACGCGGCCGCAATGGACGGCGAGGGCCGAGGGGAAATGAGCGGCCCGTCGCAGGGGACGGCCGGTTACGACCCGCGCCTCTCGAGAACAAGAAGGCCGCCGTGGACCCGGGCGTTGGCTTCGACGCGCAGAACCGTGGGCTCGCTCGTCCTTACGGCGAACCATGGCGCGGCGTTCGCCTGGAGCGCCGCGACGGCGTGAGCGAACCGGCCCGAGGGGAGCAGGAGATAAGGCGCGTCCCACGTCGTTTCGATGTTGAACGCGACGAGCCCGGCAGGCGGCGTCACGCGGGCGGCCGCGGCGAAAAAGCCCGTGAGTTTGCCGAGATAAATGATCGTGTCGGCTGCAAAGACGAGATCGAATCGTTCGGACGTCTGTTCGAGAAACGCGATCATATCGGCTTCGACGAGCAAATCGTATACTTTCCGATCTCTCGCCTTGGCGAGCATGCGCGGAGACAGATCGACGCCGACGAGCCGCGATCGGCCGGGTCGCAAATGCGGCCCGGCGAGGCCTGTGCCGCAGCCCAGATCGACCGCTCGCGGCAAGTCTTTGCCAGTCGCGGCGACGAGCCGAGCGAGCTTCTCCGGCACTTGGTAGCCGAGCACCTCGACGAGTTGGTTGTCGAAGCTCTCGGCGAAACGGTCGAAATAGGCGACGAGATAGTCGCGCGGCGCCCGATCGAGCTTTTCGCCCGCGACCGCGTCGAGGAGATAGCGCTGGATCGGATCATCCCCAAGGCTCGCCAGCCGCGCCCGACCCAGACGCAGCGCCGCGTGGCGATGACCGTACGCGCTCAAGATCTGAAAGGCGGTCCCCGCCATGCTTTGTAGATCTTCCGCGTCCGACCCGGCGGCGTCTCGATAGGCGGCGAACGCCGCCTCGGCTTCGCCGGCGATCATCGTTTCGAGGAACCGCGCCAGGGCGAACCGCTGGATGAGCTTCTGGTCCGCTGCGCCCGATGCGACCTGTCTTGCCAGGGCGCGGGAGGCGCCGGCGAAATCGCCGGTGAAGAACAACGCCTGCCCGAGGCCAGCGTAGACGAGAGCGTTTTGGCAGCCGGTCGCGATCGCCCCGCGCCAGTATTGCGCGGCCTCCGGGTAACGCCGTTGTTCGAAGCACAGAAGGCCGAGGCCGAAGGCGGCGTCGGCGAGTTTCGGATCGCGCGTCAACGCGGCCTTGAACGCCTCTTCGGCGCGATTCTTGTCCGAAAGTTGGTTGGCGGCCAGGGCGAGGCCCAGCCACGCCCGCGCCGGCGCCGGATCGAGAAAGAGCGCCCGCTCGAAAACGACTCGGGCGTCGGCGGCGCCGCCCGCCGCGTGCAGCGTGCAGCCGAGGTCCAACCACAGCGCTGCGTCGTCGGGCGCGATGGCCGCCGCGGTCGCGAGCACCACGCTGGCTGCTCGCGGATTGCCAGCCGCCCAGTGGGTCAGGCCGAACCGCCGCAAAGCTTGCGCCGGCGGCGTATGCTGCAGGAACAAAGCGTCGAGCGGTTTGCTTGCGGCCCGCCAAGCGGCGATCCGCGATGCGATCTCAGCGGCGTCGAGACGCGCGACGATGGGCGGAAGATCGAAATCGGCGGCGTTCGCGGGCGACGGAAACTGCCCGGCGTCCGCTGGTTGAACGCCCAGGTGCTGCCAGGATTGGAGCAACGCGCCGGCTTCGTCGAAGCCGCGCCGCCTGCGCGCCGTACGCGAAACGCCCTTTGTCATTCTGAATCTCCCGCGAAAGCGTCGAATCAAGGCCGAGATATCGCAGAATTGAGGGGCGAGACTGGCGCGAACCTTACCAAATGGGAAACGCGCGATCGGGACGCGCGCCGGCCGAAGGAGGCGGGTCGACGCCCTCGCGCGCATTGACTTCGCCGCTGCGACGTGGTTTCCAACCGTTCGCTAGACGCTTTTGGGCACCATAACTGGACCCTTGCGATGACGCGCCGCGTGTCGAAAACGACGAGCAAATCGCTCGCCGCCGTCAAAGGCGGCGCGACACGTTAGCCTCGCCTCGGCTCCGGCGACTCCCCCGGCGGGCGCTGAGGCGCCTGCCCTAACGGGCGAAGCGGGGGAAGCCGCCAGCATTAAGGATCAACTGTCATGCAAGGCTTCAGGGTCGCGGTCGTCGGCGCCACCGGCAATGTCGGCCGCGAAATGCTCGCCATTCTCGCCGAGCGGCGCTTTCCCGTTTCCGAGGTCGTCGCCTTGGCGTCGTCGCGCTCGATCGGCAAGGAGGTGTCGTTCGGCGATCGCGTGCTCAAGTGCAAGGCGCTGGAGAATTACGACTTTTCCTCAACCGACATTTGCCTGATGTCGGCGGGCGGCGCGGTGTCGAAGGAATGGGCGCCGCGCATCGGCGCGCAGGGCTGCGTCGTCATCGACAATTCCTCCACCTGGCGCATGGACCCGGCGGTGCCGTTGGTGGTGCCGGAAGTGAACGCCGAGGCGGCGAAGAATTTCGCCGCCAAGAACATCATCGCCAACCCGAATTGCTCGACCGCGCAGCTCGTTGTCGCGCTGAAGCCGCTGCACGACAAGGCGCGCATCCGACGCGTCGTCGTCGCGACCTATCAATCGGTGTCCGGCGCCGGCAAGGAGGCGATGGACGAACTCTTTTCGCAGACGCGCGCGGTGTTCGTCTCCGATCCGGTCGAGCCGAAGAAGTTCCCCAAGCGCATCGCCTTCAACGTCATCCCGCAAATCGACGTCTTCATGGAAGATGGGAGCACAAAGGAAGAATGGAAGATGGTGGTCGAGACCAAGAAGATTCTCGATCCCAAGATCAAGCTGACCGCCACCTGCGTGCGCGTGCCGGTGTTCATCGGCCATTCCGAGGCGGTCAACATCGAGTTCGAGAACCCGATCAGCGCCGAGGAGGCGCGCGAGATTCTGCGCCAGGCGCCGGGATGCCTGGTCATCGACCGGCGCGAGCCGGGCGGCTATGTCACGCCGCACGAAGCGGCCGGCGAGGACGCGACCTATATCTCGCGCATCCGCGAGGACCCGACGATCGAAAACGGCCTCGTCCTGTGGTGCGTCTCGGACAATCTGCGCAAGGGCGCCGCGCTCAACGCCGTGCAGATCGCCGAGGTCCTCGCCAACCGCGGCTGGCTGAAGCCGAAGCAGAAGGTGGCGTGACCGTCATGGCCGGATCGAGCGCCGCCGTTCCGGCCGTCGCATGCGCCGCCTTCGATCAGCCTGGCCTCGACGGCGCGATCATTCCCGCCGCGACGGTGCATGCGGCGCGCCTGGCGACGCTGGCCAATGAATTCGCCGCGGTCGCGCGCGCGTCGCCGGCATCGTCGCGGCCTTTGGCCGAGCCTGACCGAGGGAGTCGGCGGCTTGGAGATCGCCTTGCGCGCGCCGAGGATCGATTTCGCCGGCGCGAAGCGCATCGATCGTGGCGTCCTGCGCCTCAATTCTGCTAGGATCGTGGCGTCCTGCGCCTCAATTCTGCTAGGATGGCGCGGCACGCTGCCGCTTGACATTGGTACCCCTTCGATGGCACCTGATTCAGACGTTCGCCTTCTCACCTCGCCGCGTATCTTCCTCGTCGGCATGGCGGCCTTCCTCATTCTGGTCGGCTTCGTCGTGCTGATCCTCTATAAGCAGATCGCGCTCGCCTTCGACGCCAATCCCGGGCTCAACGGCCTCATCGTCGGCGTTCTGGCGATCGGGTCGCTGTTCGCGTTCCGTCAGGTTTTCCGATTGTTTCGGGAAATTCGCTGGGTCAATTCGCTTGTCTCGCCCGGACGCTTGGGTCGCGTCGCATCGCCGCGCCTGCTCGGCCCGATGGCGACGATGCTCGACGCCGGCGCCGGCGCGCGCGGCCTTTCGACGCAGACGACCCGCGCGATCCTCGATTCCATCGGCATGCGCCTCGACGAGGGGCGCGAACTCAGCCGCTATCTCGTCGGCCTGCTGATCTTCCTCGGCCTGCTCGGCACCTTCTGGGGCCTGTTGGAGACGGTCCATTCGATCAGCGGCGTCATCGACAGCATGAAGACCGGCGCCGATACGACGACGATGTTCGACGACCTCAAGAGCGGCCTTTCGGCGCCGATCGCCGGCATGAGCATTTCCTTCACTTCGTCGCTGTTCGGTCTGTCCGGCTCGCTGATCCTCGGCTTTCTCGACCTTCAGGCCGGGCAGGCGCAGAACCGCTTCTATACGGAGCTGGAGGACTTTCTCGCCAGCCATGTCGTGACCAACCCGCCTCCAGCGCTCGACGTGCGGGATGAAGGGGCGATGGTCGACGCCGATCCGTTGGATCAGGGCGACGGCTTCGCGGCGATGGCGAACCTGGCCGAAGGCATTCAATTGTTGGTGACGCACATGCGCCAGGAGCAGCAGCAAATTCGCGATTGGGTTGAGGCGCAGTCCGCCCAGCAGGAGGACATCCGCAAGCTCCTGCGACGGCTCGCCAGCGAACGCGAAACGCGCTGAGCGTCGCAGCGTCGAGGCGCGCTTCGCGCCGGATTTTAAGGAGTTGAGCGATGGCGCTGTCGCGCGCACGCAGCTACGGAAGCGTGAATTATTGGCCCGGTTTTGTCGACGCGCTGTCGACAATGTTGCTGGTGATCATCTTCCTCTTGTCGGTTTTCATGCTCGCGCAATTCTTCCTTTCACGCGAGGTGACGGGCAAGGACACGGCGCTCGCCAGGCTCAACCGCCAGATCGAAGAGCTGACCAGCCTGCTCGCTATGGAGCGCTCGCAAAAGAGCGAAGACCAGACGAAAATCGCCATGCTTTCGGCGACGCTTGAAACTTCGCAGAGCGAGCGGCAGCGCCTGCTGGGCGAGGCCGTCGAAGGCGGCGCCAGCGCCAACGCGGCGAGCGACAAGGCGAGCGCGGCCGCCAGCGCGCTCGAAGCGCAAACGCAAATCTCCCAGCGCGCGTTGGCGCAGATCGACATTCTCAATGAGCAGATCGCGGCGCTGCGCAAGCAACTGATGGCGATCCAGCAAGCGCTCGACGCTTCGCAAAGCTCCGACAAGGAGGCGCAGGCCAAGATCGCCGATCTCGGTCAGCGCCTCAATATCGCGCTGGCGCAGAAGGTGCAGGAACTGTCGCGCTATCGCTCGGATTTCTTCGGCCGCCTGCGTCAGATTCTCGGCTCGCGGCCGGACATCCGGGTCGTCGGCGACCGCTTCGTGTTCGAATCCTCGGTGCTGTTCGAATCCGCCAAGGCGGACGTCAGCGCGGCGGGGCGCCAGTCGCTCGACAGCCTGGCCGCCGCCGTCATCGATCTCGAGCGCGAGATTCCGCCCGATATTCCCTGGATCCTGCGCATCGACGGCCATACCGACTCCAAGGCGATCACCGGCGGGCCATTCAAGTCGAACTGGGATCTTTCGGCCGCGCGCGCGATCGCGGTGGTGGAATATCTCGTCTCCAAGGGCATTGAGCCCGATCGCCTTGCCGCCGCCGGCTTCGGCGAATTCCAGCCGATCGACACGGGAACCGACGACCAGGCGCTGGCGCGCAACCGCCGCATCGAATTGAAGCTGACCGAGCGGTGAACGCGCCGCGCCGCGTCTTGCGCGCGGTCGAGCCCACGGACATGGACGGCGTCGCCGACCTCTGGGTCGCCGCGTGGAAGACGACGGGTCTGCCGATCGACTTCGACGCGCGCCGCGCGTGGCTGGTCGCGTGGCTGGCGCGACTCGCTCGAGAAGACGCGGCGATCCTCGTCGGCGTGGACGCCGAGGGGCGCCCCACCGGCCTCGTCACGGTCGATCCTAAGACCGGCGCCGTCGATCAGCTCTGCGTCGCGCCGGACGAGCGCGGCGGCGGCCTCGCGCGCGCGCTGATCGACGAGGCCAAGCGGCGCTCGCCTGATGTCGTCGACCTCGAGGTCAAAGTCGCCAATCCCCGCGCCCGCCGCTTCTACGAGCGCGAAGGCTTCGTCGGCGTCGGCGTCGGCGCCAGCGCCCTTTCCGGCCTGCCGACGCTGCATCTGCGGTGGCGGGCGCAGCGAGGGTGAGGCGTGGCGGGGCTACGGGATTCACGGATTTGTTCCTTGCGTTGCAAGGGCGTAGCCGTCGAGCCTGGCGGCGAGTTGGCTCCATCCTTCGCGCATGGTCTCAGGTCCGGGCGGTTTATAGTAGCAATTCCAACCTCCCAGGCGCGCCGCGATCCAAGCGACAAAGGCCAGAGAGCCTGGCGGATGGGGGTTCTTCTGGCGCGCGGTCTTGCCTTCCAGTTTCGCCGAG
>Ga0326728_10010395_pt1 | contig 21808 bp, 18 predicted proteins | sample MB3enrmetagenome_FD_207602 | JGI IMG/M metagenome (GOLD analysis project Ga0326728, IMG submission 207602) | Lab enriched peat soil microbial communities from McLean, Ithaca, NY, United States - MB31MN | ecosystem: Environmental > Terrestrial > Soil > Wetlands > Peat | place: USA: New York... | reverse complement strand
CCTCTGATCGGCGTATCTCATCCTGCAATCCCAGAATGATGTTTGCTGAGTCGGCAATCGTTAGCGCTCGCATAGTTTCATGAGAGCACATCCCGACATTATGCGCAATTACTTATGACGCCGTGTTGAGATATGTGGGACGGCGTCCGTGCGTTCTGCACCGACTAAACCTGCGGCTTGCAAGATGCGCCGCACTTTCTTGGGCGAGATACAGAGGGTCGAGGCGACACGCGAGATCTTGCGGCCTTCGCGCTCCCAAACCCGCGGAATCACGATAGCCGCAAACTCCTCGGTAATCTGCTGGAACGTCTTGTCGCCAGTTTGCCCTTCGGACCACTCCTGCAAAGCAGCATCGACCCGGCCGGCCTGCAACACCTTTGTTTTGAGCGTCTCGAGGTCTTCCCAGTCGTACTCCTGCCCTGCCGACCGGAGCAACGCGGTGACCGCATCGTAGCAACGGCGCGCGGCATCACGGTTGGGCGGACTGTCGGTGCAGTATGTAAGCCCTTGCCAAACTAATGCCCGGGCCAAAAGGCGGCGGTTTTGTGTCTGATGGGCGTACTCGACGGCGTCGCGCGCGAAATCGTGCGCCATTTGGGAGTGGCGGCCCGCGTCTTCGTCGATTTGCTCTTCGAGACGGGCGTTTTCCACCAGGCATTGCAGCATTCGGGCGCGGGCCATGAGGATGAAATCGCGTTTTTCCTCGCCATGGCGAAAGGCAGCGGCGCCTTCGGCATTTGCCTCGTCAAGTTCGCCTTCGTCGGCATGCAGCAGGCCGCGATTGACGTAAACACTGCCGATACCCCGGTGATTGTGATGCTGCTCGTAGATTCCCAGGGCCTCCGAGAGCTGCGCCGCAGCTTCCGCCCGCAGCCGAAGGATTTGCGACCTTCGGCCGCGCGAGGGTTCGAGGTTCTTTTCAGTCAGAACTCCAGAGCGGCGCCGGGCGAGATCTTCGTCCATGCTGGCCTCGATTTGCCGGGCGCTCAGACGTTTGACCAGCGCGGTGTTGACCAGCACACGGGCCAGGTTGGAGTGTTGCGGGTCACGCCGCTTGTACTCCTTAATGGCGTGTTCGAAGTGCTCGAGTGCACGGTCGTACCGGCTTTGACGGCGCGCGATCCGCCCATACGCGGAGTGAATATTGCCTCGGGCGATGAAGTCGTCGGTTTCACTCAAGGCGGCTTCCGCCTCCCGCAGGATGGCGGCTGCTTCCTTGAGCTTCCCTTTCTGAAAGAACAGCCAGCTCTCCAAAACCTGCATCACGGCAGCCATCTTGGCGTAGCCGTGATCGAGCGCGAGGGCTTTTCCTTTGATAGTGTACGTGAGCGCGTCATCGTAACGGCCCTGTTTGCGGAGGCAGCGGCCGATCCAGAAGTTCGCGATGGCAGGCAACTCGGCGTCGCGGATCTCTTCTTCGACGGACTGCACAAACTGGAGGTGGGCCGTGGCCTGATCGAACTCCTCTTCGGCCATAGCCAGGAGGCCCTCGGCCATTCGCAGGTGCAGATAATCGAGTAGAGGCAAGCAAGCCCGGCAGGATTTAGGGAACAGGCGCAGCAGATCCCGCACTAATTCGGGGCTGCCAAACCCGATATCCACCCACTGGGCGACGAATCCCACAAGAACGGCGGCATTTTCTTGGGTGGGATTAAGGGCGGCAAGCAGAGCCCGATTCTGTTCGAGCGCCTGCATTCCGCTGTCAATACGCCGGAAAGCGAGGTCTTCCCGGAGCTGTGTGATGAGCGCCGTCAACTCGCAAACGGCATCCATACCCGAAGTATGTGGCGGTCGCGTGCCGTTGTCCAGCCCCTTGCATCGGCGCAGATCAATCGAGAAATTCGTAGGCGCGGAGCGTCAGAAACTCGGGAAACTCGGGGCTGGATATCATTTCCTCGAATAGCCTACAGGCAAGGGCCGGCGCGGCATCGGGCGATGACTTGCGGAGCCGGAGCATGATTTCCTGAACCAGTGGCACGGTGACTATACGCCCGTCCTCGATGCGCGCGCCGTGCTTTACCCACTGCCAGACCTGCGCACGGCAAATCTCGGCGGTGGCGGCGTCCTCCATGAGGTTATAAATCGGCACGCAGCCGTTGCCCCGCAACCAGGCAGCCAGGTACCGCAATGCGACATCTACGTTTCGCGTCAAGCCTTCTTCGGTGATCTCGCCATGCGGGACGCTGAGAAGGTCGGCGGCGGTAACGTGGACCTCCGGCTGTTTCGAGATCTGGTTCGGCGAGGGCATGTAGGTGTCGAACACCTCCTTGGCCAGAGGCACCAGCCCCGGATGGGCTACCCAAGTACCGTCGTGCCCCGCCCAAACTTCGCGGAGCTTATCCTGCCGCACACGCTTCAAAGCCGTTTCGTTGGCGGCCGCGTCATTCTTGATGGGGATCTGGGCGGCCATGCCTCCCATGGCGTGGGCGCCACGGCGGTGGCAGGTGCGGATCAGGAGTTCTACATAGGATCGCAGGAAATGCTGGTCCATGGTGACCTGAGCGCGGTCCGGCAGCACGAAATCAGGATGATTCCTGAATTTCTTGATGAAGCTGAAAATGTAATCCCACCGGCCGCAGTTCAACCCGGCGGCGTGCTCGCGGAGTTCCCACAGGATCTCATCCATTTCAAAGGCGGCGAGAATGGTCTCGATCAGCACCGTGGCGCGGATGGTGCCGCGGGGAATGCCGAGCTGCTCCTGGGCGAAAATGAAAACATCGTTCCAAAGGCGCGCCTCGAGGTGGCTTTCCAGCTTCGGCAAATAAAAATAGGGCCGGGAGCAGTTTTCTTTGAGCGTCCGGGCGTTGTGATACCAGAAGAGACCAAAATCGCAGAGAGCGGCGGAGACCGGTTTGCCGTCGACCAGGAGATGCTTTTCATCGAGGTGCCAGCCACGCGGACGCACCATGAGGACGGCGGGATGCTCGCCCAATTGATAACGCTTGCCTTCCGGGCTGGTGTAGGCGATGGTTCCGCGAACAGCATCGCGCAAGTTGATCTGGCCCTCGATCACGTTTTGCCAGGTGGGCGAGTTGGAATCCTCGAGATCGGCCATGAAGACGTTGGCGCCGGAGTTGAGGGCATTGATCATCATTTTGCGCTCGACCGGGCCGGTGATTTCGACGCGCCGGTCGAGCAGAGCCGGTGGAAGGGGCGCGACCTTCCACTCAGCGATCCGAATGTGCGCGGTTTCCGGAAGAAAGTCCGGCATGCGGCCGTTATCGATCTCGTACTGCCTTTGGCGGCGCGCTTCCAACAGGTCCTGCCGGCGGCCTTCGAAGATGTTGGCGAGCTGGGTTACGAAACCGACGGCTCCTCCGGTGAGAATGGAAGTCTGCGGCTGGCTCGGGAGCAGCGGCATCGGGGCCGGCTGCGGTCTGGGAGCAATCATGAGGTCGGGCCTCTCCTTTGCGCCTATGCTAGCGCGGCGCAACGCAAATCCAGCCAGGGGTGGTCCGATCTGGACGACTCGTCCAACTTGGCCTACTCCCGTTGAGCCGAAGCGGACTCCGCGGTGTAATTGGATCGCAAACGGCCAGTGCCCTTGCGAATTCACGAACAGGAAAAACATGTCCAACCACGCTGATGGAGTTTCACACGCCTGGCGTAACGATACGCGATGGCGGGGTATCGTCCGGCCGTATAGCCCGGAGGAAGTCATGCGGCTCCGCGGCAGCTTGCAGATTGAGTACACACTGGCCCGGCTAGGGGCCGAGAGGTTCTGGCGCCTGCTGCACAGGGAACCCTATGTGCCGGCGCTGGGCGCACTCACGGGCAACCAGGCGCTACAGCAAGTACAGGCAGGCCTGAAGGCCATCTACGTGAGCGGCTGGCAGGTTGCCGGCGACGCCAATCTCGCAGGCCAAATGTATCCCGACCAGAGCTTGTACCCGGCGAACAGCGTGCCAACGCTCGTGCGGGCGATCAACAACGCGTTTCTGCGCGCCGACCAGATCCACCATGCCGAGGGAGAAAACGACACCTACTGGTTCGCGCCCATCGTGGCGGACGCTGAAGCCGGCTTTGGGGGATCGCTGAACGCATTCGAGCTGATGAAAGCAATGATCGACGCGGGGGCGGCGGCGGTGCACTTCGAGGATCAGCTTTCGTCGGCAAAGAAATGCGGGCACATGGGCGGAAAAGTCGTGGTGCCTACAAGTGAGTTTGTGCAGAAGCTGATCGCCGCCCGGCTGGCGGCAGACATCCTGGGCGTTCCCACTGTGCTTATTGCACGGACGGACGCCAACAGCGCCAGCCTGCTGCTGAGCGACGCCGATCCGGCGGATCACGGCTTCATGACCGGCGGGCGGACCAGTGAGGGATTCTTTCACTTTCGCGGCGGCATCGAGAGCGCCATCGCCCGGGGCTTGGCGTATGCACCTTACGCGGACATACTGTGGTGCGAGACGTCGGAGCCGAACCTGCGGGAAGCCAAGCGTTTTGCCGAGGCGATCCACGAGCGGTATCCGGGCAAGCTGCTTGCGTATAACTGCTCGCCTTCGTTCCACTGGAAGCAGAAGCTCGATGATGCGTCGATCGAGCGGTTTCAGAAGGAACTGGGCGCCATGGGTTACAAGTTCCAGTTCGTGACCCTGGCGGGATTTCATGTTCTCAACCAGAGCATGTTTACGCTGGCGCGAGAATACGCAGCCAGCGGCATGAGCGCCTACTCCAAAGTTCAGGAGGGCGAATTCGCGCTCGCCCAGGAGAGCGGTTACGCCGCGGTGCGGCACCAGCGATTTGTGGGCACAGGGTACTTCGACGCGGTGCAACAAGCTGTTTCAAGCGGGCACTCGTCCACGACCGCTTTGGCGGGGTCCACCGAAGTGGAGCAGTTCTCGCTCTGTGAGATGGAATCGAACCAGGAAACCACGGTGATAGCGGGTGCGGACAGGAACGACTAGGCGGGTTGTCGCAGTGATTCACAATCGGCCGAACTGAAGTTCGGCCCTGCACGTTGAAACGTGCGCCACAAACCGTGCTCTCAGATTACGAAGCCGCCACTGGCGTTGATGCTTTGCCCGGTGATGAATTTCGCGCCGTCCGAGCACAAGAAGGCAACGACATCGGCAACATCTTCGGGTGTGCCCAGCCTGCCCAACGGGTGGCGTGCGATGGCACGCTCGAATGTTGCGGCGTCGGACATGTGCGCAGCAGTCATGTCGGTAGTGACGTAGCCGGGCGCAACCGCGTTCACGAGAATTCTTCGCGGCGCGAGCTCCAAAGCCCAGTTTCTGGTTAGCGAATCGATGGCGGCCTTTGTGGCTCCGTAGAGGCTGCGGCCGCCTGCCACACCGATCCGGCCAGCTACCGAAGAGATATTGATGATTCGGCCACCGTCCTTGAGCAGGGGCAACGCGCACTGAGTGACCAAGAACGGACCCCTGAGATTGGTATCGAGGATTTCATCGACCAGTTGAAGTGGTGAGGAGCCCATCGGCGTACCCTTCCAGATGCCGGCGTTGTTGACAAGAAAGTCGAGCCTGAGATCACTCAGCGCGTGGAACATCGCCTCGATTTCTTCGGGCGAGGCTAAATCCGCGTGGACCAACCGCACTTCATGGCCGATGGCAGCCGCGACCTCTTCGGCAGCAGCCCGGTTGCGGTGGTAGTGCAAGACGATGTGCGCGCCTTCGGAGGCGAGGCGAAGGCAAATGGCACGTCCGATGCCCCGCGAGCCGCCTGTGATTAGCGCGGTGGTTCCTGCGAGCGTTTGCATATAGTAGCAGCCATTTTGCCACTATATGAGGAAGATCTAGTCAGCGCGTAGAGCCACCATGGGATCTATGCGCGATGCGCGGCGGGCTGGTAGATAGCCGGCCAGGGCTGCGACGGCAGTCAGGACGATCAGCATTCCGAGGAATGTCACGGGGTCGGCGGGTGTAACACCGTAAAGGAGCCCGCTGAGTGCTCGCGCGAGCGTCCAAGAGGCGGCGGAGCCGAGCAGCATTCCGATCGCGGCGAGACCCAGGGTCTGGAGGATGATGCCGGATTGCAGATCGCCGGCGGATGCGCCTAGCGCCATGCGAATTCCGATCTCCTGTGTGCGCTGGCTAACCGAATAAGAAATCACGCCGTAGATGCCGAGCGAGGCGAGAATCAAGGCGAACAGCGCGAATGCTCCGAGCAGCATCACGATGAAGCGGCGCGGGGAGACGGCTTTGTCGACGAGTTGCTGGATGGTTCGGAAATCGCTCGACGGCAGGTTCGGCGCAATCGGTTTGAGAGTATTGCGCACTACTGTCGCGAGCTGCGCCGGCGGCACTGTCGTGCGGAGCACCAGGTCAACAGAAGCGTAGTCTTGGGACTGGCGGATGGGAATGTACATCTCCAATCCCGCGCCCTGTTCCAGCGCAAGATGCCGCACATCGTTGACAATGCCGACGATGCGCCGTTCCTTGTCCGGAATGATGATCTGACCGATCGCGTTCTCACCGGGAAAAAGCTTGCGCGCCATGGTCTGGTTGATAAGGATGACCTGCTCGCTCGCCGGCGTATCGCGCTCGGTGAGATCGCGCCCTGCGATCAACGGAATTCCCATCGCTCGCACGTAGCCGTCGCTCACGACGCGCACAAACGCATCCGGATATTCTCCCTCTTTGAACGTGTGTCCCTTTACGCCCACGCCCCAACTCCGGTTGCGGCCCAGGGGGAGCGCGTCGGTCAAACCGGCTGCGGCGACGCCGCGAATATCCCTGGCGAGGCGCAGCACCTCATCGAAGTAGGCATTCTGCTGGGCCTGTGTCTTGTACTCCTGGCTCGGATCCACCCGGACCGCAACGGCGCGCTCCGGCTGGAAGCCGAGATTCACGTCCAGCACACGCAGGAAACTGCGAATCAAAAGGCCGGCAGCGACCAGCAAGACACACGCAAAGGCAATCTCCGATACAACTAACATGCTGCGGACCCAGGCGTGCCCTTTCGCAGCGGTCGACCCACGGCTGGTATCTTTCAGCGCGTCGTGAAGCCCGCTCGATGGGATGTGAAGCGCTGGCACCAGGCCGAAGATCAGGCCGGCCAATACTGCTGTCAGAAGCGTGAAGCCGAGAGCGGTCGCATCCACGCGGACGTTTTCGAGGAGCGGGATGCTGATAGCATCCAGCTGAGCCATGGCGCGCGTGCCTCCCACGGCGAGGAGGATGCCAAGTGCGGCGCCGCAACAGGAGAGAACGATGCTTTCGGTGAGCATCTGGCGAATCAGGCGCACGCGGCCCGCGCCAAGGGCTGTGCGGATGGCAATTTTCTTCTGGCGCGTGGCCGTTCGGGCGAGCAGCAGGTTGGAGAGGTTCGCGCAGACAATTAGCATCACGACGCCAACGGCGCACGCAAGGACGATCAAGGCAGGACGAACGTGGCCGCGCACGTGGTCTCCCAGGAAACGGAGATTTGCCGCGAAGTCGTTGCGGTCATTGCGATGATCGTCCGTGAAGCGTTTCGAAAGAATGGCCGCCTCCGCCTGGGCGGTGGAGAGCGCCACCCCGGGTTTCAAGCGGCCGACGATCGCCAGAGTATTCCCCCAGCGGTTCGTTTCGGGGCTCATGGGGAACGGAAAATACAAGTCGATGTGGCTGCCGGGAGTGAAGACGGACGCGAAATCGAACGAGGCGGGCAGGACTCCGATCACGTTGACGGGTTCATCGTTCAGCCTCAAGGAGCGGCCGACGATACTGGGGTCAGAGGCGAAGCGCCGCACCCACAGTCCATGGCCCAACAACACGGCCTTTGGCCCATTCCATTTGCATTCTTCAGGAGTGAACAGCCTGCCCAACTGGGGCTGAACGCCGAGTAGCTGGAAAAAGTTTTCAGAGACTGGCACGCCGCTGAGGCGCTCCGGTTCGCCGTGCCCGGTGAGTTTGTTGTCGCCCACGCCGTAGAAAGCAAAGTAGGCCGCGACGTCGGAAAAAGATTGGTTCTGCTGGCGAAAGTCGAGGAAGTGGCTCACTTGTGTGGTCGCGCCAGACATATCGCCATCGTCGCCATTGTGATTGGCAATCCACACGAGCCGGCCGGGGTCGCGGAAAGGAAGAGGACGAAGGAGCAGAGTATTCACGATGCTGAACACGGTGGAGCTGGCACCGATACCGAGTCCGACGATCAGAACAGCAAAAGTGGTGAACGCGCGATCACGTCCCAGGGCGCGGAAAGTGTAGCGCAGGTCTTGCCGGATGCTGTCGATGGTCATACTCATATATACCGGTCCGGAGGCGAAAGGTTACCCTTTAGACGACGCCCAAACGCGGCGGTTAGGCCGATTCTGGCACAACCCGCGTTGACAGAGAAAGGCTTAATGAAGAATCGGAGGGAGCGTGTGACGCCTGATCTCAGCCGCGGTCTACTTGGGCGATCGTATGGGCCACGTTCACGACCACGGGCTTCATTGGCAATAATCGGTGCCGGCTTGAACAAATCCCAGCATAAAGTTGGGCTCAACGGAAGCCGATGGATAAGACGGGCGGGCCGTGGCGGCCTATCCGCTAAGAGCAGTCGTATCGGCCATGAAGAGCATTCTGTCTGTCGACGAGGAACGCGAGGCCCTCGATAGTTTGGAGCGGATGCTGTTTGCTCTGCGCGAGCATCTGCCACCTGGCCGTCGCTGGCTGAAGAGCAACTTTGCGAACAGGGGACCAGATGACGAGACGAATCCTATTTGTCGACGACGAGTCGAAAATCCTGCAGGGGTTACAGCGCCAGTTGTCTGGCCGGTTCGAGATGTGCACCGCACCCAGTGCCGAAGTGGGGTTGCAAACCCTTAGCCAAGGTGGGCCGTTCGCAGTTGTTGTATCGGATTTCCGGATGCCTGGGATGAATGGTATTCAGTTCCTGGCGGAAGTGCGGCATGCAAACCCGGACACCGTCCGCGTGATGCTGACCGGACAGGCCGACCTCAATACCGCGATCACCGCCGTGAATGAGGACAGTATCTTCCGCTTCCTCACGAAACCATGCGATACCGAAGTACTCACCACGGCGCTCGATTCCGCGGTGGAACAATACCGGCTTATCACCTCCGAACGCGAGCTGTTGGCTAAGACGTTGCGCGGGAGCATTCAGGTGCTGACCGAAGTGCTCAGCCTGGTGAGCCCCGGTGCCTTCAGCCGCGCATGCCTGATCCGCCGGTACGTCACTCACATGGCTACGCATCTGAAACTGCGCAACACCTGGGAATTCGAGCTGGCAGCCATGTTGTGTCAACTGGGTTGCATTACGGTGCCACAACAAGTGCTGGACAAGGTGGCCGCCCGCGAAAAGCTATCGTCCGATGAAGAGGCGGTGTTCTCTGCTCATCCTGCTGTGGCGGAACGTTTACTGGAGAACATACCCCGGCTGGAGTCCGTGGCCCGAATCATTCGCAGCCTGAGCAGCCCTCCAACGCTCGAAGAGCGCACGGATGCTGTGTTCGGGGATACCAATGTCGTCCTCCTCGGCACGGCGATCCTCCGAACGGCCATGGAGTTCGACCGCCTCGCCAGCGCCGGAAAGTCACGCCGGGATGCTCTCGCGCACATGCGCCTGGCCGGCTCGTTCCACACACGTTTGATAGGGGCGTTGGAAACCACGCAGGTCGCAGCGGCCGGACGCAAAGTAGTGATGCTCCGGGTGAGTGAACTCAATGTCACCATGATCGTCAATCAGGACGTCTCCACGAACAATGGAGTGCTGTTACTGCCAAAAGGGGAGGAACTAACGCTCCCCATGATCGAAAAGCTGCGAGGATTCTCCAGGACCGTCGGGATTCCCCAGCCGCTCAGCGTGCTCATCCCGCACTCGGCCATAAAACCGCAACCTGAATAGATTCCTCAGGAAGCGTCTCGAAGTTTGTGATGCGAAATCCGTGCAGCCTGAAGCAGAACGCTTAGGCGGGACTTGTCAACACCCCGGCACGCGTGTTCTACTCCCACTTTAGGTCCAGATCCCGCATTGGGAGGCGGCATGCGTCCATTCCATCGCATTCAATTTGCATTTGCGATTCCTCTATCGCTCACCCTGTGTCTGCCGGCGTTCGCGGAGAACAAGACCGGCCGTCTCAGCGCTTCGGACATTTTCCATTTGCAGTACGCATCGGACCCGCAGATTTCTCCCGACGGAAAACGCACCGTCTACGTGCGCGCCTTCGCCGACATCATGACTGACAAGCGGCTGTCGAATCTCTGGGTGGTTGGCTTCGACGGTGACGATCACCGTGCTCTGACCACAGGCAACTTCACCGATGAGTGGCCACGCTGGTCCCCGGACGGTACGCGCATTGCATTCGTCTCCGATCATGACGGTTCCCCCCAGCTCTACGTTCGCTGGATGGACACGGGACAGACGGCCAAGCTGACCAGCCTGGAGAACGCGCCCACGAATCTATCCTGGTCCCCGGACGGCAAGCGGATCGCTTTCGTCAGCTTCGTTGCCGCGGAGAAACCGAAATTGGCTGGCATGCCTTCCGCCCCCGAGGGGGCGAAGTGGGCGGAACCGCCCCAGATCTATGACCGCCTGATTTACCGGTTCAATGCGCGGGGCTATCTCAAGGCGGGATTCACGCAGCTTTTCATTATCGCTGCCGATGGCGGCGCACCGCGCCAGCTCACCACGGGTGACTTTCCCCATAGTGGCTCGGTGTTCGCTACTGCCACTCCTGTTTGGACACCCGACGGAAAGTCGCTACTCATCTCAGGAAATTTCCGGCCGGACTTCGAGTACGACCCGCTCAACACCGAGGTGTACGAAATCGCCGTTTCCGACGGCGCTGTCCAACCGTTGACCCATCGCCAAGGTCCCGACGACGAACCTGAAATCTCACCCGATGGCACAAAAATCGCGTACACCGGATTCGACGATCGGCATCAGGGCCATCAAACAACATATCTGTACCTGATGGACCGCGATGGGGGGCACTCCCGCGTGCTGACTCCGCAGCTCGATCGCGACGTCCACGCGCCGCGCTGGGCACCGGACGGCGAACGGATCTACTTCCTCTACGACGAGCAGGGCGACACCAAGCTGGCCTACGCAAACTTGGACGGCAGCGTGAAGCAGATCGCCAGCCACATTAGTTCCGGCGGATCAAGCTCCAACAGCGGAGCGTCCTTCTCTCAGGCTCGCAATGGAAACCTCGCCATGACCTACGACACGCCGAGCGATCCGGGCGACATCGCTGCCGCCACACCAACGGACCCGGCGCCGCGCGTGGTCACTGCACTCAATCGCGAACTCTTCACTCAAAAGAAGCTAGGCGAGGTTGAAGAATTCTGGTTTAACTCGTCGTTCGACCAGTGCAAGATTCAAGGCTGGATTGTCAAGCCACCTGATTTCGGTCCCGCGAAGAAGTATCCGCTGATTCTGGAAATCCACGGTGGTCCCTTCTCCAACTATGGTGATCGCTTCGATACCATCAAGCAGATCTGGGCCGCAAGCGGCTACGTAGTCGTTTATGTCAATCCGCGTGGCAGCACCAGCTACGGGGAACAGTTCGCCAACCTCATCCACCACGCCTACCCCGGCGACGATTTCGCCGATCTGAACTCCGGTGTGGACGCGGTTATCGCGAAGGGTTACATCGATCCCAACAACCTCTTCGTGACGGGTGGCTCCGGCGGCGGTGTGTTGACTTGCTGGACGATTGAGCACACGACGCGCTTCCGCGCCGCGGCCAGCCTCTACCCGGTCATCAACTGGTATAGCTGGACGCTCACTTCTGACCTGCCGGCCTTCTCCACGCTCTACTGGTTCCCGGGCATGCCGTGGGACAACGTCGAACAGTATATGAAGCGGTCTGTCATCTCCTATGTGAACAAAGTCAAAACGCCCACCATGCTGATGACAGGCGAAGAAGACTGGCGCACCCCGATCTCCGAGGCCGAACAGTATTACTCGGCGCTGAAGCTGTTAAAGGTGGAAAGTGTGCTCGTGCGCGTCCCCACAGAACCCCACGGGGTGCAGCGCCGCCCAAGCCACCAGATCGCCAAAACTCTGTACGTGCTGGACTGGTTCGAAAAACATCGCACGAGGCCTTAGCATCGCGCGGTCAGATCGAGTTCGCCGGTGAACAGGGCGAGCGCGTCACAGGCCACTTATACAGAGAACGCGCTATTGCAACTCGGCCGGCAGCGGAATGGACACGTCACCTGTGGCCGCCCATTCGGTACCGCGAGTAAGGGTCGCCACAAATCCCGCACTCTTCATGGCATCCGGGTCGTGGCCTAGTGCGGTCACGAATACGCGCCCCTTGCCGTAATTCACGGTCCACAACATCGGCTGGGCCAGCCCGGATCCCGGAATCGGTTGCTTTTCGCCGGGCTCGTATCGCGAATGATCGTCCCAGGCTGTGGCCAGCACATGATAGGCGCCTTCCGGCTGCCACTTCAGATTGGCGTATAACTCGTCGTTCGACTGTGTAAAGGAAGCCTTCATACCCTGCGTGATGGGATGTTCCTTATCCTTGATTTCCACGGTGAAATCGTGGCGCGCGGAGTGGTGTCCGTTGTTCGGCCGCCAGTTAGCCCCACACATCTTCTCGTATTCGCCCCAGCCATCGAAAGCGGCCATCGAAAAATGATAAACCACCAGCCCCTTGCCGGTGCGCACGTAGTTCAGCAATGCCGCGTCCGCACGTTCACCCCAGCGGAGATCCGGCTGCTTCTTTTCGTAGTAATTCAGTATGACGACGTCGTAAGGCGCAAGCGTCTCCGGACCAGCACCGCGGAACTCCTCAGTAACCCGTACCTCAAACCTCCCGGTGTCCTCAAGCAGCTTGCGAAGCACCGGCGTGGTTGCGCGCCAATCATGTCCGTTCTGGCCCGTGATGATCAACGCCTGGATCTTGGCCGGTGGTGCTTGGGCAGGCGCAAGCGAAATGGCGCCCACGAATAACGCACAAACTGTGCACAGCTTCAAAATAGCCTCCCTGAACAGCCTACCCTACTCGCTCCACTCCCAGTGGCCGCGTCCATCCTAGATTGAACGGCAGATCCGTCATTGGCCCCTGCCACTGTAGTTCGCGCTCGATATCGGGGTGCATGCGGTACGGCTTCTTGACTTCTGCGACCTTGGCGCCGATTACGTCAATCTTAGCCGAATCCCACTGTCCCAGCCCGAGCTGTCCGCAGTACTTCACATACCCCATCCACTCCGGATTGATCCCCATCGTCTCTGACGCTACGCGATCCGCCGATACGTAGTCTGTTGAGGCCAAAGCGATCCGTGATGCCACCGGCGTCCCCGAGTTCGGCCCGTTGCCTTCCATTCCTTCGAACCCGTCGATTAGCGTCGCCCCCCAGTTTAGGCGCTCGGCCGTCACCATCATGTTGTAGTGTGTCTGCCGTAGCCCCACGTGGTACTTCCGCTTCTCATTCCAATGCGGCTTCTCCCCCGGCGCCTGGTGCAGCGGCGCACCCAAGACCATGTTCTTGATCCCCAGCGACGCAATCACCGTGTTGTGCGTCTTGAGCATCGCCGCCGAGATCACAAACGCTTCCGGATCTACCAACCGCGCCGCAATGCGGCACGGTACGATGTGCAGGTCCGCGTCCAGCAGCGCAATCCGTTCGAACCTGGCTTCCTGGTTCAAGTCAATCAGTTCGAGCTGCTGCTTGCGGTATTCCGAGGTCAGCGCGCGGTACTTGAAGTTGTCGTACCCGTGCTCGGTCTCCCCCGCCGATGATTCCGCGATTTTCACTGGGCCCTTGAAGCTCTCCGACAGGTAGTCCAGGATTCCACGCATGGCATCCGCGTGGCTCGCCGCCAGTTGGTTTTCAGTATTGACGAAGTTGGGCTTGATGAGGACGTACTTCTTGCTCTTCATCTTCGCCTGCAAGTCCGTGTCGATGGCCTTGAGCACCTGGTAGACATTCTTGCGCCGTTCCCCGCCCTGCTGGATCGCCACAGTGGACCGCCGCTCCAGGCCCGGGAACTCTTCGGGATTTCCGCCCAGCCCCAACCTCCGCGCAGGCTCCGCGGTCACATTCTTGCGCAACAGCGCCGCCGCCCCTGCCAGTTGCAACAGCGTTCTTCGTTGGATTGCCATCGTGACCTCCGATCGAGCGGACCCTTGCCCACCCGTCTACCCGGCCTTCCTATCTGGATTACGATTCGATATTATCATCTTCTACTCTGATAGGAGACTTAGATGACTCGCTCTGCGTCGCGTCGCAACTTTCTGGCGGCCGGTTTGGCGCTTCCTGCCGTCGCTTCCGCATCCCGCTCGACGGATTCCCCCCAGCAACAACCTCAGCCGCGTGCCCAATCGTCTTCCGGCCCGAGCTTCCAGTACCGCATCCTTGGCAAGACCGGCTTGAAAGTTACCACCGTCGGATTCGGCTGCATGATCACCTCCGATGGGAGCGTGATCGAACGCGCCGCCGACCTCGGCATTACCTATTTCGATACCTGTCGCAGCTACCAACATGGCAACAATGAGCGCATGGTCGGCGCGGCGCTGAAGAACAGGCGCAAGAACGTCACGCTTTCCACCAAAACGGACGGGGGCACGAAAGCCGAAGCCCTGGCCGAGCTCGATACCAGCCTCAAAGAACTGGGAACCGATCACGTTGACATCTGGTATCTCCACGGCAAAGGCCGTCCCGAGGAAATCACTGACGATCTCATCGATGCTCAGCAGACCGCCAAGAAAGCGGGCAAGATCCGTTTCACCGGTGTGAGCACCCACAGCGGACAGGCCACCCTCATTCCCTTCCTCGCCAAACACGAAAAGATCGACGTCATCCTCAGCGCTTACAATTTCACGATGGAGCCAGCCGTGACGGCCGCCCTCGAAGAGGCAGCCAAAGCCGGCAAGGGCGTCGTCGCCATGAAGATCATGGCTGGCGGCAACGGCACCGGGCATAGCCGCGAACGTAACGAGCCCAACCCTAACGCCGAGAAACTCAAACGGCCCGGCGCCATGGCGGCCGTACTCCGCTGGGTCACGCACAATCCAAACGTCCACACTACTGTCCCCAGCATGACTGACATGGAGCAGTTGGAAGAGAACATCAAAGCCGGCGTCCAGCCCTTCTCCCCCGACGACGCCATACTGCTCGCCGTGCGCCGTGAGATCCTCCGCCCCTTTTACTGCAATATGTGCGGCAAGTGCGACGGCCAGTGCCGCTTCGGCCTGCCCGTTCAGGACGTGCTTCGCTTTGGCACCTACGCCGATGGCTACGGCCAGTTCGCCCTCGGCCGCGAGCGCTTTCTGGAGTTATCCGCCGAACACACCTCGGTCCGTTGCGCCGCATGCGCCGGATGCACCGTCGAGTGCCCGCACGGCGTCAAGGTAGCCGAGCGTCTTATCCGCGCGCAGGAACTCTTCGCGTGCTGAGAGCGCTTGGCGCGCTGGCCGTTTTCGCGTGCGTTGCGGCTGCCGCCCCCACGTGTACCCTCGTGCCTGGCTGGACCCAGGATGGCGAACCGCGCACCTACACCGCCGACAATCTCTTCGAGTACATGGACGGCAACGCGGAAGGTTACATCCTCTATAACTTCCATGAAATGCATGGCGTCACCTGCAAGCACGGCGAGGTCACTTTCGTCATCGACGTTTCGGATATGGGTGACCCCGATTTCTCCTTCGGTATGTTCACCTCTACCCGCGATCTGCGCCAGCCGGCGTATCCGGTCGGGATGGGCGGCCAGATCGTGCCGCGCCGCCTGATTTTCGCCAAGGACAAATACTACATCGAAATCGCGGCCAACCCGGAAGGTGACCACACTGCAGCCCTGAAGTCCTGGGCCGCGGCACTCGACAATTCCATCCCGGGCACCACGCTTCCGCCGCCCGCCTTGCAATGGTTCCCCGCCGCGGGCCAGCAGTCTCTGCGCTTAGTTCCGGAAAGCGTCCTGGGTCTGCGCCTCCTGCGGCGCGGCTACGTTGCCCAATATGATTTCGGCAAGGCTTTTGTGGTCTTCGAAGACACCCCTCAATCGGCAGCCGAAGTCATGCAGAAGCTGCGGTCGCGGTTCGGTGAAACCACCCCGGTCACCGTCGCCGACGAGGCGTTTGAAGCGACGGACAAATATCTGGGCCGTCTGTGCATTTTCCGCAAAGGCCGTCACATCGGAGGTTATGCCATAACGGCTCCCGCGGCCGATCCGCTGACGTTGGCCACGGCACTAGCGGCGAAGATTCAATAGCGCGGCCACGTTTCCCGGAGCAGGTTCTATGCCCACGCCCGGGCGCGCTGAATACCTTTCGCCAGCATCTCCTGGACGTGAGCGGCGTCGTCTCTCACCTGCCAGTCGAACATTCCGACGGCGATGAAGTCGGCCCCTCTCTCGAAAGCATGGCGGAAACCATCAGGGGGAGTCTCCCTTCCGGCTCCCAGGGTTTTGAATCCGATCCATGGCTTCTTGATGGTTTTCATGAACTCACCCACTTCCGCCGCTTCGCTGCAATAGTAGTTCACGCGATTCACCGTCACCATGTAGAAGTCCGGGTCCAGTTTCGCCTGCTCACAAGCGCGCGCAGTCGTCAGAAGATGGGCGCCAATTCCGGCTACTAGTCCCGTTTTCCGGATGCCTTCCACCGCGCGGCCTATCTCGTCTACTGTACCTTTCTTTACCAGACCGTCGGAGACCCCACCATGAAGGTACATGCCGATGGCTCCGTTGTCGCGCGCCCGCTTGGCGTTCTCCACCGGGTCGCCTTGTTCGGGTGCGGATTGCGCGATCCACTGGAGTTTGCCCCCGCGCTCCCGCTTGAACTTCTGGTAGTGCTCCATGATGTGCGGATCAGCCCGCATCAGCGTGGTGTTGATGCCATTTTGCTCGGCCAGCGCCCACGTTTCCAGAATCTTCTCGGTATTGAAATAGTGTGTCATCAAGGCCGACTGATACAATAAGTTACCCGCGTGAGCCGAGCCTGAAATCAGGTTGCCGCCGATAATGAGCCGGGAGATTTCGTACTTGCCCAGCTTGCCGGATTGCAGGCCTTTGACCGGCTCTTGGACCTTCCCGTATTGTGAACGGTCCACCAGTTGTGCCATCAGGGCCTGGTGTTCGTAGCTGATTCCTCCGAGGAGGCCCCCCGTTACGCCGATAGAAGTCTTCAATAAATTGCGACGGCCGATCTTAGTCACTCTTGAGCCCTCCATGCTTGGTGGCGCGCGGATGTGAGCAACTGGCAGACGTTGCGAAAGACTCGGCGATCCGCGCGCTGCTGAGCGCCGCATTTGTCAACCAATCGCCCATTGGATACGGCCGATCATTAGAAGGTTGACGTGCGCAATATCCAGGACCCGCCTTCCAATCAAAATCTACATTTTGGACCCCCGAGTCCTGATTCAGTGTACACCTAGCCCGGCATACCGGGCTGAGATCGTGCCCGCATTGCGGGGGCGATCGGCTGCGCAACAAGGGCCGATACCAACGGCGAGTGCGGCATGAAGATTGGGGGCTGCGGCATTGTGTTCTTCTCATCCAGGCCTCGAAATGGCAATGCCAGAGTTGCGGGCGCTACTTCCGGGAGCGATTTCCAGGAATTCTGCCGTGCCAGCGGTCGAGCGAAGCCTTTCAGCGGATGATCTTTCGCCAGCACCTGGATGGTATCAATCGCAGCCGGCTGGGCCGCCGCGAGGGAATCGGCGCAGCCACCGTGGAACAGCATTTTCAGCGCGGGCTCCAGCGCCAGTTCGGCGAGCTACCTCAGTTGTGCGAACAGATGGAGTTTAGACACAGTTTTGGCACAGCGGAAAAGCAGGAGCGTTACTCCGCGGGCAGCAATCTGTGCCACGAGTAAAACAACGTGTTCCATTCGGTGTCGCATCGCGATGCCGAATGAGGGGTCGTCCACAAGCAGGCTCCGCGGCGCCCTTTGTCCACGTCCCCCCGGCATTCCGGCATTTCGTTTGTCCCTATTTAGATCTTGTCCATAAATAGTGGACAGTGTCCCCTGGCGCACCTGCGATCCCTTCCTTTCGTCCGGAATCTTCGCTTCCTTCCAGTCGCGACAGGTGCAGATAGGGGCGACGATGGGGCGGTCGAATTGACAACCCCCCAGGGCGATACCGTTTGGCGGTAGAGGTCAAGAGGTCTTATCTGAATCACAGCCTGGTCAACGCCATCCTTGGCCGAGCACTTGGTCTGCCCCACCAAAGCAAAGGCCGCACCAAGTCGGAGCAGCCGCCCGCGAGACTCGTGCTCGCCCGGTATGTCCCGGCAGCCATCGGGGAGCAATTCGTGAATGCTGGAATCTCTTTTGCTGACGATCCCGGAAACATCCATCTCCGTCTCGGATCGGAATATAACTGGACCGTCCTCGGCAAGCGTGAACCGCCCAGATTGCCCGAGGCTGACCGGACCACACCGGCGACGATTCAACTTCTGTTTCAGTTCGCTGTCGATCCCAAGTCGGCAGCCTGGACCGTTCGCGATCTCGCACACGCTGCCGGCATCAGCAAGACGAAAGTCGCTCAACTGCGCCGGCAGTTTCTCCGGGAACAAATCCTCGCAGGCAAATCCGAGTTTCGCATGACGCCCGAGATCTCAGACCGGCTGGTTTCCGGCTATGGCCAGCTCCTGCGCCCTAAGCTCCTCCTCGGGCGATACCGGTACTCTGATTCTTCCGTCGATCAGTTCCTGGCGAGTCTTTCCGAGGCTACACACGAACAGAGGATGTCATACGCCTTAACCGGAGGTCCTGCCGCCGAGGCGATGCAACACTTCTACCACGGTTCCGAAGTTCCCCTGTTCCTCAACTTGCCTAACACAGGAATCCAGCACGCTCTGCGCCTGCTACCGGATCGGACGGGACCGGTGGTCGTGCTGAAACCCTTTGGCCAGGTTATCTATTGGCGGGAGTTCGATGGCCGGATGGTCGCTCCTCCGTGGCTGGTCTATGCCGAGCTACTTGCGAGCGCCGATCCCCGAGCGCGCGAGGCAGCCGACGAGCTTCGCCGCGTATTCCTCCAATGAAACAGGTTCTGACCCCCGACCAGGTCGCTGATCTGGCGGTGATCCACAAAATCTGTGATGAACTCAAGGCTGACCTCATCGTTATCGGAGCCACATCGCTGCTCCTTTCGATTGGGACCTCGGGCGTTTCACACGCGACGTTGATCTGACGGTCGCGCTTGATCTCGACGAGTTCACCCGCTTAACAGACCGGCTGACCGCGGCCGGATGGCAACGGGCGCCGAAACTCGAGCATGGCTGGATTGCGTCGCGCCAGACCATTGTCGACCTCTTACCTGCCGGACCCAACCTTCGCCGCGATGGGTCGATTCTATGCCCAGCTAGTCAGTTTACGATGAGCCTAGCCGGGTTCGACCACGTGTTTGCGAGCGCAGTCGAAATGCACCCCGCCGAAGGATTACGCATCCACGTCGTGCCTCCCGTTGTTACAGTTCTGTTGAAGATCATCTCTTACATGGAGGACCCGTCTCGGCGCGCCAAGGATCTTCAGGACATTTGTGTCGTCCTCGGGCGTTATGAAGCGCAGAGCGATCGTCTGTTTTCGGATGCAGTTCACTTTTGAGCGGAAGCTGCGTTTATATCCGCCGGATAGACGAGAATTTCAATCTTCCCGTTCTCCCCGGCGTCGTCAGTTTTGCCGAGACCCATTGTCTTGATGCGCGTGTCGTCCAGGCGGAAATTCTGTACCAGGTAATTGCGAATCACCATCGCTTGCGCCTGCGTGGTGACGCGATCCTTCTCCGAATCGCCCTTCATGCTGGCGGCGGCAGTAATCACCACCTCATTGAATTTTTGCGCCTGTAGATATTGCCCGACCTCTTTTAGCCTCTTTTGATCCTTCAGTTTTGCCGCATTGGGTTTGTCGAAGATTTGCTTCGAGTCGAAGGTGAAGCTCTTTTCCGGCGGCGCGCTGGGCAACCGGGCGATCTCATGCTTCTTCAGCTCGTCCGAATCGACGTATCCCCGCTTATTGAAGAAGCCTTTCAGCAGGAAGTTGTGTTTCAGCGCATCGACGTCCTCATGCATTGAGGCGACGGTGGCCGCGGCCTGGTTGTAGATCGTCTTGTCGTTGATCAACGCGCCGACCGTTCCCTGGCCGTGATTGATCTTCGCCGAAATATCGTTGATGTTGGAGGTCGCGCCCTGGACGTTTTCGAGCGCTGCCTGCGTTGTGTCCAGGATCTGGTTTGCCTTCCCGAACAGATCCGAAATGTCGAGAGGCGCCCGGGAACCGATGGTCTCGCCGCCGCGTAGTTTCTCCGCATCCATCGAGCCGAAAGAGATCTCGATGTACTTGTCGCCCAGCATTCCTTGGGATTTGATGTCGGCCACGGAGTCCATCTTCACGATGCTCTGTGTTTCTTTCTCCAGATCCATCAGGACGACGACTTTTCCGTCTGCCCGTTTTGGTAAGTGAATGTTTTTAACGGAGCCTTTACGTAGGCCGCCTACGCGCACATCGGCCCCTTCGTTCAGTCCAGCCACGTTGTCGAAATCGGCTCTGACTTCGTAGCTCGAACGGAACATCGAGTCACGGCTGCCGATGAGAAACACTCCGGTCGCGAGAATCGCCAGCGTGATGATGATGAATGCTCCGAGCCTTAAGTTTTGTGACATGTTTGCCTCAAGCGGCGTCGCTCAAAAATTGAGCGACGAACGGATCCTTGCTCTTTTCGAGATCCTCGAAGGTTCCGGAGATCAGAATATTGCCTTCTTTCAACATCACCAGGCGGTCTGAGAAATGATGCGCGGCATGCATATCGTGCGTGACCACGATGGAGGTCACATTCCTCTCCTGGCGCAGTTTCTGAATCAGCTTTCCAATCTCGGCGGCGGTGACGGGGTCGAGCCCCGCAGTCGGCTCGTCGAACAGCAGGATTTCAGGATCGAGAGCCAGGGCGCGCGCCAATCCCACTCGTTTGCGCATGCCGCCTGAGATGTCCGAGGGCATCTTTTCGAGGTCTTTGCTCAATCCGACGCTGAGAAGAAGTGCGCGCACTTTATCGACCCTTTCGGAGTCCGACAACTTCGTATGCCGGCGCAGAGGGAACCCGACATTCTCGGCGATCGTCAGCGAATCGTATAGCGCGCCTTCTTGAAACAGGAACCCGACCTTCATTCGCATTTCGTTGAGCTGATCCATTTGAAGATGAGTGGTTTCCTGCCCCCGAATGGAGATCGAGCCCGCGTCCGCCTTTTCGAGGCCGATCAACAATCGCAACAGGACGCTTTTTCCCGTTCCGCTCTTACCGAGGATGGCCAGAATCTCTCCTTTATTGACTGTGAGATCGATGCCCTTCAGTACTTGCTGCGCGCCGAACGATTTGCGTAATCCTTTGACGACCACCGGTTGCGGTTCCATATTTCCTCAGGGAAAAAATACGAGAATGAGGCGGACTAACAGAACGTCCGCCAAGATGATGAACAGCGAAGAGAGCACCACGGAACTGGTGGCCGAGCGCCCCACGCCCGCGGTTCCTCCGCTGGTTCGCATTCCCTGAAAACAAGATACGGTGCCGATAATCAGGCCATAAACCGCGGTTTTGAGCGTGGGAGGAAGAAAATCGCTGAAGGTGACGCCGTTCATTCCATTGTTGATAAAGAGCTGGAACGAGATCGGCTCGACGAGCGTGTTGGCGACCCAGCCCAGCAGGATGCCGCACGCATCGGCGGCCAGAGTGAGCATCGGCAGAACAACGATGCAGGCCAGAATGCGGGTCGCGGCAAGATATTTGTAGGGATTGACGGCGGATGCTTCCATGGCATCGATCTGCTCAGTGACTTTCATCGAGCCGAGTTCCGCACCGATGCCTGCGCCGATGCGTCCGCTGGCAACCAAGCCGGTGATGATCGGCCCCATTTCCTTGATGACTGAAAACACGAGCATCGTCGGCAGCATCGACTTCGCGCCGAATCG
>Ga0326728_10010394_pt1 | contig 21809 bp, 24 predicted proteins | sample MB3enrmetagenome_FD_207602 | JGI IMG/M metagenome (GOLD analysis project Ga0326728, IMG submission 207602) | Lab enriched peat soil microbial communities from McLean, Ithaca, NY, United States - MB31MN | ecosystem: Environmental > Terrestrial > Soil > Wetlands > Peat | place: USA: New York... | reverse complement strand
AAGGGCTGCTCGTTGCCGGGCAGCCCCTCTTTATCGTTAGTAGCTGAACGCAGGCTAAAAGCGGAAACGCACGCCCATCATGGCCGAGAAAACGCTGCTGTAGTTGGCGAACTCGTCGCCACCATTAACGCCAGCCTGCTCAAATGCGTCAGCGAATTGCGTATACCATGCACCGATGTAAGCATCAAAATCCTTGCTGAAGTAGTAGTCTACAGCGAGGAGGCCGCTATATCGCTCACCATCGTCTCCGGTCTTAACAACGTTCTGTCCATAGTCGAAATAGAGAGAAAGGATGACATTCAAAGCGGGCAACACATAGTAGTTCACGCCTAGGTTCACTACGTTATCCTGTTGTCCAACGGAACTACCAGCACCAGTAACGGCGGAAAATTTGATCTCACTGTCGTTGCTGTTGATCCTAAGAAAGCCCGAGTCAAATGCAGAGTAAATGTACATCAGGTAGATGTTGTCGGTTGAATCAAGGGCATACTTGAGCCCTGCTCCCGCGGCAAAATGGTGATTGTAATTTTGGTCAGCCTCCTCCTGAACTCCCAATGCACCAGAAATCGGAATATCATTGCTGCTATAGCCTATGCTGCCGCCGATCATGGCGTTCTTGTCAATATAGCCATCCGTGGCGCCGGACGTCCCGGGTAGCATGCCCGGCATCGCCTGCACGCTGATATTGACTCCGCTGAAACTGCCAACGTAGGTGATCGACTGGTCCCATCGAAGGCCCGTGTAATTCTCGAAGAAGGCGTTTACAGCGTCGTTCGTCTCATAGTTGTTGCCGTTCGGTGCTGAGCTGCTGAAGTATGACGCGTTGCCGTGAGTCGCGCCGAACACATCACCCGCGCCCACCGCTTGGGTGAACACACCATACTGCCTTCCGAAAGTGAGTGTACCGTAGTCGCTTTTCAGTCCCACCCATGCCTGTCGACCGAAGATCTGCCCCTGCTGGTCGATCTGACCGCTGGGGATAATGACTCCGCCTTCCAAGGTATAGACCGCTTTGAGACTACCGCCCAAATCTTCGGTTCCTCGAAGACCCCACCGGCTGCCGTTGAAGAGGCCCTGGGCAAGGCCAAAATAGGTGTTCCCGTTGACGTCAGAATTGGTTGACGCGCGCAAAGCAACATCAGCCACCCCATACGGTTCAAGCAGCGATCCGGGCTGACCGATCGCCGGAGTCGTGCTTTGAGCGCCAGCAACGAAGCTGATCGCCGCCAGAAGAACAAGCACAGTAACCAAGACTCTAAGAGTTTTCATCTGAACTCCTTTCACGGAAGTATTGTTCCTCAGACGAAAAGAGATTTCAGTTAACTCGCCGTTACCAAATTGTTAAAAGACGGTGAATTTTTCGCTAAACAACTCTTCCCGCCGACGCAACATCAAATTAACGGCGATTTACCAGTATCGAAAGAAAAAGCTAACACAGATCCGTAAGCCTGTGGAAGCGAAGTCAAGGAGGAACCCGATGACGATTACGCGCGATGGCGAAGTGATCGCCTATTATCTCGAAAGCGAGATCGTGTGCGCACAGTGCGTGACGGAGGCCGAGAGGACCGACAGCATCCCTGAGGAAGGGCTGGCGGTGGAGGAGCTAGAAGGCGCCGTCGAGCAGCTGTGGTGCGACCGTTGCGACGCAAGTCTCATCACGCAAGAAAAGGCGGCCTGCTGCAGGTGAGGTCCTGAGAGAGATTTTTCGAGCTTCTTTGACTCCTGCTCCCTGTTCGATGAGCCGACGATCTAGGCATGGGAGCATACAACGGAACCCTGATCGACGCCAACCATGGGATCGAGTATCGGGCGATTCCCGCCGGCGATGCGCAGTGGACCGCTCAGTGGCGGCCCATTCGCGCCTTAAAGCGCTTCATGACGTTTTCGTACATCTCGCGCAGGGAGCGTTTCCCTACAGAGCAGGAAGCGCTTGAGTTCGTGCGTAAAAACGCCGGGGCAATTACGACTGGCGTCCTGTAAGAGAGGCTAGGATGGGCGGGCACAACACCCGAGAAAAACAAGGGCCCGCCCTGGGCTTTCGGCGGGCCCGTACGTGAAAAGCTTGAGGGAGCTTTCGAGCTATACGCTCTGCAGAGAATGTTAGCTCCTGATGAGCTTCGTGTTAATTCTCTGCGTCCCGTGAGAGAACCGGCGCCAATTCCTTGCACAAAGCCTCAACAGCTTGTCTTCGTCCGTGGTCTGAGGGACCAGGGCCGCAGATTTGACCTCGAGGGCCGCCGACTGCGTTCGCTCCGGACTCCACCGCGATGACCGCGGTCACTGCGCGAAGCTGTTCCCCCTGTACGGCACCACGAGCAAGGCGTCTCGCGAATGTTGCTTTGCCCCGCGTCCTCCTGTTTCGCACGGGAACCCGAGCCCAGATTATCACGCGGTCGGGACGAGTTGGACGACGAAACTTGTTCCCTGTTTCACGAACTTGAGGGAGCCGTCCGCGGAGACAACGACATAACCGTCTGACGGGCTGCTGCCGCCTTCGTAGCGGATGCCTATGCCGGCTTCACCGCGCGGCCCCGACTCTCCCGCGGGTCCGGGTTCTCCGCGGGCTCCTTGCGGACCTCGGGGTCCCTGGGGGCCCTGTTCCCCTCGGGGGCCGCGTTCTCCTGGAGAGCCGGCTGGTCCCCGCTCGCCTCGGGGGCCCCGCAACGGTCTTGGTGCGAGCTTCGGAGCCTTCCCTGTTTTTGCCGGCTTTTTTTTCGGCGCGGGCTTCTTGGTCTTGTTTTTCGCTTTTGCCTTCGCCATGGATGCCTCCTCGTTTGTTTTGACTGAAACAATACCCAATTACAATTGTAGACTGCAGACCCAGCCGGACGCAAGCCGAAAATTGCACCGCTATCCCCGACCGCATGTTCCCGCTATAGTGAAAGAGTGATAGATCCCTACCAGCTGCCTGTTTACCAGCAGAGAGACAAGATCCTCGCCGCCTTGGAGAACAACCAAGTCATCGTTGTGGAAAGCCCTACGGGCTCAGGAAAAACGACCCAGATACCGCTCATCCTGCATCAGGCGGGGTACTCGAGTCGCGGAATTGTCGGCGTCACCCAGCCCCGGCGCATAGCCGCGTTGTCCGTCTCCGAGTTCATTGCCCGCCAGATCGGGAAGAAGATCCCTGACATCGTTGGCTACACCATGAGATTCGAGGACAAGACCGACGAGCAGACCGTGATCAAGATCATGACAGACGGCATCCTCCTGCAGGAGCTCAAAGGGGACCGAACGCTTTCCCGGTATAGCGTTCTGATGGTCGACGAAGCGCACGAGCGCAGCCTCAACATCGATTTCATCCTTGGGATGCTGAAGGGGATCCTGACACAGCGGCCGGAGTTCCGCGTCATCATTTCCTCGGCAACGATCAACGTCGAAGTGTTTTCCGAATATTTCGACGGCTGTCCGGTGGTCAGCATCGAGGCTCCCATGTATCCGGTAGAGTTGATCTACTCCCCCCCCCAGATCGAGGGGGACCATGAAAGCCTCCTTGCCTCAATCCGCGACATCGTCTCCGGGATCATGCGCAAGGGCTCCAACGGCGACGTCCTCATCTTCCTCCAGGGGGAGTTGGCCATCAAGGACTGCGTCCAGATGCTCGTGGAGCTGGATACGCGGGAGGAGCTGGCCCTTCTGCCGTTGTACGGCCGGCTGTCTCACGAAGACCAGATTCGAGTGTTCCAAGAGTTTCCGGGCAAGCGCAAGGTGATCGTCGCAACGAATATCGCGGAGACAAGCGTCACCATCGACGGCGTTGTGCATGTCATCGATTCGGGGCTCGCGAAGATGAACTTCTACAGTCCCAAGACCTTTACCGAAAGCCTGATCGAAACGCCGGTGTCCAAGGCTTCCTGCAACCAGCGCCGCGGACGGGCGGGCAGGACGTCCCCCGGAGTCTGCCATCGTATGTACACACGCAAAGACTATGACTCCCGGCCCATGTACACCGTGGAAGAGATCAAACGGACGGACCTCTCCGAGGTGGTGTTGAGGATGGCCGAGCTCGGAATCCGCGATTTCGAGTCATTCGATTTCCTCTCTCCCCCCGGGCAGGAGGGGATCCGGGCAGCCGTCGACACACTGCGCCTGCTGGATGCGCTGGATGACGAGCGCGCGCTCACCGAGACCGGGCGACTAATGTGCCAGTTCCCTATCCTGCCGAAGCACGCGCGCATGATCGTGGAAGCCATCCGGGCGTATCCTTCCGTCATTGCGGAGGTCATCATCGCCGCGACCTTCCTCTCGGTGAACTCGCCCTTTCTTCTTCCCGCCGGGGAAGAGTTGGAGGCGCGTCGCGCGCACCACAGCTTCCGCGACCCCCTGGGGGATTTCGTTTCCTACCAGCGCATCTACGAGGCGTTCACGCGCGCGGCTAGCAAGGCGCGGTTCTGCGAAAGCCACTATCTGGAGCTACGCACGATGAACGAGATCGTCAATATCGAGGGCCAATTGCAGGAGATTGTAAGCAAGCTCGGCGTTCCTATCGGGTCAGGAGGACCATGGGACGACTACTTGTGCGCCATATCCCGGGGGCTTATCCAGTTCGTTTGCGAGAGAACGGGAAAGGGGATCTACCGCAGCCTTACCGCGGACAAGATCCAGATTCACCCTGGATCCCTCATGTTCCGCGAGAACCCGCCCTACATCGTGGCCGGGGAGATCGTGCGGACGAGCCGCATGTATGCCCGCTCCGTCTCCCCACTGCGAAAGCCGCTACTCGGAGCTATCTCCCCGCTGCTAACACAGGCGTTCGTTAAGGGTGTTCCCATTGCCAGGGAAAAAGAGAAAGAGAAGGCGCGGGACTTCACGAATCAGATGAAGTTCGGGGAAGAGGTTTTTCCCGTCGGCGTGATCAAGGGCGGCCGCAAGATGGTTGTCATGGAGTGGGAGAAGCTCCGCCCCGTTCTCCAGCAGCTCGCCCCTGGAAGCCTTCCTTCATTCAAAAACATATTCGGCGTGGTAATGTGGGATGGGCGGGAAATCTTCCACGGAATGAAACTTTCCTCCATTCTCTCCCTCGCCCCCTACCTGCACACGGAGGAGGGCGTTTGGGAGAACTGGCCGTCCGGGGTGCAATTCCATTTCTCCAAAGACGGCCGAAAGCTGTGCTCCTATTTGCCGCGACTGCTTTGTCTTTGCCCGCTGAAAGGGGCCTCGAAGCGGCTCGGTTTCCTTACCCTGTACGCGGACTGGAAAGGCAACTACTGGTTCAAGTCCGAAAAGAGCCTCCTCACGGCGCGGCAGGAAACGTTGGCAAGCCTTGAGGCCATTGCCGATGAACCGGAGAAACTCCTGCATCCCGAAGACAAGGAGACGGCCGCCCGACTGTACCACCTCATTTCAGAGATGCTGGAGGAGTAAAGGACGCGGAGATCCAGGCCGGCGTTCAGCGAGGCGCCGCTCCCGTGCGCCCCACGTTGCGCGCGGCAATAACGCGAAGCCCTTCGAGAGTGAGCCACGGCTCGACAACGGCCTTCTCCTGCAGGAGCGGCGCAATGAGCGGCGAGCTTCCGCCCGTCACGACAACTTCCGCAGTGCCGCCCAACTCGGCGCGCATGCGGCGGATCAGCCCTTCCACGAGGCTCACATAGCCGAAGACGACTCCCGACTGAATGGAATGGATGGTGTTTCGACCAGCGATCAGCGGAGGCGCAGCGAGAGGCACGCGAGGAAGCTGTGACGTGCTTCGGACAAGGGCGTCCACCGCTGAGGTAAGGCCCGGAGATATTGCCACGCCGCGAAGCTCGCCCGGCGCCGCCACCGCCGTAAACGTAAGCGCTGTCCCGAAGTCCACGACAATGCAGTTGGCTTGGAACTTGTCGTACGCGGCTACTGCGTTGGCCACGAGGTCCGCGCCCACTTCCGCCGGGTTTTCTGTGGTGATTCGCAGCCCCAAGGCAGCGCCATGAGTGAGGAGCAGCGGTTTGGCGCCGGACACCTCTTGGACCGTTTCCGCGATGGCGGTTGTCAGGGGAGGCACGACGCTCGATAGGATGGCGGAGTCCAGGCCTTCTCTCGTGATGCCGCCCTGCGTGAACAGCTCCCGGAACAGGACCGTGTATTCATCCGGCGTCTTTTCGCGCACGGTCTGAATTCGGTACCTCCTGACCCATCCGGACTCCCCATGCACGCCGAACGTAATGTGCGAGTTGCCAACCGACACGGCAAGCAGCATGTGATCCCTCCGCATCCAGTGTAGCTGAGCCGCTTGCCGTGTCAAGAAAAATGCTCGCTTTTCTTGAGACCACCCCCCTCGCTTCACTATACTAGCGAGTGAATGAGCACCAGCGCACAGGTGCAGGGGTGGGGCGGTTTGCCCGTCTTCCGCTACAACAGCACCGCGAAAGTCTTCTACAACGCTTTCCTCATCCTGACTGCGCTTACGGGAACCATCATCACGTCCTACAGGCTCACCTTCCAGCACTTCCAATTCGACGCGGTCTACTGGATCATCTCGGTTGTCTATCTTCTCGACATTCCCTACACGTTCAACCAGGCCGTCAAAAAGGGTCTGGTGGTCTACTCCGACCGGCGCAGCATTGCGCGGATGTACCTACGGGGGTGGTTTGCCGTCGACGTGATCTCAGGGCTTCCCCTCGCCTGGATGTTTTCCTTCTTCTCGGGGGCAAGCCCTGAGAGCCCCATGGGGGTCGTGCTCGGAATAGTCGTTGCAACGAAGATTCTCAAGATGGCGAAGATCAGCAAGGTGAGCGCCATCTTCCGCGATATCCGCGAAAGCCTGAGCGTAAACCCGTCCCTCATGCGTCTGGTGACCTTCGCGTTCTGGTTCGTGACCGTGGTCCATCTCATGGCATGCGGCTGGGTCCTTATTGGGGCGGCCGAGGCCGAGCGGTCGCATTTCGACCAGTACCTCCGCGGTGTCTATTGGTGCGTGACGACGATCGCGACGATCGGCTATGGGGACTACGTACCCAACCATAATTCCAACTTGCAGATCATCTACACGATTGGCGTGATGGTCTTCGGGGTGGGCATGTACGGGTACATCATCGGCAACGTCGCCACGTTGATTGCAAACCTAGATACGGCCAGGGCCGCATACCAGGAAAAGATGGAAGAGATAAACGACTTCCTGCGGACCAAGCGGGTGCCGGCAGCACTGCAAACCCGCGTGCGCGACTATTACTCATACCTCTGGGAAACGCAGAAAAGCGTCACGACAGTCTCGATCACAGAAGAGCTGCCTCACACGATCGCCATGGAGATACTGCTCTTTCTCAACCGCACCATTCTCTCGAAAGTGTCCCTTTTTCGAAACGCCAACGAGATCTTCATCCGGGAGATCGTCCAGCTCCTTCGACCCATTGTGTTTCTGCCAGGCGACTACATCATCCGCCAGGGGGAGTACGGCGACTGCATGTACTTCCTCAGCTCAGGCGATGTCGAGGTTGTAGTGGGAGAGGCGAAAGTAGCCCAGCTGGGCGCCGGCTCCCCGTTTGGTGAGACCGCTTTGCTCCAGGGGGAAAAGCGCAACGCGAGCATCCGCGCACTCACGTACTGCGACGTGTACAAGCTCTCGAAATCAGATTTCGACGCGCTGCGCGCCCGGTATCCCGAGTTCGATGCCGAAGTGAAGAAGGTCATCGAGGACAGGATCAGGGATACACAGGAGAAAACCCAAAAGTAGCGCCCCGGTTGTTGGGATCGGCTAATTAACCGAAAACTAGCGCCCCGCTCGCAAAGAATTAATTCTCATCTTGTAGATACAAAACGAGCCCACGTATCCCGGGCGAATCACTTGTCAAAAGGAGCGGGAAATGAGAAAGCGACTCGTTTACACCGTCACCCTCGCCTTCCTGGTGGGTGCGGTGATGGGGGCCTTTGCCGGAGGCAGCCAGGAAAGCCATTCCGGTCCGGCGTTGACCCAGGCGCCGGCTAACTTTGACGACCTCGTGAAGGCGGCACAGAAGGAAGGACAGCTCACGGTCATCGCCCTTCCGCGCAACTGGCTGAATTATGGTGAGGCAATAGATACCTTCGCGAAAAAATACGGGATCAAGGTCAACGAGTTGAACCCTGACGGCGGATCCGGAGACGAGCTGCAGGCTATCGAGGCGAACAAGGACAACAAGGGCCCCCAGGCTCCGGACGTCATCGATGTCGGTTTTTCCTTCGGGCCCGACGCAAAGAAAGCCGGCCTCCTTGCCCCGTACAAGGTGAGGACATGGTCCACCATCCCCGACAGTGTGAAAGACGCTGACGGATGCTGGTATGGCGACTACTACGGCGTCATGGCGTTCGAGGTAAACGTCGACGTCGTTAAGACGCCGCCCCTCGACTGGCCCGATCTTCTTGCTGCGGCCTACAAAGGTCAGGTGGCTCTCACCGGAGATCCGCGGGTGTCAAACCAAGCCATCATGGCCGTAGCCGCGGCCAACCTCGCAAACGGCGGCACTTTCGACAACTCCAAGCCCGGCGTCGACTTCTTTGCCAAGCTCAATTCGACCGGCAACTTCGTCCCCTTGATCGCGAAGATAGGGACCGTTGCGTCCGGGGAGACACCGGTCGCAGTTACCTGGGACTACTTGGCTCTTTCGGACCGTGACACCGCGGCGGGCAACCCCAACATCGCGGTCATCGTACCGACCTCCGGCGTCCTCGCGGGCGTTTACGCGCAGGCAATCAGCGCGTACGCGCCGCATCCGGCCGCTGCCCGTCTCTGGGAGGAGTTCCTCTACGCGGACGAGGGCCAGCTGATCTGGCTCAAAGGGTACGGTCACCCAATCCGGTATGCGGACCTGGCCGCGCGAAACGTGATCCCGGACGAGCTTGCCGCAAAGCTGCCACCGGCGTCGTACTACGCGAAGGCCGTTTTCCCAACGCTGCCTCAGCAAGGCGCAGCCAAGACGTACATCACTAGCAATTGGGACTCGATTGTCGGAGTTAACGTCCAGGCAAAACAGTAGCGGGAAATGTCGGTCACTGTGAATGATGGGGGTGCGCACAGATGGCGCACCCCCCTTCACGCCGCCCTTCGGACATGGGCCGGTCTCCTCCCTTTCCTTCTTTTTGCGGTCGCGTTCATGCTCTTTCCAGCGGGAACGCTACTGGTAGGAAGCTTCGAGGACGCCCAGGGTGGCTTCAGCCTGGGAAATATCGTCCACCTCTTCCGTCCCTCCATTCTCAAGGCCTACCTGCTCACCATCGAGGTGAGCGTTGTCACTGCCGTTGGGGGAGGGTTGTTCGGCTTCCTCCTAGCCTATGCCGTGACGCTGGGAGGGCTTCCCCGAGGAGTCCGGGTGTTCCTGACGACCTTCTCCGGGGTTGCGTCTAACTTTGCCGGAGTCCCTCTAGCATTCGCCTTCATCGCGACCCTCGGCCGTGTAGGCTTTGTGACCATGCTCCTCAAGACGTTGCTTGGCGTCAATCTCTACGACGCCGGCTTCAACCTCTACGGCTTCTGGGGCTTGAGCTTTACCTACATGTACTTCCAGCTCCCGCTGATGGTGCTCGTCATCACCCCGGCGCTCGACGGCGTGCGAAGGGAGTGGCGAGAGGCGTGCGAGAACCTCGGCGCCTCCCGCGCGCAATACTGGCGCCATGTGGCCCTTCCCATTCTCATGCCACCGCTCTTGTCCGCGGTCATTCTTCTCTTTGGAAACGCCTTCGGCGCTTATGCGACGGCGTACGCCCTGACGGGTGGGATGCTTGACCTCGTTCCTATTCTAATCGGAGCGCAGATCCGCGGTGACGTCCTTCACGATCCGAATCTCGGATACGCGCTGGCCTTGGGGATGGTCGTGATTATGACCCTCAGCATCATCGGCTCCAACGCCCTCCAGCGGCGTTCCGCAAGGTGGCTTCCATGAGAACACGACGGAAAAGCGCCCGAGGATGGGCGTGGGTTTGGATAGCGCTTGGAGGCCTGTATTTTGTCCTTCCGTTGGCAGCCACGTTTCTCTTCTCCCTGCGTGCACGCAAGGGGACCGTCAGCTTGCTGGCGTATGCACATGTGCTGGTCGATCCGCAGTTCCTCAGGACATTCACCTTTTCCCTGGAAATGGCCGGCCTGACGATCATAACAGGCCTTGCTCTCATCATCCCCACGGCGATATGGGTCCACCTGAAATTGCCCCGGGCGAGGCCTTTGATAGAAGCTTTTGCCCTCCTGCCGTTCGTAATCCCGCCGATCGTGCTCGTCTTCGGCCTGATCCGGACTTATAGCAGGCCGCCGTTTGCAATCGTCACGAGCCCGTTCCTTCTCGTTGCAGGCTACGTGGTGCTCTCTTTTCCTTACATCTTCCGATCCATCGACTCCGGTCTGCGAGCCATCAATCTGCGCAGCCTCACGGAGGCCGCGCAGAGTCTCGGCTCGCGCTGGCGAACGACCTTGTTCTTGGTGGTGCTCCCTAACATGCGCGTGGCGCTCCTGAGCGCCGCGTTCCTTACGTTCTCCATTGTGATTGGGGAGCTGACCCTCGCCGTCATGCTCGCATGGCCGGCGTTCGGACCTTACATGGCCCAGGTGGGCCGGGACCACGTCTACGAGCCGGCGGCGCTTTCGATCGTAAGCTTTCTTATTACATGGGGAATGATAGCGCTGATGCAGGCCCTAAGCCGCGGCCTCGGAGGCCAGCGTTCCGCGGTAGGCGGCACCCACTGAGAAGGAGAAGCATGGCATTTCTCGAGCTGCAAAGCGTGACAAAAAGGTTCGAGCGTACGACGGTCGTGAGCTCCTTTAGCCTGGAAGCGGGAGAAGGGGAGTTCGTGTCTTTCCTGGGGGGATCAGGGTGCGGCAAAACGACGACGCTGCGCATGATCGCAGGTTTCGAGACTCCTTCGGAAGGCGCAATCCGCATTGGCGGCGCCGACGTGGTGGAGGTGCCGCCCTACAAGCGCGGCGTCGGGATGGTATTTCAGAACTACGCGCTCTTCCCGAACATGACCGCGGCGCAGAATATCGGTTTCGGTCTTCGCGTTGCGGGAAGAAAGCCTCGTGAGATCAGCGAGCGAGTGCGCCAGCTTCTCAACCTGATCCATATGGAAGGATTCGGCTGCCGCTATCCCCACCAGATGTCGGGTGGCCAGCAGCAGCGGGTTGCCCTTGCGCGGGCTCTCGCGATCCAGCCCCGGGTGCTGCTGCTTGATGAGCCTCTCTCAGCACTCGATGCCGGGATTCGCGTGCGTTTGCGTGAGGAGATCCGATCCATCCAGCGCCAGCTCGGGATAACGACGATCTACGTCACGCACGACCAGGAGGAAGCTCTCTCTCTTTCCGACAGGGTCGTGGTCATGCGCGAGGGGCGAATTGCGCAAGTGGGTACCCCGTGGGAGATTTACAACAGCCCTGCTTCGGCGTTCGTGGCCTCCTTCGTCGGGTCTCTCAATGTCCTGGCCTCAAAGGTCGTGGATCCCGAGGCGGGGACGCTCAGTATCCATGGTCAGCAGGTAACGGCCTCCGGGCCCCTCGCATATGCGGGCGGGGAGACAGTGCGCCTGTCGCTGCGGCCGGAAATGATCTCTCTCACCAACGGACACTCCGACTTCAACCAGCTGACGGGAAGCGTCAAGAACGTGGTTTTCCTTGGGTCGATCGTGCGCATTTTTTTATGCGTGGAGGAGAGTGAGCTGTTTCTCGACACTTTCAACAATCCGCACCTATCCCTGCCGCAGGTGGGCGCGCGTATTAGCGTCTGGTTTCCCCGGGATGCTTGCCTGTTGGCACAGGAGTGAAAAAGCCACTGACGCAATCGTCGGTTTGGCGGCCGGCGCCAGACAAGAGCAGGCGCTCAGGCGACGCGCAAGACAATGCCCAGGCTTTTGATCAGCTGCTCGTATTCCTTCGGTATGCCAGCGTCCGTGACGATCTCCTCGAAATCGGAGAGTTTTGCGAAATAGTCAGACCGAATTACTCCGAACTTCGAGGAATCAACGAGCAGGATTTTCCTCATAGAGGACTGGATGATGGCTTTCTTCGTTTCACGCTCGTAGCCATTCATGCAAGTGACGCCGAACTGACCGTTGGCGCCCGAGGCCGATATAAACGCTTTTGTGGCCCTGAAGTTACCGATCATGTGCAGGCTCTCGGAACCTTCGAACATGAGTGTGTTCTCATGGAATAGGCCTCCGGCGAACAGCGTCTTGCAGTTCTTTCTGCGAACAGTCTCCGAAACGACGTTCAGTGAGAAGCACAGGACGGTGTAGGGGATGTTCTCGGGCAGGTATTTTGCAAGGTATTCTGTTGTCGAGCCCACGTCGATGAGCAGCGTGTCCTCGGGCTCGATCAGGGAAGCGGCAAGCTGGCCGATCCGCCGCTTGAGATCCGGGTGCTCGGCTCCGGCGGCAATGAGCGAGTAGTAGCTTTCGTTTTGACGAATATCGGATTTTGGGTGCAGGATGACGCTACCGTGAAGGAGGCGGACTTTTTCCTCTTGAACGAGGGAGGCGAGGTCGCGCCGCACGGTCATGTGGCTGACCTTAAGCTGGGCGGACAGCTCCTGGACGCTAGCTGCCCGGTTTATCTGCAGCGTCTGCATGATCGTATTTAATCGACCAGCCCTGTTCATGGTGTAAGTATCGTATCATGGATGTTAAATAAAGAAAATAATAGTTTACAATATTTAATAATTCACTTGAATATGCTTGACATATAACATATAGGACAATAAGATGATAAATAATTCACGTTTCCTGGGCGGGAAGGAGGGATCATGGCTGAAAGCGGATTTGAAGCCGGCGCGGGAGCGGCGCTCGGAATGATCGAGACACGAGGCTTTACGGCGATGGTGGAGGCGGCGGACGCCATGGTCAAGGCCGCCAAGGTGGAGCTGATCGGGTTTGAGAAGATCGGCGGCGGTTACGTGACGGCGATTGTCAGGGGTGACGTGGCGGCCTGCCGGGCCGCAGTCGAGGCCGGAAGTAGGGCCGCAGAGAAAGTAGGGGAGATCGTGAGCACACACGTCATTCCGAGACCGCACGTGTCCGTGGATCAGGCACTTCCTTTGGGGCGAAAGGGGTGAGCCATGGCGTTAGACCTGAGAACGTACGTGTTCCTGGATTCGCTTCAGCTTCAAAACGCTTCATTTATCGCAACTATCTCGAAAGGCTACTACCCCGTGGGTATGCAAGCTTGCTGCGTCGTGGAGATAGCCCCGGGGATCGAGATCAACCGCCTCACCGACATTGCGCTGAAAGCAACCAATGTCACTCCAGGGCTTCAAATCGTCGAACGCGCATACGGTTTGCTCGAGGTGCACTCCGACAGCCAGGGGGACGCGCGCATGGCAGGGGAGGCGGTTCTTCATGAGCTGAAGAAAACAGAGGCTGACCGCCTGAAGCCCCGCGTGCTGACAAGCCAGCTCATCAAGAACATCTCCGACCACCACGCGCAGCTCATCAATAAGGTGAGACACGGGAACATGGTCCTGCGGGGAGATACACTGTACGTCCTTGAAGTGGAACCTGCGGGGTACGCCTATTACGCGGCCAACGAAGCGGAGAAGACTTCCAAAGTAAATATCATCGAAGTGCTGGGCTTCGGCGCTTTCGGACGCGTGTACATCGCCGGCGAAGAGGCGGAAGTGATCGAGGCGCGCAAAGTCGTGGAGAGTCGGCTCGGCGGAATCAACGGCCGGGAGATTACCGCCGGCACGGCGCGCATCTAGGTGCGACAAGAACGGAGAGAGGCATGGCTGACAACAACTTTGACAGCGCGGGGACCGCGCTCGGGATGATTGAAACACGGGGCTTTGCCGCCATGGTGGAAGCCGCGGATGCGATGGTGAAAGCTGCAAAGGTCGACCTCGTCGGTTTCGAGAAGGTCGGCGGGGGGTATGTGACCGCGATTGTCCGCGGGGACGTAGCAGCTTGCCGCGCCGCTGTCGAAGCGGGAAGCAGGGCCGCGGAGAAGGTTGGGGAGATCGTCTCAACGCATGTCATCCCCAGGCCACATGAGGGTGTGGACGCGGCGCTGCCGTTGGGTAGAAAGCCGGCGGTTTCCTCGAAGAAGTAAAGCGAGCTCGGAAAAGGACCTGGTCATGACGCTTGCGCGGGTTAAAGGCACGGTAGTCTCTACGCATAAACCGTCGTCCATGGAAGGGATGAGGTTCCTCCTCCTGGAAAAGATTGACCCCGTCACTCTTGTCGGAAAAGGCGATTACGTCGTCGGCATCGACAGCGTCGGGGCGAACGCCGGCGAGGTTGTCTTCTATGTCACCGGTTCCAGCGCGCGTATGACGGATGTGACCAAGGGCAAGCCCGCGGACGCCGCCGTTATTGCGGTCGTTGACACGATCGAGAAGGACGGCAATCTCACCTACCAGAAGTCCGAGGCGGCCGGATGACTCTTGCTATGGTGCGCGGCAACGTGGTGGCCACCAAGCGCGCCGACAACGTCGAGGGAGCTAAATGGCTCCTGGTGGAAGAGTGCACCCAAAGCGGAGACGGCAAAGGAGAGTACCTCGTCGGGCTGGATATGGTGGGGGCAGGTCCCGGGCAGCTCGTGCTCCTGACGCAGGGAAGCAGTTGCCGCTGGACACGACGCACGGATGAGCGGCCCATGGACACGCTCGTGGTGGCGATCGTAGATGCAATCCACGGCGCTGAGCGGGCCCTCTACAGGGCAGAGTAGCGCGAGGGGCGAAAGCTATGGCACTCGAGGACGACATCCGCCAGATTGTGGAGCAGGTGCTCAAATCCAGCGACGTTGCGGCTCTTCTTGGCGACATCCAGCGAGGCGCAGCGGCCGGGCAAGACACCGCGCGACCGGGAGCTTCCGGCTTTCTGGGTCACGGGATCTTCACGGACATCGACTCGGCTGTTGCGGCAGCAGCGGCGGCCCAGCGAGAGCTGGTTGCGTTGTCCCTGGAAACTCGGCGACGGATCATAGCTGCCATGCGCGCCACCGTGCTGGAAGCCAATGAATCGCTTGCCCGCGAAGCTGTGGCCGAGACCGGGCTGGGAAATCTCCGCGACAAGAAAACGAAGAACAGCCTTGCCGCCCGAAAGACGCCCGGCGTCGAAGACGTCGAGCCTACAGCGTATTCGGACGAGCATGGTCTGACGATTATGGAACGGGCGCCCTACGGTGTGATTGGCGCCATTACCCCTGTGACAAACCCGCTTGCAACCATCACATCGAACTCCATCGGAATGATATCTGCCGGAAATGCCGTCGTGTTCAACGTGCACCCCGGCGCCAAAGGAGTGAGCTGCCGTCTGGTGGGAATGCTGAACGAAGCCATCACCCGGGAGGGCGGCCCGCGGAACCTGTTGTGCGCCATGGCCGCACCGACCATCGAGAGCGCCGGAGAGCTGATGAAGCATAAGGGTGTGGCGCTCCTGGTGGTGACGGGCGGCCCCGGTGTCGTGAAGGCTGCAATGGAAAGCGGGAAGAAGGCAATCTGCGCGGGTCCCGGCAATCCTCCTGTGGTGGTGGATGCAACAGCGGACCTTGTGAAAGCCGGCCGCGACATCGTTGCGGGCGCGGGGTTCGACAACAACGTCGTGTGCACGGATGAGAAGGAAATCCTCGCAGTGGAGAATATCGCGGATCAGCTGAAAGTGGAGATGAGGAAGAACGGTGCCTTCGAGCTCACGGGCGCCCAAGCGGAGGCGGTCACGCGAGTCGCCCTGCCGCAGGCCACGGCGGTGGGCCCGGGGAAGGCGAGCCTGCCGAACAAGGACCTCGTGGGCAAAGACCCGTTGGTCATTGCCCGGGCGGCGGGCATCGACGTGCCGGTGGATACGCGGATACTCTTGATGGACGTGCCGAGCGACCACGCCATGGTGTGGAGTGAACAGCTCATGCCAGTGATTCCGCTCGTTCGGATGCGGAGCGTGGATGAGGCAATCGAGTTTGCCGTGCGCGTGGAGCACGGTTTCCGTCATACGGCGAGCATCCACTCCCATGACATTGCGAAGCTCTCCACAATGGCGAAGGTGATGAACTGTTCGCTTTTTGTTAAGAATGGACCAAACTACGCTGGCCTCGGGGAAGGGGGCTCCGGGTACGCCTCCTTTACCATTGCCAGTCCGACGGGAGAAGGAATGACGCGGGCGCGCACGTTCACGCGGGAGAGGAGATGCACGCTCGTGGATTACTTCCGCATCATATGAGGCCACGGATGGCGAAGCGCGTTATGGCGAGAGGTCCCGTATGAAACTAGGAAAAGTAATTGGAACTGTGGTGAGCACGCACAAGCTGGAGAGCCTTGAGGGGCTGAAGCTGCTCCTCGTGCAGCCGTTGGACGAGAAAGGCTCTGACGCGGGCGCGGCAATCGTGGCCTTCGACGTGGCGCGGGCTGGGGAGGGGGACCTCGTGTTCTTTGAGGCCGGCAAGGAAGCGGCGCAGGCAAATCCGAACGGCTGGTTCAACCCTGCGGATGCCGTCATCATCGGAGTCGTGGACGCGGTCAATGTGGCCGGGAGCTCCGGGAAGGCCGGCCGGAGGTGATCATAGCCCGCGTGCTAGGCAATGTTGTGTCGACGGAGAAGCACCCTCAGTACCGCGGATACAAGATACTCGTCGTTCAGCCCATCGACCCGCAGGGCAAGCCGAAAGGGAGATCCTTCCTGGCCCTTGACGGCGTACAGGCGGGAATCGGAGACAGGGTGCTCGTAGTGGATGAAGGCGGCTCCGCGCGCACGGTGTTGAAGGATGAAGGTGCGCTGACCGTTCGAACAGTGGCGTGTGGAATCGTGGACCGCATCGACGTAGAGAGTAAGGAATGAACGAAACTGACAACGTCCGAAGCGTCTCGATTGGTGCCGACCACGGGGCATTCGACCAGAAAGAAATGCTCAAGCGTTACCTAAAGGAGCTGGGCTACCGGGTAGTAGACATGGGCTGTTTCAGTCCCGAGAAAGTGGACTATCCGGATATCGCGGCGGCCGTGTGCCGCAAGGTCGTCAACGGGGACTGCGAGCGCGGCATCGTGCTGGACGGGGCCGGCATAGGCTCCTGCATGGCGGCGAACAAGGTCCACGGGATTCGCGCCGCGATGTGCTACGACCTTCGAACAGTGATCAACAGCCGGGAACACAACAATGCCAACGTACTGAGCCTGGGTGGGCCGCTCCATGACGCCGGTGAGCTGTGCGAGATGACCAAGGTCTGGCTTGCTACGAGGTTCGTCGGCGGACGGCATATGGTGCGAATAAACAAGATCATGGCCCTGGAGCGGGGAGGCTTTGCCGAGTGATGGAACAGAACCAGTTGATCGAGAAGATCGTCGCGGAGGTCGTTGCTCGTCTTCGCGCCCAGGGCGCCTCGGGATCCCACGGAAGCGACTCGACAGCGGACACACTCCAGCCTGCGGACCTTGCCCACTTTATCGACCATACGCTCCTGAAAGCCGAGGCAACCGAAGACCAGATCGACAAGCTCTGTGAGGAGGCGGCGAAGCACCATTTCTACTCGGTATGTGTGAACTCCAACTGGGCAGAGCGCTGTGCCCGCAAGCTCGGGGGCACGGGAGTGAAGGTGTGCGCCGTGGTGGGATTTCCCCTAGGAGCCATGGACAGCCGGGCGAAGGCTTTCGAGGCGAGGACTGCCGTGTCCAACGGGGCGGCAGAAATCGACATGGTGATGAACGTGGGCGCCATGAAGGCCAAGGACCTGAAAACCGTACGGGAAGACATGCTGGCCGTGCGGCGCGCCTGTCGGGCGGGCATCGTCCTCAAGGTCATCATCGAGGCGTGCCTCCTGAGCGATGATGAGAAGGTGCTCGCCTGTCAGATCGCCAAAGAGATCGAGGCGGATTTCGTGAAGACCTCGACGGGCTTCAACAAGGGAGGCGCCACCGTGGCAGACGTTTCCCTTATGAGACGAACCGTAGGCCCAAAGATTGGAGTGAAGGCTGCAGGCGGCGTCAAGAGTTTCGAGGACGCGGTCCAGATGATACGCGCAGGCGCCACGAGGATTGGAACTAGCTCTGGCGTGCTGCTGGTGACCGGCCAGAAGGCGTCAGGAGCCTATTAGCGGCACCGCGCGAAACGCGGTATCCGCAAGAGGTGTCCGTCCGGATCAGGCCTGCTCTTGGGGTTCTTACGCCGCTTTTCCTTTGTGAATCCGTCCGTAGAGGGCGCTCAGGTCTCGAAGCCTTCGCGCCCTTTCCTCCGTCAACGCCTCCTGCGCGAACCGCCATCTCCAATTGTTTCCGCCGCAGGTGCCGGGCGTGTTGAGACGCGCTTCGCTTCCCAGACCTAGCACGTCTTGCAACGGAAAAAGGGCGAACCTGCAGACCGAAGCCAGAGCCATGCGGATGAAGCTCCACTCGATCTGCATGTCCGCCTCCGGTTGCGTCCCGTATCCCCCGTATCCCAGGTAGCTGAGCACATAATTGCGCTCCTCTGTGGTGCGTTGGGCGAACCATCCCCGAGTCGTGTCGTTGTCGTGCGTCCCCGTGTAGACCACCGAATCAGGGGTGTGGTTGTGGGGGAGGAAGCGGTTGCCCGCGTTCAGCGACCCTGCTTCTACCGAGTCGAACGCGAACTGGAGGACGCGCATTCCGGGGAAACCGAAATGTTCCCGAAGAGCGTTCACTTCCGGAGTGATCACCCCCAGGTCCTCCGCGATGAGCGGAAGTCTGCCAAGCTGTGCTATCAGAGCATTGAACAAAGCGACGCCGGGCGCCTTCACCCACCGACCGTGCTCCGCCGTGCTCTCTCCGGCCGGCACCGTCCAGCACGCTTCGAAACCACGAAAGTGATCGATACGAATGAAGTCGAAGAGCCTCCGCGCGGAGCTGATCCTGTTCACCCAGAAACGGTACTCCTGCCGGCCAAGGGCATCCCAGTCGTACAACGGGTTGCCCCAGAGCTGGCCCGTTTTGGCGAAGTAGTCAGGAGGGACGCCGGAGACTGCCGTTGGTCGCCCGGCCGCGTCGAGCTGGAACAGGTTCCTGTTTGCCCAGACGTCCGCGCTATCAGCTGCAGCGAAAATGGGAAGGTCTCCCACGATAAGGATCCCAAGCCGGGCTGCTTCGGCACGGAGTGCTGCCCATTGCTCGAAGAAAAAGAACTGGATGGCGCATTCGATTTGGACTTCCCGAGCCAGCTGGCGCCGCCACCAGGAAAGAGAATCAACTGTTCGCAGCGCGATATCCTTGTCCCATGCCGTGTTCCATGCACCACTCGGCGCGCCCTTGTTTGCCGCGCGCGCATCAAACGCCCGCTTGAGCGCCATGAACAGGCAGTAGTCGTCCAGCCAACCCGCTTCCGCGGCCTGGAAACCGGCGAACCTTTCCTCCAGCGCAGCCTCAAGGCGCCCAGTCCTGGCGCGGTCCAGAAACCGGGCAGCCGCAGTCCACAAGATGGGCATTTTCCATTCCATGACAGGACCATAGTCCACGCTCCCCGCGGGAAAAACGGACGGACCCCGCAGGTCCTCTACCGCCACGAGACCCCATTCCATCAGGGCTTCCAAGCTGACCAGCAGTGGATTGCCCGCAAAAGAAGAAAAACAGGCGTACGGTGAATCTCCGAACCCTGTAGGTCCCACGGGCAGCACCTGCCAGAGAGACTGTCCAGCGAGGGAAAGAAAGCCGAGAAACCGATGCGCCGCAAGGCCGATGTCCCCGATCCCGTGCGGGCCGGGAAGGCTCGTCGGATGAAGGATGATCCCGCTGGCCCGAGGAAGGGAGACGCTCATGGGCGGTTCACCGGCCGGCACTTCGCCTGCCCGTGCGAGCCATCGGCGCGGCAGTAGAGGAGCGAACGACAAGCTCGGGTTGGAGCACAACCCGCTCTCCCGTTCTTACGCCGGTGCGAAGCTCCTCCAGGAGGAGCGTCGCAGCGTTGCGGGCAAGAAGGTCGTGGTGCTGCCACATCGTGGTGAGGGAAAGGTATTCCGCCAGCGCGAGATTGTCGTAGCCAACGACGGAAAGCTCAGCCGGTACCCTCATTCCGAGCTCTCTGGCCGCCATGAGAACACCTGCCGCCTGGACGTCCGAAGTGGCGAAGATGGCTGTGGGGGGCTTGTTCCCCGACAAAAGGCGCGTCGCACACGACTTAGCCTCCGTGCTGGTCCATTCGGGCCATTCGCCGTTCATGATGTACTGTTCCCTCACGGGAATGCCCGCCACATCCAAAGCCATGCGGTAGCCCTTCAGTCTTTCCTTCCCGATAGGAGAGTACAGGCGCGTCTCCGTTCCACCGACGATAGCGATGTCTTTGTGCCCCAGCTCCAGTAGATGACTGACCGCTTTGAATGCGCCGATCTCATGATCATAGTCCACGGAGCTGTAGGAATGATGGCGGGCCTCCAGGAGGATGACGGGAATGCCAAGCGCGGAAACGAGGATCTCCTCCTCCAGGAGGATGGGCGTGCTGGCCACGATCAAGGCGCAGAGCTTCTCCTCCGCGACGATGCGAGAGATCACCTCCCTGCGGTGCGCCGGGGTTTGCGCGTTGTACAGGATAAGGTCGTAGTCCTTGAGACGACGGTGCAGGCTCTCGAAGATCTTCAGGAAGAAGTCCCCGATGAAGAAGGGAGACAGTATCCCGATCTCCCGCGTGGTCTTTGTCCTGAGGCCGGAAGCCGCCGGGGAGGGGAAATAGCGCATCCGGCGCATGACCGCGCTGACCCGCTCCCGCGTCTGTGGAGAAATGCCGGCCTTCCCGTTGAGAACGCGGGAAACGGTGGCCGTGGTGACCTGTGCCAGACGCGCGATGTCGTAGATGGTGACTCGTTTCTTCACTTGACAGCCGTCCGAAAATCTGTATAATGTTTCGCAACCGGTTGCGTAATGTTACATCAAACCGAGCCCGAACGCAAGCCCCCAGTACCACACCCCAAGGAGGTATTTCATGAAGAAGTTTCTCGTGTTTGTAATCCTGGCCCTCATGGTGGTCGGATCGGTTTCGGCCCAGAAGCTGGAAATGTATTATTACAAACAGGAAATCCAGGCCGGGCTGAAGACGCTCACTGACGCATTCACCCAGGACAACCCGGGGATCACCATAAGCCTTCTCATCATCCCCAACGATGCGGATGCCACTATGGCCGCCCGCGCAGCCTCCGGAAGCCTTTCGGAGATCCTCCAAATGCAGTCGTATTCCCGCGTTTTCGAATACGCTGAGAAAGGCTATCTAGTGGACCTCACGAAGGAACCGGTCCTCGCCAAAGTGATCCCATCGGCCACTGCCGCAGTCACTTGGAGGGGCAAGGAATGGGCGCTTCCCATGGACTTCGCCGGCATCGGCATCATCTACAACAAGGACATCTTCGCGAAATACAACCTGAAGGCGCCGACGACCTACCGGGAGCTTGAACGCGTCGTGAAAACGCTGAAGGACAATGGCGTCACGCCCTTTGCCGGACTGCTGAAGGAGAACTGGTCCATCGGACATTTCATTACGATGGTCCATACCAGCCTACTTGCCGAGAAGGGAATCCCCGTCGCGAAGTTCGTCGCGGACATGGATGCCGGGAAAACCAGCTACGGAGTGGTCGACACGGCGAAGCTCTTCTCGATCATAGATTTCTACCGTGCTAACATGGATGACAACGCAGAGGAGATGGACTGGAACGAGCAGCAGGCGGCGTTCGCGGGCGGCAAGTCGGCTATGATGGTCCAAGGGCTCTGGTCCTACGGCGCGGCCATCGGCACCAATCCGTCCCTGAACTGCGGCTTCGTGCCGTTCCCGGTGTTCAACGACGCGAAGATGAACAAGTTCTACGCGGACGTCGACTCCACGTTCGGCATCTCGTCACAGGCTTCCCCGGAGAAGCAGGCGGCGGCCAAGAAGTTCCTGGCCTGGCTGTCGAAACCGGAAGCTATCAAGATCTGGACAAAGGACTGCAAGCTCACCTCGGACTTCAAGGGGGCGGACATGTCTGATCT
>Ga0326728_10010392_pt1 | contig 21817 bp, 12 predicted proteins | sample MB3enrmetagenome_FD_207602 | JGI IMG/M metagenome (GOLD analysis project Ga0326728, IMG submission 207602) | Lab enriched peat soil microbial communities from McLean, Ithaca, NY, United States - MB31MN | ecosystem: Environmental > Terrestrial > Soil > Wetlands > Peat | place: USA: New York... | reverse complement strand
CGAAGCCTCAGTTTAGCCCCATCCAGCGTGGCTTCGATGAGTCCCTCTCCCTCCCGCACTTTTGCCATAGCGAACTGAACGATCAAGATGGCGTTTTTCGTCGTAAGCCCCAGAACGGTCAGCAACCCGATCTGGAAGTAAACATCGTTGGGAAACCCGCGAAGCGAAGAGGCGGCCACGCCGCCGATGATCCCAAGGGGCAATACCAGTATGATGGAAATGGGAACGGTCCAGCTTTCGTAAAGGGCCGCCAGGCAGAGAAAAATCACTATCATGGAAAAGGCGTAGAGCAGCGGCGCCTGCGATTTTGCCATCCGCTCCTGGTAGGACAGCCCCGTCCAATCGTAGCCGATGCCCTTGGGCAGCTTGGAGGAGATTTCCTCCATTGCTTTCATCGCCTCCCCTGAACTTTTTCCGGGCGGCGGCTCACCCCAGATGTTTATTGACGGGAAGCTGTTGAAACGCTCCAGCTTTGGTGACCCGTAAAACCAGTGGCCGCCTGCGAAGGAGGAAAAGGGCGTCATCGTGCCGCGGCCGTTTCGAACGTAGACCCTCTCAAGGTCTTTTGGAAGCATCCGGTATGGAGCATCGGCCTGGACGTAAACCCGCTTGACCCGTCCACCCTGGATGAAATCGTTGACATACGCGCCCCCGAACCCCGCCGCGATAGCGGTGTGGATAGAGTCGATGGGGACCCCCAGGGCGCCGGCCTTTTCCCAATCCACGTCGATCCTGTACTGGGGCACATCTTCCAGTCCGTTCGGGCGGACACGAATGAGCCTCGGGTCCTTTGCCGCCATACCGAGCAACTGGTTGCGAGCGGCCATCAACGCCTCGTGGCCCAGTCCTCCACGGTCCTGCAACTGGAAGTCAAACCCTCCGGCCTGTCCGAGTTCGATGACCGCAGGCGGCTGGAAGGCGAACACCATGGCGTTGCGAATCTTTGAAAATACTCCCATGGCGCGCCCGATGACGGCAGTCGATTTGAGGTCCGACCTGCGGCGCAAATCCCAATCCGCGAGCTTGACGAAGCACAGCCCGACGTTTTGCCCGTTTCCCGAAAAGCTCATACCGGAGAGGGTAAAACATTCTTCCACGGCTTCCTTTTCATCCGTGAGAAAATGATCCCGGACCCGGTCCATGACTTCCTGGGTCTGCTCCAGGGTTGACCCCGAGGGGAGCATGGCCTGGACCATCAAAATTCCCTGGTCCTCGTTCGGCAGATAGGAGGTGGGCATTCGCTGGAAAAGAACGCATAAAGCCGCCACCAGCAGGAGGTATATAAAAAAATACCGAAGCCTCGTCGCCAGAACACGGCGAACCATGGCCTGATACTTGTTCCTGAATTTATCGAAAGTGCGGTTGAACCACCGGAATAAGGGCCTGAACAGGAAAAAGCCGGTCTCCGCGCTCTCATGCCCCTTCGGCACCTGCTTGAGGAGCGAGGCGCACAAAACCGGGGTCAGGATCAGCGCCACCACAACCGAAAGGAGCATGGCCGATATTAGAGTTATCGAAAACTGCCGGTATATTACACCGGTCGAGCCGCTGAAAAAGGCCATGGGGCCGAAAACGGCGGCGAGCACAAGCCCGATCCCGATCAGCGCGCTGGTAATTTCACCCATGGACTTGCGCGTTGCCTCCCCGGGCGGGAGGCCTTCCTCGGCCATTATGCGTTCCACGTTTTCCACCACCACGATCGCGTCGTCCACCAGAAGGCCGATGGCCAACACCATTGCGAACATGGTCAGCATATTGATGGAAAATCCAAACAATCCCAGGGTGGCAAAAGTCCCAAGGATCACAACCGGCACCGCAAGCGTGGGAATCAACGTGGCCCGAATGTTTCCCAGGAATAGGTACATCACCAGGAAGACAAGCAGGATTGCCTCCAAAAGGGTCTTGACCACCTCCGCTATGGCCACCTTTACAAAGGGGGTGGTATCGTAGGGATAAATGACCTTCATCCCCGGTGGAAAGTACCTGGAGAGTTCCTCCATTTTTGCTCGGACGGCGTCGGCGGTATCGAGCGCATTGGCGCCCGGGGCCTGGCGTATGGCGAGGGCGGATGAGGGGAGGCCGTTATGCAGCGCCTGGGTGCCGTATTTTTCGGTGCCGAGTTCGGTCCGTCCCACATCCCGCACGCGCACGATGGAGCCGTCGGGATTGGTGCGCAACGGAATAGCGGCAAATTCCTCCGGTGTCTTGAGCAGGTTTTGGACAATTACCGAGGCATTCAACCTTTGACCTTGAACGGCCGGGGCCCCACCGAACTGGCCGGCCGAAATTTCAACGTTATAGGCCTTGAGGGCCCTGACGACGTCTTCCATTGTCAGGCGAAAGTCGGTGAGTTTGTCGGGATTCAGCCACACGCGCATGGAATACTGTGAAGTGAATACTTCCACTTCGCCGACCCCCGGCACTCGTGCCAGCACCTGCTGGATATTCGACTGTAAATAGTCCGACAGGTCGAAATCATCCATGCTGCCGTCTTCAGATACCAACCCGACGATTATAAGATAGTTTCTGGTCGACTTGCTGACCTTGACGCCCTGGGTCTGGACCACGTCAGGCAAGCTCGCCATGGCGAGTTGAAGCTTATTTTGCACCTGGGCCCAGGCAAGATCCGGATCGGTGCCCGGAGCAAAAGTGAGTTCGATTCTGCCCGCTCCGGATGCATCGCTGGTGGCCGACATATATAAAAGTTTGTCGTACCCGGTCATCTGCTGCTCGATGATTTGAATCACGCTGTTTTCAACCGTTTCGGCCGATGCGCCGGGATAAAAGGCATCGATGGCGATGGACGGAGGCGCGATGGGTGGGTACTGGGATATGGGCAAAATGTGAATCGCAAGCCCGCCGGCAAGCATCATGATGATAGCTATCACCCAGGCAAATACCGGGCGGTCCAGAAAAAAGTTTGACAGCATCGAGACCCCTTGCAGGTTCTATTATTCGACGGCCGGACGTTTCGAGTTCGAAACCTCAGCGCTGCGTTTGCTAGTATCGAAGGAGACACACTTCACGGAAGCACCCGGCCGCGCTTTCAGCATGCCCTCTACAATCACCCGCTCTCCGGCCGAAAGCCCGGAGGAAACGAGCCACTGGTCGCCGATGGCGCGATTGAGCGACAGATCCCGCTGCTGGACCGTGCCGGTGTCGCCGACGACCAATACAAAGGCCCCCCCTTTCGGATTGCGGCTCACTCCCTGCTGCGGAACCAGGATTGCCTGCTCGGCGATGCCCTCCTGTATGACCGCCCGCACGAACATGCCGGGCAGGAGCAAATCATTCGGGTTTGGGACCACGATTCTCAACGTAAAGGACCCGGTCGCCGGGTCAACGGTGACATCGCGGAACTGAAGGTTACCCTCCTCCGGATACGGAGTCCCGTCTTCCAGAAGTATTTTGACTTTTTTCCCGTTTTTCCCGTCGCTGGTGAGACGGCCGGCTTCCAGGTTGCGTCTCAAACGCAGCAGTTCGACGGTCGATTGGGTTACGTCCACGTAAATGGGGTCAAGTTGCTGAACGGTTGCAAGAGCCAAAGGCTGGTAAGCCGTCACCAGCGCGCCGTCGGTTACGTTGGATTTTCCCACTCGTCCGGAAATCGGCGCGGTAACACGCGTATAACCCAAATTGATGCGCGCGGCTTCAACGGCTGCCTTCCAGTATTCGATCTCGGCCTTGGCCTGTCCGACGGCGGCCGTCGCGTCGTCGTAATCCTGCCGGCTGACCGCCTTCTGATCCAGCAGCCACGTATAGCGCTCGGCCCTGGAGACGATTGCCGGCAGATTTGCCTGAGCCTTGCCCAGTGAAGCCTTGGCCGAGTCAAGGGCCACCTGGAACGGAGCAGGGTCGATCTGGTAGAGGAGTTCGCCGGCCTGGACGTCGGAACCCTCACGGAAATTCCGCTTCTGTATGATCCCGTTGACCTGCGGCCGTATTTCCGAAACAAGGTAGGCGGAGGTGCGGCCGGGCAACTCGGTGGTGAGTTCCACCTGCCGCGCTTCGATGGTCACCACCGCCACTTCCGGGACGGCAGCCTTCGAGGCTTGCTGATCTTGCCCCCTGTTGCAGGCCGCGAGGAAAAATAAACTCGATAAGACCATGAAAATCATGGTCCATCTGACAGTCTCACAGCCGTTCCTGCATGGTAGCATCGGTTACCTCCGAAAAATCTCATGAACAAACCGGTCCCGGGAGTGATACTCGATTCCCAGGCCGGCTTGCGGGTTAGTACGGTCGGCAAAAGCCCCTCAGTTCGATTCCTCGACTTTCCGGCGGAGTTTGCTCAGCAGGGTGTCAAACGAACTATTGGACAGAATAGCAGAAAATTGGCTCCGGTAGTTATCGATAAAGCTGATCCCCTCAACAACCACGTCATAGACTTTCCACTGCCCCCCGTCCCGGTGAAGCCTGTAATCGATAGAGATATTATCGCTGCCCTCGTAGACAGCGCGCGTTTTGACGAGTGCATAGTCCCCGTCCAGTTTCTGAGAGTCGTACAACACCCTTTCGTTGGAACCCGTGTAATTTTCGAGCCGGTTGATATAGGTATTGAAAAGAAGCAGCTTGAAAAGTCGCGCAAATTCCTGGAGCTTTTCGGGGGATTGTTCTTTCCAGGAGCGGCCCAACGCCTTTTTTGCCATTTCCTCGAAGTTGAAGTACTCACCGATTGCGACGAGAATTTCACCTTTTCTCTTCCTCAGGGACGGTGTTTGACTGCCTTTGGACTCGCGCAAAATACCGAGAGCTTTTTCCGTGCCGCTCCGTATGAGTTCCATGGGGCTGCCGGGACTATCGGCGAAAGTAAATTGCGGGAAAACCGGCAACAACATTATCCCTATAAGGAAGAGAAGTTTACCACCTTTCGATTGAAGCAGCACTCTTTCACCCCCGCCGCACTTTCGAGTTTTCGTGGGACCGCCTTGCTGAACGACAACCACAGGATACCTCTTCCTGAAATGAGTAAACATGCCGGTGCATTTTACCAGGGCTACACCTCTTTCAACCAGGTGGTATGAGTAACCTGGCCATAATCGCTGACGGTGCGGCACAGTTCGCATCCCACCCAACTCTTGCCTGCCTGTGACGCGGACCGGGCACTCCACTGGATGTGAATACTGAGTTCGTTGTTGAAACTGTCCGTGTATACGGTCAGTCTGGCCGACCGGGGAACGTTGATCTCAAGGCAGAGCCCGATTATCTTCATCATCTCCTGCGGCCCGGTCGCCTCAACCCGTATGATTTCAAGCCGTTTCATATTCCCTTTTTCAAGCCAGACCATTCCCAACCCCCATCATTTTCAGAAGATTTCCGACCGCAACGGATTCGAAGACTCGCCTGCAGGTTTCGCTGACTTTTCCGGCTTCGACAATGCCGGCCGTGCGAATATTTATCATCTCAAGCCAGACCATTCCGTGCTCCCCTGTCCGTCCCCGTCCGCAAACTGCTGGTGAGGTTGCGCGAACCGGACTCGTTTTGACTGGTCTACTTGATGAGTGGGTGGGGGTACCCGGGAGGGCGGCCCGGTACGCGCAACCTCGGCCCCCTAATGAAGCTATACTCATGCCAAGCCGTTTTGTTTTTTAATTACGGCCACATAGGGAAATAGCTGGAAATGGACTTGCTTAATATGGTATTTTTTTTGCTGGATACCGCGCATTCGTTAAATATCGTAAGGCACGGAGGACCCGCACCAGGCCGAAGGGGCCTTCGGCAGCGGTTGTATGAGATGCCCGCGTCTTGAATAAAGCCTTGGGAGTAGCCAATGAAGTTGGACGAAAACGAGTTTTTCAGGCAGGCGACGCTCCGAATTTGCAGCAGCCTCGATATCGAAAAGGCTTTGTTCAACTGCCTGCAGTATATTCGGTTATTCATGCCGGCATCCATGGCAACCCTTGGCGTATATGAGCCCAGTGCGGGGACCCTTAGAAGCTTCGCAATCGTTGACCACGCCGGGAACAAGAAATCTTTGCCCACAACTCGGCTGCCGGAGGAAGTCACCCGTGAGATTGCATCCCGGATAGAGGCCGGTGATATCAGGATCGTTGACGACGTAGAATATAATCTGGTGACGAAGTTCCTTCGACCTTACCTCGACCTTTCGAACCATTCGGCCCTTGTCATGGATCTTGCCGTCGAGGGCAAACGCCTGGGCACTTTTTCCGTGATAGCCGAAGGCAAAGAGAGGTTTACCAAAGCCCATATCCACCTGGTCTCGCTTTTGCGGGACCCTTTCTCGATTGCAATGTCGAATGTGCTTCGTTACGAAGAAGTGGTGAAGCTCAAAGATATCGTCGATGCCGAAAATCGGGAGCTCAGCCGGGAATTGAGGCGCTTTTCGAGCGATGAAATCATCGGGGCTGATTTTGGTCTTAAAGCGGCAATGGAGATGGTGCGGCAGGTGGCCCCGCTCATGAGTCCCGTTATTCTGCTTGGGGAGACCGGAGTCGGCAAGGAGATTGTCGCCAATGCGATTCATCACACCTCGTCCAGAAGAAGCGGGCCGTTCGTAAAGGTGAACTGCGGCGCCATTCCGGAAAGTCTGATGGACAGCGAACTTTTCGGACATGAGAGGGGCGCCTTTACCGGGGCCGTCGCCCAAAAGAGGGGGCGATTCGAGCGGGCCGAACGGGGAACCATTTTTCTCGATGAAATCGGCGAACTACCTCTCCAGGCACAGGTGAGGCTTTTGCGCGTGCTTCAGCACAAAGAGATCGAACGTGTCGGGGGAACAAATACCGTTTCGGTCGACGTCCGGATCATTTCCGCGACCAACAGGGACATGGAAAAACTGGTGCGTACCGGGGCGTTCCGCGAGGACCTTTGGTTTCGGCTCAATGTGTTCCCGATAATAATCCCCCCATTGCGGCACCGCAAAGAGGACATTCCAGCTCTGGTCCATCATTTTGTCGACAAGAAATCCAAGGACCTGAAGATCTACCCGCCACCCTCGGTTTCCGCCGAAGAGGTCGAGCGCCTGAAGGCTTATCATTGGCCCGGAAACGTACGAGAACTGGAAAACCTGATAGAACGCGAGCTCATTCGCAAACGAGGGAAGGGAAAAAGTGGGCGGCTGACGTTCGAGCCTTTCGAAGTGCCGGGGAAGACAGAGATGCCGGACATAGCACGGGAGATGGACGACAATGTTCTTTCCCTTGACGAAACCATGGCGCTGCACATCCGCCGGGCGCTTCGACTTTCCAACGGCAAGATAAGCGGGCCCGGAGGGGCCGCGCAGATCCTTGGAATAAATCCCAACACCCTCAGAAGCAGGATGAGAAAATTCGGCATTTCGCTCAAATACACCTGTTGATGATTGTGTGCTCGAAATTCTGCAAGAAGCGTGGGAGGCTGCTGTCCTTCCAGGCATCTATGGACAAAACTTCCTGAAGATAGCCCTCACCTCTCTTCTGAGGCGCAAAATGTCCTGCCAGGTTTCAATCGGGCTTCCATCGAAATCGGGAGGCCAAAGGCCCAAGGAAATCATGGTCTCGAAGCGCTGTTCGTCAAATTTTGCCGCGCTGGAATTCGTGTGCAGCCTGATCCTGTGGTCCAGGGCCCTGAGCGCCCGAAAAGCCGCGCTCAATTCGTCCGCCGTGGACCTCATGTCCGGTAAATCCGTTTGAACCCCCAGTCTGAGGGGACGATGCCGGTAAACTGAGTCCCGGATGTCTGAAACCGGCCCCAAGTCTTTGGGCTGCAAGCATCTGCTTCCCGTCAGGGCCAGCGCCCGCCCCTGCACGATGAATTCAATGTCGGCCAGGCCGCCCATTCCGAGCTTCAAGTCGATTTCATTTTCCGTTTCCCCGGCCCGTTCCCGCTCCATCCTTTGACGCAGGTGGCAGATTCTCGGCCACACGGCTTCCGGAGGTCTTTGCCCGTAGCAGATTTCGGTTGCTTTATCGTCGATCCATTCCCCAAGGCCGGGGTCCCCGGCTATATGCCTCAATCGAAGCAAGGCCTGGATTTCCCATACGTCCGCCCGGGTTAGATAATATTCCAGCCACGATTTGCGCGTAACAACCAGGGGACCGTGGGTGCCGGTAGGCCTCAGGCGGGCATCCATCGGGTAACCGGGACCTTCCTGCAGCGGGGTGGCGAGCATGTTCATCAGGCGCTGAATGAGCCGCACCACACGGACCGGAATCTGCTCGTCGGGCTCGTGCGCTTCGGGAGAGTAAACAAACACCAGGTCGAGGTCCGAAAGATAGCTCATTTCTCCGCTGCCGAGCTTTCCCATGCCGAGCACCGAAAGCGGCAAGCCGGCGGAAATCCCGAGGTTCCGTTCGACGGCCTCAAGGGTATTGCGGATGACGAATTCGGCGAGGGCCGTATGCTCCTGTTCCACGGCGCCGAAATCGATCAGGCCGCCAAGATCGGCAAGTGCAATCTGGAGGATTCGTTCATTTTTCAGCCGCCGTATCCATTCCAGCTTTTCCACGTACTCCGGCGCTGCCTCCACGATCTTTAAACTCGACGCCTCCCACTCCGGCGCCCTGTCGAAAGTCCCGGACCTCAGGGCATGGCCTTCGACCAGCGCGGGATTATGCGATAGAAGCCCGGCAAAAAGTTCGCTTGAGGCAATCGCCCGGCAAAAAGGCGCAAGCCACGGCTCAGGCGCCCCGAACAGCTTTACCAGGCCGGGCCTTCGGGCTACAGCGCCAAAGAAGGTATCCAGCCTGGCCAGGATTTTCCCAAGGAGGTCCTGGTCGGTAACGTCCGCGAATTTTTCCAGTACCTCGAGAAGGATTTCGGACTGAACGGAGGGCGGATATGCTTTCAGAGTTTCCTTGAGTCTCGATAACTGTTGGGCTGGAAACGGGCTGGACCTCCCGGTCCGGGTCGGGCCGGCATGGTGGGGTTGGGCGTCCTCGGCCCCTTTGTCTTCGGATGTCTCCTGAAAAAGTTCCTGAAATCGCGAATGGACGACTGCCAGGTGCATCCGCAGCGCGTCAATGAACGCCTTCCCATCTTCACCGAAGCCCATGGCGAAAACGAGGCGCTTGCTTTCCTCTTTCGAGCAGGGCAGCCTCTGGGTCTGGCGGTTCTGGTCCAGTTGGATATAATGTTCGACGTTTCGCAGGAAAGTATAGGAAATCCTCAACTCCTCAGCGGTTTCCCATGGCAGGAGTCCGAGGCCGGAAAGCTTTTCCAGGCACTTCAGGGTGTTTGGCTCGTCTATTTCCAAATGCCGCCCACCGTATATGAGCTGCAGCGATTGAACCAGAAATTCGATCTCCCGAATGCCTCCGATGCCCAGCTTTACATCGAATTGCCTGGCGCCGGGAACGAACCCGACCGCTTCGGTAAGAATTCGGCTTCGCATCTCCCTGAGCTCGTCAATCGCCTGGAAATCCAGGAACCTGCGGAACACGAAAGGGCGCAGTTCGTGAACGAAGGCCGTGCCCTCGGAGCGCTCCCCGGCCACGGGCCGGCATTTGAGAAGCATCTGGCGCTCCCATGCCCGACCGTGGAGCAGGTAGTGCTCAAGGGCCCCGCTCATTGAGGGCACCAGAATGCCCTGTTTTCCCTCGGGCCGCAGCCGAAAATCGACCCTGAAAAGGCGGTCCCCTTCAAACTGGTCCGAGAGAAGCCTCGATATCCGGTGAGTCAGGCGGCTGAGCAGCATGAGGGAATTTTCTCGCTCATTCTCGCTCCCGGTGTAAAGAAAGATCAGGTCAACGTCGGATACATAGTTGAGTTCATGGCCGCCAAGTTTCCCCAACCCCAGCACGACGAGCGGGATTCTGCCGCCGAACCGCCGCCACAGGACCAGCTCTTCATCCGAAACCCACCATTCGGGATGGATTGAAAAAGTTTCAAGTCCAACCTGGAGGGCCACCGACGCCAGGTCGCTCAACTGCCCGGTGGTTTCGGACAAGTCCGCGTAGTGGAGAAAATCTCGCGAGCCTATCCTCAAAAAGTGCCGCTGCTTGAAGCCGCGGAATATTCTCAGCAGATCGTTGAAGGATTGCGCCCCGGCCGCCTCGCGCCCCAGGGCCGAATAGAGGTCCGTTAGAGGGTATTTCCGGTTCAGGTTCGCCTCGCCAAGAAGCCATTCTTCATAACCGGGGTTGTTGCGCAGAAGAATATCCAGGTACTTGGAGCACTTACCGATATATTCCAGCTCACTCATCAAAAAGCCTGCCGCTCTTTTGGTTAAAGTCTCTATTGCATCCGGTTGTGAGTTTATCATAGTATGGCTCGCGTTCCGAATTCCCTTCACAGAGTTCAGCTTTATAAAGCGCGTTTTTTTCGGATCTACTTTTTAGTGGCTGAAGATGCGAATTTATGGCCTTATCCCAGCCAGGTACGCCTCGACACGGCTTCCCGGCAAGCCGCTCGCTTCAATCCGCGGAAAGCCCATGATACAGCATGTCTTCGAGCGGGCAGCCGCGTGCAGGCTTCTCTCCAGCGTGGTGGTGGCAACCGATGACGGCCGGATTCTCGACGCCGTCAAGTCGTTCGGCGGAAACTGTATTCTTACGGCGACCGACCACAAGAGCGGAACTGACAGGCTGGCCGAAGCCGCCGACGCCCTCGGACTGGCTCAAGACGATATCATTATAAATATCCAGGGCGATGAACCCCTGCTGGACCCCGCAATGATCGACGCGCTGGCGGAAGCAATCGTTTCGCCCCCGCCCTGCGACATGGCGACCCTCGCTTACCGGAGCGAAAGCGCCCGGGAGTTTGCCGACCCAAATGTCGTCAAGGTCGTGGCGGACCAAAATGGAAATGCGCTGTATTTTTCAAGGGCTCCGATTCCATTTCATCGAGGTGAGCCCATGGGCTTCTTTCTTAAGCACCTTGGCTTCTATGCATACCGGAGGGACTTCCTGGCCGGATTTACCTCCCTGCCTGCCGGAAAACTCGAAGAAATCGAAAAATTGGAACAGTTGCGCGCCCTCGAAAATGGTTTTTCGATCAGGGTCGCACTTTCTCCCGTGGACTCGGTGGCAGTCGATACGCCGGAGGACCTGGTCAGGGCGGCCGCGTTGATGAGCGCGCGGAGGGAAGCAAGCTCTTCGTAATCCCTATAAAAGGTTTGCTATTCGGGGCTTTCCCGTTACAATTGTGTTTCGGGGTGAAAATCAGGCAGGTATTCGGCAATTCTCTGAAATATGAGCGATTTAGGAACGAGGAATAATTTATGAGCCTTCCATGGAATCGTCCCAAAGCGACTCTCCTGCTCGAGGACGGGACCGTTTTCCGGGGATATGCTTTCTGCGGACATGGCCGGTCGCTGGGTGAGGTTGTCTTCAATACAAGCATGTCCGGTTACCAGGAAGTGCTGACCGATCCGTCCTATAAAGGTCAGATCGTCGCGATGACCTATCCCCTGGTCGGCAACTACGGAATCAATCCCGAGGACATGGAATCGGCGGCCGTGCACGTGGAAGCGTTCATAGTGAAAGAGTACCAGGATTTTGCCAGCAATTGGCGAAGCGACCGGTCCCTGGCCGATTTTCTGGACGAGCATGGCAAGATCGGGATCGACGGCATCGATACGCGAGCGCTGACCAGGCATATTCGGGATAAGGGGGCGATGCGCGGCATCATTGCTACCGACACAGGCGACGTTGGCGAACTGATGGATCAGGTCCAGGCCTATCCCGGGCTGAACGGGATCGACCTGGTAAAGGATGTGACGTGCCAGGCCCCTTACAGGTGGCTGGACGGCAAGAGGTGTGAAATCGACTCGGTCCAATGGCTGCCCGATACCAAGAGCTTTCGCGTGGCTGCCCTGGACTGCGGGATAAAGTATAATATTCTTCGCAAACTGGAAGAGGCGGGATGCCAGGTCCTTGTTTTTCCCGCCCACGCCGGCGCCGATGAGATTCTTGCCTGTAATCCGGACGGGATTTTTCTGTCAAACGGACCCGGCGACCCGGCGGCGGTGCATTATGTCATCGAAACAGTCCGAAACCTGTTCGGGAAAAGACCGATATTCGGCATCTGCCTCGGGCATCAGATGATGGGGCTCGCACTCGGCGGCAGCACATTTAAACTCAAGTTCGGACATCGTGGGGCAAATCAGCCGGTTAAGGACCTTACAACGGGCAAGATCGAAATCACTTCACAGAATCACGGGTTTTGCGTCGACCCGGATTCGCTTTCGAACATCCCCGTGCGTCTCACGCATGTAAACCTCAATGACAATACACTGGAAGGAATGGATCACCTGGAGATTCCCGCCTTCTGTGTCCAGTATCATCCGGAGGCCTCTCCCGGTCCGCATGACGCTTCATACCTTTTCGACCGGTTCATGCAAATGATCGAAAAGAACGCTCCAAGGTGGAACCAGCCGCTCAACACGAGCCGTTGACAAGCCGGGCCAACGCGCATGCAGATATACTCAGCGGTCGGCCTTCCGCGCTCCACTGAGTACACACTGAGCGGCATGCGCGGACGAGGTGTATTTTTCTCATCAGTGCGGTATATATAGTCTGTTATACGAGGAAAACGAATTCATGCCCAAACGAACCGACATAAAGAAGATCCTGCTCATCGGCTCCGGGCCGATTATCATAAGCCAGGCGTGCGAGTTCGACTACTCCGGAACTCAGGCTTGTAAAGCGCTGCGTGAAGACGGCTACGAAATAGTCCTGCTGAACAGCAACCCCGCCACCATCATGACCGATCCGGAAATGGCCCAGCATACATACGTGGAGCCGATCACCCCCGAGGCGGTCGCAAAGATTATAAGGCGCGAGCGCCCGGATGCCATGCTTCCTACGCTCGGAGGCCAGACGGCCCTCAACGTGGCCGTTAAAGTCGCCGAAACGGGCATTCTGGAAGAATTCGGCGTGGAGATGATAGGCGCCAATGCTTCGGTCATCAAGAAGGCCGAGGACCGCCAGCTTTTCCGGGACGCCATGGCGAACATCAACCTGAGGGTGCCCGAAAGCGTTATCGTGGACAACCTCGCCGAAGCCGAAACCTTTGCACAGAAAATCGGCTACCCGCTGATCGTGAGGCCTTCGTTTACCCTTGGAGGCACAGGAGGCGGGGTCGCCTACAACCGGGAAGAGCTTCTCGAACAGACACAAATGGGTTTGGATGCGAGCATGATCCGTTCGGTGATGCTCGAAGAATCCGTTCTCGGGTGGAAGGAATTCGAACTCGAGGTTATGCGCGACCTGATGGACAACGTGGTCGTCATTTGCTCCATAGAAAATATGGACGCGATGGGCGTGCATACGGGGGATTCCATTACGGTGGCGCCCGCCCAGACCCTCACCGACCGCGAATACCAGAAGATGCGCGACGCCGCCATCGCCATTCTGAGAGAGATAGGGGTCGAAACGGGGGGCTCCAACGTCCAGTTTGCGATCAATCCCGAAAACGGCGACATGGTCGTAATCGAAATGAATCCGCGCGTTTCACGCTCCTCTGCGCTCGCCTCCAAGGCTACCGGGTTCCCTATCGCCAAGATCGCCGCCAAGCTCGCCGTGGGCTATTCTCTCGATGAGATCGCAAACGATATCACCCGCGAAACGAAGGCCTCTTTTGAACCGACCATCGATTATTGCGTAGTGAAGGTCCCGCGCTTCACCTTCGAAAAATTCCCGCGCACCGACGACATTCTTTCCACTTCGATGAAGTCGGTGGGGGAAACCATGGCTATCGGACGCACGTTCAAAGAAGCGCTCCAGAAGGCCATCCGTTCGCTTGAAATCGGCCGGTTCGGATTTTGCGATCCCCCCGCCGGGGTGGACCGGGAATACATCGAACAGCTCAAATGCAGCCTCACGAGGCCGAATTCCAACAGGCTCTTTCAAATCGGAGAAGCCCTGAAGCTTGGCATATCGATAGATGAAATTTACAGCCTCACCTATATCGACCGATGGTTTTTGAAACATATCAGGGAAATTGTCGAAATGGAGCAGGCCATCGCCCAATCGGCCGATGGGCCTGCTTTTCTGGACAATTCGGAACAGCTTCGGCTCGCCAAATCCTGGGGATTTTCAGACCGGAGGCTTGCGCAGCTAACCGGGACGGATGAGCAAGGCGTGCGCTCAAAGCGCCTGGAGCAGGACATAAAACCCGTATACAAACTGGTGGACACGTGCGCCGCCGAATTCGAGGCCTACACTCCCTACTATTACTCGACTTACGAGACGGAAGACGAGGCAAGGCCCTCGGACAGCCCTAAAGTGGTAATCCTCGGGGGTGGTCCCAACAGGATCGGCCAGGGCATCGAATTCGACTACTGCTGCGTTCACGCCTCCTTTTCGCTCCGGGAAGCCGGCCACGAATCCATCATGGTGAACTCAAACCCGGAAACCGTGTCCACGGACTATGACACGTCCGATAAGCTTTATTTCGAGCCCCTGACCCGCGAGGACGTTCTCCACATTCTGGAAAGAGAGAAACCGAAGGGCCTGATCGTGCAGTTCGGGGGCCAGACCCCTTTGAACCTGGCGGTCCCGCTCGAAAAAGCCGGCGCGCAGATTCTCGGAACATCCCCCGATGCAATCGACAGGGCGGAAGACCGCAAGCGCTTTCAACAGCTTCTCCACAAACTGGGCCTGAGGCAGCCTGCAAACTCGACGGCGTTCACCATAGAGGAGGCCGTCGCTGCGGCCGATGAAATAGGCTTTCCCGTCGTTGTGCGCCCCTCCTACGTCCTTGGAGGCCGCGCCATGGAAATAGTCTATGACACCGCCCGGCTCGAAGAATTCATGAAAACCGCCGTGCACGTATCGCCCGGACATCCGATACTGATCGACAAATTTTTGGAAGACGCCATCGAACTGGACGTGGACGCCATAAGCGACGGCCGGCTCACGGTTCTCGGAGGCATAATGGAGCACATCGAGCAGGCCGGGATTCACTCGGGGGACTCTGCATGCGTTCTTCCCCCCATCAGCATTTCGAGGGAGATGCAGGCGGAGATCAGAAGACAAACAAGGCTGCTCGCCGAAGAACTCGGTGTAATAGGACTCATGAATATTCAGTTTGCCATCCAGAACGGGCAGGTTTTCATCCTCGAGGTAAACCCGAGGGCGTCCCGGACGGTCCCGTTCGTGAGCAAGGCCATCGGGCGTCCGCTGGCCAAGCTCGCCACCAGGGTAATGCTCGGCCAGAGCCTCGAACAGCTCGGGTTTGAAAAGGAAATCGAGCCAACCCACATATCGGTAAAGGAAGCCGTTTTCCCATTTTCGCGTTTCCCGAAAGTGGATACGCTGCTTGGCCCCGAAATGAAATCAACCGGCGAGGTCATGGGGATCGGGGAAAACTTCGGGATTGCCTTCGCCAAGGCCCAGGCCGCGGCCGGATACGAACTCCCGAAAAGCGGAACGGTTTTCATAAGTGTTCATGACGGGGACAAATACAAGACGCTGCCGGTTGCAAGAGAATTTCTCAAGCTGGGTTTCAAGTTGATAGCCACCTCGGGGACCGCAAGGTTCCTGGAGGCGAACGGCATACCCGCCGATCATGTGCACAAATTGAATGAAGGCCGCCCTCACGTTGTGGATAAGATCAAGAGCGGCGAGATACAGTTGGTCGTAAATACCAGCCTCGGCAAGAAGACCACTTCCGATTCCTATGAAATCAGGCGCACGACTCTCGTCTACAATATTCCTTACGCTACGACCATTGCAGGGGCGCAAGCCATTGCCGAAGCAGTCCTGGCTTTGCAAAAAGGCGACTGGGACGTAAAAACACTTCAGGAATATCACCGGGGGATATAACGTGATGGAGAGTGGGCTCGCAGCCGATCGCAGGATCGCAGTTCCGGGAGACCCGGATATTTTTACCCCTTTCATTCCCAGCAAAAGGGAAGAGTGTGGCATCTTCGGGATTTTCGGCCATGAAGATTCCGCCAAAATGGCCTATTTCGGCCTCTACGCACTCCAGCATCGCGGGCAGGAAAGCGCTGGAATCGCCGTCGGAGACGGTAGCCTGATCACAACATCCAAGAGCATGGGGCTGGTTCACGATATTTTCTCCGAAGAAATTCTCAAGTCCCTTAAAGGCCATCTTGCCATCGGGCATGTGCGCTATTCGACAACCGGATCCTCCCTTTTGGCAAACGCGCAGCCGTTTGTCGTCTTCCACGGAAACAACTACTACGCGATCGGCCATAACGGGAACCTTGTAAACGCTATCGAACTGCGCTGTGAACTCGAAAGACAGGGGGCGATTTTCCGATCCACCATGGATACGGAAATATTCATGCACCTGCTGGCCAGAAACCTGGTTTACGGCCTCGAAGAAGCTTTGGTTGAAGCGTTATACAGGGTCAAGGGCGCCTACTCACTGGTAATGTGCACAAAGGACACGCTGATCGGAGTGCGCGACCCGAACGGTTTCAGGCCTCTTTGCCTGGGGAAGCTGAACGGCAGCTATGTGCTTGCTTCCGAAACCTGTGCCTTCGATCTGATAGAAGCAACCTACATTCGCGATATTGCGCCGGGCGAAATAATCATTATAGATAAAAACGGCCTGCGCTCGCTTTTTCCATTCCCCAAACAGCGATGTTCCCAATGCATATTCGAGTTCATCTATTTCGCCAGACCGGACAGCAATATTTTCAATCAGAATGTTTACCTGTTTCGGAAACGGCTGGGGAACCTGTTGGCGAAAGAAAACCCTTCGGTCTCGGCGGACCTGCTGATGCCGTTCCCGGATTCGGGAAACTATGCCGCCCTGGGGCTGGCCCAGGCCACGAATATCCCCCTGGAAATGGGAGTGATACGAAACCATTACGTCGGGCGCACTTTCATTCAGCCGAGCCAGGCCATGCGCGATTTCGGAGTACGGGTCAAATTGAATCCCGTGCGGGAGTTACTCAACGGAAAACGCGTGCTGCTGGTCGAGGACTCGATAATCCGCGGCACCACGACAAGGACCAGGATCAATTCGTTACGCCAGGCAGGATCAAAAGAGGTGCACATGCTGGTTAGCTGCCCTCCGCACCGTTATCCCTGCCCCTATGGGATCGACTTTTCAACCAAGGGCGAACTGATCGCAGCCTCGCACACGATCGAGCAGATTCGAGATTTTATCGGACTGGATTCTCTTAATTTCCTGAGCATCGAGGGGTTGCTCGAAGCGGCCGGGGCCACGGTGGACGATCACGAGTTCTGCCTCGCGTGCTTTGACGGAAATTACCCGATCAGATTTGCCGATGAGGTGCGAAAAGACTGTTTCGAGGAAAAGCCGAAAAGATCCTGATTGCCCTTGGCCCTCAGCGGCTTTAATATGTGCAAATGTATAATCAACTTATCTACTTCATTGTCGTATTGCTGCTTTTCAGCGTCCAGCACCAGGCGGGCAAGCCCCCCGCCGTTTCGCTGCCCGATATCCTTTACATAATCAGCCTCTTTTGTTTTTTTGTTCTTTATTGCCGCAGGACGTTTCGAAAAATTCAAGGAGCGGCAGATCGAGGCGTTCCGCTATCCATCATTACCCGTGCCCACTACCGCTCTCAGTCCATTCTATCAATCGCGGCCATCGGATTTTGCGCGGTATATCTCTATGTTTTCAACCTCGGCGCCTACCTGCGCGTAATACCGGGATTCGACAGGTTCCTGACCGTTTCGGGCCTGACCGGCCTGATAATCTATTTGATCCACCTGGCAACGATCTGGTTCTGGAGCCATTCCACCCATCGGGCCATATTCGGAGTCGGGGTTTCCCGGGCGAGTTTCATAAGAGGCAATCTGTCCTTTACCACGGTCATCCTGGTTCCCTGGTTTCTCATTTCAATCGCCACGGACCTGCTCCAGTTTATAAAAACACCATCTTTCATGGGTACGGATTTCGCCCAGTTCCTGTTGATCGTGCTCACGCTGGCCGGGTTCGTCCTGTTGGGGCCCTGGCTGATCGTTCGATTGTGGGGCTGCAAACCGCTGCCCCGGGACCATATCCGCGACGAGCTGGAAAGCTTCTGCGACTCTCATGGATTCAGGACGGGCGGGCTTTTGCTCTGGCCCATTTTCGGCTCCGAGATGCTGACGGCGGGTGTGGTCGGCATCCTGCCGGGCCTTCGCTATATCATGATAACAGCCGGATTGCTCCGAACTCTTGAGATCGGCGAACTCAAAGCCGTCGTGGCCCATGAGATGGGTCACGTGCGTAAAAAACACTTGCTTATTTTTGTGCTGCTGTTCGTCCTGTTTATATTATTCGCTTACAATTTGAGCGATACATTAACTTTGCTCGCCCTTTCGAACGGGACAATATTCAACTGGTATGCCGCTCCCGGAGACTTCGCCGCACCCATCGTCTCCCTGGTGTCCGCCCTGCCGGTCATTGTCCTCATGGTGCTCTACTTTCGCTTCATCTTCGGATATTTTCTAAGGAACAGCGAGCGGCAGGCGGACCTTTACGCAATGGAACTCATCGGGGACCCCGGACCCCTGGTTTCCTCTCTCGAAAAAATAGCCTACTACAGCGGCAGGATCGAGGACCTTCCGAGTTGGCACCATTTCAGCATAAGGCAGAGAGTGGAGTTTCTCGTCGAGGCGTTTCGAAACCGGGACATCGTTCGCAACCACGACCGGAAGCTCTACGGCTCAACCCTTATCTTTGTGGCGGTAATCTCCGGCCTTCTTTTCATAAACTGGAAAGTCGACGCAAGCGGGCCGGCCAGGAATCTGCGCTCCGATATCCAGCTTCACGTCCTGGAGCACGCTATTGCCCGTGAGCCGGGGAACACCGAATACCTTGGCGCGTACGGGGGGCTCCTTTTCGAAAAGGGCAAATATTCCGAAGCCGAGTCGGTCCTTAGGGCCGCCCTTATGCAGGACCCGGAAAACCCGTCCATCCTGAATAACCTGGCATGGCTCTACGCTACCGGCCCCTCTTCTTTGCGCAACCCAAAGGAGGCGCTGGAGCTGGCGTTGAGGGCTGTCGCCCTGAGTCCCGAACCTTTCATTCTCGACACGCTAGCGGAGGCCTACTATATAAACGGCCTTTATGCCGATGCGCTCTCAACGATCGACGAGGCGCTCTCGGTAAACGATCCCCAGAGAAATTATTTCCTGAAACAGAAGGAAAAATTCAAAAGAGCGCTAATGGGCAGGATTCGAAGCTCATAAGACGACAAATCCGATCAAGGGATGTCCGGCCTGTTATGCGCCCTTTCTTTCGAAAAGATTGTCAACGCACTACAAGCAGATATAATAACGCGGACCGAAGGTCGTCCGCCGGCAAGGGCTTGTCCGTAAATAGGCCTTTTAGGGACCGCGCCGGATTTTGAGACCGATTTTGGTCGCGACGATTGAGCAAAACCGCAGGCGTAGCCGGCCTACGGTGAGGATTTTGCGATTGAGGAGCGGCCGAAGCGATCCAAAAGCCGGATGCGGGCACAAAGGATTTATTTACGGACAAGCCTTTAGGCATAATCACCTGTTGCCGGCGAAAATGTCGGGTGATGAACACTCATAATTAACAAATTGTTTAAGGATAAAAAAACCATGCACCTTCGAACAAGATGTGCAGTCACCGGCGGGGCCGGTTTCCTCGGGTCTCACTTATGCGAAAGGCTCCTCAAAGACCAGCATGACGTGCTTTGCATCGATAATCTTTATACCGGCAGCAAGCAAAATATTGTCCACCTGATGAGCAACCCTTATTTCGAACTGCTCAGACACGATATCACCTACCCTCTTTATATAGAGGTCGACGAAATATACAATCTTGCCTGTCCGGCCTCTCCGATTCATTATCAGAACGATCCGGTCCAGACGACGAAGGTGAATGTTCACGGGTCGATCAATATGCTGGGGCTTGCAAAACGTCTCAAGATAAAGATCATGCAGGCGTCCACCTCCGAGGTCTACGGCAATCCCTTCGAGCACCCGCAAAAAGAGACCTACTGGGGCAATGTAAATCCGATTGGGCCCAGGTCCTGTTACGATGAAGGAAAACGGTGCGCCGAGACCCTTTTCTTCGACTATAACCGGCAGCATAAACTGGACATCAAGGTCGCCAGGATCTTCAATACCTACGGCCCCAAGATGCATCCCAACGACGGCCGGGTGGTCTCGAATTTTATAGTCCAGGCCCTGACCCAGCAGCCTATAACGATTTACGGGGACGGTAGCCAAACCCGCTCTTTCTGCTATGTCGACGATCTGATAGAAGGCTTCATAAGGCTCATGAACAGTCCGAAAGGCTTTACGGGCCCGGTGAATCTCGGAAATCCCGTGGAGTTCACCATTCTTGAGTTGGCCAACATGGTAATCGAGATGACGAGGTCGAAGTCCGAACTGGTCCGCAAGCCTCTTCCGCAGGACGACCCCGTGATGCGCAAGCCTGACATATCCATCGCGCGGGAAACTCTCGGATGGCAACCAAAAGTCCCGTTGAAAGAGGGATTGGAAAAGACCATCGCTTACTTCGATGAACTACTGCGCAGTAGTGGGACAGGCGCGGTTCATACGGATTCTGCACCCGCCTCGAAGATTTGACCTGCGCGCGGGCCGGCTCAGACGGAAGATCCGGGGCCGCCCTTGGAATGATCCGATGAAGGCAGGAGCGCAACATGGCCGAGCAGAAGATTGAAACGGGCATCAAAAACCTCAGAGAAAAGCTGTGGCAGGCAAAACACGTTGTGGTCCTCAGCGGGGCCGGCATTTCAGCCGAATCGGGTGTTCCCACTTTCCGCGGCGAAGGAGGCCTGTGGAAACAGTTCAGGGCGGTCGACCTGGCCACCCCGGAAGCTTTTGCAAGAGACTCGAAACTGGTCTGGGAATTCTATAACTGGCGCAGGGAACTAATCGGCCCGCTCAGTCCGAATCCGGGACATTTCGCCCTGGCGCAAATAGAGGAGCGCGTCCCGCAATTCACTTTGATAACGCAAAATATCGACGGTTTGCACAAGAAGGCCGGCAGCCGCAACATCGTCGAATTGCACGGCAATTTGTGGAAAGTGCGGTGCACCGATTGTGAAACGGTTTCCGAGGACCTGAGGATACCTCTTCCCGAACTGCCGGCGTGTGAATCCTGCGGCGCCCTCCTGCGGCCTCACGTGGTCTGGTTCGGCGAGATGCTGGAGCCGCGGATTCTGAATGCGGCCTATGACGCGATCGGCAGGTGCGATCTAATGATCGTGGTAGGGACCTCCGGGACCGTCCAGCCGGCCGCGTCGATGGGAGTGCAGGCAAAACGAAACGGCGCATCGGTGGCCGAAATCAACCTGGAACCAACCCCTTACACGGATGTCTATAACATCTCGATTTCCGGCAAATCGGGAGAAATCCTGCCGCGGCTGCTCTGAGATCGGTTGAGCGGTAATGCGCAACCTTTTCATATCGCTTGTCTGGATAAACCATCAAGGAGGTGAATATGAAGTCGATAACTCTAAAAGCAGTCCTTTGTCTATTCTTTGTCTTTGGTTTAATCAGGTAGGGCAACGTGCGATTTGCGGACGGCAGCGGGAATACCCGAAACGGATCTCTGACGCTCAAATCCGATACCACCGGCCAAAATAACACCGCCAACGGATACGCGGCGTGCGATTCATCAGGGCGCTTCGCGGCACTCCGGCTCCTGCTTGGGTCAGCCATCGTCAAAATCTCTGAGGACAACTGGCCCATGCGGCAATTTCGTTTTTGAAAGGGTGGAGCGTTACGCTGTTGGAGGAAATTGAGGCCGGATTGGTCGCTATTATTCTCAGCACCGCCCGTGAGGCTTTCCCCCTCCGTAAATGGCCCGGACGGGGCTCCTTAAGTAATTGACAATGCTGTCCCATGAGCTTTCTTCGGAGCTGTAAAACCCACTGCAGAGGATTATGTCGTCTACCCGCTCGAAGAAAACGGTCTTGTGAAGCTCATCCTCCGATCCCGGGCTA